>PPYF01544837.1_pt1 | contig 22601 bp, 20 predicted proteins | sample 1559871 | NCBI WGS metagenome assembly PPYF01 (sample SAMN08240021, study PRJNA423297) | Human gut metagenome, whole genome shotgun sequencing project.
CGACCTGTATGTATCCGGAAACACCTGCACGTTGAATAAACGTCGGGCGCACCTGAATCGGTACGTCCCTACATCGCAACCATTTTCACCCGTTCAATGGGATGCATACCAAAACGTGCGGATGCATCAAAAGAACCGCCGCCCTGTACCCGCGATGCATGATGTAGGGACGTACCGACAGGTGCGTCCGTTGTGTCAATTGGTCGGCAGATGCATCCACAAAGAACGGTTCAAATTAACCACCGTCGTTTAATAACGCCCTGTACGTATCTGCAAAATCTGCACATTGAATAAATGTCGGACGCACCTAATCGGTACGTCCCTACATCGCAATCATTTTCGGCCGTTCAATGAATGCAACCCAATCAACCACCGTCGTTTAATAAAGACCTGTGCGTATTTGGAAATACCTGCACGTTGAATAAACGTTGGACGCACCTAATCGGTACGTCCCTACATCGCAATCATTTTCACCTGTTCAATGGGATGCATACCAAACGCGGATTGCATCTAAAATAATAACCTTCGTTGAATATCGACCTGTACGTATCTGGAAACATCTGTGCGTTGAATAAACGTCGAACGCACCTGAATCGGTACGTCCCTACATCGCGGGAACGGGGGCGGAACGGGTAACGGGTGGTTTCCGGGTTTCGGCGGATGGTCGGGCTTTATATAAATAGGTGCGGCTGCCGGCTGCTGCGATATTCTCCGTTTTGTTTTTTTATGTATTTTTATATTGTGTTTGGCTTTGCGCCGTTTCGGAAACCCCTTCCTTCCGCCCGGTGGCTGACCCAGATTTACCGAAAGCCCGGCGCGTTTTTTCTTTCCGTACGATTGTTTTTCCTGTCCTTAGGACTGTTTTTCCGCGCGGCGGCCCTGTTCTGCCGCGGTGGGGCGGAAACGAAAACGGCAGCCGGCGGGAAACTCCCGCCGGCTGCCGCTGCTACTGCAAAGATAATACATTTGGGGCCGGAATCCAAATCCGTGTTTGCTATCTTTAACACATGCTGAGCCAGAATATCGGGGAGGGCGACTACGGAAACCCGGTGTTTTTCCTCCGGCGGGGGCAATATGCTATATGTTTTTTAACAGACTTTTTGCATGTTCGAAATAAAAATGTAACTTTGCAACAGATAAACAGTTGGTATGTAGTTGTAAGATGATGATACATTTAATTCGGCTCATTCCGGCAAACAACAGATTGCGAATACGTAATTCTTTGGATTTCAGTCAGATTGCTGTTTTCCGATGACCCCAGATTGTGCCCGTTCGGGTCAGGGTCGGTTTTGCCGCCGCCGTCGGCGTTTTCCGCTGGAAAAGCACGCGGGTGGGATTGTGCCGGGAGAGGCAGAAAAGGATGCCATCGTCTTGAAAAATTCCATGTCCTATGAATTTTGTTGTTTACGTAGGTCTTGCTTTCTTGCTTAGTGCCGTTATCACGGCGTTGATGATTCCGCAAATCATCCTGATTTCCTTTAAGAAGAGATTGTTCGATGTGGTCGATGCCCGCAAGGTGCACAATGGAATTGTGCCGCGCCTGGGCGGTCTGGCTTTCACGCCGGCCATCATCCTGAGCATGGCCCTGCTGGTGGGGCTGCATTCGCTGTCGGTCGACATGGACAGCATGCCGCTGGCGCCGGAGTCGCAGATGGCCACGCTGCTGTGTGCCATCATGTTTCTCTATATGGTGGGCGTCACCGACGACCTCGTGGGCGTGGGCTACCGGGTGAAGTTCCTCTTTCAGTTTGTCTGTGCCGGCCTCATCGTGGCTTCCGGGGTATACCTCAACGACCTCTACGGCCTCTTTGGCGTGCATGAGCTGTCGGAGTGGGTGGCCTATCCGTTGACGGTGCTGCTCATCGTCTTCATCATCAATGCCATCAACCTGATTGACGGCATCGACGGTTTGTCTTCGGGCCTGAGCATGGTGGCCTTTTTCTTCCTTGGTTGCCTCTTTGTGTTGCGGCTCGACGAACTGCCCGCCGTGGTAGCGGCGGCAGCGCTGGGCACGCTGGCCGTGTTCTTCTATTTCAACGTCTTCGGTAAGGCCGAGAATCGGCGCAAGATTTTCATGGGCGACTGCGGCAGTCTCACCATCGGATTGCTGCTTGCTGTTCTTGCCATCCGTTTCTGCATGAACGGTGTGGTGGGCGTGCGCGACATTTCGCAGCCGCTGGTGGTGTCCTTCTCCGTGCTGATGATTCCCTGCTTCGACGTGTTGCGGGTGATGCTGGGCCGTATCCGCCGGCACAAGAGTCCCTTCCTGCCGGACAAGACCCATATCCACCACAAGTTTCTGGCCCTGGGCATGAGCCACCGCACAGCCATGTGCACCATTCTGACCATTGATGTCTTCTTCGTGCTGTTCAACCTGATTCTGGTCCGCACGGCCGATATCAATGTGATGCTGGTTGCCGACGTTGTTCTTTGGGTGCTGCTGAACATCTGGATCAGCCGCTTGATCCGGCAGAAGGAGAAGCGGGACAGGGTGGAAGCCGACAACGCTCCGGTGTGAGCATTTGCGGACGGACCTTCTTTCCGGGGACGGTGAACCGACAGGAAGGGGGAATCCTTGAATAGGACATTGATTTTAACCAAAACCATGATATATAAATGAAAGGTATCGTTTTAGCCGGTGGGTCGGGCACCCGCCTCTATCCGATTACGAAAGGGGTCAGCAAGCAGTTGCTGCCCGTTTATGACAAACCGATGATTTACTATCCCGTGTCGGTGCTGATGTTGGCGGGCATCCGCGACATCCTGATTATCTCCACCCCCGAGGACCTGCCTGCCTTCAAGCGGCTGATGGGCGACGGTTCCCATTTCGGCGTTCGGCTGGAGTATGCCGAGCAGCCTTCGCCCGACGGTCTGGCGCAGGCTTTTCTCATCGGAGAGCAGTTCATCGGTCAGGATTCGGTCTGCCTCGTGTTGGGCGACAACATTTTCCAGGGCAATGGCCTGAGCCGGCTGCTGGAGGAAGCCGTGACTACAGCCGAACAGCAGGACAAGGCTACCGTCTTTGGCTATTGGGTGAACGACCCGGAACGTTACGGTGTGGCCGAATTCGATGCGGATGGCAACTGTCTGAGCATCGAGGAGAAACCCGCACAGCCCAAATCCAACTATGCAGTGGTGGGTCTTTATTTCTATCCCAACGAGGTCGTAGAGGTGGCTAAGCAAATCAAGCCTTCTGCCCGCGGTGAACTGGAAATTACTTCCGTCAATCAGGAATTTCTGAATCGCGGACAACTGAAGGTGCAGACCCTGGGCCGCGGCTTTGCCTGGCTCGATACCGGAACGCACGATTCCCTCTCGGAGGCCTCCAATTACATTGAGACCATCGAGAAGCGTCAGGGACTCAAGGTGGCCTGCCTGGAAGGCATTGCCTACCGCAAGGGGTGGATTACCGAGGAAAAAATGCGGGAGGTGGCCCAGCCGATGCTGAAGAACCAGTATGGGCAATATCTCCTGAAAGTGATTGACGAACTGGCAAGAACCCAACAACCCAACTTATATTAAGCAAATTCATGGAAATCATAAAGACGGAAATTGACGGCGTGGTCATCCTCGCGCCCAGAATTTTCACCGACGAACGGGGATATTTTTTTGAATCGTTTTCAGAACGGGACTTTCAGGCGCAGGTACGCAACGTGAGGTTTGTGCAGGACAATGAAAGCAAGTCCTGCTATGGCGTGTTGCGCGGCCTTCATTTCCAGAAGCCTCCCTTTGCCCAGAGCAAACTGGTGCGTGTCATCAAGGGCGCGGTGCTCGATGTCGCGGTCGACATCCGTAAGGGGTCACCCACCTTCGGCCGGCATGTGGCCGTGGAGCTGACGGAGGACAACCACCGCCAGTTCTTCATCCCCCGTGGCTTTGCCCACGGTTTCAGCGTACTGAGTCCGGAAGTCATCTTCCAGTATAAGTGCGACAATTTCTATGCGCCGCAGAGCGAAGGTGCCCTGGCCTGGGACGACCCCGACCTGGGCATCGACTGGCGGATTCCGGCCGGGGACGTGATTCTTTCGGAGAAGGACCGTCATCATCCGCGGCTGAAGGAGGCCGACTGGCTGTTCGACTATCAGGAGGATTTGTATCTGTAAAAACAATTGGGTTCTTTTATCAAACAGAAGAAGCACATGAATATATTGGTTACCGGAGCCAACGGCCAGTTGGGCAATGAAATGCGCCTCATCAGCCGGCAGACTCCCTATCAGTTTTTGTTTACCGATGTCGTGGAAGCCGAGGGGGTGGAAACCACGCTACTCGACATCACCGATGCCGTTGCCGTGGAGCAGCTGGTGCGTGAACACCAGATTGGCTGCATTGTCAACTGTGCGGCCTATACCAATGTGGACAAGGCCGAGAGCGACGAAGTCCTCTGCCGTAAGTTGAATGCGACGGCTCCCGCCATTCTGGCGGCTGCCATGAAGCAGGTGGGCGGGCTGCTGGTGCAGATTTCCACGGACTATGTTTTTGGCGGCGACCCCTACAACACGCCCTGCCGGGAAGACCAGCAGGGTACGCCCACCGGGGTGTATGGGGCCACCAAACTGGAAGGCGAGCAGTTGATTGCGGCCACTGGCGGCGACTATGTCATCCTGCGTACGGCCTGGCTTTATTCGGAATATGGCCGGAACTTCGTGAAAACCATGCTGCACCTGACGGCGACGAAACCGGAACTGAAAGTGGTCTTCGATCAGACGGGAACCCCGACCTATGCCTACGACCTGGCTGTGGCCATTCGTGCCGTTCTCGACGACTATGTGGCCGAGCAGCCGCAGCAGGGCTACAGCAAAACGGGCATCTATCATTTCAGCAATGAAGGGGTTTGCTCATGGTATGATTTCACCCGGATGATAGCCGAATATGCCGGTCACACGGCCTGCGACATCCAGCCTTGCCACAGCAGCGAGTTTCCCAGCCCGGTGAAGCGGCCGGCCTATTCCGTGCTGGACAAGACCAAGATCAAGCAGACCTTTGGACTTCGCATTCCCTATTGGACCGACTCGCTGAAGGTCTGCATCCGTAATCTTCAGTAGGATATGGAGCAGTTCTCTTTTCAAAGTCTTCACGTATACAAGGAAGCAAAAGATTTGGTGAAAACTGTTTATTCCCTATTTCCTACGTTCCCCACGTCGGAAAGGTATGCATTGTGTGACCAGATGAGAAGAGCTGCAGTGTCTGTTCCTTCAAATATCGCGGAAGGCGTAAGTCGAATTTCTGTAAAGGAACAAATTCATTTTATTGAAATCTCTTATGGTTCATTGATGGAAGTTCTTTGTCAAACAGAAATAGCGTTAGAGTTAGGTTACATAAAAAGTGAACAATACCGGGAGACTGAAGGTAAAATAATAGTTATAGCTAAATTGTTGTCTGGCCTGAGAAATAGTCTCAAATCGAGGTTAAAAGGGTAGGGGATTGTTTAGGGTTTAGTGTTTAGAGTTTAGTGGGGATTGTTTAGAGTTTAGTGGGGATTGTTTAGTGTTTAGTGGGGATTGTTTAGGGTTTAGTGTTTAGAGTATCCTTCAACTCTCAACTCTCAACCCTCAACTCTCAACTCTCAACTCTCAACCATCAACCCTCCACCCTCAACCCTCCACTCTCAACCCTCAACTCTCAACTCTCAACCTTCAACCCTCAACCCTCAACTCTCAACCCTCAACTCTCAACCCTCAAATAAATATTCAAAAAACAATGAAAAATATCATCATTACCGGCGGTGCCGGTTTCATCGGCAGCCATGTGGTCCGCCTCTTCGTCAACAAGTATCCCGGCTACCACATTATCAACGTGGACAAACTGACTTATGCCGGCAATCTGGCCAACCTTCGTGACATTGAGGACCGCCCTAACTATACCTTTGTGAAGGCCGACATCTGCGACTTCGACGCGATGCTTTCATTGCTCCAGCAGTATCAGGTAGACGGCATCATTCATCTGGCAGCCGAGAGCCATGTGGACCGTTCCATCAAGGACCCCTTCACCTTTGCCCGCACCAATGTGATGGGAACGCTGAGCCTGCTCCAGGCCGCCAAACTCTATTGGGAGTCGTTGCCGGAGAAATATGAGGGCAAGCGCTTCTATCACATTTCCACCGATGAGGTGTATGGAGCGTTGGAGATGACCCATCCGGAAGGCATAGAGCCGCCTTTCACCACCACCGCTTCTTCGTCGGAACATCATCTGGCCTATGGCAAGGATTTCTTCTATGAGGATACCAAGTACAATCCCCACAGCCCGTATTCCGCTTCCAAAGCGTCGAGCGACCATTTTGTCCGTGCCTATCATGACACTTACGGTATGCCGACCATCGTGACCAACTGCTCGAACAATTACGGTCCCTATCAGTTCCCCGAGAAGCTGATACCGCTTTTTATCAACAACATCCGTCAGCGCAAGCCGCTCCCGGTCTATGGTAAGGGGGAGAACGTACGCGACTGGTTGTATGTGGAGGACCATGCCCGTGCCATCGACCTGATTTTCCATCAGGGAAAGATTGCCGAGACCTACAACATCGGCGGTTTCAACGAGTGGAAAAATATTGATATCATCAAGGTGGTCATCCGTACGGTGGACCGTCTGCTGGGCCGTCCTGAAGATGCCGACCTCGACCTCATCACCTATGTCACCGACCGTGCCGGCCACGACATGCGCTATGCCATCGATTCCACAAAGCTACAGCAAGAGTTGGGCTGGGAGCCTTCGCTGCAGTTTGAGGAAGGTATAGAGAAAACTGTGCGCTGGTATCTCGACCACCAGGAGTGGATGGATAATATCACTTCCGGTGACTACGAGAAGTATTACGAAGAAATGTATAAAAACCGGTAATTTTGTTCAGCAACAATGCTAATAGATAGAATCATCAACAAGTTTCATATAGGTTCTTCAAAAACCCGTATAATTAGAAACGTATTCTGGGCAGTTACAGGGAAAGTCGTAACTCTTCTTAGTACACTGATTGTTGGGATTTTTGTGGCCCGGTATCTTGGCCCAGAACAATATGGTTTGATGAACTATGTAATTAGCATTGTTGCGCTTTTTACTGTTTTTGCTACCTTTGGCACTACCGAAATCATAATCAGAGAACTGGCTAAAAAGGAATTGCCCAAAGATATTATTTTAGGAAGTGCGTTTGCTGTTAGAATTGCTTTGGCATTTGTTTGTTTGATTGCAATCGGTATTTACCTCGTATTGAGTAACGAAAGCAAAGAAACAAGTATACTGATTCTGATATATGCTTCCTCGCTGTTCTTTGCGTGTTTTGATGTTATTCGGTTTTATTTCACTTCCATCATAGAAAATGAGTATATTGTAAAATCAGAAATTTTCAGAACACTTGTAGGGGCACTTATCAAAGTGGTTCTTTTGTTGTGCCATGCACCGTTGATTGCATTTGTCGTGGCGTTGTCTTTTGATTTTGTTTTATTGGCTTCTGGTTATGCCTGGGCATACAGGAACAAGGTTGACTCCATAAAAAAGTGGAAAACAAACAGGTCTTTTATAAAAGTATTACTATCTACTTCTTTTCCTTTGTTGATTTCTGGTGCTGCAGTTATCGTGTATCAGCGGATTGATCAGGTTATGATAGCCAAAATGCTTGATGAAGCAGCAGTGGGATATTTTTCGACTGCCGCCAGTTTTATTGGTGTTGTCACATTTATTCCTGTCATAATGGTACAGACAACCTCTCCTCTTTTGGTTGGCTTCTGGAAAAATGACCAACAACGTTATAAAAGAGAGTCTCAGCGGATTATGAACCTTACCACTTGGTTCACGATGATTGTGTGTATCATCATTTCATTGCTTAGCGACCCTATCATTCGTTATACCTATGGGAATGACTATTTGGATGCGATACCTGTTTTACAGATTCTGGTATATAAAGCGGTAGGAGTTGCCTTAATAACGATAGGGGGGCAGCTCATTATTATTGAAAATATTCATAAATGGGCGTTCATCCGAAATATATTGTCCTGTGTCGTTTGTATTGTTTGCAATTATTATTTTATTCCCCGCTGGGGGATTACAGGCTCTGCATGGGCAACGATTGTTACTGTATTTTTTACGGGTTGCCTTTCCAATGTGTTTATGCCGCAGTATTTCCATATATTAAAAATGCAATTAGTTTCAATATTGGTTGGGTATAAGGACTTTTTTTCACTTATTAAAAGAGGTTGACATATGGATTCTTGTCATGGTAAACTATATTTGGCATACTCGAATAACGATGATGAGAGGTATGCCTCTACGTCTGGTGGAATTGGTGCCTTGTTAGTGCAATATCTGTTTGACAATAAGGAAATAGGTTCTGCCATAACCTTTCGATTTTCTCCTGAAACTCTTCAATATTATCCGCAAATTATTACCCGAAAAGAGGATTATGTAAATTCGGGAAGTATTTATCACGAAATCAACTTAATATCTTTCATCAAAGACAACCTGTCCAATATAAAAAGTCCATTTTTCTGTTTTTGTCTTCCATGCCAGGCAAGAGCTTTGCGTGTTTTGCTGTCAAAACACCAGATAGATAGTTGGTTAGTGGAACTGACTTGTTCAAGTCAGCAGACATACGAAGCAACAGAATATTTATTCAAACTTCTTCACTTGAAAAGGAGTGATATCAAGTATTTGCAGTACCGAGGAAACGGTTGGCCCAGTGGAATACAAATCCAAACGTATAGTAATAAGAATATTTTTGTTCCCAATAATGGCTCAATTTGGACGAAAATTTTTCATTCACAACTTTTTTATATGAAGCGGTGTTTTTCGTGTAATCCGGATTTACCATCTTCCGCAGACTTGACGATAGCTGATCCCTGGCGAATTTGTAATACCAAAGAAGAAAAAAAGGGAAAAACTCTTTGTTACGCGCATACAGCCAGAATGATTGAGTTATTGGAAAAACTTAGAGACCAAAACTTGATTACTTATAGTGAGATGGGGGCTGAAATGTATGAGTATTCTCAATATGGAACTTTTCTACGTAAGAGAGTAGCCATCAGAAACCGGAAAGTAAATTCATTCAAACAGAAACTGTTTACAAATCACAATTACCGCAAGATTGTTTTAAGTTCAAGAGTATGTTTCAATATGCATAGTATATTGAAAAGATTCATAGAAAAATATTTATTAAAAAACTGATAATATCATGCACCTACTTTTAATCGAGCAACCTCTGAACAATCGAGGTGATGAAGCGGCACATCGAGGACTGATTCATGCTTTGTTAACTCATTATCCTGATCTTACTATCGACATATTGTTTTATGGACGGAAACAACATGAGATAGATTATTTTAAAGTTGCTTCGGATCGAGTCAATTATTTAAATATACCGTTAAAGAGCCATCGTTTCTTTACGATTCATCGCATCTTGAATTTAATCATGATGCTCAATGTTCCATTACTTCTTTATACCTTACCTGTTGTTCGGAAAGTGTTGTCTGTCTATCGGCGTGCAGATTGCATTATGTGTGCTCCCGGTGGAATGAATTTAGGAGGATTCCAAGATTGGACGCATACGGCTTTTTTATATTTGGCTGTTAAAACACGTAAACCAGTTATCTATTTTGCCCGTTCTATTGGTCCTTTTTCAGAGGCATCGTATTTAGATAAGCAATTTAAGAAGCTCAGTTTAAGGTTATTAAATAAATTCTCCTATATCTCTCTTAGAGACAAAAAATCGCAGGAAATGGCGGAGCGTATGCACATTAAATTTCATTCTACGATTGATTCTGCCTTTTTATTTGTAGACTCTGCAAATGTAAAACTGCCGAAAACCATTGAAGCGAATTTAGCAGGAGATTATATTGTGGTCGTTCCAAATTCCTTGACGTGGCATAAGGATTTTAATGATTTGCCATATGATTTTGTTAAGAGTTTTTGGGTTGAATTAATAAATATGCTGTTTGTTTGCTATCCGAATTCACAAATCGTAATGCTTCCACAAACCATTGGATATACGAAGATATTGGCCGATGGATTTGTTTATTTTAATGAAATTAAACAAATGACTACTAATCCTGGCAGGATCTATGTTTTAGACGAGCAATATGGTTCAGATATACAGCAAGCAATTATTAAGAATGCGCGCTGTTTGATCGGTGCGCGGTATCATTCGGTTATTTTTGCGATAAATCAACAGATTCCTTTTGTCTCACTTAGTTACGAGCATAAAATGACGGGAGTGCTAAACTGCTTATCTTTACAGGCCAATGAGGTGTTGATCAAAAAGTTATTGAGGGATATTTACACGTCAAAACTATCAATGGAGGAGGGTACTCAGTTCGTTATTGGTAAATTAAAATTAGGAATGGATAGCCAAAATAAGGCTATTTTGGCTCATTCCATAGCCGAGCGCGCTCTGCACAAATTAGATCCCATATTAAGAAAGCAATCATGAAAGTAGCGGTAATTATACTAAATTATAACTCTTCTGATGACTGCCGGAAGTGTGTTTCGTTTTTGAAACGGCAGGAAGGGGTAGAATTGGAAATAATTCTGGTGGATAATTGTTCGCCAGATAGAGATAAGGTTGAAACACTTTCTCGTGAGCAAGGGTGTACTTTTATCGCCAGTTCAGAGAATCGAGGTTACAATGCTGGTAACAATATTGGGCTTCGGTATGCAGCAAAAAAGGGTTATGAATTCGCTTTAATTGCGAATCCAGACATGGAATTTCCTGATAAGAAATATATAATAACGCTTGTTGAAGCGATGAATCTTGATGAAGAAACAGTTATAGTAGCTTCTGATATCATCGGGGCAGATGGTAGCCATCAAAATCCGCTAAAAAGGGATGGAAAATGTTTAAATAATTTTTTATGGATTATTGAACAATTGGGGTTTTATAAAAAAAATGATTATTTAGATAAGCCAGACATTAGTCATTATTGTAAAAAAGTGAGTGGATGCTGTTTAATGGTCAGAATTGATTTTATCCAACAAATAGGATTTTTTGATGAATATCCGTTTTTGTATTGTGAAGAACCTATTCTTTCTCGGCAAGTAGAAAATGCAAGAAAACGCATATTTTATACAACGGAAGTACAAGCTGTACATCGCCATATTGCTTCAACAAAAGGGGATCCGGTAAAGCGTTTTCAAGAATGGAAAAGGTCTCGTTTGTATTTTATAAACCATTATAGTGGAAGTTCATGGATAGGAAAAAAGTTTGCATACATATCAGTAGTGCTTTATGCTATGTTGTATGCCTATTTATATAAATTAAGAACAAAACGCATTTTTTTTATAAAAATAATAGAGATATGCATTTTTTTATAAAAAATAATACTATTGTATGCCTTTTTATTATATTATTAGCAGTCTCCCCCGCATTCGCATTGGGAGAAGGGAATAGGAATTTACTTTTAATTGGTGCTATGCTAATCTCTCCGCTAATATTATTAAGGTATCCTATAGTTATTCCTAAAATAGATATACCGTTAGTAGGGTTGTGCTTAATGATGGCTTTCTTCCCTTTAATGCGACACCCCGAAACAATGCGATGGAGCACTATTTTTTATTCATATCTTTTTTGTTTCTTTTTTATGGCATTTGTGCGAGTGCTATATTATAGTAGATTTACAAAAGTAGATTTCCTTCGGCTACTAAAAGGATTGATTTATGCATATTGCATTGTGCTAATCATACAGCAGTTCTGTGTTTTAACAGGATTACCAATTTTCAATGTTAGTAACTATGCCCCTTCTGATCCATGGAAATTAAATTCATTAATGTCTGAACCCTCACATAGTGCGCGTATCGTACCAATAATGATGTATATATATTTGCAAGAACGAGAAACAGTGTTGCGGCGTTCGTATTATATAGAAATGGATTTTAGAACAGATAGATTGGTGTGGCTTGCATTTTTGTGGTCAATTTTTACGATGGGGAGTGCAACTGGTTTTCTTTTTCTTATTTTGGTCCTGTCTAAAATTTTTAAAATACGGAAGTTTTCATCGCTATTAATAATTATGATTATTGGGTTTGGTCTTACCATGATTTTGTCAGAGAACTCAGCATTTATGAGAGCAATTACATTTACAAAAGCATTTTTAACATTTGATGAAGCTGAAATGATGTCTGCTGATCATAGCGCTGCGTGTCGAGTTGTACCTAGTTTTATCGCGATCAAAGAAATTGACTTAAGTACGTTGGATGGTTGGTTCGGATATGGAGTTGATGCGGAACAAAATTTGCCGATAATGCCCGGTGTTCCAACTGCAGGAGCGGGTGCATTTTACTTATGGTATAATTATGGCTTCTTTGTCGCATTATTGTACTGGATATTTACATTTTTAATCTGTTATAAAAGAAATTATTTATCGTCGATATTAATATGGTTTTTATCTGTATTTATTGTTGGTGGCATAAATAATCAAATAGTTTGGCTTGTGTTGGTACTTTGTTATACTCAAAAACATATTAAAATAGCAAATGAAAGTAATTCATTTAGTTCATGGAAAAGCGAATCCGACTAGCGCCAATGGCATTAGTAGAGTAGTTTATTATCTCAATAAATATGAGAAATTAGCTGGTATCAATAGTCAAATTTGGGCTATCGTTGATGGGGTTAAACATCATTTTTCTTATCAGCGTGATGAATATGTTACTATAGAATGTTACCCACGGGTACGGATATGGGGACAGAGGGAGATAATAAAGGCTTTTGAGAAAGAAAAGGAGTCTATAGATTTAGTTCATTTTCATTTGATTTGGTTTTATGATAAGAACATTATTGGAAATGCTTTGAAGAAACTTGGTATCCCGTTTATAATTACGACTCATGGGACATATTGTACTCATCATGCTTATACTGGAAAAAGGCTTATTGCTAAATGGTTATATGAGTTAGATTATCTTAAAATGGCAACAGAATGTCATATTTTAACACCAGTTGAAGGAACTGGTCTAAGAAAATATGGCTATAATGGGAGATGCTTTGTTGAACCCAATGGATTTGAAAAAAGTGATTTCCCTATAAATGTTAATTCTAATTTTTTTTCAAACAAACCATTCTGCAATCGTATAATAATCTCAATGGTTGCAGTTTTGCGAAAAGATAAGAATATTAATTTAATAATAGAAGCAATATCATTGTTACCTAAAGATATTCAAGAACAATTAGCTTTTGTTCTTATTGGTCCTGATTATAAGGGAAACGCAATGAAATATCACACATTGGCAAGAGAATTAGGCGTTGAGGATTGTTTTTATTGGTTGGGGCCATTATATGGTGATGATAAATATAATGCGTTATTAAGCTCCCATGGCTATATTATGGCATCCGATTCAGAAGGTTTTTCAATGGCAATAATTGATGCAATGGCTTGTGGGCTTCCGATGATACTGACCAGTGGATGTAATATGAAGTACATTTCTGATGAAAATTTTTACATTATGTGTGAGCCTTATGCACAAGACATTACTCGTGCAATTCTCAAATTCTTTGAATTAGGGGAAAAAAGAAGTATTTTAGGGAAAAAAGCGAAATTCATACTAGAAAAGGATTTATACTGGGAAAAAATAGTTCCCCGTATGATTGCAAATTATAAAAGAATTATAAATAATAGATAAGAATATGGCAGATACATTTAAATTCGAACCGACTAAGGTTGAATGGAATGAAAATCATATTAAAATTTTACAAGATTTATTTCATGAGTTTGAAGTGAACGATGTTAAATATGTTATTCTTAAAAATGATAATGGATTGCCATTTGAAAATCATTCAAAAGATGTTGACATCGTTATTGAACCAGGAAAGTATAAAACAGCTGCAAAGATTATAAAAAATATATACAGGCAACATAATGTGGAATATTGTAAAGTCCATAAATTTGAGCGTTTACGTTGCTGGTACGGATTTAATACCCAAATTCCTTTTGCTATACATATAGACTTGCTTGAGGGGTTCTTGCATAAAGGCTTTGAATTGTTTCCCTTTGAAATGATATATCAAAATTCATATAAGAATTCTAATGGTGTTTATGTCCTAAATAGCATGTTTGGCAGTGTAATTTTATTGTTGCATAGTACAATATGCTATCATAAAATTAAAGAAAAATACGCTACTTTAATTGCTAACGAGTATTCCATAGAGAAAGATAAAATGGATGCTATTTTCTATCAACTTTTTGATAGAAAATCAGCAGAGAAACTTATTTCGTTATTGTCAAACAACGATTATTCAACGATTGAGAGTCTTGGAAAATATTTTTCTCATCAATCTAAAAAAAGGATTATCTTACGATGTCCACTATTTACCATATGTAATGTCTTTGCTTTTTTATGGGAGAAATTTTCTAGGATTATTATTAATAATAACAAATATAATGTTTTTTTTACGGTTCATGCACCTGATGGCACCGGAAAAACAACATTTATAAAGTATTTGGCAGAAAAATTAGGTTATTACTATGTTTCTGCTTCTGAAGATTTAAGCAGGATATACCACTTTCGTCCTCTAATTTTTCCAAATTTAGGCGCTGTTGGTGAAAAAGTTGGAGTAATGAAACAGGATACGGACTTTACTAATCCGCATCGTGCTAATCAAGCTAATCCAATCAGTTCCTTTGCTCGTATGGTATATTATTGGTTAGATTACGTTTTAGGTATGCCACTCATTTTGCGAAAAAATGCACAATTTAATAAAATTACGATTTTTGATCGATATATATATGATTTTCTAGTTGATCCGAAAAGATCAAGAATAAACTTACCATATTGGTTGAGAAAGTTGTTTACTAAAATGGTTAAGCAGCCGAAAATAGTATTTGTTCTGGATGCCCCTGCTGAAGTGATTTATCGTCGAAAGCAAGAACTTACACTTGAAGAAATATCTCGTCAATTAGTTGGTTTTCGAAAACTGTCTTCATTAGGAAAACAATATTATCGTTTGGATGCATCAAAAAAACCGGAAGAAATAGCAAATGATGCAATTAAAATTATCTTGGATACTTTTACAACAAAAATATAGAATTATGAAAGCCAAATTATTAACATTTTTAGCTTCAGTATCTCGCCTTCTTGGGGGGGAAATAAGTACCAATCACTTGATAAAACAAGGAATGATTGTAGGTAAGAATTTTTCAAGAGAAGGAGGATGCCGAATAGATGCTTCTTATCCGTATTTAATTGAAATTGGTGATGACGTAACAATAAGCACAAATGTTACAATATTGACTCATGATGCCTCACTACGCAACTTTCTTGGTGTTGTGAAATTAGGTAAAGTAAAAATAGGTAATCAAGTTTTTATTGGTGCAAAAAGCACTATTCTTCCCAACGTCACCATAGGAAACAACGTTGTCATTGGGGCCGGCTCAGTTGTCACCAAAAACATTCCCGACAATTGTGTTTGTGCTGGGAACCCAGCAAGAATTTTATGCAGTTTAGATGACTATATAAGTCGTTTCGCAAAAAAAATAAATAATGAAAATCTATTAGATCGCGACTTTACCCCACTATCAATTAACAACATACAAAAAATGTTTGTAAAAAAGCTTTGTGCAAATGGTGACTTCTGTTATTTAAAATCATTTAATTACAACAATCTGAATAAACAATGAAAACAATACTTGTTTCTGCATATGGATGCGAACCGTTGAAAGGTTCAGAATCAGGTGTAGGTTGGATTGGGTTCTGCAAATGGCAAAACATAATATAATTCATGTCATTACGCGAGCAAATAATCAGGAAGTTATTGAAGAACATTTGCCTGTAGAGGTAAAAGATAACATTACACCGAAAAGATCAAGAATAAACTTACCATATTGGTTAAGAAAGGTGTTTACCAAAATGGTAAAACAACCGGAAATAGTATTTGTTCTGGATGTTCCTGCTGAATTTATTTATCGTCGAAAGCAAGATTAACACTAGAAGAAATATCGCGTCAATTGGTTGGCTTTCGAAAGTTGTCGTCATTAGGAAAACAATATTATCGCTTGGATGCATCAAGAAAACCGGAAGAAATAGCAAACGAGGCAATTAAAATAATATTAGAGAAGTTCACAAATAAATTATAATCATGTTTTTAAGTAAATTTGCCCGAAAATTAAGGAATCTACCTCTTAATAAATTAAGAAAAAGAGGGTTAGTAATTGGGAAGAACTTTCAATTTGAAAAGAATCTCTTAATTGATAAAATATACCCTCATTTAATCTCCATAGGGGATAACGTGACTGCCTCTGCATATGTAACTATCTTAGCCCATGATGCAGGTCTAAAAAATATCATGGGGCTGGTGAGAATCGGACGCGTTTCTATAGGAAATAATGTTTTCTTGGGATTGGGTTGTATCATTTTACCAAATGTACGAATTGGTAATAATGTTATTATTGGAGCCGGAAGCATCGTTAGTAAGGACATTCCTGATAATTCAGTATGTGCAGGAACTCCAGCTCGAGTTATCTGCACTATGAATGATTATAAAACACGTATTCTTTCTTTAGCAAAAGAGATTCCTGTTTATACGGAATACTTGGACCCTCTTGAGATGACAGAAAAAGAAAAAGAAAAACAGCGTCAAGAACTACAAAATTCTTTTGGTATTAAAAAGGCAGTTAATTATAAGCAATTCAATTCACTACAGAAATGAAAACAATACTAGTTTCTGCATATGGATGCGAACCGTTGAAAGGTTCAGAATCAGGTGTAGGTTGGAATTGGGTTCTGCAAATGGCAAAACATAATATAATTCATGTCATTACGCGAGCTAATAATCAGGAAGTTATTGAAGAACATTTGCCTGTAGAGGTAAAAGATAACATTACATTCTATTATTATGATACGCCGAATTTTATCAAAAGGTTTAAAAATAAGGCGAAAGGGCTGTATTTCTATTATTTCTTTTGGCAGATAGGGATTATGCCTTTGGCAAAGAGGATTGTAAAGTATAATCGCATTGACTATGTGATGCATCTGACATTCGGTAGTATGTGGATGCCCACATTTCTGCCAATCTTGCGCCCACGTTTTGTCTGGGGGCCAGTTGGTGGCGGAGATTGTGAACCGATTTCATTTTTGAAGTTGTTGACTCTTAAACAGAGGATTATGCAAAGTTTTAGATATGTGATGAATCATACGGCTCTTCTCAATCCTTGTATACTCATTCCTGCAATGAAGGCTGATATAATTCTGTGCCGTACACAGAATTCTGCTGCAGTAATTCCCCAATGTTATAAAACAAAAGTAAGGATAATATTGGAGACAGCGATGGAAGGAGATGTTTTCAGATATAAAAAACATGATCGAAATGACGGGAAAATTCGTTTTATCTCAACAGGGCGTTTACTTCCGAGTAAGAATATTCTTTCGGCAATACGGTCATTACAATATCTTCCTAAAGATCTGGATTATGAGTACTTTATTATAGGTAGCGGAAATCAGAAAAACGAGATAGAAAAAGAAATCATCACTAATAATTTGTCAAATAAAGTCAGAATTCTTGATGAGATGCCTCGCAGTGGGGTATTAAATGAATTACAAAAAGCTGATATTTTCCTGTTCCCAAGTTTACGAGAAGGCGGAAGCTGGGCACTAATGGAAGCAATGGCAATAGGTTTGCCTGTTATTTGTTTGGATTGGGCAGGAATGAAGATTATCACAGATAATAGTTGTGCCATTCGTTTACCGGTGACTAATCCAGAGCAGATGCCTAAAGATATGGCTAATGCTATTGTAGAATTAGTGAAAGATCCTAATTTGCGTAAACGCATGGGAGAAAATGGACGTAAAAGAATTCAAGATGTATTTAACTGGGATGTAAAAGGTGAGTTTATGGAAGAGTTGTTTACTGAATTGGACAAAAAATGAATATAAACGCACAATTGCAAACTATATTGGTATTTAACCAAGGTGAGAATTATCTCAGTTTTGCCAATGCCGACGGGAAACGCTGGCTGATGCCGGAACGCGGGATGCATGTGGCGATGCTACTTTACCAGCCCAGCGGGTGGAAGGGGAAAGGATTGAAACGGGTATTGCCTGGCCTTTGCTGGAATCCGTGGCTGCGGCGCTTGCTGCACGCCGAGCGCTTGCGACTCTCGTTGAGCGAAGAACTGCGTAGGCTTTTGGAGCATACTTTTGGGGAGAGCGGACTGGAGTTTGCCGTTTTCTGCGGAACTCCCTGTGTGCACCAGAAAATCACAATACAAGTCTATCGGGGAGACCGCATCTTGGGGTACGTCAAGGTGACGGACAGCGAGGACATCGCAAGGGTTTTTGCACATGAAGAAACCGTGCTGCAACAGCTGCACGAACGGGGTGTGGACGGCATTCCCGAATGCCGGTATTGCGGGACGCTCACGAACGGACTGTGGGCATTCGTGCAGACCACGCGGAAGACCATGCGGTCCAAAGTGCTGCACGGATGGACCGGCAGGCATACACTGTTCCTGGAGGACTTGCATGAGAAGACCCTGTGGGAAGGAGACTTTGAAGAGACGGATTTCTACCGGGACCTGCGACGGCTGGAGGCGCGCTTGCCGGAACTGGCAGAAGGGAAATATCTGGAAGCAGTCATCCGTGATGTGATGGCTGCTTATGTGGGGAGACGTGTACAGTTTTCAGCCTTTCATGCGGATTTCACCCCCTGGAACATGTTCCTGGAGGAAGGAAAACTCTTTGTCTTCGACTGGGAGTATGCACGCATGACCTATCCGCCGCGACTGGACGAATTCCATTACCGGGTGCAGACTGCTGTCTTTGAGGAGCATCTTGCTGCAACAGATCTGATGGCCCGTTACCGGCGAGAACGGGAGGAACTGAAGAACCGATGGGTTCATCCGGATTTTTCCTACCGGTGTTATCTGCTGGCGGTGATGTCGCTGTATGTGGCCCGGGAAGAAGGGGAACTTTGTGAAGAGACTCGTGAACGTGTCGCCTTTTGGGTGAAGTTACTGCAAGAACTTGAAAAATAGAATCAAATGAAACGAATTGTCTGTTTTCATCTTTTCAATGATTTTAGTGGGAGTCCCAAAGTGCTTCGGATGGTGTTGGGGGGATTGTTGGAGCGTGGTGAGTGGAGTGTGGAGAGTGAAGAGTTGAAGGTTGAGTGTGGAGGGGAGAGTGATGAGTGTGGAGAATTAAGGGTGGACGTTGTGACTTCGAAGGGAGAAGGGGCCTTGAGTGACCTGGACGGCCGGAAAGGGGTGCGGATGCACCGGTATGCCTACCGTTTTTCCGAGCAGGCTGCAGTAACGATGGTTCGCTATCTCGGAGTGCAACTTTACCTGTTCTTTTTTGCGCTGCGTTATGCTTTCTGTAAGGACACGACTTTCTACGTGAATACGATTCTGCCGGTGGGGGCTGCCCTTGCCGGCCGGTTGATGGGGAAGAGGGTAGTGTATCATTACCATGAGGATGCCGTGACCAAAGGGGCGTTCTATCTGTTCCTGTCCCGCGCGATGCAAGTACTGGCCTCCGATATTATTTGTGTATCGGCTTATCAGCGTTCGTTCCTGCAGCGAAAGGAGCATGTGCAGGTAGTGCCGAACGCAGTGCCGGCGACCTTTGTGGCGCGGTTGCAACCCGATCCGATTGTGGCATTTGACCGACAGCGGGTGTTATTGCTCGGTTCGCTGAAACGCTATAAGGGTACGCTGGAGTTTGTGGAACTGGCGCGGCGGATGCCGGAATATCCTTTTGAACTGGTGCTGAACGAAACGCCGGAGAACATTGCCGCCTTCTGGCGGGAGAACGGGATTCGGCTGCCGGAGAACCTGACCGTTTATCCCCGGCAGCAGGATGTGGTCCCGTTTTATAACCGGGCAACGGTTGTACTGAATTTGTCGAACAAGTACGAGTTTGTAGAAACATTCGGTATGACTGTTCTGGAAGCCTTGTCGGCCGGACTCCCGGTGATTGTGCCGACCGTGGGTGGTGTTGCCGAACTGGTGGAAGACGGCAGAAACGGCTGGAAAATAGATGTGGAAAATCTGGATGCTATCGAAGCCAAACTCAGAGCACTGCTTCATGACCGGACGCTTTACTGCCAACTGGCAGAGCAGGCATTAAACACGGCACAAAGATTCAGTGAGGAAAGTATGTTGAAGCAAATCAAAACAGTAATTGACCCCAAATGAAAAAAGTTGCTATCATAGGAATCCAGGGTGTACCGGCCAGTTATGGCGGGTTTGAATCGCTGGTGGAAAACATTATTGGTGACAACCAGTCGCCGGACATTGCCTATACCATTTATTGCAGCAGCAAGGATATGGACACGCGCCTGAAGGTATACAAGGAAGCCCGGCTGAAATATCTGCCCCTGCATGCCAACGGTGTGCAATGTGTGCCCTATGACATGTGGTCGCTGCTACGGTCGGTACGGGGGTATGACGTGGTGCTGGTGCTGGGCGTATCGGGTTGTCTCTTCCTCCCCATCTTCCGGCTGTTCTATCGGAAGAAGCTGATTATCAATATTGACGGTCTGGAGCACCGGCGAGAGAAATGGGGAAAACTGGCCCGGAAGGTATTGCTGTATTCAGAACGCGCAGCCGTGCGGTATGCCGACACGATTATTGCAGACAACAAGGGCATACAGGACTACGTGACGGAAACGTATCACAGGGACTCGGTGCTGATTGCTTATGGCGGCGACCATGTGCGGCACGAGATGTCGCAGGAAGTGCAGGAGCAGCATCTGGCCACCTATCAGCTGGAGAAGGGAAAGTATGCCATCACAGTGTGCCGCATTGAACCGGAAAACAACTGCCACAAGACGCTGGAGGCCTTTGCGAACTCGGGGAAAGAGCTTGTCTTCATAGGCAACTGGAACAAAAGCGCTTATGGGCGTAACCTGAAGGAAAAATACAGCAACTACCCGCATCTCCACCTGCTGGATGCCATTTATGATCTGGACATCCTTTACGCACTGCGAAAGAATGCCGGAGCCTATGTGCACGGCCACAGTGCCGGAGGTACCAACCCGTCGCTGGTGGAAGCCATGTTCTTCGGCTGTCCCATTCTCAGTTATGACGTGGTGTATAACCGGGCAACGACACACAACCAGGCGTATTACTGGAAAGAGGTGGCTGACCTGGAGCAGTTGCTGACCCGCACCGACCTGGACGGCAAGGTGATGACGGACATCGCGCAGAAGGAGTATACCTGGAAGCACATTGCCCGTCAGTATGAAAGTTTGTATTAACCCTTCTGTAATGACGTAGCGGACGTGAAGCACGAGGAGAACTGCATTCTGGGACTCTTGGGAGCTGCCTTGTTCGGCAAGAGTGCGGACAGGACGGCCGGTGCTGCCACGGACTGGCAGGCGGTGTACCGCGTAGCCAAGGAGCAGGGAGTATATGCGCTGGTGTGGGAGGCCATCCGACGGACTGAAGCGGAGGAGACTGCCTCGCTTGAGCCGAAACTGAAACTCCGCTGGGGCATCCGGGTAATGGAACGGGAGCAGCGGCAGGAAAGACAATGGGAGCTGGCTAACGAACTGGGGGCGGATTTTGCCGGAAAAGGGCTCCGCACCGTGGTCCTGAAGGGATGGGCGACGGCACGGTATTATCCCGTTCCGGCGCACCGCATCGGCGATGACCTTGACTGTTTCCTGGGGGAAGGATATGAAAAGGGAAACGAGTGGGCGAAACAATGGGGGGCACCGGTCGTCACGAAGCATTTCAAGCATTCGCAAATCTATTGGAAAGGGCTGCATGTGGAGAATCACCGGTATTGCTCCCATTTGCTGTTTTTCAGCCGAAGAAGCCGGCGGTTTGAGCGCGTTCTGCAGCGACTGCTCCGGGAAGAAGGGGGACTGCTGCCGGGCAGTGCCTGTCTGTGGGGGCCTTCGCCAAAGTTTGAACTGGTGTTTACGGTAAGCCATGCGTGGAGCCACTTTCTGGGCGAAGGATTACAGTTGCGGCATCTGTGTGACTGGGCCGTTCTGCTGGAACGATATGAGAGGGAACTGGATGTGCAGGAGTTCCGGGAACTGTTACAGATAAGAGGGCAGGGCCTGCTGGCCTTTATGGAAAGTATCACGCGGATGGTACACCAATATTGGGGAGTGAAGGTGCCGGAAGGGCTGGTGGAGAACCTGACGACGGGGGTTGCCGAGCAACGGTTGCTGGACGAGATATTTCAAGGACGTATCCGGAATTTTCAGCAGAATGTGGGAAAATGGCGGCGGCGCGGATATCTGTTGTACCACGCGGTGCGGCTGGCCTGGAAATTCCCGAAGTATCAGGGCGGAGTTGCGTTGTGGAATATTCTGAATAATGTCACCTTGTTTTTTGTAGGAGAAAAAGGGTTGCTTCCTTCCGTTCAGACGGGTGTTTGTGGGGCGTGACGCGGTATGTTCCGCGGTGCAGAAGGTTGGGACGTACCGGCCAGGTGCGTCCGAGGATTCAGCCCGCCGGCGGATGCGCCACAATGAACGGATATAACCCCATCACCACCACCGCCCCCATATCCGCGTGGGTGCATTTTCCGCGATGTGGGATTTCACCCGTTCAATGGATACAACCCAATTAATAATCGGCGTTGAATAAATACCTGTGGGTATTGGAAATACCTGTACATTTATAAAGGTCGGACGCACCTGTCGGTACGTCCCTACATCGCAATCATTTTCACCCGTTCAATGG
>PPYF01188277.1_pt1 | contig 22595 bp, 20 predicted proteins | sample 1559871 | NCBI WGS metagenome assembly PPYF01 (sample SAMN08240021, study PRJNA423297) | Human gut metagenome, whole genome shotgun sequencing project.
AGTGGTTGAAGGCACCGGTCTTGAAAACCGGCGACGCGAAAGCGTTCTAGAGTTCGAATCTCTACTCTTCCGCCAAATTCAAATAAACCCGCGCATGTCGCGGGTTTGTTGTTTTCAGCGTTTGGCAAAATGTCATTGCTTCGTTAAACCAGCTGAATCCAAAAGAAAAACAGCGCCACTAGGCGCTGTTTTTTTGTCTGTAGTTTATCCCTCAAATCTTACTGAAGCTTTATGTTGTTAGCCCTTGTAGATTTTCGGGTTGAACACATCGCGCAGCCAGTCACCCAGCAAGTTAATCACCAGCACCAGCAGCACCAAGCACACGCCGGGGAAGGCGGTGATCCACCACGAGCCCGAGAAGATGTAGTTAAAGCCAACGCTGATCAGCGAGCCCAGCGACGGTTGGTCAACCGGCATCCCTAAGCCCAAGAACGACAGCGCCGCTTCACTCATGATGGCGTTTGCCACCTGCACAGTGGAGATCACCAGAATCGGCGACAAGCAGTTTGGCAGAATATGGCGGAACATGATGCGCGGGGCGCGAAAACCCATTACCTTGGCCGCTTCCACGTACTCTTTCTTCTTCTCCGCCAGCACCGAGGCGCGCACCGTACGGGCATATTGCGGCCATTCGGCTACCCCGATAATCACTACCAGCATCACAATGGCGTATTTAGAGAAAAACTCGGAGCCAAAGGTCGCCTGAAAGATTGCCGAGATGATGATGGCCACCATCATGGTGGAGAACGACAACTGTACATCGGCAAAACGCATCAGTAAGTTGTCGATTCGGCCACCGGAGTAACCCGCGGTCAGCCCGATCACCACACCCAGCAGCATCTGCAGAGCCACGGCAAAAATGCCGATCGCCAGTGAGATGCGTGAGCCGTACAAAATGGTGCTCCAGATGTCACGCCCTTGGTTGTCCGTGCCGAGCCAAAAACGCGGATCACCACCGTCGAGCCATGATGGCGGCATTTCGGCATCCATCAGGTCAAAACTGGTTGGGTCATACACGTTGTGCGGCGCAATCCAAGGTGCCAGCATCGCCGCCAGCACATACACCAGAAAGACCACGAAACAGAACATCGCCACTTTATCGCGCAGGAAGTAGTACACGATGTCGGAGTTTTTAAAGCGCGCCCAGCGGCTGGTGGTTACGGCCTGAGTCATACTTACCCCTTGGCGGTCAGGTTAACAGTTGGGTTGATGAAGCCGTATAGCAGGTCGACCAGCGTGTTGGTCACCACAAACAGCAGTCCGACAAAAATCACGTAGGCAGTAATCAACGGGGTATCCACGCGGTGTATAGCTTCCAAAAACAGGAAACCGGTTCCCGGCCACTGGAAAACACTTTCGGTCAAAATGGTGTAGGCCACCATGGTACCAATCTGCACGCCGCCTACGGTGATCACCGGTAACATGGTGTTTTTCAGCGCGTGGCGGTAATACACCTGATGATCATTGAGCCCTTTGGCGCGAGCGAATTTGACGTATTCCGATGACAGCTGCTCCAGCATCTCAGAGCGCACCAAGCGGATAAACAGCGGCAGCATGATAGAGGAGAGAGCAATGCTTGGCAGGATCAGGTGTTTAATCCCATCCCACGTAAAGAAGCCCGAATCCCAGCCCAGTACATTGGCGGTTTCCCCGCGGCCATAAGCCGGTAGCCAGCCAAGTTGAATCGAGAACACATACATCAGCATGATGGCGGTCAGGAATACCGGAATGGAGATGCCGATACTGCTGGTGGCCATGATGAATTTGGTCAGCATGCTGCGTGGGCGGATCGCCGAGTACACACCAAGTGGGATGGAGACAAAAATAATCAGCAACGTAGCGCCGAAAACCAGCTCCAAGGTGGCTACCAGCTTATCCAGAATCACTTCCAGAGCGGGGCGCTTAAAGAAATAGGAGGTGCCCAGATCGCCATGAATGGCGCCTTGCAGAAAACGGGTGTATTTCACCAAAAAAGGATCATTCAGCCCCATCTGATCGCGCAGGATCTGGCGCTGCGCCTCGGACACTGATTGGCCCACCATTTCACGCAGTGGATCGCCGAGATTGTCTTGGATGGCAAAAGCCACCAGACTGATCACGAACATCACGATCACCGCCTGATAAAAACGTTTGAGCAGAAATGTAAACATACGCGTCCCTTTATATGGCCTGCTTTATCGATGCAGGCTTTTACTGCGGGCGGAGACCTTGCGGCCTCCGCCGTTTCCCTGATGGTCACAGACCCATGCGGGCGGACCTTATTGCTTGATCACCAGATCGCCAAAGTACGGGAAGTTCATCACGTTCATGACAGGCTTGATGTCAGCATTTTTCTTCGCGCCATAGGCCAGATTTTCCCAGTGCAATGGCACGAACGGGGCATCATCGGCCAAAATGGCTTCTACTTTCTGCAGCATGGCTGCACGCTTGGCCGGATCGGTTTCGTTATTGGCGTCGACCACCAGTTTGTCCGCTTCGGCATTGGCGTAACCGGAGCAGTTGTACTGGCCCATGCCGGTTTTGGCATCTTTGGTGAAGGTCAGGAATTCGAAGAAGTTGGCGCTATCTTCGGTATCTGAGTGCCAGCCGATCATCTGCATGTCTGCCGCGCACTTGTCGAACTCTGGCCAGTACTGGGCTACCGGCATGGTTTTCAGATCCACTTTGATGTTGATCTTCGACAGCATAGCGGAGATGGCTTGCGCGATTTTCACGTCGTTCACGTAACGTGCCGATGGGGCGATAAAGGTGACTTTAAAGCCATTTTCATAGCCGGCTTCTTTCATCAGCGCCTTGGCTTTCTCCAGATCGTAACGTGGTGTCAGTGCTTCGTTATGACCGGCATAGCCTTTCGGGCTCAGCTGGCCGGCTGGTGTACCGAAGCCTTTGTTGATCTTCTGAACAATCGCTTCTTGGTTGATGGCGTATTCAATTGCTTGACGCACACGCTTGTCTTTTAGTGCTGGGTTGGTGTTTTGGTTCAGCTCGACCACAATGGCGCGGGTACCCGGCAGGGTCACCAGTTGGGTATTTTGACCTTTCTCCACACGCTCCAGATCGTTTGGCGCAACCGGATAGATCACGTCCACATCGCCACCCAGCAGGGCTGCTACACGGGTCGCATCTTCTTTGATGGGTACCAGAGTCAGGTTGTCGACGTTACCTTTGGAGGTTTTATCCCAGTAATTTGGGTTACGGGCATACTCCAGCTTCACGCCTTGCTCACGGAATTTCACGGTAAAAGGACCGGTACCGGAAACGTTGGTGGAGGCAAATGACGCGCCGTTTTTGATGATCTCATCTTTCGGCTTACCGTTAGAGGCCGTGCCGCTGTAGAATTTAGAGTCCATCGGGAAGATATAGGTGGCGGTTTGCAGCACCAGCGGATAAGGCTTGCTGGTGATCAGATCCACGGTGTAATCATCCACCTTCTTGGCTTCGGCGATCGGGTCGAAAATCGCTTTGTAGTCAGGGGAGTTTTTCAGACGGTTAACCGTCCACACCACATCATCAGCGGTAAAGTCGTTACCGGAGTGGAATTTCACCCCTTTGCGCAGGTGGAAGCGCATGGTTTTATCGTCGATACGCTCATATTTTTCGGCCAGACGCGGGTCGAATTGCAGCTCCTGATTCCAGCGGATCAGCGGATCGAACACCAGATGCGACATTTCCAATGTCTGATTCGACAGCTGCTCTTGCGGGTCCAGTGAGGTTGGATCGGAGGCTACGGCCACCTTGATGTCAGCGGCAGCAACGTTAAAGGCCATTCCGGCTGCCAGCAGCGCCAGCGCAATTTTGGATAATCCTTTTTTCATCTTGTTCTCCATGCTTTTGTGTGTCACTTGCGGTTTCAGCTTGCGATATCCAGTCCCTCACGGGACATTCCCTTGAACTCCGGCATCAGCGAGATCAGCTTGCGGCTGTACTCATGCTCGGCATTGGTAAACAGTTTTTCGGTTTCCGCCACTTCCACCAGATGACCGTGGCGCATCACGCCGATGCGGTCACACATTTGGCGGATCACCGGCAGGTCATGGCTGATGAACAACATGGTCAGCCCCAACTCTTGTTGTAAATCTTTCAGCAGGTTCAGGATTTGCGCCTGTACTGACACATCCAGCGCCGAGGTCGGCTCATCACAGATCAGAAAACGTGGACGGGTAGCCAAGGCGCGGGCAATCGAGATCCGCTGGCGTTGACCGCCAGAAAACTCATGCGGGTATTTCACCCCCGCATTGCGGCCTAAGCCCACGTGATCGAGCAAATCCCCCACAATCTGCTCAATTTGGCGCTCTGAACTGGCCAAACGGTGAAAGCGAATTGGCTCGGCGATGATGTCACGCACCTTCATGCGCGGGTTCATCGAAGAGTAGGGGTTTTGGAACACCATCTGCATCTGGCGGCGCAATGGGCGGCGTTGCTGCTCATTTTTCAGCGCGGTCAGATCAATGCCTTCAAAGACGATGCGGCCATTATCGGGCGGATATAATCCGGTCACCGCGCGGGCGATAGTGGATTTACCTGACCCAGATTCGCCTACCAGGCCAAACGTTTCCCCTTCGAAAATCTCGAAGCTGATATCACTACAGGCCTGCACATATTCGCGCCGCGATGGGAAAAACGAATCTTTGGTGACGAATTTCAGATTCACGTGCTCAACGCGCAGCAGGGCGCCTTCATAAGCGCGTTGATCTTGGCTTTGGCCAAGCCAGTGGGTTTTCAGATCAATGTGCGTGTCTGTCGTGCCAGCATCTTCGATATACGAAACCAGTGGGAAGCGCACCAGTTTGACGTCAGAGCGCGGCACCGCCGAAATCAGGCTACGTGTATACGGGTGCGATGGCGTGCCCAGCACTTGGGTAGTTGTGCCGAACTCCACCAGATCGCCGCGGTACATTACCGCCACTTTATCGGTGATATTGGCCACCACGCCCATGTCGTGGGTTACCAGCATACAGCCGACTTGCCGCTCTTTGCACAAGCGGCGGATCAGTTGCAGGATTTGATCCTGAATCGACACATCCAGCGCCGTGGTTGGCTCATCGGCAATAATCAGCTCTGGATCGCCGGACAGCGCGATCGCAATCACCACCCGCTGGCGCATCCCGCCGGAGAATTGGTGTGGATACTGCTTGATACGCAGCTCTGGCTGCGGAATACCCACGGCTTGCATCAGCTCCAGTGCTTTGGCCAGCGCTTGCTGATGATTGAGTGAGGTATTGGCTAATATGGTTTCCACCAGTTGCTGCTCTACCGTGAACAGCGGATTGAGCGATGTCATCGGGTCTTGAAAGATAAAACCGATGTGCGAGCCACGGATCGCCTGCATCTCTTTTTGTGTTTTGCCTGAAATCAGCTCGCCGTTCAGGTAGATATCCCCCCGAGCGATGTGGCCGGGTGGGCTGAGCAAATCGATAACAGCGTTACCAATGGTGGATTTACCGGCGCCGGATTCTCCGACTACGCCGACGATTTCCCCTTTTTCAATGGAGAATGAGAGATCCTTAACAGCGGCGTGTACCCCGTAGCGGGACGGGTACTCGATCCGCAGGTTCTTTACTTCGAGCAAGGACATGGTTACCTCTGCGGGGGACATCCGTCCCTGACAAATTCATCCGTAAACTGACCACAGATGCCGGTTATTAGCAGGCTTTAACAGGCTCACTTCCTGTGAAAGACAAACCAGCGATCCGCGCGGGTTTTTTGCATTTTTTTGGAATAACCCGCCTGTAACGTAAACTGTTTGCCGTAGGCTGTAAATGATGCTCCGATACAATTCATCAACAGTTAGTGTGATTTAACTCACTTCACCTAGTCGAAAATGTGATTCACAGCAGCATGAATAGTTAAAAACACCAATAAAATTCTGTTTACCAAAGATGTGATTCAACATTTAATCAACAAGCAGCAGCTCGCGTTTTTTTACTACCAGAGGAATTTGTTGCACTAACAGTGAATTTTTATGCATGCAAGATCTTCGGTAGCACAATCCTCGATAGAACAAATAATCAACAGAAAAATACGGGGAAGATGAAAGCAGAGAGCAAGCTGAACAGAAGATGAATAGTTCCCTCATTTCCGATTAAGTCGTAAAGGGGTTTACTCTGATAATCCGAACAGGTTCGCGGTATTGTTTTGCGCAGTAAATTGCGCTGTGTGGGCTTTTTTGCGGTCAATCAACGGCAGTGTCAGTGACTCTGATACACTGCCGACAGTCCAACACTCTAGCTAAGTAGACAGGTTGTGTTATGAACAGGATTGGGCGGTGGTGTGCCGTCACTTTGACAGTGCTAATGATGACGGGGTTTGTGGCCAGCCAAACCGGCGCCGATCCGCTCCCCGAGTTAGAGCTGGATGATGACGTGCAGGATACGGCGCTGGCGGCAACCCAAGCCGGACTGATTCAGCCATATAGCTTGTTATTACAGCAGGTTGAACGTGATTTGAATGGCCGGATCATCGAAGTGGAGTTGGATGAGGATGACGGCGTTTGGGAGTACGAGCTAAAACTGCTGGGCGCGACCAACAACGTCATCAAGGTCAAATACAACGCCACCACGCTGAAAATTCTCAAAATTAAAGGCCATGATCTGGATAGCGTATTGCGTCATGGCGTGGATTTGAGTCAACTGGACGATTAGCAATATCCGAGTTGCAGAGTATTGTTGCTTATGGCACTCAGTGGCTAATACCACAATCAAACACTCAGTTAAAAACCGTTCAGAATCAGTAAAATAACAATAAATGCACCAGAGCCAACGGACAGCCAGATGAAAGCCCTAATTGTTGAAGACGACACCTTACTGGCGCGCCAGATAGAAACGGCGCTAGAGCAGCAACAGTGGATTTGCGACATTGCCCGCGATGGCATTGACGCCTTATACCGCGCCACCAGTGAAAACTGGGATGTGATTGTGCTGGATTTGGGCCTGCCTAAGCTCGATGGGCTGACGGTGCTGCGCAGTTTGCGTCAAGAGGGCAATACCACGCCGGTGATTATTCTCAGCGCCCGTGGCGAGTTGCATCAGCGCATTGAAGGGCTCAATGCGGGCGCGGATGATTACCTGACCAAGCCGTTCGAGATGGCTGAATTATTGGCTCGGCTGTCGGTGCAATTGCGCCGCTCTTCTGGGCAAGCTGCGCCACAATTGCAGGCGGGCGATTTAACGCTGGATTTGAGCGCCGCACGGGTGTTCTGGCAAGGTCAGCCGATTGAGCTGACATCGCTTGAGTACAAAGTGCTGGTGTACCTGATGCAAAATAAAGGTCGGGTGATTTCGCGCACCGAGCTGGTGGAAAGTATCTATCGGCAGGATTTTGATCGGGATTCCAACACGGTAGAAGTGTTTATTGGTCGTATCCGGCGTAAAACTGACAGCCGAATTATTCAAACCGTGCGCGGCTTAGGATACCGGATCAATGCAGATTGATCGCTTTAGCCTGCGCCAGCGGGTACTCGGTGCGACCATGGGCTGGCTGCTACTGGTGTTGGTCAGTGCGGGTATGGTGGTGCCGGAGATTTTGCGTCACTATTTGCAGCAAGAAGCCAGTCAGTCGATGCGGTTGTATCTGGATGAGCTCAGTGCGCGGCTGGAAGTGAACAGCCAAGGCGTGCCGGAGGTTAGCGGTTTACTGAGCGACCCGCGTTTTCGTCAGCCTTACAGCGGGTTGTACTGGCAAGTCACATCTCCGGCTGGGGTGCTGCGCTCGCGCTCGTTGTGGGATAGCGGCATGCAGGAAAGCGAAGGGCAGTGGACCGGCCCCAAAGCGCAGCCTCTGCTACGTGTCAGCCGAGAGTTGACCTTGCCAGATTACCCGCATCCATTAACGTTGGTGATCGCCCAAAGCGAAGTGCCGTTACACCAAACCTTGGCGCGATTAACGCATCTGTTTTGGGGCATTTTAGCCGTTACTGGGATGGGGATCTTGGCCATTATCGGCATGTTGATTGGTTGGTCGCTCAAACCGTTACGTCGCGTGCAACAGCAACTGACCCAAGTGCGGCAAGGTCATCAAACCCAGTTAGAAGGCGCGTTACCCAAAGAGTTAGCCCCATTGGCGGCGGATCTGAATGCGCTGCTGTTTCACTATGGCGAGCTGCTAAATCGCGCCCGTCATCATACCGGTAATCTAGCCCATGCATTGAAAACTCCGCTGGCGGTGCTGAATAACCAGATAGCGCTGTTACCACCTGCGGAACAAGCGCAGTTACAAGCCCCTCTTAAACAGCTGCGTGAGCAGATTGAGAGTCATTTGGCGCGTGCACGCATTGCAGGGGCTTGCAATATTTTGGCGGTGCGCTGTCAGCCGGCACTGCGCGTCGATCGCATTGCACTGGCGATGTCGAAAGTGTACGCCGCCCGTGACGTTGAGCTGATTAACGAGCTCGACAGTGAATTGCAGCTGGCGGTATCAGAAGATGATTTTGATGAGATGGCCGGAAACCTGATTGAAAATGGGTTCAAGTGGGCCACCTCGCTGATTAGAGTTCATCTGCAAGCGACCAACGAAGCCAGCGCAGAGAGCGCCATGCTGACGCTGCTGATTGACGATGATGGCTGCGGCATTGCCGATGCGGATCGGGAGCGGGTATTACAGCGTGGCGTGCGTTTGGATGAAACCACCCCGGGGAGCGGATTAGGGCTGAATATCGCTTATGAGATGGCGCTATCGTATCGCGGTGATTTGCGTTTGCAGCCTTCCCCATTGGGCGGTTTACGGGCTGAGTTAACGTTGCCTGCAGTGAGGCGATAGTGAGACGATAATGAGACGATAAGTTCGTGAATCAGTTCGGCAGTAAGAGCGGAAATCAGAGCCTATCGCAATAGGGATAGGCTCTCGGTCCTGATTATTCCAACATGCCCCGCGCCGGATGGCGGTTTTCATTTTTCATTTGCCACAACATCCAGATACACAATAAGGTGCTGCATGCCGGCAAGGCCATCCAGACGCCATTTACGCCCCACCAACGCGCAAAGACAAACAGGAAACCGCCAATCAGCAGGAGTTTACCGCCAGTTAGGGTAGAGGCGATCACCGGTTTATTGACCGATTGGAAATAGGTCGCGCCTACCAGCAGCAAACCTTCCATCGGTAGCCCCCAGAAATAGCGATAAATCCCGTTAACGGCTTCTTTGGTCAGCCCCGGATTGTCACCGGCAAACATGAAGGCCACATACTGCGGGAACAGATACAGCGCGATCATGCCGCTAATACCTAGCCCTGCCGTAATGCCAAGCCCTAAATTACGAATTTTACGCACTCGCTCTTCAAGACCAGCTCCCGCGTTAAAGCTGGTGATCGGTTGAATGCCCAAGGCAATCCCTTCAAAAATCAGATAGAAAAACGCCTCGGCATAGCTCACGATTCCGTAAGCGGCCACATGCAGCGCACTTCCCACGCTCATAAAGGCTTTGTTGTGAAAGGCCAATACTACCGACAGATAGAGATACATCAGCAAACTCGAGGTACCCAATCGCAGGATTTGCAGCAGTAGTGTCAACTTTGGCCGCAGCGCCGCCCATGTCAGGCGCAATTGACTGCGACGCGAGCAAAAGTGCGACAGGCACAAACCGCCGGTGACTACTTGCGACAGCATGGTTGCCAAACCTACGCCGGCAAGTCCCATTGGAAATACTGCCAAAAACAGGTAATCCATGATTACGTTCAGGGTGCCGCCCAGCACCATGATGTAGGTGACGCGCTTAGGCTCGCCGTCATTACGCAGTAGCGCGGAAAAACTCATCGACAATAACGCGGCGCTACCCAGCATAAAATACCAGCGCAGATACTCCATACCCGCGCTATAAATCTCGCCCTCGGCACCCAGCCAGCGCAGCATATGGCCGCCATACAGCAATCCCACCGAGCCGATAATCAGCGCCGCTAAAATCACCAACAGCAGGGCATTACCGACAATCCCACGGGCGCTTTGCAGATCGCCGCGCCCCATATTCAGGGAAACCAGCGAAGACGCGCCCATGCCAATCATCGCGCCCACGGCGTACAGTACCGAGCCGACTGGATAGGCCAGCATCACCCCAGCCAGCCCTTGCTCACCGAGAAAATGGCCGACAAAAATACCGTCAATGGTGACGTAAATGCCGCTGATCACCATCGCAGTAATGGTCGGAATGGTATAGCGCCAGAACAGGCTCAGCAGCGGCGCAGTGGCCAGTGAGGTATCCTGGATTTCGGTTACGGAACTGTTGGTGGTCATGGGGGAACTCATCGAGATAATCGGCGCAAACAATTGCCTACACCGGCAGAGAATAACAAATTCTCATCATAAGTCGCTAAATAAGCGCGTAAAAAAAGCGAATCGGTTCAGAATAAAGCGCTGTGGGCTTGCGGTGACAACAAAAAAGTGATCTGTCAGTAAATTAGGAAAAAAGGCGCAGGTAACACGCTGTGATCCACCAAGGCGCACGGTATGATGTCAACACTGTGATATCTCACAGGAAAACCGATTTATTGTTAAACGGATTCAATATTGACCTGACTCTGGGGTAATCACATGTTTGGCCGTCTTACCGCACCGCAGGTTCGACTGTGCAGCGAGCGACTGATTGTGCGACTGGCACAGGAAAAAGATGCGGCGAAAATTGCCGATTACTACACCCTGAATCGGGCGTATCTCAAGCCGTGGGAGCCTGCCAGGGATGAAAGCCATTTTCGCCCTTCGGGCTGGGAGATGCGCCTGTCATTGATCACGCAGCTGCATCGTCAGGGCAATGCGTTTTGTTTTATTTTGCTCGATCCACAAGAAAGCGAAGTGTTGGGGATTGCCAACTACAGTAACGTGGTGCGCGGCGTATTTCACGCGTGCTATCTGGGGTATTCGCTGGGCGAGCTGCATGTGGGCAAGGGGCTGATGTATGAAGCCTTGCGGCAAACCAATCGCTATATTTTTGAACAGCAACATCTGCACCGGATCATGGCCAACTATATGCCGCATAATCAGCGTAGCGGTAACCTTTTGAAACGGCTTGGATTTGAGCGTGAAGGCTTTGCGCGCGATTATCTACTGATTGACGGTCAATGGCAGGATCATGTGCTGACAGCGCTGTGTAATCCACGTTGGCGTGCGCCAGAGCGTGCGTGACATGATTTCGCGACAACAAGCAACACTAGGGAACAAGAGAGGGTAACGTGAAAATCCAACTGACGGTAAAAGAAGCTCGGGTTATCGGCTGCTTGCTGGAAAAGCAAATCACCACCCCAGAGCAGTATCCGCTGTCACTGAACAGCCTGACTACCGCCTGTAACCAAAAAACGAACCGTGAGCCGGTGGTGGAGTGGAGCGAAGCCGATGTGCAGGATACGGTGGATGCGTTACTGAAAAAACGCTTACTGCGTGATTTGTCCGGTTTTGGTAATCGGGTAGTGAAGTACGAACACCGTTTTTGTAATTCAGAGTTCGGTAACCTGAAGCTCTCGGCGCAGGAATTAGCACTGGTGTGCGTATTGTTGCTGCGCGGCCCACAAACAGCCGGTGAACTGCGTACCCGTACGGCCCGTTTGGCCGAGTTTAGTGATGTGCAGCAAGTCGAAGCGGTGTTAGAAAAGCTGGCGGCACGTGATGATGGCCCGTTTGTGATGCGGCTGGCGCGTGAGCCGGGGAAGCGTGAATGTCGCTATGCGCAGTTGTTTTGTACCGATGACTCCTTAACCGCTGACAGTGCAGAATCCACCGCCACGGCTGATGCGTTGGGCGATCCGGTACGCGTGGCTGAGCAAGAGAGCCGCATTCAGGCGTTGGAAGATGAAGTGGCCGCCCTGCGCGAACAATTGGCCGCATTAGATGCGCGCTTACGTGCGCTGGAGTAAGCCACTGATTTATATCTGATGTATAAAAAGCGCCGCTAAAAGCGCACCAATAAAAAAACCACCCCGCAGGGTGGTTTTTTTATTGGTGCGCTATCCAAACGGATGTTCGACTTACATACGGTCGACAGTTTGGATACCCAGCAGATCCAGACCTTGTTTCAGGGTCTTCGCGGTCAGCAACGACAGCTTCAGACGGCTGTTACGCACATCTTGATCATCGCTGTTCAGGATTGGGCACGCTTCGTAGAAGCTAGAGAACAGACCGGCCAGCTCATACAGGTAAGCACACATCAGGTGTGGTTCACCTTCACGCACAACACTGTATACCGCTTCTTCGAATTGCATCAGCTTGGTCGCCAGTGCTTTTTCGCGGTCATCGGTCAGCACAATCTTACCGGTCAGCTGTGATTCATCCACACCGGCACGCTTGAAGATAGACGCAACACGGGTATAGGCATACTGCATGTAAGGGGCAGTGTTACCCTCAAAGCTCAGCATGTTTTCCCAGTCGAAGATGTAGTCTGTGGTCCGATTTTTGGACAGGTCAGAATACTTCACGGAGCCCATCGCGACAGCGTTAACTACTGCCGCGCGCTCTTCGTCGCTCAGATCTGGGTTCTTGTCAGCAATCAGCTTCTCAGCACGTTCGGTAGCTTCATCCAGCAGTTCAGCCAGTTTCACGGTACCGCCAGAACGGGTCTTGAACGGACGGCCGTCTTTACCCAGCATCATACCGAAAGCGCAGTGCTCCAGCGTCATCTCTTCTGGGATATAACCGGCTTTACGTACGATCGCCCACGCTTGCATCAGGTGCTGATGCTGACGGGAGTCGATGAAGTACAGAACACGGTTCGCTTTGAAGTTGTCCCAACGGTACTTGGCACAGGCGATATCAGTGGTGGTGTACAGGTAGCCGCCATCGCTCTTTTGCACGATAACGCCCATGGCTTCGCCATCTTTGTTCTTGAACTCGTCAAGATACACAACCTGCGCGCCTTCACTTTCTACAGCCAGACCACGTGCTTTCAGATCGTTAACGATCTCAGGCAGCATTGGGTTGTACAGGCTTTCGCCCATCACGTCTTTGCTCTTCAGGCTGACGTTCAGACGATCGTAGATACGCTGGTTTTGCTCCATGGTGATGTCAACCAGCTTACGCCACATGCTCAGGCAGTATGGGTCGCCACCTTGCAGTTTTACTACGTAGCCACGAGCGCGAACCGCAAACTCTTCGTCTTCGTCGTAGCATTTTTTCGCTTCGCGGTAGAAGCCTTCAGCATCAGACAGGGCTAAGTCAGCATTCTCGTCGTTCTGGATTTTTTCCAGATAAGCAATCAGCATCCCGAACTGCGTACCCCAGTCACCCAGGTGGTTGGCACGGATAACATTGTTACCCAGAAACTCCAGAGTACGCACCACGGCATCACCAATAACGGTGGAACGAATGTGGTGAACGGCCATCTCTTTGGCCACGTTTGGTGCAGAGTAGTCCACCACAATGGTCTGAGCCGGTAAGGTTGGCGATACGTTCAGCTTGCTGTCAGACAGCGCCGCTTCCGCTTGTTCGGCAACCCACTGCGGATTCAGGAAAATGTTGATAAAGCCGGGACCGGCGATTTCGGTTTTGCTGGCGATAGCACCCAGATCCAGATGCTCAAGCACTTTCTCCGCCAGTTGTCGCGGAGCCATGCCCAATCGCTTAGCAGCAGCCATCACGCCATTTGCCTGATAGTCACCGAACTGCGCTTTTGCAGACTGACGAACCATAGCGTCGCAATCTGCAGGAGCACCCGCTGCGATCAGCGCTTGGCTGACCTTGTCGGAAATAAGAGCCTGAATATTCACCTGATTACCTTTAATCTAATTATTGTGCACAGAGACGAATAGCGATGAAATCATGGCCATTGCCAAGCCTTATGCAGAAAGAATAATGCGTGAAACCGTGCACAGAGATAAATGTACTGAGTATCATACCTGTGCGGCAGATTCATGAAAACCCCACAAGCAGCGCGAACGCGCATGTGATGATGTTTTGAGGATAAAAGATGTCAACCCCCATTGCATGGATTAATGAGTTAACAGATCTTTCTGACAGCCTGACTGATTTTGCGGAGGAGATCACTCTTTTTGCGCAACAGCTTGGCATCTCAGTCGAAGATTATCAGGCAGATCATATTGCTGTGCGTTGTAACAGTGTGGCAACCGCCGATCGCTGGCGTAACGGTTTTTTACGTTTTGCTGATTTGTTGTCAGAAAAACAGATTAATGGCCGACCTATCTGCTTGTTTTCCCTGCATGAACCTTTGCAGATTGGCCCATGGCAGATTGATTGCATCGAACTGCCGTATCCGAGCAACAAGCACTATGCGCGTGAAGGGTGGGAGCATGTGGAGCTGGTGGTGCCAAGTAGCGCGCAAACTATTCCTGAGTTAGAGCAGGCGATACAAGAAGCTCTACCTTCGCTGACGGCGGTCATGGCCGATCCTGCCGCCCACGGCGTGCGCTATAAAGCTAGCTCGCCGCAAGCCGAAGATGAACAATTGGCTAACCCAACCTTGGCGTTTAGCCGTGAGCATCTGACGCTGAAAATCCATCCATTATCGATTCGCGCGGTGATTGAAAACAAAAAAACAAGCTTTGTGACAAATTAGTCATCGCTTTTCTGAGTGCTGCTTGCCACCGTATCCACAGTAAATTTTTCTTATTTTTGCCGGTGTCCACAGTCAGGTACCGGCGCAGTTTACTGAGGTAAAAGGCATGCGCTATTCACGATATTTCTCTTGCTCTGCGGTCGTTATGGGAATGCTGGCCCTGAGTGGTTGTGCCAATACAGATATGTATTCCGGCGATGTGTTCTCCGGTCAAGATGCCAAAATGGTGCAAAACATCAGCTACGGCACCATCATTTCGGTGCGTCCGGTGAAAATTCAGGGCGGTCAGCAAGGTCCAGGATTGGGCGCGATTGGTGGCGCGGTGATCGGCGGCTTGCTGGGCAGTGAAATTGGTGGTGGCGTAGGTCGCGATCTGGCGACTACCGCCGGTGCACTGGCTGGTGGCGTAATTGGTAATAACGTGGGTAATCTGGCTAACCAGACTAACGGTCTGGAAATGGTGATCCGCAAAAATGATGGCCAGCAAGTGGTGGTCGTACAGCAAGCTGCGCCGGGCTTTGTGCCGGGGGCGCGTGTACAGCTAGTCGGTAACGGCGGTCAGGCTACCGTTTCGCTGATTGGTTCGTCATACCCGTATGGTGCTTAAGTACTGAGCAAACGCCATACTCTCTTTCTGCCAAGAGCAGTCCGTTATGCGGACTGCTCTTTTTTCGTTTAGCACCCTTAACCGGTTTGATGTTGAGCCGCGGGTGATCTTTCGTCTTGTTTAATGCTCAGTTAAGTTTACCCACTTATGATGTTCCGCTCGTCTTCGCTTGCCTTGTTGACCGAGTCGGTTGGCTGGAGAGGAAAGATGAGAAAAAACAGTACATCGACCCCTTTTCGTCAGTTGGTCACCTATACTGAGCAGGTGACGGTTGCATAGTGTTGTATTGATTCTGCCGAGAGTGTCGGGTTAGGCTTACCCTGTGTTGATTAAATATTCAGCAATAGGTGACACAGGGTTTTGTCGGATGTGCTTTGCTGAAAGTGAAGTCAAAACCGTTACCGGATCAGCCCAATTAGGGGCCACAGGTAAAGAATTTCACTGCAAACTACATCACTGGAAATTACAGTGAGTGATGCTATGGAGGTCGTATGGGTATGCGTTTAGGTGTTTTAGCGCTCATGGTAACTGCGCTGGCCGGTTGTGCGAACACCAGTACATTGTCGGGTGATGTGTACTCCAGCAGTCAAGCGAGAACCGCGCAATCAGTTCAGTTCGGCACCATTGTGTCGGTGCGTCCGGTGCGTATTCAGGCAGAAAGCTCGGGTATCGTCGGTGGTTTGGGTGGCGCTGTCGTCGGTGGCTTGCTGGGTAGCACTATTGGTGGCGGTACTGGCCAAGATATTGCGACTGCCGGTGGTGCGATTGCCGGTGCGGCGGTCGGTAAACGTATCGAAGACAGCATGAATCAGGTCGACGGTGTGGAGATGGAAATTCAGCGTGAAGATGGCAGCCGCATCGTCGTCGTACAGCGCGCCAATCCACGTTTTCAGCCGGGCGTGCGCGTCAGAATGGTGGGCAGCAACAGCAATATGACGGTGTCCCCACTGTAAGCGTATGCGCCTAAAGAATTTAGGTGCTGACTAGCAAACAAATCGCAAAAAGCCGCAGTTCATCACGCTATAGCCACTAATACCAATGATGGTGGCTTTGGGATGATGAAACTGCGGCTTTTTACTGCGGGCTATTTTGGCTCGCCGAGTGTAGCTATCTGATTTATATGCTTTGCCCTGTTATAAGCCTTGTACTGCGCTTGCCATGCGATCCAGCGCTTCACGCAGTAATGCGCGGCGACAACCAAAGTTTAACCGCACAAAACGGGCATTACCGAAATCGACGCCCGGAGATAGGCCGACGCCCGCTTGTTCAAAAAAGCGATGTGGGTTTTCTACCGGTAGCGCACTGCAATCAATCCATGCAAGATAAGTCGCTTCAGTATGCGCCATCTGCAAGCCCGGGATCTGCGCAATCCGACTTTCCACCAGATCGCGGTTCGCGCGCAAATAATCTAGCTGTGCCTGTAACCAAGGTTCGCCTTGGGTATAGGCCGCTTCTGCCGCAACATACGCCAGAATATCAACCCCCGGCACAATGCCGGCGCGAGTGCGAATAAACTCGCGACGCAAACGCTCATTCGGGATAATCGCGATTGACGCACCGAGTCCGGCGATATTAAAGGTCTTCGACGGTGCCATCAGCGTAATGCTACGTTGTTCGGTATCGGCATCCAATGAGGCGATCGGAATATGCGGGTGTGCGTCGAGCAGCAGATCGCAGTGGATTTCATCGCTGCAGATAATCAGATTGTGCTCACGGGCAAACTCGGCTTGTGCCAGCAACTCTTCACGGCGATAAATGGTGCCGCCCGGGTTTTGCGGATTGCACAGCAGCAGCAGTTTTTCATTGCCCTGTAGCTGTGCTTTTGCTGCCGCCAGATCCAGAACCCAACGTCCGTTTTGTAGTGTCACCGGTGCGGCTAACTGTTCAATACCGGCAAAGGCGGAAGACTTGGCAAAAGGCGGATAAATGGGGCTTGGCGCAATGGTGCGATCTCCGGCGTGGGTGTACGCACGCACCGCCAAATTCAGCCCACACACTAGCCCTGGCAAAAAGACCAACCATTCCGGCTGGATGCGCCAGTTATAGCGCTCTTGCATCCGCGCCACAAAGGCATCAATCAACGTCGGTGACGCGCCATAGCCATAACCAAACACACCATGCGCCACGCGCGCTTGTAGCGCGTCAATAACTGCGGGTGGTGAGCGAAAATCGGTGTCGGCCACCCACATCGGCAAAATATCGCGGTTGGCATATTTGTGCCATTTTTCGCTGTCGCTATTGGCGCGAGCGATCTCTTCATCGAAATTAAACAGTGCTGTATGTTCCTGTGTTGCGTACATCGGGGCTCCTTGCCGGTGACCTGAACAAGACCGGAAAACTTAGTAGAAAATCACCATACCAGCAGCTTGTTTAAATCGAAACACTATCGAAATAATATCGAACGAATAAAACCGGCTATCCAATCTCACACTGCGCATAAGTAGCAGCACCGAATACCCGCGCGCGATAGACGCGATAGAACAGTGAGCGGTATGGGCATCTTTTGCCGTTTTTTTCTGTAGGGATACTGCGCTGCGCCTACGAGAAAATAGTGCGGATGCGCGGCTGATCACGCACTGTCTTTTGTATTACTGCCGCTCGGTGAAAACGCTGGTATTCTCAAGGGATAGAGCAAAGGAGAACGTAAGATGCGACGCTTGTTGGAAATCAGTTGTTATAGCGTGAGCTGCGCCATCAAGGCACAGCAAGGGGGCGCAGATCGCGCCGAGCTGTGTGCCGGTCGTCTGGAAGGCGGCACGACGCCCGCCTACGGTTCGCTGGTGGCGGCCAGAGAGTTGCTGAGTATTCCGGTATTTCCGATTTTGCGTCCACGCGGTGGTGATTTTTGTTACTCGCGCCAAGAATTTGCCGAGATGAAATCGGATTTGGCGCTGATGCGAGAGCTCGGTTTTCCGGGCGTGGTCACCGGTATGTTGACCGAAGATGGTCAGATTGATTTAGCGCGCATGCAAGAGATCATGGCTCTGGCCGGGGACATGTCGGTCACTTTCCACCGCGCGTTCGATATGGGCGCCGATCCGATGCTGATGTTGCAGCAGCTTACCGATCTGGGGGTCGATCGCATTCTGACTTCTGGTCAGCGTGATACGGCGGAGCAGGGTTTACCGCTACTGGAAAAACTGCTGGCCGCCACCCAAGGCCCGATCATTTTACCGGGCTCCGGTATTCGCCTGAGCAATATGCAGCTGTTCTTGGACGCTGGCGCGACCGAATTGCACAGCTCAGCATCGCACGCTGTGCCCTCTAACATGCGTTACCGTCAGCCTGGCGTGAGCATGAACCGTGATGGTGGGATGGACGAATACGCGCGCGTTGAGGTTGATGCGGCGGTGGTTACTCAGATGAAGGCGCTGATGCGGGATACAGCGCATGATCCGCTTGCGTAATTAAGCTCGCCAGTGCCCGGGCTCCCGGGCCGGTTTGCTCGCCGCGCGGTAACATCATCTGCGCGGTTAAACGCCGTTCACCACCAAACTGCACCGGTAAGCGGTGCAGTCGTCCTGCCGCCAGATCGTCGGCCACCAGATGATCCGGTAGCCATGCAAAGCCCATCCCTTCGAGCAACAGACTGCGCGCTTCGTAAAAGTGGCTGACACTCCAGCGCTGTCCGGCTTTCAGCCAGCCGATTTCCATGGTCGGTTGCTGGGCATTATCCATAATCACAATCTGCAAATGCCCAACCAGATCTTGCTCGGTCAGCGCACTGAGCTCCGTCAGCGGATGTTGTGGATGGCAATACGGATGCAGTGAGATCCCGCACAGCGGGGCACTGAGAAAACCGGTCGGGACATGTGGGGTGATTACCAGATCCCAACCATCACGGATGGCCTCTTGGGTGGCAGTCAGAATAGTTTCTTTGAGGATCACGCGGCTACCACGACTTTGCGGATAAAACTGCGCAATGGCTTGATACAGCGGTGCGCGCGGATAGATTGCTTCTACCGCAACGCGGATCTCCGCTTCCCAGCCCTGATCCAAATTGGCCGCCAGTTCTTCGAGTGCCAAAATCTGGCCGGTCAGCTGACGGCTACGGTGCAGGATAATGCGTCCGGCATCGGTTAAGAACGCTTTGCGTCCGCGCACTTCCAGCAATTGCACGCCGAGCATATCCTGCAGTTTGGTTACCGCATGGTTGAGCGACGATTGGCTTTTATTGAGCTTATCGGCCGCTTGGGCGTAGCCGCCGCAATCCACGACGGCTTGAAACATCCGCCATTGCTCAAGGGTAGTTTTCGGTCTGGCTGACATAACTCTCGTTTTACTCCCTGTTCCCTGATAGCGTCCTTGCCGAGCACTGGCGGCGTGCTGACACGCGATTAGCGGTTTTGGGCAATAATCACCGTGCGAGTTGGCGCTGGATAACCTTCGATGGTTTTACTCGGATCCAGTGGATCGAGGAAATCGGCTAAGGATTCGGTTACCATCCACTCGGTACGGCGCTGCTCATCCAGAGAGGTGATATCCACATCGACTACGCGCACATCGCTAAAGCCGCATTTCTCCAGCCATTTCACCAGCGCGGCGGCTGACGGAATAAAGTACACATTACGCATTTTGGCGTAACGTTCACCCGGCACCAGAACGGTATTTTCATCACCAGGCACCACCAGCGTTTCTAGGATCAGCTCACCTTCGCTGTTCAGCTGTGATTTCAGTTGCAGCAGGTGATCGAGCGGTGAGCGGCGGTGATAAAGCACGCCCATAGAAAACACAGTATCGAACGCTTTGAGCTCTGGCAGCTGCTCAATACCGAGCGGCAGCAGATTTGCCCGTGGGTCATTGCCCAGTAGCTTACGTACCGCTTCAAATTGGCACAAAAACAGCGGGGTAGGATCGATACCCACTACCATCTGCGCGCCTTCTCCGACCATTCGCCACATGTGATAGCCACTGCCGCAGCCCACATCCAGCACGGTACGTCCAGCTAATGGGCTGATGTGCGGCAGCACGCGATCCCATTTCCAATCAGATCGCCACTCGGTATCGATGTGGATCCCGTGCAGATGGTACGGGCCTTTACGCCACGGCATCAGCTCTTTGAGAATATGGGTGATGCGCTTTTGCTCGCCTTCACTGATCCCCTCGGCGGTATTAGCCGCAACGGCGGTTTTCAGGTTCAGATCGGTCACCGCCAGCTCAGGCAAAAATTCCACAGACTTTTCCCAGCGAGGGAATGAGCCGTGATGGTTTTCTTTGCGCCATGTGGCCAGTTGCGCAGGCAACGTTTCTAACCAATGTGCCAGTGGGCTTGCCGCGAGGCGGGCATAAAATGGGTTAAAGTCGATCATTTACGCCTGCTCCGATTTAATGGCCAGCATCGAACCAAAATTGAAACACTGGAACCACACTTCCGCATGTTCAAAACCGGCTTGTTGCAAGCGAGCTTTGTGCGTTTCTACGCTGTCGGTCAGCATCACGTTTTCCAGCGCACTGCGTTTTTGGCTGATTTCCAGTTCGCTATAGCCATTGGCACGTTTGAAATCTAAGTGCATATCAAACAGCAAATCGCCAATAGTCTGATCGGCAAACGAAAACTTCTCAGACAATACCAGCGCACCGCCCGGACGTAAGCCGGCATAAATGCGGTTTAGCAATGCTTGACGATCGTCTGGTGGTAAAAATTGCAGTGTAAAATTCAGCACCACCATCGAGGCGTTTTCAATCTTCACCTGACGAATATCGCCTTCAATAATATCGACCGGCGTATCGGAGCGGAACGCGTCAATGTGGCGACGGCAACGCTCTATCATGGCTGCCGAGTTGTCCACCGCAATCAGGCGCACGCCTTCGACATCGATATTACGTCGCATCGACAGCGTCGCCGCGCCGAGGGAACAACCGAGATCAAAGGCCTGCGTATTGGGCTGGATAAAGCGCTTCGCCAACATACCGATTGTGGCAATGATATTGGAGTAGCCCGGTACGGAGCGCTGGATCATATCCGGGAAGACTTCGGCTACCCGTTCATCGAAAGAAAAATCGCCCAGTTGGGCAATTGGAGCTGAGAAAATGGTGTCGCGGTTAGACATGACAAACCTGAATATCAAATTAGGACGGCGTATTTTAGAGGATAGATGCAAAGCTGTCTTGTGTCTTACCGCCACAGAGCAGGGCGGTAAGTGTGAGCAAACATGATCAAGCCGCGTGGTTATCGGTTAACGCCGGGCAGATCAGCACGCGTATTACAGATAAAAAATCTGTGACCACGGCAGGTAATAGAGATTACCGATAATCATGATGATTAAGGATGCATAGGTTGCGCCCATGCCGCCTTTGCGCCAGCGCAGTTCGCGTTCATGCAAACCGAAATAGTGCAGAATGCGGCCAATCAAAAGCATGGCGCCACACAAATGCAGCAGCCAGCCGCTTGCGCCGTTCATTTCCATCACAATCAGTAAGATGATCCCGATAGGAATGTATTCCACCGCATTACCGTGGATCCGGATTGCAGTTTGCAGCTGATAGAACCCGCCATCGCCAAAGGCCACTTTGTACTGAAACCGAAGTTTTACCACATCAAGGGAAAACTTAATCAGTAACAGCGCACCAAGTACCGCATACAGGGCGCTAATCATCCTGATTTGCTCCAAAGATAAACACAGAGAATAAAAAATATCACTCATCATAGCTTTGTGTGATGAATGTGTCTTGGGCTAAATGGGATACCGCAGCATTTAGTCTCTTATGCGTAAATTGTAACATGGCTCGCGGGTTAAGAAACCACCTCTTGCATATCTCTCAGATAAGTGTGATTGAGCATAAACAGGTTGATTCCTTCAGCGGGCAAGGCCCGACAGAAGTGATCGCCCTGCACCCAATTAGCAGAGATCATGCTGGAGATCGATTGGAACTGACGCGACGTATTGATCTGGTCAAAAATAATCCGAATATTCAACCGTCGCGCTATTTGTAAAATCCCGCGCAGCAAAATTTGCTGCTTACGATTGCGCGTTAGCTCGGTATAGAGCGTGCAATCAATTTTGATGTAATCAAGCAATACGCGTTGGAAGGCCACCAGTGAGGCCGGATTACGGCCAAAGCCGCCTAAGGCCAGTTTCAGCCCCATCTTGTGCAGGTTGTACAACACCGCTGTCATGGCATCGCTCGGATTATCACCATCGATTTGCAGCGTCACCCGATCTGGATTGATTTCATAGGTTTTCAGCAATTCAGCCAGCAGAGGTGGTAACTCCGGATACAGCAAGTAATTGCTGATTGGAATACACAGCGCCAGGGGTTGCTGCGGAAACTCAACATGCCATTGTTGCAGCTGTTGCAGGCTTTTGTTCAGCATCCAGTGACTAAGTGGCCGCGTCAGAGAGCTGTTTTCCGCCAGTTGCCACAATTCACGGGTGCTGACTTGACCAAAGCGTGGGTGATACCAGCGTGGGCTGGCTTCCACCATCCGCACTTGTTGAGTACAGGCATCCAAAATCGGTTGGAAGTGCAGCGTCAGGGCTTCTTGCTCCAGATCTTGGCGCAAGGTT
>PPYF01304612.1_pt1 | contig 22576 bp, 18 predicted proteins | sample 1559871 | NCBI WGS metagenome assembly PPYF01 (sample SAMN08240021, study PRJNA423297) | Human gut metagenome, whole genome shotgun sequencing project.
GGTTTATGCAAATAACCGTACAGGGCTTCTTGTGGATCTTTCTAAAATATTTACAGAACGTAAGATCGACCTGCGAAGTATCAACAGCCGTACAAGCAAGCAGGAGAAGGCGACTATTTCCATGAGTTTTGAGATTGGAAGCAAAGAGGAACTGCGTTCCCTGATCGAGAAGATCCGTCAGGTAGAGAGTGTCATTGACGTAGAGAGAACTACAGGCTGATCATGGAAAAATCTGCTGAAACATTATTTTATGGAACTGCTGCAGATTGACAGAAAGGAATAACATGAAGAATTTAGAATTACAGAAATGTATATTAGGACCTGTATATACAAATTGCTATCTCCTTAAGAATAAAGAAACCGGAGAACTGATCATTGTTGATCCCGCAGATTGTCCGGAGAAGATTGAAATGAAGATTTCCCGGATGAATGGAAAACCGGTGGCGATTCTTCTTACCCATGGACATTTTGACCACATTCTGGCTGCACAGGCAGTAAAGGAGAAATATAATATTCCGATTTATGCCTGTCGTCAGGAAGAGGAGATGCTCCGCGAACCTTCGATCAATATGACTGTACATTATGGACAGGGATGTTCTATTGTGCCGGATGTATTTCTGGAGGATCTGGATGTTATCAGACTGGCGGGATTTTCCGTTCAGATGATCCATACACCGGGACATACCAAAGGAAGCTGCTGTTATTATCTGAAAGATGAAGGTGTATTGTTCAGCGGTGATACAGTGTTCTATGGCTCTGTTGGAAGAACGGATTTTCCGGGTGGAAGTACAGCAGAAATCGTGAGAAGTCTCCATAAACTGGTAGATTCGCTTCCTGAAGAGACCGAGGTTTTCCCCGGACATGATGCGTCTACCACTATTGGTTATGAAAAGAGGTATAATCCATTTGTGTAAAATAGGCATTCTGTTTGAGAACAGAGATTTTGAACATGATGTTTATGAACTGATCAAAGCGTTTTATCCCGAAGCGGAGATACATACTCTTTATGAAAATGCTGAAGCAGAGTATGACCTCCGCTTCAGTGTGGAACAGGATAATGACAGTTATATCATAAAATACGAAAGGACAGAGAATCTGTCGAAACAGGAAACAGAGCAAAAAGGGGTAATTTCCGCAGACATACTTTCTAAAGAGAATGCAGGCTGTGGAATACAGGATGCTCATGCTCTGAGAAAAGAGAATAAAGATAATATCAAATATGCTCTGTATCAGTTGTTGGTAAAACTGACGGGCAGAACTCTTCCATGGGGAAATCTGACAGGAATACGTCCTGCCAAACTGGCAATGGGAATGATCGAATCCGGAATGAAAAATACGGAAGCAGCCCGGGAGATGCGTGAGAGATATCTGGTAAGTCCGCAGAAAACAGCGCTTGCCATCACTATTGCAAACAGGGAAAGAGAGATTCTGAAGGATATTGACTATGAAAATGGATACAGCCTTTATATTGGAATCCCGTTTTGCCCAAGTATCTGTCTGTATTGTTCCTTCAGCTCCTATCCGCTGAAAGTGTGGGAGAAGAGAACAGATGAATATGTGGAAGCTCTCTGCCGGGAGGTAAGAGAGACTGCTCTTATGATGAAGGGAAGAAAACTGGACACCATCTATATTGGCGGCGGTACCCCGACTACACTGCTTCCACATCAGATCCGTAAGCTCCTGGATACAGTGGGAGAAGCTTTTGGCTATGAAGGACTGGCAGAGTTTACTGTGGAAGCCGGCAGACCGGACAGTATTACACGTGAAAAGCTGATGGCGATCAGGGAGTATCCGGTAACAAGAATTTCCGTAAATCCACAGACTATGAATCAGGAAACCCTGGATATTATCGGCCGCAGACATACTGTGGAGCAGACAAAAGAAGCGTTTCATCTGGCACGAGAGCTGGGATACGATAACATTAACATGGATCTGATCGTAGGTATCAGGAAATGTCTTTTGAGAATAATCAGGAGATTATGGATCTGACCATGAAAACCGCATATGAAATGGGAATGGGTCCTTATTATCTGTACAGACAGAAGAATATGAAGGGAAATTTTGAAAATGTTGGCTATGCAAAGGTTGACAAAGCGGGAATTTACAATATACTGATTATGGAGGAAAAACAGCCTATCATCGCACTGGGGGCAGGCGGTTCTTCCAAGCTGGTCTTTGACCATGGACAGAGAATTGAACGTGTGGAGAATGTAAAAGACGTTTCTAATTATATTTCCCGCATTGATGAGATGATCGAGAGAAAACGGACAGCAATAGCTACCTGGCTGTAGGATGTGGAGGTAACATTTTGGACACAGTACAAAAGACAGCGGCAGGTTCACAGCAGAGGATCCTGGAATTTGACCTTGCTTCTGAACTGCATCATGGAATGCTGGTAAGTAATCTGGCTTATGCGGTTGCAGAGGAGATGGGACTGCCGCATGAACAGTGCTATGAGCTTGCAATAGCAGGAATGCTCCATGATATAGGAAAGCTGAAGCTGACAAGTTATATTAACGGACAGGAGCAGGATCCTCTGGTGATCGAGGAACTGAAGTATGTCCGGATGCATTCTACATTGGGATATGAGGAACTTAAAGGGCAGGGATATTCGGATTTTGTATTGGAGAGTATCCTGTACCATCATGAGAATTATGATGGCAGTGGATATCCGTCCAATAAAGCAGGTGATGACATACCCATAGGTGCCCGGATACTCAGAGTCTGCGATGTATATGCAGCATTGATCTCTGACAGACCATACAGAAGAGGATTTGATATTTCTTCAGTTATGGAGTTGATGATCGATGAAGTAAAAAATTTTGATATGCAGGTTTTTCTTGCGTTTCAGAGAGTGGTTCATAATGGAGACGGGCAGAATTTTTATAAAAGAGGAGGACAACATGGCATTAAAGAAGAAACCGGTAACCGGTATGAAGGACATTTTACCAAAAGAGATGGAAATCCGTAATTATGTGATGAACATGATTCGTGAAACATACGGAACATTTGGCTTTTCATCTATAGAGACACCATGTGTGGAGCATATTGAAAATCTTTCCAGTAAACAGGGCGGAGAGAATGAGAAACTTATTTTCAAGATCCTGAAACGTGGGGAGAAACTGAAACTTGCGGAAGCAGAGAAAGAAAGTGATCTGGTTGACTCCGGACTTCGCTACGATCTGACTGTGCCGCTTTCCAGATATTATTCCAACAACGCAAATGAGCTTCCGGCTCCTTTTAAGGCACTTCAGATGGGCAATGTGTGGAGAGCAGACAGACCGCAGAGAGGACGTTTCCGTCAGTTTATGCAGTGTGATATTGATATTCTGGGTGAGTCTACTTATCTGGCTGAGATCGAACTGGTTCTTGCTACCACAACGTTGCTCGGAAAGCTGGATTTCCATAACTTTACGATTCGCATCAACGACAGAAAAATCTTAAAAGCGATGGCGCAGTACAGTGGATTCCCACAGGAAAGCTTTGACACTGTGTTTATCATTCTGGACAAGATGGACAAGATTGGTCTGGAAGGTGTTGCAGAAGAACTGGAGAAAGAAGGATTTGCCAAAGAAAGTATTGACACTTATCTTGGACTTTTCAAAGAAATCACTTCTGATATCGAAGGTGTTCGCTACTGTAAAGAGAAATTAAAAGATGTTCTGGATCCAAAGGTTGCTGAGGACCTTGAAACAATCATTTCTACTGTAGATTCTGTTAAGACAGCAGATTTTAAGATGTCTTTCGATCCGACTTTGGTACGTGGAATGTCTTATTATACAGGACCGATTTTTGAAATCTCTATGGATGAGTTTGGCGGCAGCGTAGGCGGCGGTGGACGCTATGATGAGATGATCGGTAAATTTACAGGAAACAATACATCTGCCTGCGGATTTTCAATTGGATTCGAGAGAATCGTAATGCTTCTTCTTGAGAGAAATTATGAAATCCCGACAAAGAATGGTAAGAAAGCATATCTTATCGAGAAGAATATGCCGGCAGACAAGATGCTGACGATTCTGAAACAGGCTCAGGAAGAGCGTAATGCCGGAACACAGATCAATATTTCTATTATGAAGAAGAATAAGAAATTCCAGAAAGATCAGATGACAGCAGAGGGCTATACAGAGTTTGTAGAATTCTTTAAAGACAGAATGTAATAATTCGTAACTGTTCAGCAACATTGCGAGATAGCAGACTGCCGGATAGTTACAACAATTCTTATAATATAGAAAGCATGAAAAGAGGAAAGAAACATGGCTGAAAGTATGCAGGGACTGCACAGAACATGCCGATGTGCAGAAGTAACAAAGGAAATGATCGGCAAAGAAGTTGTCCTTATGGGATGGGTTCAGAAAGCCCGCGATAAAGGCGGAATTATTTTCGTAGATTTAAGAGACCGTTCCGGTATCATGCAGCTGATTTTTGAGAATGGCAGCATTGATGAAGAAGGTTTTGCAAAAGCAGGTAAGCTGAGAAGTGAATTCGTAATCGCTGTTACCGGTGTGGTAGAAGAAAGAGGCGGCGCTGTTAACAAGAATCTTGCAACAGGTGAAATTGAGCTTCGCGTAAAATCCCTTCGTGTTCTGTCTGAAGCAGAGGTACCTCCGTTCCCAATTGAAGAGAACAGCAAGACAAAAGATGAAATCCGTCTGAAATATCGTTATCTTGACTTAAGAAGACCTGACCTTCAGAAGAATATTATGCTTAAGAGTAAAGTCATGATGCTTACAAGACAGTTCTTCGCAAAAGAAGGATTCCTTGAAATTGAAACTCCGATGCTTGGTAAGAGTACACCGGAAGGTGCAAGAGATTATCTGGTACCGTCTCGTGTTCATCCGGGACATTTCTATGGTCTGCCACAGTCTCCGCAGCTGTACAAACAGCTTCTGATGTGCTCTGGTTATGACCGTTATATTCAGATTGCAAGATGTTTCCGTGACGAAGACCTTCGTGCGGACAGACAGCCGGAATTTACCCAGATCGATATGGAACTCTCTTTTGTAGATGTTGATGACGTAATTGATGTAAATGAGAGATTCCTTGCTTATCTGTTCAAGGAAGTACTTGATATTGATGTAAAACTTCCAATCCAGCGTATCACATGGCAGGAAGCTATGGACAGATTTGGTTCTGATAAACCGGATATGCGTTTCGGAATGGAACTTCATGATGTAAGTGATGTAGTTAAAAACTGTGGATTCAGCGTGTTTACTTCTGCGTTGGAAAATGGCGGCAGTGTTCGTGGTATCAATGCAGAAGGACAGGGCGCTATGCCACGTAAGAAAATTGACAAACTGGTTGAGTTTGCCAAAGGTTACGGTGCAAAAGGCCTTGCATACATTGCAATCGCTGAAGATGGCACAAGAAAATCTTCTTTTGCTAAATTCATGACAGATGAAGAGATGGATGCTCTGGTAGCAGCTATGGATGGTAAAGCAGGAGACTTACTTCTGTTTGCAGCAGATAAGAAGAAACTGGTTTATGATGTACTTGGCGCACTTCGTCTGGAACTTGCAAAGCAGATGGATCTTCTTGATAAGAATGAGTATCGTTTCGTATGGGTAACAGAGTTCCCGCTTCTTGAATGGAGTGAAGAAGAGAATCGTTTCACAGCAATGCATCATCCATTTACCATGCTTATGGAAGAGGACCTTCCACTTCTGGATACAGATCCTGGAAAAGTTCGTGCAAAAGCATATGATATCGTATTAAACGGTAATGAAATTGGTGGAGGAAGTGTCAGAATCCATCAGGATGATATTCAGGAGAGAATGTTTGAAGCACTTGGATTCACAAAAGAAGCTGCTCACGAGCAGTTCGGATTCCTTCTGGACGCATTCAAATATGGAGTTCCGCCTCACGCCGGACTGGCATACGGACTTGACCGTCTGGTAATGCTTATGGCGAAAGTTGACAGCATCCGTGACGTAATCGCATTCCCGAAGGTTAAAGATGCTTCCTGTCTGATGACTCAGTCTCCGAGCCGCGTAAGCGAGGAGCAGTTAAAAGAACTGGAACTGGAAGTAAGACCGGAGGAAGTAACTGAATAAGGATGGAGCTTACAATTCAGACGTTTTTGATTGTATGCCCGTTGGTATTCCTTGCAGGATTAGTTGATTCTATCGCAGGCGGGGGTGGTTTGATCTCCCTGCCTGCGTATCTGCTTGCAGGGGTTCCGATGCACAATGCGATAGCAACGAATAAATTATCCTCGGCAACTGGGACAGCGATTTCAACAGCACGTTTATGTAAGAATAAATTTGTAGACTGGGGAGTTGCACTGCCATGTATTTCCATGGCTCTTGTCGGTTCTTTTGCAGGCGCTCATATTGCGCTTCTTGCCAGTGATAAGATATTAAAATGGATGCTGATTCCAGTACTTCCTATTGTTGCGTTTTATGTAATGAAGAAGAAAAATCTGGATGATAACAGCAATGTAGAGATTTCCCGAAAGAAACAGTGGATTTTGTGTGCGGTGTGTTCTCTGGCTGTTGGCTGCTACGATGGCTTTTATGGGCCGGGAACTGGTACGTTTCTGCTTATTTTATATACAGGAGTAGCAAAACTTCCCGTAGCGAAAGCTTCCGGAACTATGAAACTTGCAAATCTTTCTTCTAATATAATGGCATTAGTTGTTTTTTTATTTAGTGGAAAGATTGTCATATATCTTGGACTTGCAGCTTCTGTTTTTTCCATTGCAGGGCATTATGTAGGATCTGGAATGGTAATGAAAAATGGAAATAAAATCGTAAGACCGATTATTCTGATCGTTCTGGTTTTACTGTTTATCAAAATTATAACGGGGATGTAAAAAGAATAAGACAAAGATTAAAAAGACCACCATATCATAGAATGATTCGGGAAAGGAACATTTCTGTGATATGGTGGCCTTTTTAGTTGTTTAACCAAACTGCGAAGCAGTTATTTGGTTATGAGCAAGTAGCGGAAGCGGATTGCGAATATCCGATTGACTAATCGTTAATTGGAACTGCTTTCAGTAGAAGTATTATCATCTGTCTGCTTATCTGTATCGGCAGAAATATTTTCATCCTCAGAATCAGAAGTCTCGAGAGGAGAATCTGTCAAAGTACCGAAAATAGCATTTCCCAAAGTATTTCCCTCATCCTGAAGTTTCCAGGATACCCCATCATTGAGTAGAACAAAATCTACATCATTGACGGTAGTAACGGTATTATCATTGATGCTGTTCAGAAGAATTTCGAAAGATTTCTCGTATCGTTTCTGGGAGCCATCGATAACTGCGTCAGCAGAAGCCAGATATTTATCAAGCTTTTCCTGATAATCAGCCAGGATCGAATCACTGTCAAAGGTTGTAATTTCAGTTGTAACAGTGGCATTGTATCCATTTTCACTGCTGGATTTAATGACATAATTAAAATTTTTATGAATCTGTTCGGCAAGTGCTGAGGCAATGGAATTTTTTGCAGTATCGGATGTATTCATGATATTTACTACACCCAGATAAGATGTCATTTCTTTCAAATCCAGTTTCTGTAGAGTGTCAAGATATACGGTCAGGGTATCTTCCGGTGAAAGGATATCCGGATCTGCCAGATCAGCTATAAGACCGCCGACAAGGTCATCTTCCAGAGAATTGGTACGCTGGATCTTCCATTTTTCCTTTTTATCATTGCCTGTATTGACAAGCTGTATGTTACAGTCTGTCTCAGCTGTATCATAGTCATTTGTGTTTAAAAGATGATTCAGGATCAGATAATGAGCCTCAAGAGATCTGGAAGAATCTTTGATATTTCCTTTTTGTGCCTGGGCTGACTCTGTGATCTGTGTCCGGAGAAGTTCTGCTTTAAAATCTCTGGCAAGAACTTTGGAATCGATTGTGGTCAGTTTGACAGAAACAGTGGCAGAATGATTGGCTGTGCCGACGATGACATCCGAAATTTTGTAATTAAATTTCCGGAAAAAGAGAGAAAAGGTTTTATTGATTTCATCAGTTAAATCAGTATTCTCTGTGGCATCGGGGAACAGCTCTGTATAGGGTATGTATTTTTGCGTAGTTTCTGAATCGAGATTTTTTAACTGATCCAGTTCATTTCTGACTACACTCTTTACATCTGACTCATTTTTGCGGAAACAGCCGCTGCTTACAGATACAGCAAAAAGAAAAAATAAGACAGAGAAAAGAAGAATCAGGTGTTTGTTTATATTCATACGTGTTCTTTCCTTTCACAGTGCTTTCTGTGCAACTGTTTGACAGTTACTTTTCTGTTTATTTTAACAGATTTTGTACTGACTGTCAAAAAAGTGAAAAAGGTGAACGAAATTCATAAGAAAAACGTGAAAAAATTGTGAAAAATGTTGCCATTTAGTTACAAAGCTTTTATTTTAAGACGGAATCTGATATGATAGGAAAATGAATAATAATAATATAAAGAAGCAGTAGTGTATAATAGATGTTAGCCTGAACAAGGTGACAATATCAAGGAGGCAATTTATGAAGAAACGTATTATTATCGTTTTGGGAATCCTGATCGCAGCAGGCGGTATCGGAACCGGAGTCTGGTATCACTTTAAAGGAAACGGTCAGAGTGGAACCGGTGATTCTATTGTGTATGTGTCAAAAGTAAGTGTGATCACCGGATCTGAAACAACAGCGGTAAATCGGTTTGCCGGTGTGGTAGAACCGCAGAAAACTGTAAACGTAAAAATAGAAAGTGGACGAAAAGTAAAAGAAGTGGAAGTTAAGACCGGAGAAGAGGTAAAGGCCGGACAGCTTCTTTTTGAATATGATCTCAGCAGTATTGAGGATGATCTGAAGCAGGCGCAACTGGATCTGGACAGATTAAAAAATGAACAGATCAGCCTGACAGAACAGATAGCTACGCTGGAAGCGGAGAAGAAAAAAGCAAAGGCCGAAGATCAGTTGTCCTATACCATTGAAATCGAGACTAACAAAATGAATCTCAAGAAGAATGAATATAGTCAGAAGAGTAAACAGTCTGAAATTGATAAACTTCAGAGCGCAACACAGAATACAGAGGTTCGAAGTGAAATAGATGGTGTGATACAGAAAATTGACACTTCCAAAATGACAAGTGACGACGGTGATTCTGTGGATGACAGCAGTGCAATGGACAGTAGCATGTCGTCAGGTGACGGAAGTTCGGACAGTTCTGCATTTATTACAATTCTCAGTACAGGTGCTTACAGAGTAAAAGGTAAAGTTAATGAACAGAACAGGGATTCTATTGTACCCGGAGAGGCAGTGATCATCCGTTCCAGAGTAGACAGCAGTAAAACATGGAAAGGAACGATGGGATCCGTAGATGTGAATAATGGAACTTCAGATGACAGCAGTAATGATATGTATATGGGTATGGCAAGTACCAGTTCCGATGATCAGACAACGTCTACTTCTTATCCTTTTTATGTGGAATTGGATTCCTCTGAGAATCTGATGCTTGGACAGCATGTGTACATAGAACGTGACATCGGACAGGATGAGAAAAAAGACGGTCTGTGGCTCAGTGATTACTATATTCTGGACACAGATACCAATGAACCGTATGTATGGGCAGCCAGCGATAAGAACAGACTGGAGAAGCGTTATGTAACACTTGGAGAACATGATGATGATCTTGGAGAATATAAGATTGTTGAGGGCCTTACAAAGAAAGATGCGATTGCATTCCCGACAGCGGCTCTGGAAGAAGGCGAAAAAACAGAGATCGGAGATCTGGCTCAGACAATGAGCGGAGGCGCGGACGGGATTACAGATATGGATGCTGATCATGGAAATATGGATGATGAACAGCCAGATTCCGCAGATGGGGAAGCCTATACAGATCCAGATATGGAAGAGGGTTCTGAAGATGACAGTTCGGATGACTCGATTGATCCAAATGAGGAACTTGTACCAATCGATGAGGCACCTGGTATGAGCGCAGGTGAAGACGTGGAGGGGATCGAATGATACTGGAATTAAAGGGTATATATAAAGAATATCAGCAGGGTAAAATGAAAGTTCCGGTATTAAAAGATGTGAATTTCTCCATGGAAGAAGGAGAATACGTGGCAATTATGGGACCATCTGGTTCGGGAAAAACTACTCTGATGAACATTATCGGATGTCTGGACAAGCAGACAGAGGGGACTTTTTTTCTGGATGGAGTGGATATTAAGGCGTGTTCGGAGAATGAAATGTCAGATATCCGGCTGAATAAGATAGGGTTTGTTTTTCAGAGTTTTCATCTTCTCCCTAAGCAGAGTGCTCTGGCAAATGTTGAGATGCCATTAAATTATGCGAGGGTACCTAAGAAGGAGAGAAGAGAACGCGCTCTGAAAGCACTTGACAGAGTGGGCCTGGCGGACAGAGTGGATTTTAAGCCAAATCAGCTTTCAGGAGGTCAGATGCAGAGGGTTGCCATTGCCAGGGCGATCGTCAATAACCCGAAACTTCTTCTTGCAGATGAACCTACAGGTGCTCTTGACAGTAAATCAGGTGCGCAGGTTATGGAACTTTTCCAGAGGCTGAATGATGAGGGGGTATCTGTATTGATGATCACCCATGATGCGGATATTGCCGCACATGCGAAGAGGGTGGTTACGATCAAAGATGGTATCCTTCAGGAAAAGAGGTGATCTTCATGGGCAAAGTAAAGAAAATCCTCGCAGGAGTGCTTGTGGTGGTAATCGCAGGAAGCGGAATTACAGCGGGATTGATGCAGCTGAAGAAAAACAGCCAGAAAACAGTGGCGGTTACTCCTGTGAGCGGATTACTGCAGGAATTTTATACACCTTCCACCACGCTTGACGGAACCATTACATCCAGTGCAACACAGACAGTAAACGGTGATAAAGACCTGATTATTGATCAGATTTATGTGACAAAGGGAGATGCCGTAAAAAAAGGGGATCCTCTGATTTCTTTTGATACTACTCTGGTGGAAATGGAACTGAATATAGCAAAGCTGAAAAAACAGAAACTGGAGCAGGATTTAAATAAAGCAGTGAACAGATTGAACAGCCTTCAGAATGGTGGACCTGTAGAGGAAACAGATGCGGGTACAGACGCCGATAACCTGAATTCAAAAACAGGAAGAACTGATAATGATACAGGCGATGATGATATGAAACCGGATGATACGTTATCATCCGCAACAGATATGTCCGGTAATTATCTGGCAGCAGCCATGCATCCGTTTTTGTTATCTGCTTTTACAGATGGAGATGCAGTGGATAATGCGGGCTCAGACAATTCTTCATCCAAGTCAGATTTACCGGGAGATGATGCTTCAACAGATACCGGAAATACAGGCGGTTCATCAGATGGAACATCTGCGGATAATGATATTCCGGCATATACGGATCCTTCAGCAAATGGATTCAGTGACGGAGAGAAGGATGATTTTAATTCCGGAAAAAATGATATGCCGGAATTATCACCAACGCCAACGCCGGCACTGGATGACCATACCACATATTTTGATCCCTATTACCGAAAAGGTGATCCGAATATCACTGATGGTGACGAGCCGTTTTATCAGAAACTGGATGCAGATTCTGTTCCGTTTACAGGAAGTGGCACAGAGGACGATCCATATGTATATCTGTGTAGCAGTGCAAAAGAAAAAGTAACAGTAATGGGTTCATTCTTTAATAAACTTGCAGGATACAGTCCTGATGGAACCAAAGTTGTTAATCAGGGTGGTTACTGGTACCGTCTGGAATTTCATCAGAATGATACAATAGCGGACTATGATGATCTGAAAACCTTCTGCACAGGTTATTATCTGGTAAACGGAAGTTTTCTGGAGAAACCGGTATATGAATTTGCAGAGGTGGAATTTACACTGGCAGATGCAGATAAATATGATAAGAATCCAGATGATGGAGGAGATGATAATCCTGGTGGGAATGATGAACCTACCGGAACCCCTGTTTCCAGGGCAGATGCTATTAAGTATCAGAAGAGTAAGATTGCCAGCCTTAAGCTGGATCTTCAGGAAAGCGATATCAAGATATCACAGCTGGAAAAGAAAGCGAATAAAAAGCTTATCACTGCAAAACTGGATGGTACGGTTACTTATGTGGGGGATTCCGGAAGCGGTGAGACAACTGACGGTAAGGCTCTGATCAAGATAAAAAGCAGTGATGGTTTTTATGTTGTAGGTTCTGTGAGTGAACTGATGCTCGATGATTTTAAAGAAGGCACAAAGCTTAACTGTACAAGTTATACCAGCGGATCTTTTGAGGCAGATGTTATGGATGTTTCGGAATATCCTGTAACCGGAAACAGCTTCTATGGAAGCAGTAATCCAAATGTGTCTTATTATGCATTTACAGCAGTGGTAAGTGACAAGACACTTCAGTTGGAAGATCAGGACTGGGTTACTGTCAATTATGAAGCATCTGCTGCAGAGAACATTATGGTCATTCAGAAAGCTTTTGTCAGAAATGACAATAATAAAAACTATGTGTATAAAGATGATAATGGTATCCTGAAGAAACAGGAGATTTCAGTGGGTGCAGCTGTAGACAGCGGTTACAGTGTGATTGTCAAAGGTGGGCTCAGTGAAGATGATCTGATCGCATTTCCTTATGGAAAAGATGTGAAAGAGGGCGCAAAGACAAAAGAAGTTACTCTGGATCAGATGTATGGATATTAATTGAGAAAGGAGACATTTTATGCTTGAAAATATACGCCTGGCTTTTCAGGGAATATGGTCACATATGATGAGATCCTTCCTGACTATGCTGGGTATCATTATTGGTATTGCGTCTATCATTGCAATTGTTTCTACCATCAAGGGAACCAGTGAGCAGATTAAGGAAGACCTGATAGGTGCAGGTTCCAATACAGTAAATATTTATCTGTATGATGGAGATAATCAATATGATGCGGAATATGGAAATTCTTCAAAAGCACCGATTCTGACAGATGATGTAAAAGAAGAAGTGAAAGATCTGGACCATGTTGAGAATGCAACTTTTTATTATAACAGTACCAGCGCATCTATTTATAATAACAATAACAGTCTGGAAGGCGGAAGTGTTTACGGGATTGATGTGAACTATCTGGCTACCTGCGGATATGTGATTCAGTCAGGACGGGGATTTGTAAAGGATGACTACAAAAATTACAATAAAGTTGCGCTGATCGATGACAATGCGGCACAGAATCTGTTCCCGTCACAGAACCCGGTAGGGCAGACTGTGGAGATCAATCAGGAACCATATACGATTGTGGGAGTGATCCGGCAGGATGAGAATTATCAGCCGACGATCAACAGTATTGACGAATATTACACTTATTATCAGTCGATTGTAGGAAGTGTAATGATTCCGGACAGTTGCTGGCCGATTTCCTTTAAATTTGATGTTCCTCAGAATGTAATTGTGAAAGCAGACAGCACAGATACTATGAGTACGGTGGGAAATGCAGCAGCAGATGCGCTGAATAATTTAATTGCAGCCCTGAATACAGGTGGAAATACAACCATGAAATACAAAGCTGAAGATATCATGGAGCAGGTTAAGAATATGCAGAAGCTCAGTGAGAGTACAAATAATCAGCTGATCTGGATTGCAAGTATTTCTCTCCTTGTGGGTGGTATTGGTGTCATGAATATCATGTTGGTTTCTGTTACGGAGCGTACCAAAGAGATTGGTCTGAAAAAGGCTATCGGGGCACGTAAGAAGACTATTCTGGGACAGTTTCTGACAGAGGCTTCCGTACTTACCAGTATTGGCGGTATTATCGGAGTAATAACAGGAATCGGGCTGTCGAAAGTGGTGGGAAAGGTTACCGGTTCGCCTACTGCGATCAGTGTGCCATCAATTGTGATCGCAGTATTGTTTTCTACAGTGATAGGCGTGGTATTTGGACTGCTTCCTTCTGTGAAAGCAGCAAATTTAAATCCTATTGATGCGTTGAGAAGTGAATAAACACTGCACAGATAAAACAGACTTGATGTACAATACCTTTGTATATTGAGTCTGTTTTTCTGTAACATTTTTAGTTACTGTTTACTGGTAATATCCTGCAAAGCGTGTTATTGAAAACGAAGTGAACAATAACCATTTTTCTGTGGATTTTAAACAGAAAAACAATCAAATTTGTATAGATGTCAAGAAATGTGCTAAAATTTGTACAAAAAATAAAAAAATATGGAAGTACAAAGACAGGTTGTGCTATAATGGAGTATCTCAAAAAGAATTATTTATACAGGAGGAAGTTCGCGGATGGTATCATTTACCTATATCATCAAAGATAAATTTGGAATACATGCAAGGCCCGGACTGCTTCTTGTGCAGGAAGCCGGAAAGCTTACGAGCAATATCACTATTTTTAAAGGAACAGACAGTGGTGATGCGAAGCGGATGTTCTGTGTTATGAATCTTGCAGTAAAACAGGGAGATCAGATAACAGTACATGTGGAAGGCGAGAATGAAGAGGCAGATGCCGAAGTAATGAGAGAGTTTTTGAAAAATAATCTGTAACTGTGAAGATGTCAGACAGTTATGCCATAATCTTTAATAAGGAGAATTGGAGTAATGAGAGTATTAGAAGGTAAGTCCGTATTTTCAGGAATCGCAATTGGAAAGATTTCTATTTTGCAGAAAGCAGACACAAGTGTAAAGCGTACGAAGGTAGAAAATCCGGAGGCAGAGATCACACGTGTGCAGGAAGCAAAAGAGAAAGCAGTTGAACAGCTTCAGAAACTGTATGATAAGGCACTCCGGGAAGTAGGAGAATCAGGTGCTGCTATTTTTGAAGTGCATCAGATGATGCTGGATGATGAGGACTATCTGGATTCTATTGATAACATTATCCGTACGGAGAATGTAAATGCAGAGTATGCAGTAGCAACAACAGGTGATAATTTTGCAGACATGTTTGCGCAGATGGATGATGACTACATGAAAGCAAGAGCGGCAGATGTAAAGGATATTTCAGATCGTCTGGTACGTGTATTATCAGGACACGATGAGGGAGATATGGATGCTGCAGAACCATCTATTATCGTTGCTGAGGATCTGGCTCCAAGTGAAACTGTACAGATGGACAAGAGCAAAGTTCTTGCATTTGTTACAAGGAAAGGTTCTTCCAATTCCCATACAGCAATCCTTGCAAGAACTATGAATATCCCGGCGCTGATCAATATTGAATATGATGACAGCATGGATGGGAAAATGGCAGTTGTAGACGGCAAGACCGGTTCTCTTATTGTGGAACCAGATGCAGATACCCTGAAGAAATATCAGGATCAGAAAGACGAGGAGCTGCGCCAGAGAGCAATGCTCAAAGAATTAAAAGGCAAAACTACAGAGACAAAGAGTGGACATAAGATTCATCTGTACGCAAACATCGGAAGCACAGGCGATGTAGCCAGTGTACTGGCTAATGATGCAGAAGGTATTGGTCTTTTCAGAAGTGAATTCATTTATCTGGAAAAAGATAATTATCCGACAGAGGAAGAGCAGTTCCAGATTTATAAAGCAGTAGCACAGAATATGGCAGGAAAGAAAGTAATCATCCGTACACTGGATATCGGCGCAGACAAGCAGATTGATTACTTTGATATGGCACACGAAGAGAATCCGGCAATGGGTTATCGTGCAATCCGTATCTGCCTGGACAGACCGGAAGTATTTAAGACACAGCTTCGTGCACTGTTCAGAGCAAGTATGTTCGGAAATATCTCCATTATGTATCCGATGATCATCTCTGTAACAGAAGTAAAACAGATCAAGGCTATTGTTGCAGAGGTTAAGAAAGAGCTGACAGAGCAGGGCATTCCGTTTAAAGATGACGTAGAGCAGGGTGTAATGATCGAGACACCGGCTGCAGTTATGATCAGTGATCTTCTTGCAAAAGAAGTTGATTTCTTCAGCATCGGAACTAACGATTTAACACAGTATACACTGGCAATCGACCGTCAGAATGCAAAACTGGATAATATTTATGATTCTCATCATGAAGCTGTACTTCGTATGATCCAGATGGTCATTGATAATGCACATAAAGAGGGAATCTGGGCAGGAATCTGCGGAGAGCTCGGAGCAGATACTACATTGACAGAACACTTTATCCAGATGGGGATTGATGAATTATCTGTATCACCTACATTTGTTCTGCCGGTACGTAAGATCGTAAGGGAACTGGACTGATTCTGGCATAAATATCGCAAAAGAATAGAAACAGGCAGTCAAAATTCCGCATGGGTCAATCTATGCGGAATTTTTTTGCAATAAATTAGCGGTTCCTGATTGTGATACATAAAAAAATATGATAAACTGAACATAGTCTGTAATTTTATGAAAAGATAATTGATACATAAAAAATCTGAAGTGGATCAGAAGCAAAGGAGATATGAATATGGGAAAAATTGCCATTGTCACAGACAGTAACAGCGGCATAACACAGGACCAGGCAAGAGAACTTGGAATCAGCGTAATTCCAATGCCTTTTTATATTAACGAGAAGCTTTATCTTGAAGGAATCACTCTTTCACAGGAAGAGTTTTATGAGAGACTTAAGAATGATGAGGCTATTTCTACTTCACAGCCGGGGCCGGCAGATGTATGCGGACTCTGGAATACATTACTGGAAAAGTATGATGAAGTAGTGCACATTCCAATGTCAAGCGGACTGAGTGCATCCTGCGATACAGCAATGGGACTGGCTCAGGAATATGACGGAAGAGTACATGTAGTAGACAATCAGAGAATTTCTGTTACGCAGAGACAATCTGTACTGGATGCCCTCACATTAAGAGATGCGGGCAGAAATGCGACACAGATCAAACAGGTTCTGGAAGAGCAGAAGCTGGATTCCAGTATCTATATTACTCTGGAAACTCTGAAATACCTTAAGAAAGGCGGAAGGATTACTCCTGCAGCAGCAGCAATCGGAACAGTTCTGAACCTGAAACCTGTGCTTCAGATCCAGGGTGAGAAGCTGGATGCATATTCCAAAACAAGAGGCAAGAAACAGGCAAAACGTGTCATGCTCAAGGCTATACAGAATGACTGGGAGAACCGCTTCACAGAATACGTAAAACGTGGCGAAATGTGTCTGCAGTCTGCTTATACAGGAAATCAGGAGGAAGCAGAGGAATTTAAGAAAGAAATTGCCGAAGTATTCCCCGGAATTGAGATTGTGCAGAATCCGTTATCATTAAGTGTTGCATGCCATATCGGACATGGTGCTATTGCAGTTGCATGTTCAAGAAAAGTGGTAGTAGAATAAAACAATCTGAGGAGTTAGGAAAGAATGAAGAAACTTATGGAACAGATGGCGGAAGAACTTTCCGCAGCATTTGAAAAATCCGGATACGACCCATCCTACGGAAAAGTAACCGTATCCAACAGACCGGATCTTTGCGAATTTCAGTGCAACGGTGCTATGGCAGGAGCCAAAGCATACAAGAAGGCACCGTTTATGATCGCTGATGATGTAGTAGCATACTTAAAAGACAGCCAGGTTTTCTCCATGGCAGAAGTCGTAAAACCGGGATTTATCAATTTAAAAGTAAAAGGTGAATTCCTTGCAGATTACTTAAAGGAAATGGCAGCAGACGAGAAACTTTCCGTATCTGCAGCAAAAGAGCCGAAGACGATCATCATCGACTACGGTGGACCAAACGTTGCAAAACCTCTTCATGTAGGACACCTTCGTTCTGCAATCATCGGAGAAAGTATTAAGAGAATCGGTCGCTTTGTAGGACATAAAGTAATCGGTGATGTTCATCTGGGAGACTGGGGTCTTCAGATGGGGCTGATCATTACAGAACTGAAACACAGAAAACCGGAGCTGGTTTATTTTGATGATTCTTACACAGGAGAGTATCCGGAGGAAGCACCATTTACGATCAGCGAGCTGGAAGAAATCTATCCATGTGCAAGCGGCAAGTCCAAAGAGGATGAAGCGTACAGAAACGAAGCTCTGGAAGCAACTCATCTTCTTCAGCAGGGCAAACCGGGATACATGGCTCTCTGGAACCATATTATGAACGTATCCGTTACAGACCTGAAGCGCAACTATGACAAATTAAATGTGTCTTTTGATCTCTGGAAAAAGGAATCCGATGCACAGCCATATATTCCTGGAATGGTTGAGGAGATGAAAGAAAAAGGATTCGCTTATGTAGACCAGGGTGCACTTGTAGTAGATGTAAAAGAAGAGAACGACACAAAAGAGATTCCTCCATGTATGCTTCTGAAATCAGACGGAGCTTCTCTTTATACAACTACAGACCTTGCAACAATCGTAGAGCGAATAAAATTATTTAACCCGGATGAGATCTTGTATGTGGTAGACAAACGTCAGGAACTTCACTTTATCCAGGTATTCCGCTGTGCAAGAAAGACCGGGCTTGTAAAAGATGATACAAAGCTTTCTTTCCTTGGATTCGGAACCATGAACGGAAAAGACGGAAAACCGTTCAAGACAAGAGAGGGCGGCGTTATGCGTCTGGAAACTCTCATTAAAGATATCAACGAAGAGATGTTTACCAAGATTGTTGAGAATCGCAGCGTGAAAGATAAAGATGCGAAAGAAACTGCAGAGATCGTAGGGCTTTCCGCGATCAAATACGGTGACCTTTCCAATCAGGCTACCAAGGATTACATTTTTGATATTGACAGATTTACATCATTTGAAGGTAATACAGGTCCGTATATCCTTTATACGATCGTTCGTATCAAATCTATTCTGAACCGTTTTGCAGAAGAGGGCGGCAACCTTGAAGCAGGTACAATCCTTGATCCTGTAAACGACAGCCAGAAGAACCTGATGCTTCAGCTGACAGGTTTTGGTGCAACCGTAGAGAACGCCTTTGAAGAAAAAGCACCGCATAAGATCTGTGCATATATTTACGAAGTATCCAATGCATTCAACAGCTTCTATCATGAGACAAAGATCCTCAGCGAAGAGAACGAAGCACAGAAAGCTTCCTTCATCCAGTTGCTGAAACTCACTAAGAAAGTTCTGGAGACATGTATCGATCTTCTTGGATTTTCTGCACCGGACAGAATGTAAAAATAAGATTCATCAATAAATCAACTTGTTGGTATACTAAGCCCTGTTTACATATATTGTAAATGGGGCTTTTCAAAAAGAACGAAGTGTGCTATCATGTATTTATCTAATCTATACGTGATGAAATTCTTTCATCACATTTTCCATTTTTATTTTAAACGAATTGTGAATATCTGCTTGGCTCAGATAAACTGCGGAGCAGTTATTCGGTTATGAGCAAGTAGCGAATCTGATGATTTTATCTGTTTGACAATTGAACAGGAGGTGAACCAGTGAATTTATCTGGAACTGTATTAAAAGGGCGTTACTGTATTCTGGATCCTGTTGGAAAAGGCGGCGGAGGGAAAGTTTACCTTGCCAGAGACCTGGAACTGGGCGTTTTGTGGGCGGTAAAAGAAATACCGGTATCCGACAAAAGTGAAGCCCGTATGCTTTTGAAACTTTCGCATCCGTCTTTGCCAAAGATGATAGATTACATAGAAGATAACCGAAAATGTTACCTTGTTATGGAATATGTCAGGGGAAAATCTCTGGGTGAGTATTTAAGAGGCGGAAAACATTTTTCCATAAATGAAATCGTTAAATATGGAATGGAGATTTCAGATGTATTCTCCTATTTTCATGGTCGGAAACCACCGGTTTATTATGGAGATCTGAAGCCTGACAATCTGATGCTGGGTGAGAATGGAAGATTATATCTGATCGATCTGGGCGGTGCTGTAAACGGATATAAATATCACCATAAAGTATGTACAGGCACTGCCGGTTTTGCTGCGCCGGAACAATATGAGGGAAAGATAAATGCAGCAACAGATATTTATACATTTGGAAAAACATTATCTGCCTTATGTGGAAAAACAGATTGTCTGTTATTCATCCGAAACATGTCATTATTCTGGCTTATTTTCAGATGCTGCATGAAGAAACCGGAAATGCGTTATCAAAATATGAAGACTGTACAGAAAAAACTAAGCAGAATCCAGAAGAGACAAAATCAGAGTAAAATTAAAAACATGTTGGTTTTGGCAGGGAGCAGTATTGTTTTTGCAGTAATAACTGTTTTTCTTCTGTTTAGTTCTGATCTGGTATCCGGCTCCAAAACATTTGATTTTTATGAAGAGCTAACTGATATTACAGACCTTTATTATCAGGAAGAATTTCAAAACGGCAGTAAAGCGGACAGGGAAAAAATTTGTGAACAGGCAGATACCGGACTGCGGAAATTACAAAAACAATGCACTGAAAAAGAGGAGTCAAGAAAGATATTACAGATTCTGGCAGTAAACAGTGAGTACCAGGAAAATTATGAAAATGCAGGATTCTACTATGAGCAAATGCTTCTTTATGATGAAACTTACAGAGCCGGATACGGTGAATATGGAATGTTCCTGTTCCGTACCGGGCAAAAGGAAGCCGGTCAGGCACTATGGACAGAATATAAGTCGAAAGAAACAATGTTAGACGATACAGTCAGCAGAAATCTGAGATTGTGGGAAAAGGAGATGACTAAGAGTGAAGAAAAATCATAACAGACTCTGGATTGTGACATTTGTATGTTTATGTCTGTGTCTGACTTCGACTATCTCTGCCATGCAGATGGGAGGCTTTGATATTGATGTAGGAAATGGAGAAAACAGCAGCTGGCAATGGCATGAGGAACAGCAGTGGAATCAGAGCAATTGGGAGAATACGTGGGAAAATAACCGGCAGACTGGAGACAACACATCAGAAACTCCTGCACAGAACGATCAGACGCAGGACAATGGATATCAGTATGATTCTGATACAGGAAACGGAACACAGGATAATATACAGCAATGGAATGGTGTACAGCAGAATAACACTGACTGGAATAACAGCAGTCAATGGAACAATAATTCTCAGTGGGATAATAATTCTCAGAATAATAATGTCCAGAATAATAATGCCCAGAATAATAACGTTCAGAGTAATAATGCCCGGAATAATAATTCTGCATGGAACGCTCAACCTCAGACAGATAACAATATGCAGATAACATCCCGGACGGATAATGAATCCGCTGTTAAGATATCAGAAAAACCCACCCCAACATCAATACCTGTACCAACACCTAAACCTGCGAAAAATCCGAAGCCGACAAAAACACCCAAATCAACTCAGCCCCCAACTCCTAAGCCGTCAAAAAAGAAAAATAAGAAGAAACAAAATAAAGCAAAGAAAACAGAAAAAGAAAACAAGAATACAGGTAATTCCAAAGTGTTTCAGAATAAAGAAAACCAGGGGGATACTGTTGAATACACGCATGTAAAAGATGAAGCTGTTAAGTTTCATTGCACACAAAATACAGATAGTTTCCATACCCCGCGAATTCAGATAATATCCCGGGGCTCTGTTCAGATTCTTTCTTTTCGGCTTAACAAAACAGAATGTCCCTGGCATTGGGAAGGAGACAGGATCATACCGGAGACAGAAGATAAAAATGTAAAAGAAATAGAATTGTTGGTTATTTCTCAAGGTGGAAAGCTGATAAAAATGGATCCCTGGATTTTTTCTGCATAGACGCTTCAGGAAAACAATGATATAATCTATCATATTATATCAATTTTTCTGAGACAGGAGGAATCTATGTACAAAGTAATTTTGTTTGATTTAGATGGAACATTAACAGAATCCGGAGAGGGTATCACCAAGTCTGTTCAATATGCACTGGAGAGAATCGGAAAGCCTGAACCGGACCTTGAGAAACTGAAGGTTTTCATAGGACCGCCGCTTATGGAGATGTTTATGCAATATGCACAGATTGATGAGGCAACCGCAAAACAGGCGGTGGAAATTTACAGAGAACGCTATTCTGTGACAGGAATCTTTGAAAATGCCGTATATCCGGGAATTGAGAACATGCTGGCACAGTTGGAGAAGAAAGGATATATTCTCGCAGTAGCATCCTCTAAACCGGAAGTATATGTGAGACAGATCCTGGATCATTTTGGACTTACCCGGTACTTCACGGAAATCGGCGGAAGCGAATTGAATGGTCGAAGAACAAACAAGACAGAAGTGATCGAAGATGTTCTGAAACGTCTGAATATGGACAAACACAGAGATCAGGTTATTATGGTTGGAGATAAAGAACATGATGTATACGGAGCACGCAAAGCTGGCCTGGAATGTATTGCAGTTTCTTTCGGATATGGAACTGAAGAAGAGCTAAAACAGGCAGAACCTCTGAAAATCGTTGATTCTGCAGAAGGAATCGTAGATTTTTTCGCTTGAGCCCTCTGCGAAAACAAAATATTGTTTCTAAAATCTGGAGGGCAGGATATCCGGCAGGAATCCATTTTGTGATTTCGCAGATCGTTGCAGGGACTGCGCTGGCAGTATTTGCAAGAACAGCAGGAAATTCGGCAGAGACATACTATAATTACACGATTTTTCTCACAGGCTTAACAGGAATCCTGGCTATGATCCCGGCATTGTATTTTTATCGAAGAGATAAAGTTAGAAGAATTGCCAGCGGCCTGATCCCGGCGCAGAAAAAAGTACCGCTTTCTATATCGGAAACAGTTC
>PPYF01027473.1_pt1 | contig 22564 bp, 19 predicted proteins | sample 1559871 | NCBI WGS metagenome assembly PPYF01 (sample SAMN08240021, study PRJNA423297) | Human gut metagenome, whole genome shotgun sequencing project.
CGGCCGCGCACCCTTCTGAAAATCTGATAATAAACCCGGACGTTGTGCAACCCGCCATCCGGCAGGTTGATGCGTTTGTGACGCCTCTTCCGCGAGTATGTCGCTCCCTTTGGTAGCTCCTTAACTCGCGGTTAACCGGATTCAACCCGCGACAAGCGCGGGTTGCTCCCGTTTTGTCGGACAGTAATAAATAAATTTGCTTTATGCTCGACTTAATCGTATCTTTGTGGCATGAAACTGTTTGAACGCTTCATCCCCGGGTCGGCCGACCTCGGTTCGGCCGACAGCGGGGAGCGCCGCAGGCGCTACCGCCGCATCGACTATGTGAACGAGGCGGCGTTCTCGCGCGTGTGGAGCGTGCGCTTCGCGCGCCGCGAGGCATTCCTGCTGGGCGCGCTGGCCGTGGCCGCCGTGGCCGCGCTGGTGTATGTGGTGATTGCTTTCACGCCGTTGCGCTCCATGCTGCCGGGCCAGTTGCCGGGCGACATGCGGGGCCGCTATGTGGAGGCCACGCTGCGCCTCGACTCGCTCACGCGAGCAATGCATCAGAACGAACGCTATCTGGCGGATGTGGCCGCCATACTCGAAGGCCGGGTCGACCCGGATTCGGCGCGCCTCTCGCACTCGGCGCTGAACGAGCTGTCGGACACGCTGATGGCTGCATCGGATGCCGAACGCGCTTTCGTGCAGAAGTTCGAGAATACGCAGCGCTACAATCTCTCTGTGCTGGCTCCTATCGCCGCCGAGGGCATGGCCTTCTACAGCCCGGCGCCGGGTGCCGAGCCGCAGGCGTCGTCCGACGGCACGAGTGTGGAGCTGCACGGCGAGCGCCGGCAGGGCATCGACGCGATATACCGCGGCACAGTGGTGGCCGCGTCGACCGACTCACGCGGCCTCTATACCGTAGTGATACAGCACCCCAACGAGTTCGTGAGCGTATGCTCGGGACTTGCTGAGAGCTTTGTGCGGCGCGGCGACATGCCTGCGACGGGTGCGCGCATAGGGGTGACGCCCCCGGACGGCATCATGCGCTTCGAGCTGTGGCACAAGGGCGTCGCGCTTAATCCCGAGGATTATGTGGCGTTTTAAGCGTTTCTTCCTCGCGTGGTGGCCCACAGCGGCCGTAGTGGCGCTGATTCTCTATGCCGTGCTTACGCCCAATCCTCCGCAGCCCGAGGGGCTGAAGCTCTTCGATGGCGCCGACAAGGTGGTGCACGCCTGCATGATGGCGACGCTTATGGCGGTGGCCGTCTTCGACAGGCGGCGTGCCGGTCTTCCCTGCCGCATGGCCGGTATCGCGGTTGTGGCGCTGTGGGTGATGGCCTTCGGCGTGATTACGGAAATCATGCAGGGAACGATGACAGATGTGCGCAGCGCCGACCCCGCCGACGTGTGCGCCGACTGGGCCGGCACCATACTTACCGCCGCCACAGCATATTTCCTGCTAAGAGCAGGAACAGATCACTCGGCGTCCCGCACTTCCTGAAGGCGGGCGAGATATTTGCCGATGATGTCGAACTCGAGGTTGACGCGGGTGCCGGGCTCTATGCGGCAGAAGTTGGTGTGCTCGAGCGTGTAGGGGATGATGGCTACGCGGAAGGAGCGCAGCTCGCTGTCGCAGACGGTGAGGCTGACGCCGTTGACGGTAACGGAGCCTTTCTCCACCGTCATGTAACCTTTGGCGGCCATCTCGGCCGGAACATCGTACTCAAACTTGAAGTAGCGGCTGCCGTCCACTTCCTCCAATTCGGTGCAGACGGCGGTGGTGTCGACATGGCCCTGCACGATGTGGCCGTCGAGGCGTCCGTTCATGAGCATGGAGCGCTCCAGGTTGACGAGGTCGCCCTCGCGGAGCAGTCCGAGGTTGGAACGGTCGAGGGTCTCCTGTATGGCTGTGACGGTGTAGGTGGAGTCGGGGTTGAGGGCTACGACGGTGAGGCACACGCCGTTGTGGGCCACGGACTGGTCGATTTTAAGCTCGTTGGCGAAGCTGCACCGCACGGTGAGGTGCAGATTGCCGCCCTCGCGCTTTGCGGCGGTGACGGTGGCGGCTTCTTCTACTATACCGGAAAACATATCTGTCAGGGTTTATTTGGAGGTTATGATATTGCGGCTGCGATGGCGAAGGCCAGGGCGTAGGCGAGCATGCTCATTGCGGTCATGCCCAGCAGGGGGTTGAGGGCGCTGCCGCTGCGGCGTCCGAGCATGCGCCGGAGGGCCACGGCTGCGGCGAGGTAGGCCACGGGGATGACGCGTGCGGCTGCGGGCATCGTGAGCCACACGGGGAGCGACAGGGCCACGGCTATGACGGCGTTGAGCAGATAGGCGGCGCGCATGGCGCGGCGTCCCAGCATTACGCACAGCGTGCGCTTGCCCACGGCGAGGTCGTCGTCGCGGTCGCGGTAGTTGTTGACTATTAGCAGGTTGGCGGCCATGAGGCCTATGCCGATGGCGCCCATGACGACGGCCGCGGTGCATGTGCGGCTCTGCACATAGTAGCAGAGGGTCACGGGCACGAGGCCGAAGAATATTATCACCATCACTTCGCCGAGGCCGTGGTGCGACAGCGGGTAGGGCCCTGTGCTGTAGGCCAGTGCGGCCAGGACGATGAAGATGCCTGCGATGACGAGCCACCAGCCGCCCCAGGCCACGAGCGAGAGCCCTGTGACGCAGGCGATGCCCAGGGTGATGTAGGTGGCGCGCAGCATTGCGCGGGGTGTGATGTCGCCCTCGGTGACACTGCGGCGGGGACCGTCGCGTCCGGCGCGGTCGAGGCCGCCGGTGAAGTCGTAGTATTCGTTGGCGAAGTTGCTGGCTATCTGCGCCAGGATGGCGAAAATCAGGCAGATACCCGCAGGCGCGGGATCGAAGCAGCCGTCGTGGAGAGCGTAGCCGCAGGCGGCCACCACTCCTGCGGCCGATACGGGCAGCGTGCGCAGCCGCATGGCTTCAATCCAGCATTTCAGCGTTCGGGTCGTGATCATGCTGCAAAGTTACAAAAAATAGTTTATAGGTGAGAGTGGCGTGGGCGCTATCGAAACAAAAACACAAAGATGACAAAAATAACAGAGTTACTGCGCCTGGAGAGAAACATAAAGACATAAGGTCATAAGTAACATGTTATTTATGATGGCGGGTATGATTATCAATAAAAACATGTTATTTATGATGGCGGGTATGATTATCAATAAAAATATGAATATGTTATTTTTGTCATCTTTGTGTTTTTGTTTCGATAACGCATAACTCCTCACTATCATTTGTCCCTTATGACCTTATGTCTTTATGTTTCTCTCCAGGCGTACTATCCTCAGCCGATAATGACAACACGGAAGGCGGCGCTGCGGATGGGGAGGGGGATGGCGCTGCGCTGCGCGGCGAGCTCGTCTTCCACGCCCGGAGCGTCGCCGCAAAGGACGAGGAGGTCGACGTCGTGCCAGTCGTGGATGATGCGGCGCAGGGCCTCGGCGGCCGGCATGGAGGCGGGATAGGCGCGCACGGTGGAGGGTGTGCCGGCGGGGGCGGCGAGCACGGCCGTGCGGCAGCCTGCGGCGGCATGGCGGGCGGCTTCGGCGAGCACGGCGACGCTGTCGCTGCCGGCCACCACCACGCGCTGCCCCGCGCTACGGCGCCGCACGGGCCGGACGCCCGACCGGTACTGCTCCATTTTCGTTTCCAGATAGTTGTCTGCCATGTTGTCTGAAACAGCAACGGCGCGTCGTCATCGACGTGCCGTTGCAGGTATTACATTTGCTACTATAGGTTGGTTTTCAGCTGAATTTAGATTTGGCCGTTTTTCGGTTGTCGCAAAGTTACGGCGTCGATGTTACATACCTGTGACGCTTGCGCTACATGTACGTTACGCCGCGAGATTTGTTCAATCAAAAGTGGCGGCGATTCGGTTCATTACCTTCTGCGCCGACATGCGGCGGTAGAGGATGTCGTAGACGCCGTCCAGAATGGGCATCGCCACCTGATAGTTGCGGTTGATGTCGTGGATGCACTTGGTGCCGTAGTATCCCTCGGCCGTCTGTTCCATCTCCATGCGGGCGGCCGTGACGGAGTAGCCGCGGCCTATCATGGAGCCGAAGTTGTGGTTGCGCGAGAAGCGCGAGTAGGCCGTCACGAGCAGGTCGCCGAGGTAGACGCTGTCGCAGATCTGCCGGGGGCGGTGGTCCACGCTGTCGAGGAAGCGCTCCATCTCGCGGATGGAGTTGCTGACGAGCACGGCCAGGGTGTTGTCGCCCAGCTTCATGCCGTGGACTATGCCTGCGGCGATGGCGTATACGTTCTTGAGCACGGCGGCGTACTCGATTCCGTTGAGGTCGGTGGAGGTGACGGTGTGGGTGTGCTTTCCGGCTATGCAGCGGGCGAAGGCGTCGGCGAGCTCGGGCGTGTGACAGCCTATGGTGAGGATGCTGAGGCGGTCCAGGGCCACCTCCTCGGCGTGGCAGGGGCCGGAGATGCAGAGCATGTGGTCGGGGTTGATGCCGAAGTGCTTGCACATGTAGTCCGTGACGAGCTCGTTGCTGTCCGGCACGATGCCCTTGATGGCCGAGACCACGTACTTGCCCTCCAGCGGCACGGTGACCTTCGCCATGTGGTCCTTGAAGTATGGCGACGGCATGGCAAGGAGGAGGGTGTCGGCGGCGGCGCATACCTCGTTGATGTCGCTGGAGAAGGCTATGCGGTTGATGTCGAAGTCTACGTCCGTGAGGTAGGCGGGGTTGTGGCCCAGGCGCTTGAAGTCGTCGATACGGTCGTCGCGGCGCATGTACCAGTGTATCATCTCGCAGTTCTGGAGCAGCAGTTTTGCCAGGGCGGTGGCCCAGCTGCCGCCGCCCAGCACAGCTATGTTACCGGGAAAAGTCATGGCTGCGTACGGTTTACTGCTTGTCGGCGGCGCCGTCGTCGGCGGGTCCGGCTGCCGGTGCCGCTTTTTTCTCGGGGCGCATCTGCGGGAAGAGAAGCACCTCCTGGATGGCCGTCTGGCCCGTCATGAGCATGACGAGGCGGTCCATGCCTATGCCCATGCCCGATGTGGGCGGCATGCCGTACTCGAGGGCACGGATGAAGTCGTGGTCGATGATCATGGCCTCGTCGTCGCCCTTCTCGCCGAGACGCATCTGCTCCACGAAGCGCTCGTACTGGTCGATGGGGTCGTTGAGCTCGGAGTAGGCGTTGCACAGCTCCTTGCCGTTCACCATGAGTTCGAAGCGCTCGGTGAGCTCGGGGTTGTCGCGGTGGCGCTTTGTCAGCGGCGACATTTCTATGGGATAGTCGGTGATGAAGGTGGGCTGTATGTAGTGTCCCTCGCACTTCTCGCCGAAGATTTCGTCGATGAGCTTGCCCTTGCCCATGCCGGGGTCGGTCTCCACTCCGAGTTCCTTGCAGAGGTCGCGGAGCTGTTGCTCGTCCATGCCGGTGATGTCGGCGCCGGTGTGCTCCAGGATGGCCTCGGCCATGGTGACGCGGCGGAAAGGCGCCTTGAAGCTGATGACGTTGTCGCCCACCTGCACCTCCGTGGTGCCGTTCACCTCCAGACAGATGCGCTCGAGCATCTGCTCGGTGAAGCGCATCATCCAGTTGTAGTCCTTGTAGCTGACGTAGATCTCCATGCAGGTGAACTCGGGGTTGTGGGTGCGGTCCATGCCCTCGTTGCGGAAGTTCTTGGAGAACTCGTACACGCCCTCGAAGCCGCCCACGATCAGGCGCTTGAGGTAGAGCTCGTCGGCGATGCGCAGGTACAGCGGGATATCGAGCGCGTTGTGGTGGGTGATGAAAGGACGCGCCGAGGCGCCGCCGGGTATGCTCTGGAGTATCGGAGTCTCCACCTCGATGTAGCCGTGCTCGTTGAAGTAGTTGCGCATGGAGGTGTACACCTTGGTGCGCTTCAGGAAGATGTCGCGCACGCCGGGGTTCACCACCAGGTCGACGTAGCGGCGGCGGTAGCGCAGCTCCGGGTCGTCGAAGGCGTCGTAGGTCTTGCCGTCCTTCACCTTGACTACGGGCAGAGGCCGCAGCGACTTTGCCAGCACCGTGAGGCTGGAAGCGTGGACGGAAATCTCGCCCGTCTGCGTGCGGAACACGTGGCCCGTCACGCCGATGAAGTCGCCGATGTCCAGCAGCTTCTTGAAGACGGTGTTGTATAGCTCCTTGTCCTCGCCGGGGCAGATGTCGTCGCGCGAGATGTACACCTGTATGCGTCCGTGGCTGTCCTGGAGCTGGAGGAAGGACGCCTTGCCCATGATGCGGCGCGTCATGATGCGGCCGGCCACACACACCTCGCGCACCGGCGCGTCGGGTGCGTCGTCGAAGTTGGCGCGGATGTCGTCGCTGTAGGCGTCGACGGGGTATTCTGCTGCGGGATAGGGCTCGATGCCCATAGCGCGCATGGTATCAAGACTTTTGCGGCGGATGATTTCCTGTTCGCTGAGTTCCATATTGTTGCGGGTAGGTTATGTCGTGTTGTTTGTGCAAAGATAATGCTTTTTTGCGAAGTAGGCAAAAGATAGGCAGTTGCGTGTAATTTAACAAAACCGGCTTAACAGCTTTTATAATGCTTTAACGTGTTAATTAACAATTCGTTGCGATAAAATTCGTAACTTTGCACCACGAAGATAAGTCCGCCCCTGCGCGGACGGACGATTATCGGATTACCTCGTGTTGGATGTGAAACAGCAGACCCCGCGCGTCCCGCGCCGGGCTGCTGCGAAAAAATACTTGAATTTTGGTTATGAGGGAGGTGCGCTGCTGTGAAGCAGTGCACTTTTCGCTTTTTTTAATAGTTTATAGTTGAGAGTGTATAGGTAAGAAGGTCAGACCCGTCAGACTCGTCCGACAAGTCCGACCCGTCCGACAGGTACTGTAAAATGGAATATCACTCCTCACTTCTAACTCCTCACTCCTCATTCCTAACTCCTCACTCCTAACTAACTGCTAACATTATTTATTAATGTGTCAGTGGCTGACGACGTCGTTGAGGCGGTCGCGGGTGTCGGGGCGGAAGGCACGGGAGGCACGGATGGAGTCGCGGCGGTGGCGGCGCAGGGAGTCACGGCGCGCCCGGGCGGCGGTGCGCACCTCAAGGATGCTGTCGCTGCGGCGCTGCGCCGAGTCGATGCGCGCCTGGCGGATGGAGTCGCGGCGCGCGGCGTCGTCGGCAGCCGGGCCGGAGCCGCCGCCGAGCAGAAAGTGAAGCAGCACGGGCACGACGATGCAGAGCAGCAGCACCGTCATGCCCGTGGTTTCAGCCGATGTGAAGCGCCGGCTCATTTGCCTGCCATCGCGGTGCGCACGGCGGCGCGCAGCTCGTCGTCCTGCTTGTCGCGGCTGATGATGGTGCCGTCGGGACCGTAGAGGATAATGCAGGGTATGCCCATGATGCCGTAGAGGTCGGTGGGCACGTTGCCGCCGTTAAGCCAGCATTCCCAGGGGAGGTCGTGCTTCTTGATGGCGGCGAGGGTGGCGTCCGGCTCGTCCCACACGGCTACGCCGAGCACCTTGAGACCCTTGTCCTTCAGCTCGTTGTAAAGCTCCTTGATGACGGCAGTCTGCCGGATGCAGGGTCCGCACCAGCTGGCCCAGTAGTCCACGAGCACATAGTCGCCCCGGCCCACGACGTCGCTCAGGCGGTGCTTCGTGCCCTGATATTCTATCTCAAAGTCGGTGAAGGGCTTGCCCTCGGCCGTGGCTTCCTGGCGGGAGAACGAGTCGGCATAGCGGCGTACGCGCTCGTACTTGCCGAGTTCAGGGTACTTCTCAAGCGCGGCGGCGAACTCCCCGCGGTTCAGTCCGCCGGCCTGCTGGAGGAAGAGGTAGTAGCCTATTGGGTTGTCTATGTTGTCGGCCATCTCGCGCTGCATCAGGGCCTCGTAGGCAGCGTAGATTTTCTGCTGCGTGGCCTCGTCCGGGGCGGTGCGGAAGCGCATGGCGAGGGCGGAGGCCGAGTCGCCTATCTGGTTTAGGCGGTCGTTGAGCATGGAGCCGGAGGCGTTGCGGTCCTTGCCTATGGCGGTGCCGCCCTCCTCCAGGATGAAGGTGGCGTAGCGCTCGCCGTCGAGGAGCAGGCGGGCGAGGACGGGCTCGTCGATGGTGCCGCGGAACTCGGCCACGCCGTCGGCCACGAGGACGGAGTCGATGCCGGCCCCCGTGTCGTAGTTGACGAGATAGACCATCGCGCCCTCGGCGTCGTCGGCCATGGGGGCTGTCACGTGGTAGGGGGCTGCATATGCGGCGGTTGCGGCCATAGCTGCCGCGAGAGAAAGGATTTTCTTCATGATAGTGCGTTTTGTAAACTGTTTAGCTGCAAAAATAAGCATAAAATTTGAATATATCGCAGAATTTTACGAACTTTACCCATTCCAAAACGTCACTCCCATGCCAGCACCCACCCCGCTTGAACAGTTACTTGCCGTCGCCACGCAGGCGCGCACCGTATCCATCGGTCTCCCCGCCAGCGAGAGCGCCTACGAGCGCCGCTTCGCCGTGACGCCCGAGGGGGCCGGCGCCCTGGTGGCGCGCGGCTTCCGGCTGCGCATGCAGGCCGGTGCCGGCGAGTGCATCCACTATCCCGACCACGCCTATGCGCGGCAAGGCGTGGAGGTGACCGACCGAGCCGGGGCCATGGCCTGCGACATCGTGCTGCACCTGCCGGCCGTCACGCCGGCCGACGCGCGCCTGCTGCGCCGCGGAGCCATGGTGCTGACGCTGCTGCATCCGGCGCGTCAGGACGCACAGGCCCTGCGCATCCTGCTGGGCAAGCACGTGATAGCGCTGGCTCTGGACCTGGTGACAAACGAGCAGGGACGGCGCCCCTTCGCCGACGTGCTGCACGAGATTGACGGCCGCGCGGCCATAGCCATGGCTTCGTCGCTGCTGGCCGACTCGGTGCACGGCAAGGGCATACTCCTGGGCGGCGTGCCGGGAGTGGTGCCGTGCGAGGTGATGATAGTGGGCAGCGACATCGCCGCCCGCGCAGCCGCCCGTTCGGCCGTGGGGCTGGGCGCCGTGGTGCGCATGTTCGACGACGACGTGTACAGCCTGCGCGACGCCATGCACGAGCTCGGCCCCGCCGTCGTGGCCTCCACGCTCCATACGCGCGTGCTGTCCTCGGCGCTGCGCACGGCCGACATCGTGGTGGTGACCTCCACGCAGCGGCCTTTCGTGCTGGACGAGGGTCAGGTGCGCGACATGAAGCGCGGCGTGATATGCTTCGACATCAGCCGCGGCGAGACGCCGGCCTTCCCCGGGCTGCCGCAGATCGACCTCGCCATGGCGAGCCCCTCCGACACCGACCCCTCCAACCCCCTGCGCCTCTGCTATATCAATGCCGGCAACGCCGTGGCGCGCTCGGCGGCAATGGCCCTGAGCGACACGCTGCTGACCCTGCTCGCCGACATCATCACCTGCGACGGCGCCAGCAATGCCCTGAAGCTGAAGCCCGGCCTGCGCGACGCAGCCTACACCTTCCTGGGCAAGCCCGTCAACGAGCGCATAGCCCGCATCGTGGGCGTGCGCGCCGTCGATATAAACATCTTTCTGCAATTTTCATGAGTGCACCGTCTTACGCAAGAAAATATTATGTTGTATGGGAAGGCCGCGCCCCCGGCGTCTACGACAGCTGGGAGGAGGCCGAGGCTCAGGTGAAGGGCTTCCCGGGCGCGCGCTATAAAGCCTTCTCCGACGCCGACACGGCCGTGGAGATGTTCCGCCGCGGCCCGGGCTCCGACCTCGACCTGATACGCGCCATAGCCTCGCACAGCCGCGAGAGCGTCAACTACGAGGCTTTTCCGGAAATCAGACTCGACGCGCTGGCTGTGGACGGCGCATGCTCGCGCAACCCGGGCCCGATGGAGTATCGCGGCGTGTGGGTGGCTACGGGCGAGGAACTGTTCCGCATGGGCCCTTTGGAAGGCGGCACCAACAACATAGGCGAGTATCTCGCCATCATCCACGCGGCGGCTCTGCTGGCGCAGCAGGGCATGCCCGCGGTGCCCATCTACTCCGACTCGCGCACGGCGCAGGCCTGGATACGCGCAGGCCGCGCCCGCACTACGGTGCGCCGCACGGCCGCCAACGGACGGCTTATGGACATCCTGGAGCGCGCCGACGCGTGGCTCGCCTCGCACCGCATCACCAATCCCATCCTCAAATGGGACACGGACAAGTGGGGCGAGATTCCCGCCGACTTCGGCCGCAAATAGCGTCGGCTCAGCCATGTACGAACAGCTACACTGCATAGCGCTGCGCACCGTGCGCCACTCCGACCGCCAGTCGATACTCACGGCGTGGAGCCGCGAGCGCGGCCGCGTGGCGATAGTCATGCCGGCCGACAACGGCCGCGAGGCCCGGCGTCGCCGCGCGCTGACGATGCCGCTGTCGCTGTTCGAGGGCATGGACGCTTCGCGCCCGGGACGCGAGATTGTGCAGTTGCGCGAGCTGCGTCCCACGGCCGTGGCGGCATCGCTGCATCAGCATCCCGTCAAGAGCACCGTGGCGATGTTCCTGGCCGAGGTGCTGGACAATGTGCTGCGTATGGCGCAGCCCGACGCGCGCCTGTGGGACTTCCTGGAGGGGTCGGTGCGCGCTCTCGACACCATGCAGGCGCCCGGTGCTGTCGCCAATTTCCACCTGTGGTTTCTGCGCGCGCTTGCCACGCTTACGGGCGTGGCGCCCGATTTCGGTTCGTGGCGTCCCGGCTCGGTGTTCGACATGCGCGAGGGGCTTTTCCGCATCACGCCTCCGCTGCACGGGCGCTACCTGCAAGCCGACGAGGCCCCGGCGGTGCGCCTGTTAGGCCGGCTGACGCCGACCAACATTGCCCGCGTGCATATCCCCCGCGAGGCGCGTGCGCGGATGCTCGACGGCATCCTGGAGTACTATGCGCTGCACGGCGCCCTGTCCTCAGCGTCCATGCGTAGCCTCGATGTCCTCCGAAGCCTGTTTGTTTAGTTTATAGTTGATAGGGGATAGGTAAGAGGGGAGATTACTTTGGAGGGCGAGATACACAAGGACAAAAGGTCAAAAGCGACATAAGAATTATCATTGATTGATATTCAATAAATTAAAAACTTTTGTCCCTTATGACCTTATGTCTCTCTGTATCTCGCCATGCTGTACGTATCTCTCCATACTGTAAGTTTTAGGCTTGGGGCGCCGGCGCGGGAGTCTCTTGGGTCAGGTCTACGTCGATGCTGCCGCTGGAGTAGAGGCCGAGGCCGAAGTCGGCCATGGAGGCGACGACGTGCTCGATGACGGCACTCTTGATTGACTCGAATGCTACCCAGGCGGCCGTGTCGGCGAAGCAGTAGATCTGAAGCACGTAGCCGTCGGTGGTGGGGTCGAGCTGGCGCACCATTATCATCTGGCTCTTGCTGATGTGGGCGGCGCCTTCGGAGAGATAGGACGTCAGGTAGGCGCGGAACAGGCCGATGTTGGTCTCGGTGGTGCCGTTCACCACATAGTTGCCCGGCTCGCATATCCAGCCGTCCGGAGTGGCGGCCGCCTGCTCGGCGAAGGCCTTGATGGCCGGATACTTTGCCGAGAGGCGCGCGAGCACGTCGGCCGTAAGCGGCGCCACAGTGGAGCTGTCGACTGTGAAGCTCACCATTATGCGGCGTGCGCCGGTGTCCTGCATGGCGCGGTAGTTCTGGAATCCCTTGCTGACGAGCGTGTAGGGCGGCACCATCACCATCGTGTTGTCGAAGTTCTGTATCTTCACGGTGGAGAGGCTGACGTCGCGCACGATGCCGTTGGCCGGCGTACCGGGCACGAGAATCCAGTCGCCCACGTGCACCATGTCGTTCTCGCTCATCTGCAATCCGGCCACGAAGCCCAGTATGCTGTCCTTGAATATCAGCATCAGGGCGGCGGCGAAGGCGCCCAGGCCGGCGAGCAGCGTGGCCGGCGACTTGTCGAGCAGAATAGACACGGCAATGATGGCCGTGACTATCCACACTATGCCGAGAATCACGTTGAGGATGCCGCGGATGGGCAGGTGGCGGCGGTTGTGGCGGCTGTTTATCTGGTCGAATACGAACGAGAGCACGGCGCCGAGGCCGTAGGCCGTGGCGACTACGGCATAGACGGCCGCGAGCCTGTCGACAATCATTATCAGCGTGCCTTCCTTCACGACGGCGAAGGGCACCAGGCCGAGGAAAACCAGCGGCGGGATGAAGTGGGAACACTTCTGGATGACGTGATGCTTCAGGAGTCCGCGACCTACGGCGCCGTCGCGCACGCGCACTATCTTGCGTACCACCCACACTATGCATACACGCACGAGCCAGCCCACCGCCAGCGCCACTCCCATGATGACGGCCAGGTATATGGCTTCCTCGATGTCGGGCGCATGCTCCAGCCCGAGGAAGTCGAGGAGGCGGTCGATTTCGCGCAGAAGCCACTCGGCGGCCTTGTGCGTGGGGATTATGGAATTGGCAAGCATATCAGGAATGAATGGTACGATACTGCAATTCTAACTCTCCGGCATGGCAAAAAGTTTGCGCCGGGCTATCAAAAGTACGGGCTAATTTGTTAATTTTGCAATATGAAAGAATTTGTAATCAGTCAGGAAAGTTCCGAACGTGCCGTGCTGGTGGGCCTCATCACCCCCGCGCAGCCGGAAGCCCGTGTGCTTGAATATCTTGATGAACTGGCTTTTTTGGCCGATACCGCCGGCGCAACGGAGGTGGCGCGGTTCACGCAGAAACTCGACTATCCCAACCCGCGCACATTCGTGGGCAAGGGCAAGCTCGACGAAATAAAAGCCTACGTTGAGGCCAACGACGTGGGCCTCATCATATTCGACGACGACCTGAGTACCAAGCAGGTGAGCAATATCGAGAAGGAACTGCAGATAAAAGTCCTGGACCGTTCGAGCCTCATTCTCGACATCTTCGCGCGCCGCGCGCAGACGGCCACGGCCCGCACGCAGGTGGAGCTGGCGCAGTACCAGTACCTGCTGCCGCGCCTCACGCGCCTATGGACCCACCTGGAGCGACAGCGCGGCGGTATAGGCATGCGCGGCCCCGGCGAGACGCAGATAGAGACCGACCGCCGTATCATCCTCGACAAGATAAGCCGCCTGAAGGAGGAGCTCGCGGCCATCGACCGCCAGAAGAGCATACAGCGCAAGAACCGCGGCAAGCTTACGCGTGTGGCCCTTGTGGGCTATACCAACGTGGGCAAGAGCACGCTGATGAACGTGCTGAGCAAGAGCGACGTATTCGCCGAGAACAAGCTTTTCGCCACGCTCGACACCACCGTGCGCAAGGTCACGATAGAGAATCTTCCCTTCCTGCTGACCGACACCGTGGGCTTCATCCGCAAGCTGCCCTCGCACCTGGTGGAGTCGTTCAAGAGCACCCTCGACGAAGTGCGCGACGCCGACGTGCTGGTGCACGTGGTGGACATCTCGCATCCCAGTTTCGAGGACCAGATAGAGGTCGTGAACCGCACCCTCCGCGAGATATGCGGCGCCGAGGACAAGCCTGTGATTATGGTATTCAACAAGGTGGACGCCTTCTCCCATGTTCCCAAGGACGAAGACGACCTCACGCCCGCCACGCGCGAGAATATCCCTCTGGAGGAGCTTGAGGCGTCGTGGATGGCGCGCCTCGGCGACAACTGCGTGTTCGTGTCGGCCCGCAACGGCATAAACATCGACGAGCTCAAGCGCAAGATCTACGACCGCGCCCGCGAGGTACATCTCAGCCGCTTCCCCTACAACGATTTCCTCTATCAGAAATACGACGAGGAGAGCGAATAACACCCCCTCTCCGGTCTATCTCCCTCTCAACTGTCAAATACGTGGTGACAGCGATGCGGCCAACATCGCTCCTATGATTGTATGCATATTTTACAAATTGCGCATAGAACACCATCTTATGAGTGTTTAATGATTATTAACACTTATGTGCTTTATTACCGCACATATCTGATATTACTTTTGCTACATGAAAAACGAAAAGATAAAACTTGCTTTAAAAAATGGTGACATAGTGGAGGCTCAGACGCCTTTGATTATATCCGCCAGCCGAGCTACTGATATTCCGGCATTCTATAGTCAGTGGTTTTTCAATCGGCTCAATGATGGTTATATAAAATGGCGCAATCCCTACAATGGAATTGATTCTTACATATCTTTTGCCAAAACAAAGTTCATCGTTTTCTGGTCTAAGAACCCCAGACCGCTTTTACCCTTGCTTCCGGTACTAAAAAGGCGCGGTATTGGATGCTATATTCAATACACCTTAAATGATTATACAGATGATTGTTTAGAACCGGGTATTCCACCCATAGCTGAAAGACTTGAAACATTCAAGCTACTTGTTGATGAATTAGGTCCGGGAGCTGTGGTGTGGCGTTTCGATCCTCTGATTTTGACTGAAACCATTTCTTCTGATTCTCTTTTGAATAAAATTCAGAACATTGCAAAACAACTCTGTGGGTACACCGAGAAACTCGTTTTCAGCTTCGCCGATATCTCAACTTACAGAAAAGTTGGACGCAACCTTTTAGAAGCCGGAGTGCATTATCGTGAATGGACTGAAGAAAAAATGATTGATTTCGCCCGGAAACTTTCTGATCTGAACCTCGGTTTGGATCTCGCAACATGCGCAGAACGCGTTGATTTATCGCAATTTAAAATAAGCCATAATCGCTGCATAGATCCTGATTTAATTTGTCGCCTGAATCCGGAATTGTTGCCGGCCGTCTCCGTTCTAAAAACTGACAAAGGTCAACGAAATCTATGCGGCTGTATAAAATCCAAAGATATCGGGACATATAACACCTGCCCTCACGGCTGCGTCTACTGCTATGCTAATGTCAGCCCCAGTTCGGCCCGACAAAACTTCATGAAACATCAACAGAACCCAAATAAGGACTCAATTCTATGAACAACATGCCCATCAGCGCATACTTCTAACCGTAGAATTCCGAAGCCCGCTTTGGTGTTCTGGAAGAGATGCTCGATGTCCTTACCGGGTTTGAACGACAGAAAAACGAGCAATAGGGATATGGGCGCAGGCCGCCCCATCAACCCCTCCCTCTTACCTATAAACTCTAAACTATCAACTAATACGCGGTGACGGCGAGGCGGCGCGAGGCGGTGCTGTGCGTCTCTCCGTCGACGCTGATGGTGGCGCGGTAGACGTAGATGCCGCGCGGCACGCGTCGGCCGGTGCCGTCGCAGAGGTTCCACTGGATGGGGGTTGTGGTGAACATGTCGCTGCGTCCGCGTTCGGTACGCGTCCACACGGGATTGCCCAGCATGTTGTAGACGGAGACTGTTACGGTGACGGTGGCGTCCGGAGCGTCGTGCGTGATGTAGAAGCCGGCGGTGGTGCGTGCCGGGTTGGCGTCGCAGTACAGGTCAAAAATCTGCGGGGCGATATCGGCCTTGGCGAAGAACTCGATGCTCTGTTCGGCGGGGTTGCCCGAGGTGTCCCATACGCGCAGGCGCAGGGTGTGCAGGCCTTCCGCCACGTCGGGCATGGGATAGTTGATGGTGCCTCCGGGGGTGCCGTCGGCGTGCGGACGGTAGTACAGCGCCACGTCGCTGTAGGTGACGGTGCTGTCCATCATCAGCGTGATCTGGCGGCCGATGCCGGCCGAGGAGATGTTGATGCCGACATCGTCGCTTACGGAGGCGAGCACCATAGGCGTGTGGGTGCTGACGGCATCGCCGCTGTTGAAGCCCGAGTGGTTGAGCTGGAAGCGGTCGATGGAGGGCGGGGTGGTGTCGGGCTGCCCGTTCTCGTCGACGCCGTAGGCGTAGAGGTCGCGGCTGACGCCTATGGCCTCGCGTGTGCCGGCGCCGTCCTCGCAGGCGTACATGTTGAGGGTGGCCGGACGGAAGTTGTCGGCGATGTTGGCCGGCATTGCGAGGGTGGCCGTGAAGCGTCCCGCGCTGACTGGCGCGCTGACCGAGAGCAGTTTGGCGCCCTGAGTGTCGAAAGTGTAGATGTCGCCCTCGTTGTTGCCTGCGGTGGTAAGTGAGCGCTCGGCGTCGTAGAGCTCGAGGGTGGCTGTGCCGCTGAAGTCGGCCAGCAGATTGCCCGACGGGTCCTCGACGTGGCCGCTTACACGTGCGCGCTGCAGGGCGGCGAGTGTGGGCTGGTCGTCGGGATTGAACGGCTTGCCGTCGATGCTGTCTACGCGCACGAGATTGCTCGGCGTGACGAGTTTCAGGGCGGGGTCGCCGCAGAAGACGTAGCGCAGGCGGTTCTTGTCGTCGGCTATCGGGGCTGTCTGGCCCCGGCGGATGTCGTTCTTGGCGTGTCGGTAGACATCGCCGGCGCGCATGAAGTTTCCGGAGGCGCCGCGTGCCGCTATGGCGCGCCCCATGGCGTTGGTGAAGTAGCCGTTGTCGGTGATGTAGACGGGGCGTGTGGCGCTGATGATGCCTATGCATCCGCCGTTGCGCTCGGACCACATCATTTCGCCGCCGCTGGTCTCGGCTGCGTCCCAGCGCAGAAAGTTGCACGTGGCGGCGTAGATGAACGGCAGATTGCGCAGGTAGAGGTTGTTGATGTCGGAGAAGGTGAGCATGCCCTCGCCGGTCCAGGAGTGGTTGGTGGCGTGGCCTATGTAGTTCCACCACACGGCGCCCTCGTCGAGGCGGCGGTACATCTCGTCGCGCGCGCTCTGGTAGACGCCGTTGACAAGCGGATATGCGTCGGTGAATATCTTGCTCACGATGTGCTGCTGGCCCGGGGTCTCCATCAGGTAGTGGCAGAGGCTGTCGGCCTGCTTGATGTGTATTTCGTTGTCGCCGTCGTCGGCCAGCACTACCACTGTGTTTTTCCAGGGAGTGCGGCTTGATTTGTCGACGTACTGCTTCAGCTTGTCGACGACGGTGGCCGCGTCGCGTGCGGAGGATACGGGCATACGACCTACGGCGACGGAGATGCGGTCGAGACCCGTTTCGATGCCGCTGCCGTCCTCAAGCATGCCTATGAAGTCGTCGGTGCAGTAGCCGAAGGAGTCGTGCAGGCTCTCGGAGTCGTTGCGGTTGACCCACGCCGGCATCAGCGGCCCGGTGTAGGATTTCAGGTCGGCCGTGAGGCGGCGGTTGTCGTAGGTGGCGCGTCCCATCAGCAGCACGTAGCCGAGGCGGTGGGCCGCGGCGGGGTTCTGCGCGTCGCGGTCGTAGAGCATCTTGAGATACTTGCGCAGGGCCGAGACATCAGCCGCGCCGCTGCCGAACTCGTTGTAGACGTCGTCGACGTTCACCACGGCCACGCGCAGGGAGTCGGACTCGCTGCGGTGGATGTCGGCTATGCGCTCCGATGCGTCGCGCGTCGCCGCGGTGGTGAATATCACCATGTCGTAGCCGCTGTGGGCGTGCAGGTCGGAGTTTGCCACGGAGCCGACATAGGTCGGGGCCGGCAGCGTGGCTTCGGAACGGAATGCCACGTAGTGGCGTGTGCCGGTGTAGTCGTTGGTCCAGACCGCGGAGTTGCCCTCGGCGGCGCTGCTCATGGACCGGATGTCGAGAGGGTCGGTGACGTCCCAGATGCTGACGCCCTCGGTTGCGCCGCCTTCAAGGCTGAGGCGCGACGAGGCGGAACGGAACGCAAGTACGCCGGCGGCCGGCATAGCCAGGCGGCGGGTGTAGTTGACCGTCAGATAGTTGAGCCAGGCGTTGTAGACGGCTGACGACGGCGACGCGTGGGCCACGTCCACACTGAGGCGCTCGGCCGCGTCGTCGAGTGTGAAAGTGTGTCGGGCCACTGTCATCATGGCGTGCTGGTAGCTGGACGTCGACATTGTGGGTACTGAGCTGGAGCTGTTGCGCGGAAGGTCCTGCCCGTTGACGGCGAGGTCGACATACGACTGGGCCGATGGGGTCACGGCCACGAAGCTGCACGCGAGCCACAGAGGCTCTCCCTGGACGCGCTGCGGAGCATCGAAGTTGAATGTGCGCCGCGGCGTCATGCGGAAATCCTCGCCCACGAGCATGGGGCCGGCCTCGCCCGGTGACAGGCGGTCTACCTCATGGTGCAGCACTTCCGTGAAAGTGGTGACGGGCGAGGACGCGCCCGGGGTGCCGCCCTGTTCTATGGCGCGCGAGGCGGCGCCGTTGTCGGTCAGGAAGTAGTAGCCGGCGGTGGTGTAGGGGCTGGAGGTGACGGTGTAGCCGCCGTTGGCGTAGGTGAGCTCGTCGGGGCCTATGGCATAGAATGTTATGCCTCGGGCCGAGGTCTCGGTCTGCACCAGGGGCAGGTCGTCGATGTAGTTGGCGGCCGTGAGTGCGTCGGGAATGCGTCGGCCGCCGTAGCCGTAGACACGCACGCTCTCCGGCGAAGTGAAGCCCCAGCCGCGCAGCTGCGCCGGAGTGATGCGGTAGAGTCCGGTGGACGGGACGGATATTTTCACCCAGCGCCCCCCGGCGAGCACGGAGTGCGGTGCGTAGGTGTCGGCGGGCAGCGCCGTCAGGGTGATGACGGAGCAGAGCAGGCTTATGAGGAGAGTATATATTCGGGTCATTGCGTGTACGGAACAAGTTAAAATATATAACGCGCGCGATGTGTGGTTTATTGTGTCGCAGGCCTGACGATGTTGCCGTCGAGGCGCAGGGTGCCGTCGTCGAGCATGGCGCGCAGGGCGTCGGCGGCTCGGTCGGGACGGGAGGGGTACAGCTCCGGCAGGTCGCTGACGGCGAGGCCTCCGGGTGCGGCGGCGCGTCCGGCTATGGCGCGGCGCAGGTCGGTGTCGGCGCAGGTCGGCGCCGCGGCCCGTTCGCGGCAGAGGTCGCATTTGCCGCAGGGTTCGCCGGGCTGCTGGCCGAAGTATTCCAGCATGATGCCGGTGCGGCAGCCTTGCGTGGCCGAGGCGAAGCGGAGCATCTGCTCGGTGCGGTGCTCGGCGCGCTCGCGGCGCAGGTCGTAGACCTCGGGCGAGAGCTGCACGTGGCGCGTCTCGATGCGTGCGTAGGGGAAGTAGACGTAGGGCGTGAGACGCCGCGGAACGTAGTGCAGCACGTGCATGCGGCTCAGGGCGAGCATGGTGTCGTAGAAGGTGGTCTGCGACACGCCGGCCGCGGCGGCCAGGCGCCCCTCGTCGATGCCCACATAGTCGGCGAAGATGCCGGGGCAGTTGCGCAGAAGCACCATCAGCACGGCTTCCTGCACCGGCTCGAGCCGCAGGTCGTAGAACTCGTCGCGGCGCATCGTGGCAATCACGCGTGCCTGCATGGCCTGCTCGTCGCTGTACTCGATGTAGCCGGCGCGGCTCAGCAGGGCGAGGGCGTTGTGGGTCTGGCGCACGGGCAGCCGGCGGCGGTTGCAGAAGTTTTGGAGATCAAGGTCGTAGACGCCCTCGAAGCCACCGCCTACGCTGATGTCGAGGCTGACGCACAGCTCCTCGTAGATTCGCGCCACGAACTCCTTCGGCGGAAACTGCTCGCTGATGCGCCGGCGCAGCACGCCGTTGTCGGCGGGGGCATACAGCAGCACGGCGTAGGCCGGTGCGCCGTCGCGCCCGGCGCGTCCGGCCTCCTGGTAGTATTCCTCGAGGGTGGACGGCAGGTCGAAGTGCACCACCAGGCGCACGTCGGGCTTGTCGATGCCCATTCCGAAGGCGTTGGTCGCCACCATCACGCGCACGGCGCCCGTGCGCCATGCGTCCTGGTTGGCCGTCTTCGTCATGGGGTCGAGTCCGGCGTGGTAGGGCGCTGCGTCGATGCCCTCGCGCCGCAGCGTGGCGGCGAGCTCGACCGAGCGCTGCCGCGAGCGCACGTAGACGATGGCGCAGCCCGACGTGTGGCTCAGCACGTGCAGCAGCATCTGCTCCTTGTGGGGCGTGCGGCGCACTATGAAGCTGAGGTTGGGGCGCGCGAAGCTGAGGGCGTGCAGGCGCGGAGAGCGCATGCCCAGCTTGTCGGCGATGTCGGCCACCACGTCGGGCGTGGCCGAGGCCGTGAGCGCGAGCATGGGCGCGTCCGGGAAGAGGGGACGCAGCTCGGCGATGTGCAGGTAGGAGGGACGGAAGTCGTAGCCCCACTGCGAGATGCAGTGCGCCTCGTCCACGACGATAAGGCTTACGTCCCACGAGCGCAGCTCCTGGAGGAAAGGCTTGCGGCGCAGCTTCTCGGGCGCCACGTACACTATGCGCGCGCGGCCCAGGCGGGCGCTGTCGGCGGCGTAGCGCGCCTCGCGGCGGGTAAGGCCGGAGTGGAGGCATGCGGCGCGTATGCCGCGGGCCGCGAGATTGTCGGCCTGGTCCTTCATCAGCGACACCAGCGGCGTCACCACGAGGGTGACGCCGGGCAGCATCATGGCCGGCACCTGGAAGGTGATGCTCTTGCCGCCGCCGGTGGGCAGCAGCCCCGTGACGTCGTGGCCGGCGAGGATGTCGGTCACGATTTCGCGCTGGCACGGACGGAAGTTGTCGTAGCCCCAGTAGCGTCGGAGTATGTCCTCCGGGGTGTCCATCGGGGTGTTACACCTGTGTGTTGATCTGCTTGACGAGCAGCTGGAGCGACGAGGTGGCGTTGCGGTGCTTGTTCTCTTCGATGGTGTAGCAGATGTTGAATGGCGCGCCGGAGCTGATATGCTTGAAGTACGGCGCCATGTTGAAGGCTATGCCGTTGATTACCTTGCCGCTTGTGTCGTCCACAAGCTCAAGCTTTATGTGCTCCAGATTCTTGCCCACGAGCTTGCTGGTGCCGAAGTCCTTCACGCGCATGGTGCAGAATGTGGGCTTCTGGTTGCCGGGGCCGAAGGGATTGAACAGGCGCAGCGTCGACACGAATTCCGGTGTTATCTGCGAGAAGTTGATTATGGCGTCGATGTTGACCTGCGGGGTGAGCTGTTCCGGCAGGATGTTGGCCGCCACGTACTGCTCGAAACGGCGGGCGAACTCGTCGATGTTCTCCACCTTCATCGACAGACCCACGGCGTAGGCGTGGCCGCCGAAGTTCTCCAGCAGGTCGCGCACGGAGTCGACGGCCTTGTAGACGTCGAAGCCCTGCACGGAGCGCGACGAGCCGGTGGCGAGTCCGTTGGCGAGGGTCAGCACCACGGCGGGCTTGTAGTACAGCTCGGTCAGGCGGGAGGCCACGATGCCTATGATGCCCTTGTGCCAGCTCTTGTTGTAGATGACGATGGAGCGCTTGGGCGAGTACATCTCGCCGCGCGACTCGAGGATGGAGTTGGCCTCCTCGGTGATTTGCTTGTCCAGCTCCTTGCGGTCCTTGTTATACTGGTCGATGGCGAGAGCCAGCTCGGCGGCGTCCTTGGCGTTGCGGGCGGTGAGGAGCTCCACGGCCTCGCGGCCGCTCTGCATCCGGCCCGAGGCGTTGATGCGCGGCCCTATCTTGAAGATGACGTCGCTGATGGTGATTTCCTTGCCGCCGAGGCCGCAGGTGCGGATGATGGCGCGCAGGCCCATGTTGGGGTTGCTGTTGAGGCGCTTGAGGCCGGCGTAGGCCATGACGCGGTTCTCGTCGACCATGGGCACGATGTCGGCGGCGATGCTGACGGCCACCAGGTCGAGCATGGCCTCGAGTTCGGCGGTGCCTATGCCGTTGCTGATGCTGAAGGCCTGCATGAACTTGTAGCCTACGCCGCATCCGCTGAGGTGGGGGCAGGGGTAGGTGGAGCCTTCCAGCTTGGGGTTGAGGATGGCGGCTGCCGGCGGCAGCTCCTCGTCTGGCACGTGGTGGTCGCAGATGATGAAGTCGATGCCCAGCTCCTTGGCGTAGGCTATCTCCTCGTTGGCCTTGATGCCGCAGTCGAGGATGATGATAAGCTTCACGCCCTGCTCGGCGGCCAGGTCGATGGTGGGCTTGGAGATGCCGTAGCCCTCGTCGTAGCGCGTGGGGATGTAGTAGTCTATCTCGGAGTAGTAGTTTTGCAGGTAGCGGTACACGAGTGCCACGGCCGTCGTGCCGTCCACGTCGTAGTCTCCGTAGACCATTATTCGTTCTTTGGCCCCCATCGCTCTGTTGAGCCTGTCTACAGCCTTGTCCATGTCGGGCATGAGGAAGGGGTCGTGGAGGTCGCGCAGCGAAGGATGGAAAAATTTCTCAGCTTCGGCAACCGAACGAATGCCTCGCTGCACCAGCAGTTCGCTTACCGGCGAGACGGCGGCAAACCTTCGTGCGAGCTCTGCCTCGAGCTTCTGTTCTTCTGTAGTCAGGGGCAAGTAATTCCATTTACTTGTCATTTATGTAGTGCTTATATTTGCAACCTGATAGTACGGCCGAAGCGCACTGCGCGCACCCTCCGCATTCTGATGCAAAAATACGATTTTTTCATGATAACAGCCGGTGCATTAATGAATATTAACGAAATGTGGGTTTATAGTTGATAGGGGATAGGTAAGAGGGACCATGCAATGCAATCGATATAATTTAAAACGCCTCTGCGACCGCTTACATGAGGGTGTTGCAGAACCTCGAATTGTAGGGACGCACGGCTCGTGCAATGCGGTTTCAAATAAACATGCCCCATCAGTTGCAGTGTATCAAGCGGATAGAGGGTGTTGCAAAACCTCCATTGTCAAAGCTTCTGAGAATTGAATATTTCAGATAAAATCGGAATTTTTCGGGAAC
>PPYF01385321.1_pt1 | contig 22557 bp, 20 predicted proteins | sample 1559871 | NCBI WGS metagenome assembly PPYF01 (sample SAMN08240021, study PRJNA423297) | Human gut metagenome, whole genome shotgun sequencing project.
GCTGCTTCATCAGGGAGGTCAGCCGCGGTTTAAGAGTGCTAAACGGGGCTTGCACAGCGTTGAGGGAAAATCAAACAAAGCGGGGCTTCGTTGGAAGGCTAAGACGTGGACGCTCGCGGTTAAGGGAAGGACAGCGGGATTGCCTGCCGCTAAAATCCCGAGTGCTTCATGCGCCTTTCTCAAATAATCGTTTCTCAACCGTGAAAACACTCGCGCCCGACACAATTGATCAGATGTTCCGCACGCCCGGCGAAGGGATGGACGGGGCGTTGGCGCGTCTGTACGGTGAGCCGCTTTTTTCCGTGCCCGAGGGGCTTTACATCCCGCCCGACGCGCTTGAAGTGTTTTTGGAAAGCTTTGAAGGGCCGCTTGACCTCCTGCTTTACTTGATCCGCAAGCAGAAGTTTGACGTGATGGACATTCCCATGGCGCTTTTGACCGAGCAGTACATGGCCTACGTTGAACTCATCCGCAAGAGTAACTTGGAACTGGCCGCCGACTACCTCGTGATGGCCGCCAACCTCATGCACATCAAAAGCCAGCTGCTGCTGCCTGTGACGCGCATTGACACGGGCGAAGAGGTGGAGGACCCGCAGGCCGAGCTTGCCCGGCGGATCATCGAATACGAAAAGATGAAACTTGCGGCGCAGGACCTGGAGGCAATGCCGCGGTGCGGTCGTGACTTTCTGCGGGCTTTTGTGAAAATCGAGCAGGAGCAGTTTCAGCTTCTGCCGCAGGTTTCGCCCGACGATCTTGCCGCAGCCTGGGCCGGGGTTCTGGCGCGGGCCAAACTTAAGGTAAGCCACACCGTGCAGCGGCAGGAACTTTCGGTGCGGGAGTTCATGAGCGCCATTCTCAAAAAACTAGCCACGCACGCCTTCATGGAATTTCATGAGCTCTTTGAAGAAGGCGCGGGGATGGATGTGGCCATCGTCAATTACCTCGCGCTTCTGGAACTTGCGAAAGAAGGTCTGGTGCGCATCACACAGGCTGCGCCCTTTGCACCCATTTATGTCACGGGGGCACTTACCGAGGCGAAGAGTCAGCTTCTGGAAACCGTGCGCCCTGCCTTTGAACTCACGGCACCCATGGGCCGTACCACGCCGCAAGGAGAAGGAAATGGCCTGTAAGTACTGTGCTGACTATATTGCCCGGGGTCTAAAGGACGTTGAGAATTTTGAAAAGGCTTGTGAGGCCTTGAGGCTCGATCCCCATAAGCAGAGTGACTGGGAGGCCATTGTCCGCGCCATGGTGATGATCGGGCAGTTCGGTACGATCCGCCTGGCAAGACGGTTTCCTTTCGTGACTGATGAAAAGACCTTCCTGATGGTGGCGCGCACCGCGCTTAACTTTTACTGGATGACGCTTGACTTCTGGGAAGACAAGCTCGTCATTGAACGGCAAAAGCGCAAAGAGGCCGATGAAAAGGCGGCAGCCGACCTGCAGGCGCATATCGATGCCAAAATCAAAGAGCATGAAAAAGCCCGGGCAGCGTTTCTCGAGCAGTTCCGCATCAAGGGGTAAGTGCTCGCGCCGGCCGGGCCTTTGGCCGAGTTACTGCAGATTCTGAATCTGCTCGCGCATCTGTTCAATCAAAAGCTTGAGGTTGACGCTGGCGTCGGTCATTTCAATCGCGGCGGCCTTTGAGCCCAGGGTATTGGCTTCGCGGTTCATTTCCTGCATCAGAAAATCCAGACGTTTTCCGACGGCGCCCCCCGCCTGAAGGACCCGGCGCACTTCGGCGGTATGGGTCTTTAACCGGTTGATTTCTTCGTCCACGTCGACTTTAAGCGCGTAAAGCGTCACTTCCTGGCGGATACGCTCACCGGCTTCTTCGCGGGTAAGCGCAGACTTGGCGGCTACGGGCCCGGCAAGGGCTTCCTCGAGGCGCTCGGTGAGCTTCGTTTTCAGAGCCGCGACAATCTCAGGCATTTTGACGCGCACGCCCTCGGCGATTGCATCAATCTTGTCACAGTAGCCCGTGAGGACCACGGACAGGGCCGTGCCTTCGCGCTCGCAGGTTGCACTGAAGGCTTTCAGCGCCTCGGCCACAAGCCCCGCAACGGCTTTACTTAACGCCTCGTTATCAACGGCTTCGGTTTTCACCACGCCGGGGTAGGCAAGGATTTCCGCCACTGACATGGGGCGCGCTTCAGGCAGAACCTCAACAACCGACTGCTGCAGCTTTTTAATGAGAGTCAGGGCCTCGGCCGACACAAAACTGCCGTTTTCGGTGAGTTCTGCGGTGAGGTTTGCGCGTACCTCAAACTTGCCGCGGGCGACAGACTGCGTCACAAGTGTTCTTACGGCCTGTTCCGCCGGGCGCAGTTCATCGGGAAAGCGCACCTGCAGATCGAGAAAGCGGGAATTAACGCTTCTGAGTTCAACGGTTACGTGTCCGAGCGCGCAGGGTCCCTGCGCGATGGCGTAACCGGTCATGGAACGAATGCCGGGCATGGTTGTCCTTTCGGAAAAGTATTGGAAATTGCCGCGAATTGTAAGGCCGGAGGCACGGGTGAAGGCATCGTTTTGCGGGCGTGTTAGCATGAGCGGCACTTCCAACCGGAGAAATCAATGTCGTCTCGTCATGACGGTCGGCGCGCCGATGAAATGCGCCCGCTTTCCTTTGAACGTCATTACACCTGTTACGCCGAGGGGAGTGTGCTGGTGAGTGTAGGCCGCACCAAAGTGCTTTGTAACGCCACGGTAACGCCGGGCGTGCCGCGCTTTATGAAGGACAGCGGCGAAGGCTGGGTGACGGCGGAATATTCGCTTCTGCCGCGATCGACCGCCACCCGTACGGACCGCGAGGCTGCCAAGGGTAAGCAAAGCGGCCGCACGATGGAGATTCAGCGCTTAATCGGCCGCAGCCTCAGAGGCATCGTTGACCGTAAAAAGTTGGGCGACTTCACGGTCACCGTGGACTGCGACGTGATTCAGGCCGACGGCGGCACGCGCTGCGCCTCGATTTCAGGCGCCTACGTGGCGTTGGCTGATGCCGTTAACGGAATGCTGAAGGCGGGCCTTATCAAGGAAAATCCCATCCGCGAGCAGGTTGCGGCGGTCAGTGTCGGAATCAGTAACGGCGTGCCTGTGCTTGACTTTGACTATGTTGAAGACAGCACCAGCGGCACCGACATGAATGTGATCATGACCTCAGGAGGCGGATTCGTGGAAATCCAGGGCACGGCTGAAGGCATGCCCTTTACCCGCACGGAATTGAATAGTCTTTTGGACCTCGCGGAAAAAGGCTGCCGCGAGATTATGGCCAAACAGACTGAGGCGCTTGCCAAAGCGTAAGGAGTAGCAGCGATGAATGAACTTGTACTTGCGTCCGGCAACAAAGGAAAACTGCGTGAATTTAACGCCCTTTTCGGTCACAGAAGCATTAAGGTGCTCTCTCAGGCCGAGCTTGGCGTCAAGGCAGCCGAAGAGCCCTTTAATACGTTTGTGGAAAATGCGCTTGCCAAGGCCCGCAATGCGGCGCGCCAGACGGGGCTTCCGGCCATGGCGGACGATTCCGGCATCACCGCGGAGGCACTTAACGGTGCGCCGGGCGTACACAGTGCCCGTTATGCCGGGGATGCTGCGGACGACACCGCCAACAACCGTAAGCTCGTTGCCGCGCTGGCAGGAAAGACCGACCGCCGCGCGCACTACACCTGCGTGCTTGTGGCGGTTAAAAACGCGGATGACCCGGAACCGGTGATCGTTGACGCACGCTGGGACGGGGAAATTATTGATACGCCGAAAGGCACCGGGGGCTTCGGCTACGACCCGTATTTTTACCTTCCTGACTTCGGGCGCACGGCTGCGGAACTTACGGCCGAGGAGAAAAACGACGTAAGCCACCGCGGGCGCGCCATGCGGCTCATGCTTGAAGAATTGTCGGACAGGTGGGGATGGTAGCCGCGGGTGTTGAAAAGGAGCCTGCGGCACTTTACGTGCACTGGCCCTGGTGCGTGCGCAAATGCCCGTACTGTGACTTTAATTCCTTTGCCTGTGCGGGGAAGATCCCCGAAGGGGCGTACATTGATGCGCTTTTAAAGGACCTCACGCATGCGGTAAAAGACCTTGCCGGCCGGCCCGTAGCCACCGTTTTTTTCGGGGGCGGCACGCCAAGCCTGATGTCGGCCGCGGGCTTTACGCTTCTCATGGATGGAATCAGAAACCGCGTCACGCTCCTGCCAGATGCGGAAGTGACGCTTGAAGCCAATCCCGGTACGGTGGAAGCCGCGCGCTTTGAGGCCTACGCCAAGGCGGGCGTGAACCGCTTCTCCATCGGTATTCAGAGCTTTAACGACACGTATCTTGCAAAGCTCGGGCGCATTCACACGGGGGCAGAGGCTCTTCACGCCGTCAAAGCGGCGCGCGATGTGGTGGAAAATATCAATCTTGATGTGATGTTTGCCCTGCCTGGGCAGACCGTCGATGAACTCAAGGCGGATCTTGAGACAGCGCTCTCGCAAAACACCACGCACCTGAGTTTTTACGAACTCACGATCGAAGAGGGAACCGCTTTCGGAAAGAGACCTCCCGCGGGGCTGCCCGACGGAGACCGTGCCGCCGATATGGGGCAGCTCGTGCACGAGACGCTCACGGGCGCCGGCTTTTCGCACTATGAGATTTCGGGGTACGCCAGACCAGGGCGCCGATGCCGGCACAATCTCACGTACTGGACGTTCGGGGACTATCTCGGCATAGGCGCGGGCGCACACGGCAAAGTGACGCGGGAGGGCGCAGTGATCCGCACCGTCAGAGAAAGTAATCCCCTTTTGTACATTCAAAGCGTCCTTGAGGGGAGGTCCGAAAAAGAGCGCCGTACGGTGGCACGAGAAGACCTGCCTTTCGAATTTATGTTAAATGCGCTCAGGCTCACCGACGGCGTCCCCGCGCAGCGGTGGACGCAGACAACGGGGCGGCCTTTGACGGACATTGCTGCGACGCTTACGGCACTTCGAAAGGAAAAGGTTCTCACGGACGATATCGGCCGGATTGCTGCGACCGAGCTCGGACGGCGTTTTTTAAGTGACGTACAGGAACGGTTTTTGGAAGAATAGGTTTATGCAGGCTCTTCTACAGCGTATCGGTTTTGCGGCCGCAGCGTGCGCCGCGCTTTTCATTGCCGGGTGTTCCACGGCGCCCAAGGGGCCTCTGGGGCCCGACGGCAATGCGTTGCCTGAAAACGTCGTGACAACGGCAGCCGCGTACTTTGTGCCGGCGGACTTTAATGCGCTTCCTGCGGTGCGGCCTGCGGACTGGACCAATGCGCTCACGGCCTTCCGCGCCTCCTGCACGGTGATGGGGCAGGAGAGTCTTTGGACGAAAGCGTGCGCAAACGCACAGTTTGCAACGGACGAAACGGCCGAGAGCTTTTTCAGTGCCTATTTTGAGGCCTATGAGGTGATTTCCCGCGAAAAGGCGGCTTCGCCCACGGACACGGGCCTTATGACCGGCTACTACGAACCGATGCTCCGGGGCAGCCGCCGGGCGCACGGCCCCTACCGCTATCCGCTCTACGGGGTACCCGAAGATCTCATCACCGTGGATCTCACATCACTGCACCCGCAGTTAAAGGGCCTGCGGCTTAAAGGGAAGGTGGTCGGTAACCGCCTTGTACCCTACGACACGCGAAGAGAAATCACTGCCAAAAAGGACGTGAAGGCCCCGGTGCTTTGCTGGGTGGACGATCCGGTGGATGCGTTTTTTCTGCAGATTCAGGGGTCAGGCCGTGTGCTTCTGGATGACGGCACCTGGATGCGTGTGGGCTACGCCGATCAAAACGGGCATCCTTACCGCGCAATCGGAGGGTGGCTTATCGAAAACGCAGGGCTCACCCGCGACGAGATGAGCATGCAGCGCATCCGCCGCTGGGTGCGGGAAAACCCAAAGCGCATGCGCGAACTCTTAAACACCAATCCGAACTTTGTGTTTTTTGAGGAACGTGTCGGCATGGGCGAGGCGGACGGCCCCCTGGGGGCTCAGGCCGTGCCGCTCACGCCCGGGGCGTCTGTGGCGGTGGACCGCCGCTACTGGAAGCTGGGGGTGCCCTTTGTGACGGAAGTGACGCAGGACAATCCCGCGATGGCTTTTGCGCGCCCCGTGATTGCGCAGGACACCGGGGGCGCGATCCGCGGCGTGATCCGCTTTGACTACTTCTGGGGCTTCGGGGATATTGCGGGCGCTCAGGCCGGGCGGCAAAAGAGCCGGGCGCATGCCTGGGTGCTCGTGCCCCGCGGCATGAAGCCTTCTGACATTATGACGGCCCGTTAAGGCGGAATAACCCGAAGGAAATGAGGGTTATGGCTCTTTATAATCTGCGCACCTGAAATTTTTCGGCCCGCCGGCATTGAAGTCCGCGGGCTCCGTGGAGACAAAACACTATGTCTGAAAACGCAACCCAGACCCAGGCGCAGACGGCCCCCGCAGCCCCCGAAGCGGCGCCTGATCCCATCAAGTTCACCGACGCCTGCGTCGCCAAGGTAAAGGAACTCCTCGCTGAAGACGGCAACGCCGGCATGATGCTGCGCGTCTTTGTGCAGGGCGGCGGCTGCCAAGGCTTTCAGTATGGTTTTCAGTTTGAGGAAAAGCCCGGTGAAGACGACACCGAGATCGTGCGTGACGGTGTGACGTTCCTCGTTGATTCCCTGTCTTTCCAGTACCTCGTGGGCGCTGAAATCGACTACAAGGACGACCTTGAAGGTTCTCAGTTTGTGATCCGCAATCCCAATGCCGTGACGACCTGCTCCTGCGGCTCGTCTTTCTCGGCCTAAAGAGCCTTTTTCGGGCGGGTTTTGTCCCGGCCCAGTGCAAACCCGTGCGGTTTTCCTGCGTCGGCGCAAGAAAGCAACACGGGTTTTTCTTTTTCAGATCGGCTCTGTAATAAAAAGTTTCAATTCGTGTAGAATGGTTCGCGTTGGATGTTTACCTTAGGTCTTATCCCGACATTTTCTGTGTCGACTTAGGGTAAACAACAGGCCGGGACCCGCGTGGATAAGCTTCCGTACGATTTTCGGCCGGCAGAAACAGGTGTTTCCCTCGCTTGTTTCTGACGCAAAAAATGAAAACACTATCGGAGGAACTATGACCTTAACCGCTTGGATTGCCATAGCAGTCATTCTGGTGACGGTTTGGGCGCTCATTAAGCGCTTTGAAACGCGACTTACGCTGATGGCCGCCGGCCTGTTTCTGTGCGTGATCAGCCTTGACCCGATGATGGGTCTGAATCAGTTTGCAAAGTCCATGACGAATAATTCCCTCGTGATGGCAATCTGCGGCTCGATGGGCTTTGCGTTTACCGCCAGTTACGCTCAGTGCGACCGCTCGCTCGTGCATTACCTCTCCGCCCCCGTGCGCGGCCTCGGTATCTTTCTGATTCCGGTCTGCACCGTGATCACGTTCTTCGTAAACATTGCCATTCCCTCGGCCGCAGGCTGCGCCGCTGCCGTCGGTTCCACGCTCATCCCCGTGATGCTGCGCGCCGGCATTAAACCGGCTGCCGCCGCTGCCGCTGTTTTGGCCGGTACCATCGGCTCCTACCTCTCGCCCGGTACGTCGCACAACCCGTACGTGGCGAAGATGGCCAACATGGACGTGATGGACTTCATCGGTTTCCATTCCTACTATTCTCTGATGTGCGGTGTGATCGTCACCGTGGGTGTCCTGATTGTCTGCCTCGTGCTGCGTGACAACAAGGGCGACACCAACGCTCAGGTTGACGAATCCAAACTTCAGAAGGGCGACTTCAAACCGAACCCCCTCAAGGCTCTCGTCATGCTTGTTCCGATCACGATCCTCGTTGTCGGCAACATGTGGGTTCCCGCCATCAAGATGGGTGTGGCACAGGCTATGTTGATCGGCGCGATCGCCGCGCTTGTGGTTTCCCTGTCCAATCCGCAGCAGTTCTCCAAGGAATTCTTCAACGGTATGGGTAAGGGCTACGCCGACGTGATGGGCATCATCATCGCGGCAGGCGTGTTTGCCGCCGGTCTGCGAGCTTCCGGTCTTATCGACGTGTGCGTTGACGCTCTGAAGCATTCCAACGAATTCGCCCGCTGGGGCGGCGCTCTCGGTCCGTGGATCATGGGCGTTCTCACCGGTTCCGGCGACGCTGCAACGCTTGCCTTTAACGAAGCCGTGACGCCGCATGCGCCTGAATTCGGTATGAGCATTCACGGTCTGGGCGCCCTGGCGTTCCTGACCGGTGCTCTCGGCCGCACGATGTCTCCGCTTGCCGGTGTGACGATTCTGGTTTCCGGTATCGCCATGGTAAGCCCCGTTGAAGTCATCAAACGTACGGCGATCCCCTGCACGATTGCAGTGCTCGCGTGCGCCATCCTGATGGTCTAAACGCAAAAGACATAACCGGGCCTTCACGGGCCCGGCATCAAAAAGCCGGACGCTCTCTTTGCGGGACGTTCGGTTTTTTAGTGCCCGCAAAAAAGCCCGAAGGCTTTTTGAAACCTTCGGGCTTAAGTCCTTAACGGATCTGTGTCTTAATGAAGCCGCATACCGGGCTTGGCGCCGGGGAAGGGCTCAATGAGGTAGACGCCGCTCTTTTTGTCAGAAGCGTCGCTTGCTGCAAGCACCATGCCTTCGCTCACGCCGAAACGCATCTTGCGGGGTGCGAGGTTGGCAATCATCACAACAAGCTTACCCACGAGGTCTTCGGGCTTATAAAAGGACTTAATGCCGGAAAAGACCTGGCGCAGACGTCCTTCGCCCACGTCAAGTTTCAGACACAAAAGCTTGTCGCTGCCTTCAACCGTCGTGCATTCGACAACCTTGGCAACACGCAGATCGGTCTTCACAAAGTCATCAATCGAGCAGGTAGCGGCAATGGCTTCACCGCCCGGGAGCACGGCTTCGGCCTTTTTTTCAACTTTGGCTTCCCCCGGAACGAGGGCATCGAGGTGCTTTTTCATGTCAACGCGGCCCATGAGGTGCTCAAACTTCGAGATGGGATGCGCGGATGTGAGCGGCGTATCGACTGAGGCCCAGGTGAGTTCCCCGCAGTTAAGGAACTTCTCCACGCGCTCAGCGGTCGCGGGAAGAATGGGCTTGAGGTAGAGCGTGAGCAGCCGGAAGGCTTCCAGGGCAATGGAGGCGGTGCGCTGCAGGGCCGGGGCTTGGGCGGGATCCTTGGCCTGTTCCCAGGGCTTTTCGCTGTCCACAAATTCGTTGACGCGGTCGGCAAGTTCCATCACGCGGCGCACCGCAGCGGCGTATTCGCGGTTTTCAAAGTCTTCGCGGATTTCAGGGGCGGCGGCGCGGATTTTGACAAGCAAGTCGTCTGCCATCGCGGCGTCGGAGACTTTGCCTTCAAAGCGCGAGAAGATAAAGCCAGCGGCGCGGCTTGCGATATTGACGTACTTGCCGATCAGCTCGGAATTAACACGCGTTGCAAAGTCAGCCTTCGTAAAGTCCACGTCTTCGACGCGGCTTGTGAGTTTGGCGGCGAGGTAGTAGCGCAGCCACTCGGCGTTCATGCCGAGACGAATGTATTCAAGGGGGCTGATCCCCGTACCGCGGGACTTACTCATCTTGCGGCCGTCCACGGTCACAAAGCCGTGCACGTTGATGTGGTCCGGCACACGGTAGGGTTTGCCGGCAAAGTGCAGCATCGCCGGCCAAAAGAGCGTGTGAAAGTAAATGATGTCCTTGCCGATGAAGTGAATCTGTTCGGTCGCAGGGTTCTCAAGTTCCTGCGTGAAGTCAAGGCCGGCTTTCTTGCAGTAGGCCTTAAAGCTTGCAAGATACCCCACCGGAGCGTCAAGCCAGACGTAGAAGTACTTGCCCGGAGCGTCCGGAATTTCAATGCCGAAGTAAGGCGCGTCGCGGGAAATATCCCAGTCGGCAAGGCCTGATTCGGTACCGAGCCACTCTTCGTCCTTGGCAAGAACCTCAGCCTGCACACGGGGCTTGCCGTCAGCGCCGTTGCCGGTTGTCCACTCGCGCAGGAATTCAACGGCACGGGGGTCGGAGAGCTTAAAGAAGTAGTGCGTGGAGGACTTGATCACAGGGGTGGTGCCGGAAAGCGCACTTTTCGGATCCACAAGGTCCGTGGGCGAATAAACCGATCCGCAGACTTCGCAGCTGTCACCGTACTGGTCCTTGGCGCCGCACTTCGGACACGTGCCCTTGATGTAGCGGTCGGCGAGGAACATCCCTTTTTCGGTGTCGTAGAACTGTTCGATGTCCTTGGTGTAGATAAGGCCGGCGGCCTTGAGTCTGCGGTATATGTCCTGGCTTAATTCCGTGTTTTCGGGGCTGTCGGTACAGTGCCAGTGATCAAACTTAATGAAGAAGTTGTCGAGGTACTCTTTGCGGCCCGCGGCAATTTCCGCAACGAACTGCTGCGGCGTCACGCCTTTTTTCTGCGCGGCGATCATGATCGGAGCGCCGTGGGCGTCGTCCGCCCCCACAAAGTGCACCGTATTGCCGCACATTCGCTCATGACGCACCCAGATGTCGGCCTGGATGTACTCCATGATGTGGCCGATGTGGAAAGGGCCGTTTGCGTAGGGCAGAGCGGTCGTCACAAAAAGATGGCGTTTCTTATCAGTCATGATCACTTAAGCTAATGAGACGAAAGTACGGCTGGTAGCTCTCCGCTGTATAAGCGGGTGCAGGCGTAAGCCGTTAAACTATGCATTTTAATGCCGCAGGCGCCGTAGCGTCTGCTCCTATTGTTTTCTCTGAAGCCGTGCCTTGCGGCGCGGTTTCTTCTGATCTGGTTTTTGGTATGCATCCCGACGAACTCCGTAAGATTCTTGAGGCGGTCGCCGACCCCGTGTGCGGCCGGCCCTTTTCTGAACTTAAGGCCGTAAAGGCTGTGGAAGAAAAAGACGGCCTTCTCTGTGTGACCGTCAATCCGGGCTACCCCGTGAAGTCAACGGCCGCCAAGATTGAAAAGCTCGTGAAGGACAATTTGGCCGCCGCAGGCGTTGCCGAAGACAAAATCCGCGTCACGGTGACCGGCAACATCATCGCGCACCGCGTGCAGCGCACGTTAAAGACGCTCGCCAACGTCAAAAACATCATTGCCGTGAGTTCCGGCAAGGGCGGTGTGGGTAAGTCCACGGTTGCCGCAAACCTCGCCCTTGCGCTTAAAGCCGAAGGCGCTAAGGTTGGCATGCTGGACGCCGACATTTACGGGCCCTCCCAGCCCACGATGCTTGCCGCAAGCGGACAACCTGAAAGCCTTGACGGCGTCAATATGGAACCCATTGTGAGTTACGGTATTGAAATCAATTCCGTGGGCTTCATGATCGATCCGGGCGAACCCATGATCTGGCGCGGCCCCTTGGTTGCCCAGGCGCTCACGCAGCTTTTGAACCAGACGGCCTGGCATGACCTCGATTACCTTGTGATTGACATGCCCCCGGGAACCGGTGACATTCAGCTGACGCTCTCCCAGTCGGTTCCTGTGACCGGTGCCGTCGTCGTTACGACGCCTCAGGACATTGCGCTTCTTGACGCCAAAAAGGGCCTGCGCATGTTTGAGAAGGTCAACGTCCCGGTGTTGGGGATTGTTGAAAACATGGCGCTTTACGTCTGCCCGGAATGCGGCCACATGGAACACATCTTCGGTAAGGGCGGCGCCGAACGCATGAGTAAGCAGTACAACGTGCCGGTTTTAGGGCAGTTGCCGCTTGAAGCCGATATCCGAGAGGACGCTGACCGCGGTATGCCCACGGTGGTCGCCAAGCCCGACAGTAAGACCGCGGAAATTTACCGCGAGATTGCGCTGAAGGCCGCTGCCTATGTGGCGCTGGCGGCCCGCGACACGAGCCGCATCATGCCGGGCGTGAAGGTCGTAAACGACTAAGCGTTTCTGTCGGTTAAGAAAAAGGCGGGCCTTGCGGTCCGCTTTTTTCGCAGAAAACGGACGGAAAAATCTCTTTTAGATTCCCAGGACTCTGGCAGTCAGTTGCGGGCGGAGTATGGTTTAAAAAACCGACAAACTTTTCGAAAAGCGCTTTTTGTCGGTTGTATCCGACAAATTTTCAAAAATCGGAAGTTTGTCGGATAGAAAAGAGCTTACTTTTCAGCCGCCGCAAGCATTTCTGCTGCGGCACTGCGGGTGGCCTCGGTGATGACGGTGCCGCCTGCCATACGGGCGATCTCGTCGACGCGCTCTGCGGGCGTGAGGTCGGTAAGGTGCGAGACGGTCTCCCCGTGCTCGGTTTTCTTCATCACCTTCCACTGATTGTTGCCGCAGGCAGCGACCTGCGGCAGATGCGTGACGCAGAGCACCTGCCTTGAGGTTCCGAGGCGTCTTAAAAGGCGTCCCACCACTTCGGCAACGGCCCCGCCGATACCGCTGTCGACTTCGTCAAAAATCAGGGTCGGCACGGGCGTAATCTGTGCGGTAATGACGGCAATCGCAAGCGAGATGCGGGCAAGTTCGCCACCCGAAGCGACCTTGGTGAGTGCGCGGGGCGTGGCGCCCGCGTGGCCGCTTACCAAAAACTCACAGCGCTCAACGCCCCCGGCCCAGGGTTCGCACGCAGGCAGCGTGACCTCAAGCCGGCCGCCCGCCATCGAAAGCGTCTGCATTTCCGCGGTGACCGCCTTGGAAAGTTTGGCGGCGCCGGCTTTTCTCAGAGCCGTCAATTCCGCGGCTTTGGCGAGAAATACCTTTTTGTCGGCGGCTTCCTTAAGCCGCAGGCCGTCCAGGTCCGCGCTTTCTTCGATTTCCGAGAGCCTTTTTTTGGTTTCTTCCCAGAGCGTAAAGAGTTCGTCGGGTGCCCGGTGAAATTTTCGGGAGATCCGCCAGTAGGCGTTAAGCCGTTCGTCCACTTCTTCAAAGCGGCCTTCGTCTAAGTCACAGTGATCCAGATGCCGGCCGATATCGCGCGAGCAGTCATCAATGATGGTGCAGGCCTGCTGAATGCTTTCGGCATATTCAGCATAGGTTTCATCGTACTTTGAAGCACTTACAAGCTCATTGTGGGCGCGTGTCAGAAGGTTGGAGGCGCTGTCCGAGCTGTCCGTGAGGTTTTCAAGCGCACCCCGGACATTGGTGAGAATGTCGGCGGCGTTGGAGAGCATCGAGTGTTCGTCGCTTACCTTATCCCACTCGCCTTCCCGGGGATTGAGTTCCGCAAGGATCTCATTCATCCAGGACAGTTTTTCGCTTTCGGCCTGCAGCCGCTCGCGGTCTTCGGTGGCTTGTTTGAGCAGGAGCGCCGTCTTCTGCCAGGCGTCCCACGCGGCCTTGACGGCCAAAAGCTGCGGTTTGACGTTGGAAAAGCCGTCCACGAGCTGCAGCTGATGCGAGGGCTTTAACAGTGACTGATGCGCGTGCTGCCCGTGAATGTCCACGAGCCGCTCGCCCAGTTCCTTCATCTGCGACACAGTGACCGGCGTGCCGTTGATCCAGCAGCGCGAGCGGCCCTTGACGTCCACCGTGCGGCGCAGAAGCAGTACGCCGTCTTCGCTTGTGAGTTCCGCGGCTTCAAGCCAGGCGGAGGCTCGGGGCGTTGCGCTGAATTCCGCGGTCACTTCTGTGCGCTCGGCTCCTTCACGGATCACGCCCGTGTCGCTTCTCGCCCCGAGAACGAGTTCCAGGGCATCAATGAGAATCGATTTGCCCGCGCCCGTTTCACCGGTCAGGCAGGTAAGGCCCGCCTTGGCTTCAATCGTGAGCGTGCGGACGATCACAAAGTCTTTCAGTGACAGGAGTGTGAGCATGGTGTGTGTCTCGTCGGGCGGCGTTACGGCAGAAACGGATCGGCTTTGGGAGTGTCATCGTTCTCGGCGTCAGGCTCCCGGCCGGTGATTTCCTTCACGTGAATCGGTTTTTCCGCCTGCGGCAGGTAGTTCCATTTGAGTTTGCGGCGCAGAAGGTCAAAGTGGTTGTAGCCGATGGGATGCAGCATCGTGAAGGTGTTCGGAGACACCGACACGCGCACGATGTCGCCCACGGCGACGTCAAAGAGCACCTGGGCATCGAAACTGGCGACCGCACTGCGGGTTTCGTTGATTTCGATATCCACGACGGAGGTGGAGGAAAGCACCACGGGGCGGTTGGAAAGCGTATGCGGGGCAATCGGCACGAGAAGCATGGAAAGCACATGCGGGTGCATGATGGGGCCGCCCGCGGCCATCGCGTAGGCGGTGCTGCCCGTGGAAGAACTCACCAAAACGCCGTCGGCGCGCTGCACGGCCATCTGCTGGCCGTCAACGTAAACCGTGTATTCGACCATGCCGAGGGCTCGGCCGTGGCTGATGCCGATGTCGTTGACGGCAACGCTTGAAAAGATTTCTTCGCCGCCACGGAAAATGCGTCCGAAAAGAAGGTGCCGCCGGTCGGTCTGACAGTGGCCTGCGAGCATCATCGGAAGAATCCGGGGCATGTCCTCAAGCACAATGTCCGTGATAAAGCCGAGGCGCCCGGCATTAATCCCGATGATGGGAATGTCGTGGGGCCAGAGGCGCCGTGCCGCGCTTAACATCGTGCCGTCGCCGCCCAAAACCACGGCAACGTCAGCGCGTGAGGCGAGCTCCTCGTCAGAGAGTACCGGCCAGGGCGCCTCGCCCTCAGCAAAGTACGACCCCGTCTGCTTATCCAGAAGCGGCTCCAGGCCCGATTTCAAAATGAGCTTGATCAACGCTTCAATATAGGGCCTCATGGGCCCTGCGGGCTTGGAGAAAACGGCGGCGCGTGAAAAGTGAGGCATAGAGGAAAATTCCAGTGGCCAAAACCCAAAAAGACGCGAAACAACACAAATGGGCTGTTTCGCGTCCGTCGGATGATGCCGGTGTCAGAGTCCCGGATTAATCATCGAGATCCGGCGTTTCAACGCCCAGCACCTTATGCAGTTTCGGGCTTGTGGTCGTGTACTGCAGGAAAACCTTCTTTTCCGGGAAGACGTAGTGCGAGGCGCCGAAGGCGGCCAAAGCACACTCATGAAAGCCCGAAAGAATGAGCTTTTTCTTGCCGGGATAGGTGTTGATGTCACCCACGGCGAAAATGCCCGGAATTGAGCTTTCAAACTTCTCGGTGTCAACGACGATCTGCTTGCGCTCAAGCTGAAGTCCCCAGTCGGCAATCGGGCCGATCTTGGGCTGAAGACCGAAAAAGACCAGGAGGTGGTCAAGCGGCATGCGGCGCGTGACGCCGTCGGCGCCGGTGACGCGGATTTCAGTCATGCGGCCGTCTTTTTCTTCAAAACCGGTGACCTGGCCCACTTCAAACTGCATTTCCCAGTTTTCGCAGAGTTCCTTCATCTTGGCAACGGACGCAGTCTGCGCGCGGAACCCGTCGCGGCGGTGAATGAGAACGACGCTCTCGGCCTTGCCCACGAGGTTGAGGGTCCAGTCAAGGGCAGAGTCGCCCCCGCCGCAGATCACGATATTTTTGCCCTTAAAGAGTTCGGGGTCGCGCACACGGTAGTGAAGCTGCGTGCCTTCAAACTTTTCAATGCCGGGAACGCGCAAGGGCCGGGCCTGGAAGGAACCCACGCCCGCGGCGATAATGACGACCTTGCAGAGGAACCGTGTCCCCTTGTCGGTTTCAACGTCAAAACGCCCGTCTTCGCGTTTTTTAACGACCGTCACTTCTTCGCCGAGGTGAAACTGAGCGCCGAAGGGGTGAATCTGCTTTAAGAGGTTTTCGGTGAGTTCGTACGAGGAATACACCGGCACCGCGGGGATGTCGTAAATGGGCTTGGTGGGGTAGAGCTCCATGCACTGGCCGCCGACATTTTTCAGCGAGTCGACAACGTGGGCCTTGATTTCAAGAAGTCCCAGCTCAAAGACCTGGAAAAGCCCGACGGGACCGGCGCCCACAATAACGGCATCGGTTTCAATCACATCGTCGGTGTGCGGTGCAATGGTCAGATAATCTTCAATTGCCATGGTAACGGTAGGCCTGAAAAGGCCTTTCTGATCGAATTGAGTAAAGCCCGAAGGCGGGCGCGGGATCCTGCTTGTTCAAGCACGCCGCAACGCCCGCTCGGAGTCGCAAAACTCCGTCGGGTGACAATCAAGGGCATTTTCGCATATTTCAGGGCGCGTGAAATCATCCGTTCGTGGGCTTTTTTGCATGCAAAATAAGGCGCACGGCTTACTTCTGCCGGTCTTTTTCTTCATCGAGCACAATACGGCGCTGCTCACGTAATTTCGCGTCGATCTCGCTCATCGTGTAGAAGTCGCCGTCGTTGGCCTGCTGCGCCTTGTCAAACTGATAGACCGCGGCGCGGGCGTTACCCATGAGGGCGTACATGTCCCCGGTGGCGGCAAACGCAAGAGAGCGCTGCCCTGTGGCCTCATAGCTTCTGGCAAGCATCGCAAAGTAATCCGGGTCTTCGTGCGAAAGTGCCGTCTGGTTTCGGAGAAACTTCAGCACTTCCGTGTTTTTGCCGGCCTGCCAGAGAAGTTCGGCATAACTTTGCGCGGCCATCGCTGAGTCCGGATAGCGCTCGTAGGTCTTTCGGGAGAGCTTTAAGGCGGCATCTTTTTCGGATGCGGTTTTTGCAAGCGCATAGCTCATCTCGGCAAGGTTTTTGTCAAGAATAATGCTGTCGTCCCTCACACTTTGCGCGGCAAGCCGGGCTTCCGAGAGGGCCTCGGCTTTCTTATTCATGCGCGAAAGGGCGATACTCAACCCGTAGTGCGCCGCTGCGAGTTCCTTCCCCTTAGCCTTTGCCAGGGCGTCCCGGAAGTAGCGGCTTACCTTGAGCCACCCGTCGTAGCCTGTTTCCTGCAGCACGCGGCAGCGCGCCTGAATGAGGTAAAAGTCAAGACTGCTCGGGTAAACCGCACGCTTGATTCCCTTGGTGCGGTTTTCCATGTCGCTTAAGCGTTCATTGGTAAGCGGATGGGTGGACAAAAAGGCCGTGGCGTCGTTTTCGTAGTAGCGGTTGCTTTTTTGCAGCCGGGCAAAGAAGTTTTCCATGCCGTGGGGGTCAAATCCGGCGTTGACGAGCGTCTGAAAGCCGATTCGGTCGGCTTCGCGTTCGGCGTCCCGGGAAAATTTAAGCTGATTCTGAATCAGAGCCCCTTGTGTTCCGAGGGCAATCGCCATGGCGGCGTCACCCCCGGAGGAGCCGCCCGCCTTGGCGGCCAAAAGCGCGAGAAGAATTGAACCGAGGGTAATCGCAAGCGAGTCTTTTCCGCCCGCAATCATGCGGGCAATGTGGCGCTGCGTGACGTGCCCGACTTCGTGCCCGATGACGCCCGCGAGTTCACTCTCGTTTTTGGCGGCGACGATGAGCCCCGTGTGCACCGCAACAAAGCCCCCGGGCATGGCAAAGGCGTTGAGGCTTGCGTCACGCAGCGGGAAAAAGACGAAACTGAAGGGTTGCGAGCGGCCGGCCGCAACAAGCCGCCAGCCGAGGCGGTTTAAGTAGTCCGCAATTTCTTCGTCGGGAAGATACGTTTTGTCGGCGCGCACCTGGCGCATGAGGGTTTCACCCAAGGCCCGTTCGTCCGCAAGCGACAGATCGGCCCCTGCCACCGTGCCGAGGCTCGGGAGGTTTAAGTCGGGTAGAGGCTGCCCGGCGGCAAAGGCGCCTGCCGCGGGCGTGAGCTCCAAAGAGGCGCAGACAGCGGCGATGACGGAGTGTTTGAAAAAAGCGGTTTTCACAATGCGGCCGGTATGAGTTGGTAATACTGCAGAAGACGGGCCTTTCCATAAAGTCCGCTGACAGTGTTCCCGCTATCATAGCGGCCCGATGCAGGCCCTTTTCAGGCAGGCAACAAATTTGTACGAACTCTTTTCGTGTGGTTACAGAAATGGCAGAACTGACGCATTTTGATGCCGCGGGCAACGCGCATATGGTGGATGTGGGTGCAAAGGCCGAAACAAAGCGCCTTGCGCGCGCCGTGGGAAAAATCCGCATGAAGCCCGAGACCTTTGCGCTCGTTGCTTCCGGTACTGCAAAAAAAGGTGACGTGATCGGCGTGGCGCGGATTGCCGCGATCATGGCAAGTAAAAAGACCTCTGAACTCATCCCCTTGTGCCATCCGATTGCGCTTACGCACGTCACGGTTGACTTTGAGCTTTGCCCCGAAACAAGTGAAGTCCTCTGCTCCGCCGTCTGCGAAACCAAGGGGCAGACGGGTGTTGAGATGGAAGCGCTCACGGCGGTGGAAGTGGGGCTTCTCACGGTCTACGATATGTTGAAAGCCGTGGACCGCTTTATGGAAATCGGCGGCATTCACCTCGAAGAAAAGGCGGGCGGCAAGTCCGGCCACTGGGTGGCTGCCGACACCAAGGCAACGTTTGAGGACTGAACGCGTCATGCCGGAAGTGAGAGAAGGCAGCGCATTTGCCGCTGCCTTTAAGGATTCCATCCCCGTTTTTATGGGGTACGTGCCCCTGGGGATCGTTTTCGGTTTTCTTTTTGTGCAGGCGGGCGGCAGCTGGGAGATGGCGGCCTTGGCAAGCCTCATCGTTTACGGCGGTGCCTCGCAGTACATGATGATTCCGATGCTTGTGGCCTCAATGCCCGTGGCGGCGATTGCCCTTGCGACACTCGTCATCAACCTGCGGCACGTCTTTTACGGGATTTCGCTTCTCACGAAAATCCCGCAGCACGGCTGGAAGCGCTGGTACATCGTTTTTGCTCTCACGGACGAAACCTTTTCGCTTTTGACGATTCTGCCGGAAGGTACGCATGCGGCTCGGGTGGTGTGGCTCGCGTTTTTAAACCATATGTGGTGGCTTTTGGGCACTGTGATCGGTGCCGCAATCGGCGCTCAGGCCCAGACTGACCTCGTCGGCATTGACTTTGTGCTCACCGCGCTTTTTGCAATGCTTGCTGCCGAGCAGTGGCGGGCGCGCGTTTCGGCCTGGCCCCTTGTGGCGGCGCTCGTTTCCTTTGCTTTGGCGCGCTGGCTCTGGCCTGACTATGCGCTTGCTGTTTCCATGGCCTTTTGCGTGGCAGCGGGCTTTGTCTGGGCCGTCAAGCGCCGCAAAGACGCCTGTGTGAGAGGTGATGCCGCGGGAGGCGCACAATGAACGATACGCTTTACGTCATCACGGTGTTTCTCGCGATGGGCGCCGTGACTTTTGCCGAAAGAGCGCTTCCCTTCGTCGCAAGCCGCTGGCTTAAAAACCAGGCCTGGGTAAGAGATGTCGGCAGTTTCCTGCCGCTTGCCGTCATGGTGCTTTTGGTTTTAAGTTCCGGTGCCGGCTTTGCCGCGGGACACACGGGGCTGCCGTGGCAGGAAACCGTGAGTGTGCTTCTCACGGTTCTTGTGCAGTGGTTTTTCAGAAGTTCGCTTGTGAGTATCTTCGCCGGAACGGCGCTTTACGTGGTGCTGCGCAATAATCTGCTTGCGGGAATTTCCTGAGTACGGAGTCTGCGATGGCGATGTCCGAGGGTGACTTTCTTGAGGCGATGCAAAAGCTCATTTTCGGCAATGCCATGACGAGCACTTATAAGCTTGCATTGATCCGGGCTATTGTCGAATTGGTAACCGGACAGCCTGCAGCCAAAGAAGGAGAGTCGATCTGCATTTCTTACACAGCTTTGGCGGATGCTTTTCTGCGTATTTACTGGAATCAAGGCAGGGATTATTTGACCGCTCCTGGGAAGGAGTGCAAGATTGCTCAGTCAGCTAATCAGCATGACGGTGTTCTGCGTATTCAGACGCTCATTGATAACTTCACAAAAAAAGTAAAGCCGGCGCTGGCTGCGCATGAGAGTCTGACCTGGTACAGAGCGAGTCAACTGCCGGAATATGTCCGTCTTCAAAAAGCATGTATAAGGTATAAGGGGTGTGCTCGTAAAAAATCCGCTGGCTTACATCACGGAGCACGAGTTCCTGTTTACCAACAACCGCAAAAATGCGTGGCTTGAGATTGACGCCGGGATTGCGCGCTATATCTGCCGTTTCTATCCGTTTTTAATGGAACTGACTGAGTCCCGATGGGAGACGGTGCTCAGATCGCTGGAGAAAAATGCCGATGTTCTTGGAGAAAAGTACGGGCAATCACTCCGCGACTTTCTCTTTCACTCTGAAGAGAGGGAGAGTCTTGAAAAGGTGCGTAATTTTCTTTGGAGCAAACTAGGGCAACAGACATGTTTTTACTGTGGAGCACGGCTCCGGGAAAAGGATGCACAAACAGATCACTTCATCCCGTTTTCCCTGTGCCAGGACACAAAAGTCTTCAATTTTGTGCTTGCTTGCGGCAGGTGTAATGCCAGCAAGTCCAATTACCTGGTCTCAGCAGATCATGTAGAACATTGGATGCTGCGCAATCGAGAGCGGGGAGAGTTAATTATCCGAAGTTGTCCGGAAAGTCTTGATCCCGGTGCAGCACTCAGTGCAAACCGTGCACACATGCTCTATCAGAGAGCGCAGGAAAAGCAAGATCTTCTTTGGAGAAAGAGGGCGCTGGGAAACGGGGAGTCACCCTTGATGGTTGCTGTTTCTGCGGGGCTTGTGGCTGATCTGGCTAGGTATGCTCAGTTTATGAATCGGCTGGAATTAGGCATGAGTGAGACAGATTTTGCTGCACCACACCTAAAATGGCTTGAAAATACATCATAACGCCTTATAACAATTACAATGAACGTCGTGTCACCTAACAGAAATGGGTAGAGTCAGACCATGATTGCAGTAGACCAATATCTTCAGCAGAAATGTGGATACATTGGAGAGCTTTTTGATTCCAAGCAACCACGGTTTCTTCTGCCAAATTTGCAGAGAAGTTTTAAGTGGGATAAGAAGCATATTTCTCAGCTATGGTCGGACCTGAATGATTACAGACATTTCAATCATTTGACTAAAAGCTTTGACTATGGCAATAAGAACCCAATCTTTAATAGAACTCCGCCCTATCTTTTGGGCACCATTTACGTTACTGAAAGTAACGAAAATGGTAATGAGAAATTCCGTCAGCTTATAGACGGACAGCAACGTCTGACGACAATATCTCTTTCAGTTATAGTTTTTAGGGAAATACTAGCCGCTTTAGAAGAAAAAAAGGAAATTAGAGATGAGTTGAAAAATCTCGATGAGCGGCTGGCTCATGGGTATACGGTGGCCAAGCTGTTTAATGCTGCTGAGCTTGTTCTGTACGATAGAGATAGTCCTAACCTTGTATATCCACAGGCATCTAATAATGAATTTTGGAAAAGACTGGTTACAGCAAAAAAATTAGGTGATTTCCAAAAGGCATTGGATAAGCATGACAAAGAGTCTGAAACTCAGACAAACATAGCCGAGGCTTTTAATGTAATTAGAAGGTGTGTTTCGGATTATCTGAATTATGATGACTTCTACAAGGGAAGGAATATAGTATGGAGACGTCCATCGCAAAAACGTGCCGGAAAATGGGACGTTTCAGGGATCCAAAGATTAATAGCAGAAAAAGACGAGAAGGGGTTTGAAGAAGTTATTATAAACTTCGCAGGTCTTTTGGCGCTGCTTATTGACTGTGTTTGCCTTGTTCAGTTTAGTTGTACTAGCGAACAACAGGTTTCGCTGTTTGACATTATTAATAACCGCGGCGAACCTTTTGACATGCCGGATATGGTCCGATTGATGTTGTTTTCACATACCGACAAAACAATGCATGATGAGCTAAATAAGGTATGGACAGATGCCAATGTCGATGAAAACCTTCTTGCTTGGGTATGGAATGCGTTTTATGCTGATCCGGTTAATTTGGCAAAAAACAAACTGCAGTTTCAGATAGAAAAGATTTTAGATGCAGAGGAAATGAGCCCATCTATGGCTACAAAGTGGGCTATGGAGTTTGCGGATTTTTGTAAGGAATGTTCTTCGACTCTTACCGATATTGGCGCGTCATTCAATACAACTTTGTTTTCTGACGGAAATTTTTACAAGGTCGCATTTTTAACGTCTAATGATTATGTTAAGTTTTCTCGGCCAATATTGTTTGCTTTGGAACACTTTGTGAATAATGTTGAAGAGAAGAGAAAGATTTATCATTACCTTCTGAATTTTATCGTCAGAATAACGATAACTAGAGAAAAAGAAAGCAAGGTTATTGGTAATACGTTGCCAAGACTGGCTGTTTGTATTTGTCAAACTATTCGAGAGGATGAAAATTCCGGAGCGCTTTTGGAGAAAATAAAAGATCTTGTCAAGAAGAGCCCGATCTATGCAACAGTGACAAATGATATGTTTATTCAGAAATTTTTAAAATTTTCCTTGGACCAAAGCTCTGCACGTTTCGGGTATTTAGTAATCGGTAGCTTGGAGAATTTTAAGAGCGGGAATAAATCAGCGACTAATCTGACATATTACTCCAATGATGACGCTGTTCAGTCCAATAACCTTGAGCATATTTTCCCGCAAACACCCGTAAAGGAATTTTGGCCTGAGGCTGATGCTAAGGATGTAAAAGAATGCATTGGAATGTTCGGTAATTTACTTCCAATTAACAAGAGTGCAAATTCAAAAATTAAAAACAAGGGGATAAAGGATAAAATAACTGTATATGCCGAGCAACACTTGTCTTTGTGGCCAGAGCTTGAAGCCGCTATCTATGAATCGGATAGGAGGCGGGGCTAGGCCCCGCCGTCCTTCCACACCACCGCCCGTACCGATCTGGTAGGCACTGCTCAC
>PPYF01024737.1_pt1 | contig 22556 bp, 21 predicted proteins | sample 1559871 | NCBI WGS metagenome assembly PPYF01 (sample SAMN08240021, study PRJNA423297) | Human gut metagenome, whole genome shotgun sequencing project.
GGAATACCTAATTTCTAAGCATTCCACCAAGTCTTATCATAGAAGAATCCTATTTACAGACTTTTCTTCATACCCTCGCACCTCCCTCTCTTGCCTCTTATTTTAGGCTAAAATAATAATACTTTTTGATAATAATTATTTTTCCATTAAACTAATCACTTTACATCGTTTTTTATAACACGCTATCCCAAATTTCAATATATGATTTAAACCAAGTTCCTGAAGTTCTTGAACATAATTTTTGTCCTCTATCTGCTTCAACGCCTGTTTACACCCGGCCTCAAGATTTTCATCATCAGAATACTTCACTTCAACTACAATCCCCATATCCTTATCTTCAATTTCTACAAGGATATCACTATAGCCTTCACCGGATTCACGATTAGGCCATACATTCCAAATCCCTTTAAATCCAAGCAATCCCAGCAGAATCCTATGATAAAAGTTTTCTTTTCTGTCCTTTTTAACAAAGGTGTCCCTGATACTGATCGTCTTCCTGAGATAGGAATTAAACTGCTTCTCCACCTCATCTGCATCACCGTTTTCAAACGCCTCACAAAATGCGTTTAATGCTTCTCCATCCTTCTTTGCTGTATCCCGAAACCAATCTGTAATCTGCTTGATGAATATCTTTCTGACCTCCTGAATTGGAATTACCAGACTAAATATATCTCCATCCGGTTCTCCCTGCTGAGTCAGATAGCCCGTTGTATACAAAACACTCCAGATATTTTCCGTGTTATTATATAGCCCCCGATAAGTCAGTTCCTGGCGGATTTCTTTTTTAATTATGTCGCCTGCTACAAGACGCTCAATTTCACGCTTTGTTGTGTTTGTTTCTGCATTTTCTATAAAATGCCTGACAACCTCATTACTGCTGGTATTCGACCAGTAATCCTTTGGCAGCGCTTTGGGATCAAACCTGAGTTCATCACAATAACATATCACATCCCACGGACAGTAAATATGCACGTTTCCAAAGCAGTACCCATCATACCACTCTTTCACTATACTGTAGAACTCAGTAAGTTCGTAGTATTTTAAAAGCTCCTGCACTTCCTTGTCTGTAAATCCAAAATACTCGTCAAACCTCACATCCGCAATAGAAAGTACCTTTAAATTATTCAGCCCCGTAAAAATGCTTTCCTTTGATAAACGAAGACATCCGGTTAATACAGCAAACTGCAGGCTGTCATTCGTTTTCAGGGCCTGTTCAAACAGGTTACGTATCAATAACACCATCTCGTCATAATAGCAATTTCAAATGCCTTCGCTAAAGGGACATCATACTCATTAATCAGTATGATAACCTTTTTCTCATAATGCTTTTGAGGCAGCATAGATAAAACCTTTAAACTGCTTATCAGCACTGTATCAGACATAATAAAACCTTGGCAGTTACTTTCATCTATCTCTGTCAGCTGATCAAATTGTTTCTTTTCCTTTTCGTTTAGTTTAGGACTTCCTGACAAAAAGTAGAATCTCAAAGCTTCATTTCCAATGATTGAACTCATCATAGAGCGTGCAGCCGAAAAATCAGTACCGTTTACCCCTTTTAAACTGATTGAAATAACCGGAAATTCTCCCATATATGCCTTACATAAATCTCTTTCATCTGAAATATCCAACCCTTCAAACAGATTTTTTTATACTCTTTATCGGTGCTTATTTCAAAAAAACTTTTCAGCATGCTCATGTTAAGAGATTTTCCAAAACGTCTTGGGCGCGTAAAAAGATTAACTTCACCCCAATTGTATAGAAGTTCTTTAATGAGCCCAGTTTTATCAATATAATAAAAATCTTCTGTTCGGATTTTATCAAAACTCTCTATTCCAATGGGAAGTTTCTTTTTAATATTTTCATTCATTTCTTCTGCACACCCCTTTCTGAAAAACTATATTCACTTAGTCATATTTCTTATGGTTCACTTTACTACTCACTGATGCGGCCCGAGAACACTTGATTGAGTTTAATTTCTATTCACACCTCTGTGAGGGTGGTGACACTTCAATCTTAAATTTCGATGGCTTCATTACGCATCTCATTCTACACTATTGTGAAAGTAAGAACTTGGCAAATACAGAAAAAGGTTATAGTTTTGCATTTCAATCCACACCACCGCGAAGGTGGTGACTCAGCACATCATATATTTGCTTTGGAGCATTATCATTTCAATCCACACCACCGCGAAGGTGGTGACAAAGTTAAGAAACCTAAAGGTATGAATTATATAATTTCAATCCACACCACCGCGAAGGTGGTGACTATCACGGATGGGTCCGGTATCAGCACCTTGGCATTTCAATCCACACCACCGCGAAGGTGGTGACCAAGATAATGATTGTCAATATGCGTCCGCTTCGATTTCAATCCACACCACCGCGAAGGTGGTGACCGAATTGGAACATCGCGCCGGGCCATTCTTATCTATTTCAATCCACACCACCGCGAAGGTGGTGACATGAAACGTTCCTGATCGTACCAATTGTCAAAAGAATTTCAATCCACACCACCGCGAAGGTGGTGACGCTCTGTCAGGCCGCGGAATTGCCGTTACAAGCGAATTTCAATCCACACCACCGCGAAGGTGGTGACCTTCCAATAGTTACAGGATATCATCTGGGGACAAATTTCAATCCACACCACCGCGAAGGTGGTGACACACCAAGCAGGAGGCCACGGATCTACAGATTAAATTTCAATCCACACCACCGCGAAGGTGGTGACCCGGGCAGACGGCGAATGTGACGGTCACTCGACTATTTCAATCCACACCACCGCGAAGGTGGTGACACTCGGAACACTGAAGCTGAAATTACCAAGGCTATTTCAATCCACACCACCGCGAAGGTGGTGACCCTATTGATCTGCGATGTGAAGGCGCCGTTTGCATTTCAATCCACACCACCGCGAAGGTGGTGACTATTTTCTTCAGAAAAACAGACACAGACGTTATAATTTCAATCCACACCACCGCGAAGGTGGTGACCCTCAGGCAGGTATTGGTATGATCCAGAGAAAATATTTCAATCCACACCACCGCGAAGGTGGTGACCTCCGGTATATGTATAATGAGATCTGTACCGGAAATTTCAATCCACACCACCGCGAAGGTGGTGACATCACCTCCTTACACTGCCCTCTTGCTGTTAGCAAATTTCAATCCACACCACCGCGAAGGTGGTGACTGTTCAAACAATGGCAGCAGGGAGGAGCAACACAATTTCAATCCACACCACCGCGAAGGTGGTGACTTCATTCTTAATCTCTTGTAACACGGCATAAGGAATTTCAATCCACACCACCGCGAAGGTGGTGACCATCACCAATTAATCCTAAAAACTTATCAAGAAATATTTCAATCCACACCACCGCGAAGGTGGTGACTTTCGCCCTTTAATCACTGTCGAAATATGTTTCTCTATTTCAATCCACACCACCGCGAAGGTGGTGACACAAAGAGAGAGATTATAAAATGGCTGGAAGGTATTTCAATCCACACCACCGCGAAGGTGGTGACGTACAGATGGTATCTGAAACAGAACAAGCAGGATATTTCAATCCACACCACCGCGAAGGTGGTGACGATTATTCTGGTAGATAGTAGAGAAAAATCGAATATTTCAATCCACACCACCGCGAAGGTGGTGACGGTTCTCTGTGCCTGGAAATTACCAGACTGATATTTCAATCCACACCACCGCGAAGGTGGTGACAAATGTTCTATTTTTTTGAAAGAGGGTGTCCTTATATTTCAATCCACACCACCGCGAAGGTGGTGACAACCCAAATTTCCTAATATCTTTTTTGTTACCAATTTCAATCCACACCACCGCGAAGGTGGTGACACCCACCCGGCGGGGATGCGCCGGGAGAAAGGAAATTTCAATCCACACCACCGCGAAGGTGGTGACAAATGTCTCTTCAAAAGGAGATAATTGATTCAGGATTTCAATCCACACCACCGCGAAGGTGGTGACTCCAGCCCCGAAAGGAATCCGCCTAATCCCTTAACATTTCAATCCACACCACCGCGAAGGTGGTGACCCAGTACGTGTTCGACCAGCCAATGCTCGCATCCAATTTCAATCCACACCACCGCGAAGGTGGTGACAAAAACAACAGTGATATGCACGCCCTTATTCTGCATTTCAATCCACACCACCGCGAAGGTGGTGACAGCAAAAACCCACAAATTTAACCATAACTTTTTATACAACATCCCCAAACATCCATTATTTTTTTACCATCTATGCCAAACCACTCTCATATTTCACCCTCATATCCAACCATACCCTTTCTAAATTCCGGTGCGAATCCCCCAATGTTTTTCTGTTCACTTCCTATTCGCACTAGAGTTTGTTTGAAAATTGCTTTCGGCAAGCTGTGCGTCACACTTTGTGGGAGATTTGCTTCGGATGAGGAAGCGGTAGCGGGCTACGTTGACCGCATTGGAGCCAAATATACCGCAAAGTGGGGCGTGCAGCTTGTTGGAATGAATTTTTAAACACACTCCAGCCTTACAGAAAACAATCTAAATAATACAAGTTACAACAAACCCAGTATCAATAGACAGGATACTTCAAATCCATAAAATATGTTCATTATAGATTAACTTTTATTCGTAATAGGGATTAAGACTCTCTATATTCATTATAGATTTGTAATTGTTTGTCTTAAAACTTATTCCGACAATCTGCACGCCACATTTTTCGGAAGATTTGCCCCCACTTCAGTCAATGCAGCCCTAGCCGCTCCATCTCCTTTTCCTCATGGAAACCAAATCTCCCACAAATTGTGACGTACAGTCTGCCAAAAACAATTCTCAGAAAAACACTAAAAAATCAAAGTGGAATCAGCCGCAGTTCCCCTATCAACCCCCATATGTTCAACCTTCGTCTTATAATTATTTCCCAGGTAATAGAACCTCAGGCTGTCAGCTTCTTTATCAATAATATCTCCCAACACAGCTTTCAGCGAAACACACTGGGTATTATCAAGGATGCATTCAAAAACAGAATTCTGTACCCGTCTGCCATAATTAACACATTGCTTTGCAACTTTTCTAAGGCGTCTTTTCCCGGCATCTGTTTCTGTATTTACATCATAGGTTATCAATACTAACATCACCTTCACCTACTTCCAGAAAAATGGCGGATATTCATCCAAATCACATCTTAAATAACGGGCCAGAAGCATTGACTGAGCAAATGGTATCATTCCCCACTCTACCTTATCTCCCAGATACGGATGTGTAATGATATCCTTCTTTTTATTCTGCCATTCTGTAAGCAGCTGCTTTCTGCATTTGTCACTGATCAATACCGCCCCGTCCTCTTTCACAGAAAAATCCTTCTTACTGACCATTCTTTTATTGATCATTGTCAGAACAAACCGGTCCACCAAAACAGGCCGAAGTTCTTCCATCATATCCAGTGCCAGGGAAACTCTGCCAGGTCTGTCTGTATGCATAAAACCTACATATGGATCCAACCCCACACTCTCCAATGCTGAGGCACACATATTTGTAAGCAGGGTATAAAAAAACGAAAGCATTGCATTTACATTATCTAACGGCGGTCTTCTGTTCCTTCCCTCAAATTTAAAATCCTTTTTCTGCTGCAGGATAAGCTGGTCAAATACGCCAAAATAAACACTCGCCGCTTCCCCCTCATATCCTCTTAGCTGCTCCATATTTGAACAGTTTTTAACCTGGTTTAAAGACTGCTGCAGATATCCGGATGCGCGCTTTACCTCCTCCGCATCAATCTGAAGACCATGGTCTCTTACGGCCCTCTCCAGAACCCAACGGGAATTATAAATTTTTCCTAATATACAATTGCGCGCGATCATAAGACTTGTTTCATCCTCTTCGGATACTTTATACTGCCTCTTCCTTAAAATAACATTTCCCCGTACATTCCCTGTCACCCTTGCCAGAAATCTGCCCTGAGGTGTCATAAAACACAGTGAAATATCCCTGTCTGCGCAGCCTCCCATCAGTGCAGGACTTACCCCTCTGTATCCAAAGGAAACGATTGCTTCTAAATTATGCAGCGGTACCCTTCCTAACTCCTTGTCCTTATCCAAAACCACCACATTTTCACCATCCAGAGATAAATATCCGTCGGGGGATGTGACATATAAGGTGTTCAATAATTTTTTCACTTGCCGTCCTCCTCCCCGATTGCCTTCTCTATATATGCCTTTACTGATGGCGTTTTTCCCAGTTTCGGCAGACATATTTCTTTGAGGGAACATGCATTACATCCCTTTGACCATTTAACACGGGGTGTATACTTTTTGTTAAAAAGCTGATGCATCTCTGCAAACATCTCCTTCACCTGGGTCTTTAAATCTTCCGTAAACGCAACACGTTCCCGCCTCTTCACCTCTCCGTAAAAAATAGCTCCCTCCGCGATGGTACATGATAACATCTCTTCCAGACACATAGCCTGTGCTGTCAGCTGCAGAATATCAATCTGGGTATCTTTAGGTCTGCCTCTCTTGTACTCAACAGGATAAACCTGAAAAGTCCCGCGGTGGCCATGCAGGGAAATTCCATCTTCGGCTCTCCTGAACTCCACGATATCGCATACACCGCTGACTCCCATCTCCCTTGAATGTACGGGCAGTCCTCTGCTGATCATCACATCATTTCTTTTCTCCGAAGAATATGCGTCATGTGCCCTTTTATGAAGCAATTCCCCTTCCACAGTACGAACATTTTCCTGCCATTGCTGCTCAATATGTATCAAAGCCCACTGTCTCCTGCAGAAGGCAAAATGCTGGATGCCCGAAAGCATCAGAAAATCCTCTTCCTTATATTCCATCATATTTTCCTTGAAATTTCCACCGTTTCCGGAATCATGTCCGCATGGATTTCCACCTGATAATCCTGATATTTTCTGGGATAGATCACCTCTTCATGCTTCTTTACCTCAACCGCATCAAACAGCCTATAGGCCGGACAATCGCCGAATTCTTTGCTGTGTTTAAAAACGATCAGCTCTCTGACAGCCATTTTTCCCCTGGCAGCGGAATGATCGATCTCAAACATATTGATGATGGCCTCCCATAAAAGCTCCAAGTCATCCTCTGTAAACCCAGTGACTTTCCTTGCCAGATTTGCTGAAATATATCCTTCCATTCTATAAAGTGCATAGGGAACGATATTCTTTCTTCCCATCTCTGTACTTTTGTTTTCCGCATCCTTTTCCGTGGTAATGGCAACACGGGTTATTGTCACCTCCTGGCTTACCACCGGATCAATACTCCTGGCAAATCCCAACTGAACCGGCCCTCTGACCTGTCCGCAGTTAAGAGCCGCTTTCACAAATGTAGTCATGACTGCGCCGAATGTACGAATATCAAAGAAGTTTTCGCACATGAAATCACGAATTTTTCTATCTACATCCGGGTCCTTTTTCTTTAACTCTTTGATTTCCTTTTCATTGGTTTTTAAATATTCATATGCTGTATTATCGCTCCGGTTCAGAGGAACATCTTCTTTTATATAAATCTTGTATCCCTCCTGATCCTCCTTTACCGCTTCCACATAATTTCTTATTTTTCTTTTAATACATACATCTGTAACAAGCCCGTATCCGCTTTCCGGGTCTATACGGGGCAGATTCCCGGCATCCGGATCTCCGTTTGGATTACCATTTTCCACATCAAATAAGATCACAAACTCATACCTGTTCTTAATTACCTCTGACATCCTGCTCTTCCTCCTTAACCTTTTTCTCGTATCGTTTTTGGTTCTGGTGATAGTATCCCAGTATGAACATCCCCTGTTCTTCCAGTGAAAGTCTTCTCGGACAGGGAACCATTTGTCCTTCAGTTACCGGTATTCTGTTCTGAAGTTCACCCAAAAGCTTTTCAAAATAAACTACCTTGCCCCGGTTTGAAATTTTACGGATATGACTGTTTTTCAGCTTAAACAACACCGGGAAAATGGCCGCAGGAGTTGCACAGGCTGAATTAAAGTATTTATCCTTTATCGTTGTATTAATTCCCGGATTTGCCTCCTCCTGGATAGCCTCCAATACTGCAAATTCCCGTCCCAAAGTATACGCTACATTTCTGCTGTCCTCGTTTAGACTCACTGTTATCTCCTCCTTTTTATCATAACCATTACGAAGCAGATACGCCTTGATAATAGCTGCCCGTCCCTTTGTTATTTTGCGGATGTGGCTGTCTTTATCATCCTGCTCTGCCCTGATCCTCTCCATTACCCCAAAAAATAAGGATGCCGGATACCTTCCTCCGGAAATAACTGCCCGGTACACACTTCCTGCCATATTCGATACTGGCTTTTTGTCCCTGGACTTTTTATTCACCGTCTCCTGAAGCATACGCCAGATTCCTATATACCGCAGTTCGTCAGCAGCCGGTCTCACAATTTCCATCCTGTCATAATGCTCCTTTAAATGCCTGAGAATATTTCCGAAACTGTCCTGATAGAAAAAACGCACTGCGATCCTGGCGGCATTAGGTGCCAGGCCCAATATGTAGAATTTCTGTTCCAAAGACAGACTTTCTTCCACCTCGCCGACTGCGATGGGCTTCCCTGCCTCCAGGCTTTTAAACACACCGTCAATGATATCCTGATTATCTGCAGACGGATCCACAGTCCCGCCAAATATATCCTGATATCGCTCATCCCCATCTTCTGACCAGTACACAACTGTCGTATCACCAATCTGGCTGGTATGTGACCTGTCTGCCAGCAGATGATTCAATGCTGTGGTATAGGCATAAGCCGCATAAGTTCCTACCGGTGCATTATAGCTCTGTTCTTTTCCGTATGACTCAAAGGCCGGCGCATTAAAAGACACGAGAGCCGCTCCGCTCGACTGTGCCCCCGGTACTCCCTTGATCAGGCCATGGATTCTGGAAATTTCTGTTCTTAGTCCTGTGACAAGACATATTCCTTCATTTTCCTTTTCCGCATTCTCTCTGCTGTTTTCCCAGGCCACTCTTATCTCCTGATCCTCCTGCGCCCAGTCACCGTTCACACAGAAGATCAGGTTTCCCCCGGAAATTATCTCTTCTATACTGTCCTTCACAGCAGGATGCTCTGAAGCACAGGCCGGATCCCAGGATTCAAAGAAACCACACACTGCCCTGGCGGCTGTCCCCTTTGCATTTTCCAATATCTCCAAGTGCTTCTTTTTAGCCGCGGCAAAACATTCCTCTGAACGTTTAGGTTTTCCTTTATTATCTATCCCCAGAAAATAACCTGAGTTGTCACATAAAAAATTTGCTGATACACCGGAAGAGCGGGTTACCATTTCCGGAACTTCCATCTGCTGAGGTTCCATCACAGTTTTCTTTCCCCTTTGTTTTTCAATCTTAAGGGGGAGCACTCTCAAAAGTACGCCTGTTTCAGAGATGTCCAGGGCAAACGAAATTTTTGCCTTACACCATCCGGGCCTGGTTATCTCGCCTTTCTTTTCCAAGGCTTCATAATATTCAACCAAAGACTGCAGGATCATCTCACCACCTCACAATCCCGTACATCAAGTACCCCATTTTCCATAACCGCCCGAAAAAACATGGGTGTGATATTTTCCGGGTCGGAATAATCAAAATCATACAGCATATATCCCAAATCTCTTACGCTGTTGGGATAGGCAGTCTCTATCTCCTCCTGCTCAAACATCTCAAAATTCACCGGAAACTCCCTGCATCCAAAATACGGCATGTGAAAACACTGTCCTCTGCGCAGGCGCCGCACAATAATGTCCTTAAATTTGCCGCAGTTGTCCGTCTGATTAGCCTTGTCTGTGATTTCAAAATGCGCATCTATGACATACTCCACATCCTGCAGCAATATGGCTGCCCTCTGCACGATCTCCTCCCTGGCGCTCAGATATAGCGGTTTGTTTCCGCCATTTATAACACTCAATACATTTCCGGCCTGCACTTTACTTTTAACCTCGTTGCGCCTGATACTGGTAAACTGTATTGGTTTCCTGACATAAATCCTGTCGATGACCCAGCGCATTCCCGGATGCCAATAGATTGCTTCCAGAATTCCCCGTGCTGCCGACGGGGGGATGACATCATAACTGCAGCGCTCCACTTTCATCTCGGGCCGGGAAAACAGTGCCCTGTCTCCCCAAACCCTTACGCGTACACCATGGCTCATTTCTCTCCTCCTTTCACTCTCGCTGCTTTCCATATAAAACTCTTACCACAATAATATATCTCACCACAATAATGCATCTCCCCTCTCTGCCCTGACCGTCAAGCCTCTGTCATCTGTATAAAGCCCTTTATCGCGCAATATATAAAAATCCGTATCAATACCTGTGCACAAGGCATCCAGCATCCCCGCCCCGTCCAGATTATCAAAATCATTTTCATATATGCTTACACAATACTGTCCCGCTGCTCTGAATAACTCTCTGGAATGTTCTCCCCGCCTCAGGCGCTCCACAATCTCCATTGCTTCCGGTTCTTTATCAATAAGAATTGTTTTTGTCTGTGACTCAATTATGTGAAATTCCTTTGCTGCTGCTGCAAAAGGGAAGTTAAAAGAAGGAATCCCCTTCTCAAAATTCTCTACAATATTTTTTATATCCAGGCTTTCTCCCCGAAAGTGATAAAGCCTTTGAAAATATTCATAGATCGCCTCCGGTGATGTGATATCCTCATACTTTTCTGTGATCTGTTTTGCAACAGATATAGGCAGCTTCAATTGCCCCGGGATATGAATATCATCGCTCTGTTCCAAACTAAAAATTATAGTTTTACTCTCATCTTTTCCCCTATTTCCTTCTCGATTGCACCGCCCTGCTGCCTGAATGACAGAATCAATTCCGGCCAGCTCCCGAAACACTGAGGCAAAATCAAAATCGACACCTGCCTCCACAAGACTTGTGGCGATCAGTTTACACGGTCTGCCGTCCTTCAGTGCCTTTGTTATCTGGTCTAAAATTGTTCTTCGGTGCTTTGGATACATGTAAGTAGACAGGTGATATACATTTTCCCCCTTCAAAGCTTCATACACTCTCTGAACACGTTTTCTGCTGTTTAAAATACACAGTACCTGCTGCTTCTCTTTAAGTTCTGAGATCAGGTTTCCCTCCGAAATCTCTCCCATGTTCTTAACATTCGTCCTCTTAAAGAACTCATATTGTCCCTTCACATCCGGACATATCTCTTCTGCCTTTATGAATTCCGGAAAAAACGGTTTCAGCGCGGGCTGTGTTGCGGTACATAAGACCGCGGAACAATGATAGTTATATATCAATTCACTGACGGCCTGAATACATGGCCTGAGATAATTCACCGGCAGCATCTGTGCTTCATCAAAGATGATCACACTTTTGGAAATGTTATGTATTTTACGGCATTTGGATGTCTTATTGGCAAACAAGGATTCAAAAAACTGGACGTTCGTGGTTACGATTATGGGTTTGTCCCAGTTTTCTGCTGCAAGCTGCATATCCTCCAGTTCCTTATCATTATCACAAACTACATTGCAGTGATTCTCCAGTACATTATTCTTCCCCAGAATGTCTTTAAATACCTGTGCATTCTGCTCAATAATAGATGTAAACGGAATCACATAAATAATACGTTCTAAATGGTGTTCTTTGGCATGCCGCAGGGCAAATGCCAAACTTGAAACGGTCTTTCCCCCGCCGGTGGGCACGGTGAGCTGATAAAGTCCCTGTGGTCCTCTCCCCTTTTCCAGACATGCACGCAGTATAGAGGAACGTCTTCCGTTTACTGTATTCTCATTATAATTTGTCAACCAGGAGGCTATATGCTTATATAGCCTGTCAAACAACTGTTCTATCGAATCGTAATTCCCTCTGGCAGTCTGCCCCTGCTTCATGAAACGCTCAGTATCCAGATAATCCGCATCTACCAGGCAGGAAAAGAGCATTCTAATAAAAAAGGCCGCACTAAACCCACCTTTTCCTATGGGCTTCAGCGGTGCAGCCGGAAATTCCGGAATCTTGATTTCCTCTTTAAAGGCCTGATAATCTTTCAGCTCCTTTTTCATTCTTCCGTAAAATGTATCGGGTTCCGCAGGCGAACCACCGTCAGGCAGACCTGAATGATGTCCTGCCACACAATATGCCTGCATGACATTCCCTTTAAATTTCAATTCCTTTGCACCTGCAGTGGCATGGTCTACTTTAGGGCCTCCGTGCAGACGCTGCTGAAATTCCACGGAATATTTCCCGATATCATGCATCAATCCGCATCCATAACCCCATTCCTTACAGCCAAAACAAGCAGCAAACATACCGCTCAGCTCTGCAACGCCTTCCGCATGTTCTATAATGGATTGTTCTCTTAATTTATCTTCACTTATATGGGCTAAATACATTTTTTTCCCTCGATTTTATCATTCGGCTACGTTTCCATTATACACCATATATACATATTGCACAATATTTATTATGTACATACGCAATATTGCATCATATTCACCATATTTATTATGTACTTCTTGGGTTGAATACCAGACAGCTTTTGCAGCCATTGAACACATGAAATCTTTAAGAAACGGTAAATTAATATATTAAATATATGCCCGTAACACTTTAAATCAATTTTTTTCTTAGTTCTTTAATGTATATATTGGTATCATATTGGAGTAGTTAAAACAAACACTGTTTATGCACTTTAACCTTTTTGCACTACATCTAACCTTTAAAAACGGAGAAAACTGTATCATAATAATGGAAATAAACATAAGAAAGACCCTGAATAATCTGCGGTCCCGCAAAGATATGAAAACGGCTGGCATGAACCAGACAATAAAAATCCCTGCCACGAAAAACACCATACAAAAAGGAGACCCATTCTGGATTATAGAAAAGTTTGAGAAGTACACCTGAAACGATCAGAGAAATATTTTTTTATACAAAAACATTCTGTAGTGCCTATAAAGTTAAATACTATTTTGGAGAGATGAAATGATACGCAAATAAAGCGATAAAATATACAGGCCCCAGGATGCTGCTCTATCATCCTGTTTTAGCCATGCTGCATAACTATGGAACTTTAAGGCAGAAAACAAATGCTAAAAAACGAATACTAAAAAACAAAAAAAGCAGAAAACCCTGTCTGCATGCAATGCAGCAGATTCACCTTTTTTTACAGATATCCATTACCTTTTTACACATCCAGCAGCCCAGATATACACCTAACGTGTTATGGATCATGTCATCCCACTCAAAAAGTCCGCGTTTCAACACTAATTGTAAAAACTCGATACAAAACGACACTGCAAACCCCGCTGCAACGATTCTTATAATCCCAATACGTCTGCCAAATGCGGCGTACAGCAGCACTCCCATGGGCATCAGCAGAAGCACATTCAAAAATATTTCCTCCGCCATAGATACACTGTGATACTGCAGCGTATAAGCATAAGACCAAAAGGGCATTAGTTCATATTTCATTTCCGGATAAGGATTTCGTGAGAAAACCGTGGATAAAAAAACAATAAACAGCCAGACAAATACTCCTGCCGCACAAACTGCCTGTCCTGATTTTATTATTTTCTTACGCACCGTGAAAACGAGGACAGCAGTCAGTATAATACCGAGAAAAAGGAATAAAACTATCTGCTGCGATGATATTTTCGGAAAGTGATTGTAGAAAATTTCTATTAAGTCCATTTATCTTATAACTGCCTTTCTTCTGCTGTTTATAAGCAGGCTTTTAACTGACGCATATGTATAATATCTGCGGCAGACTTATTCTTTATTTTACTCCTGATCTCTATATTATAATCAAACCGTCAAAATCATCATGATGAAGTTCTCCGCCCGGAGGGAAAAATGTCTGCGGCTGTCGCTTCCTCTATTTTTATTTTCAGTACCATTTCCATTTATATGGATTTTAACCCCGCCTGATATTCAAAAAATCTATTTCATTTTAACGTCTGAGCTTCACACTGTCAACTTTTCATAAAAGCATATGACGCTTCGGTGTCGTCTGCTATAGCAATCTTCCCTTTTGCGTTTTACTTTACCTCTCTAATTTGTAATAACAGTAGCGTAAAACAGTTATAAATGGTATACTGAAACAAAAAATAAAAGGAAACGTATCTATGACAACCCATAAAACCCCCCTTATTTTGAAATACATACACCAAATTCAACAGCAATATTCTCTTAATGACCATTGGCCTCCTCCCGCTAAATATAGTTAAATATAAACAGTTAATTGCAGGGAATTGTTCCCTTACCTCACAAAAATGCATCGCAGCCGTAGACCTTTAAAAATTTTACGGCTTATCATACCAAGGAGAAAACTAAATGGCAGATAAATTGATAGTTAAAAATCTTGTAAAAGAATATGATGGAGAACAAGTTTTAAAATCCCTATCATTTGAAGTGAAAGAAGGCGAGTTTCTAAGTGTCCTTGGCCCCAGTGGATGCGGAAAAACAACGTTATTAAGAATCCTCATTGGTCTGGAGTCACAGACAGCAGGTGAAATACTGCTGGACGGAAAAGATATAAGCCGGCTACCCGCTTCCCAGAGAGGAATGGGCATCATCTTTCAGAATTACGCTTTATTCCCCAATATGACCGTATTGGAAAATGTAGAATATGCCCTTAAGATCAGGCCGCAAACAAAAGCAGACGCCACACAGCGGGCCAAAAGGACTCTGGAAATGATAGGCATGAGCGACCAGTTAAAGAAAAGGCCTCACCACCTCTCCGGAGGCCAACAGCAAAGAGTTGCAATTGCCCGGACCCTGGCCTTAAACCCATCCATTGTTTTACTGGACGAACCCATCAGTGCACTGGATGTTGAAAATAAAGAGATCATGAAGAGGGAGCTGAAAGATATCCAGAAAAAATTCCATTCCACCATGATCTATATTACTCATGACCAGGAGGAAGCATTTTTCCTTTCCGACAGGATCATGGTAATGAGCACAGGGACCATTGAACAACTGGATACCCCTCTGGAAATATACAATCATCCCACGAATAAATACATTCAAGGCTTTGTGGTGGGCCATTTGAATCAAAAATATGAGTCACTGTCAAAATGTATCGGAAGATTATAGGACGGAGGAAGTATGAAGAACAGAACCTTTCACGGCCTAAAACTTGTTGTGGCCATATTTTTAATATTACATGTTATATGCCCGATCATTGCCCTGGCAGCTCATATTTCTATTGGAGATATCAGCGAGGTTATATCCAGTGCCCAGTTTGGGCCAATGTTATGGAATTCTTTTATTTCATCTCTTGTGACAACTATTGTATCCGTAAGTCTGGCATTATTGCTGGCTTGGTGTGTCAACAGGACAAGGATCCGGCATAAAGGTGTGTGGTCGGTTATTTTTACACTGCCTATGCTGATCCCCTCTATTTCCCATGGTATGGGATTGACATTGTTGTTCGGGGACAACGGTTTTTTCACTAATTTAACAGGGATAAACATTCACCTGTATGGATTGACAGGTATCGTGATCGGGGCAACGCTGTATTCCTGCCCCATGGCATTTCTGATGCTGACAGATATCTTTCAGTATGAAGATTTCACTGTATATGAGATTGCAGATGTACTGGGATTATCAAAAAAACAGCAGTTACAGGCTATTACCCTATCCAATCTAAAAAAACCGCTGATCTCTGCTTTCTTTGCTGTGTTTACCGTGGTATTCACGGATTATGGTGTGCCGTTGATCGTGGGCGGCAAAATGATGACGCTGCCTGTTTATATGTACCGGGAAGTCATTGGGCTGCTTGATTATTCAAAGGGGGGAATTATCGGAGTCATTCTGCTGATTCCTGCAGTCGTTGCATTTATCATTGACTTGATGAACAAGGACACCGGTACAGGCAGTACTGTTACCAAGCCCTATATAATAAAGAAAAACAAGAAACGCGATATTTTTGCCAGAATTGTATGTGCAGTGACACTTGTCTTGATCAGTCTGCCCATTGTTACGTTTATTATTTTAAGTTTTGTAAAGCAGTATCCGATTGATTTCAGTTTTACGCTTGATAATATAACAGAGTCCATGGATCTGGGGATTGGAGGGTATCTGCTGAATTCCCTGTTTATCGGGCTGACAACGGCTTTAGCAGGTACATTAATTACATATTATGCGGCGTACGTTACCGCCCGTTCAGGGAAGAACTTTTCTTCCATGGCAATCCATTTAATTTCCCTGGTTTCCTTATCGTTTCCGGGTATTGTTTTGGGCTTGTCTTATGTGCTGTTTTTCCAGGGAAGCTTTGTTTATGGGACAATTGCCATATTGATCACTGTGAATATCACTCACTTTTTTGCGTCACCTTATTTGCTGGCTTATAATTCACTATCCAAATTCAACGGTAATCTGGAGGATGTTGCATACTCTCTGGGAATCTCTAAAATGAGGATGCTGATGGATGTGTACATGCCCTGCACAAGGGGGACGATTTTAGAGATGTTCAGCTATATATTTGTGAACTGTATGGTGACGATCTCGGCTATTTCCTTCCTGGCAAATTTCAGGAATATGCCGCTGGCCCTTCTGATCCCCCAGTTTGATTCTCAGTCACTGATCGAGCCCATTGCATTTATTTCTATTTTGATCCTGCTGATCAATGTTGCGGCGAAGGGTGTGATCTATTTCCTGAAATTGTATTTTGTAAGGAAGGAGAATTAGAAGATGAAGAAGATATTGGCAGGATTATTGGTTGTTATCGCCGCATTGTATTTTTTCATAAATAAACAGGATAGTAATACACTGGTGATTTATTCGGCGCTGGAACAATATAGAAATGATGATCTGAAAGCTCATCTGGCAGAAAAATTTCCGGGGTTAAACGTACAGATCATGTACATGCCTACAGCTAAGGTGGCTGCTAAGGTGCAGACGGAAAAAGAAAGCTCTGATGCAGATATTGTACTGGGGATTGAAACCGGATATATGGAAAAAATGAAGGATGCTTTGGCCGATGTTTCGGAGTATTCACATTTGGATTATATAGAAGGTATGCTTCCGGAGCATGGGAAGTATTTAATATGGGAGAGTTATGGCGGAGGGTTTGCGGTGAATACGGAAATTCTGGAGAAGTATGGGATTGATGAACCCCAAACGTATGAAGATTTGCTGAAACCGGAATTTAAGAATAGAATCTCTATCCAGAATCCCAAATCCAGTTCCACAGGTTATAATTTTTATCTGAATCTGAGGAATGTGTGGGGGGAGGAAAAGGCGTTAGATTATTTTGATAAATTGAATGAGAATGTAAAACAATACTCTGAGTCGGGGTCCGGGCCGGTGAAATTGTTGATCCAGGGGGAGTGTACTGTGGGGACTGCCCTCACGTATCAGGTGGTAACGGAGATTAATAATGGGAATCCTTTGAAGATGATTTATCCTGAATCCGGGTCACCGTACTCGTTGGACGGGGTCAGTATTGTGAAGGGGAAAGATAAGAAGCAGGATGTGAAAGATGTGTTCACTTATCTGGTGAATGACTATCTTGTTTATGATAAGGACCATTATAATCCGGGAAAGATATTAGAAGGACAAGAGAGCAGAATGGAGAATTATCCGGAGGATATTAAGTATGCGGATATGACGGGGATCGATGATCTGGAGCTTCGGGATGAATTGCTTGGTAAATGGAAGTATTGAAGCATATTAGTTCTCACAGGCTGCCGGCGCGTGCTGTACACAATGGTGTAACAGCACGTGCAGCACTCCTATTTCTGCAAAATCCATGACTGTTCAGTACCTTTACGGTTACAAGCCAAACTTTGTGCTTCATTGCCTTTGATAATGAGATGGTTACTTTTAGCGCATTCAGGCTAATGATATACCCTAAAATCCATTTCAATATTGCTTAGGATTTCTTCCTTTCTGTTCAATTACTCCCGCGTTTTCCGTATACTCCGGAAGAATTTTCTCCACTGTAATTTCAAATCTCCAGCAGTCTCCAAAATCAAAAAGGTATTCAAACTTCATCTTTTCATACAGCAGTATCTCCTGCAAATACACCTCATTAGCCAGATATGGCTCGTCTTCACAATAGGGGTGGTAATAACTTTTCTTTGTTCTTCCAAATCCTATTGTAAAACAATACATATGGTCATTATCAAAGTTAACTGCCCGCTGTATAGCTTCATGCAGTTCCTCCAAGGTTGCCCTGCCGCCTATACTGATTTTTCTCATGCAGCTTCCCAGCTCCACTTTCAGTATGTATGTAACATCACCGGATGTGGTTTCCGGCTGCATAAACGCTTTTACGTCATCAACGGTGGAACCAAGTGCCGTAAACTTGTTCAGCAGAGAAACGGTCCTTTCCTCATCTCCGACAGACAACAAATCTCGGATGAGAATGAAACGAAAGATATCCGATCCCAGATTTGTCAGACGTATATGTTGCATCCCGTTTTTATCATCTTTCTCTAATGTATCCACCCATTTAATTTCTAATAATCCAAAGGCTGAAAATAACCTGGGGAATGTTAAGTATAAGTATTTGAATTTTCTCATGTCTGTAATTTGTGAATAATCTACCGGCATGAATTTATCTTGTATTAATGCATGGGAAAAATCATATGTGCAGCAACTGCTTTCGCTCCACAGGTATTCTCCAAACATGTATGTCAGCATAATGCCATAGCGCTGGGTACTGCTCATCTTTAAGAACTGTTCTTTTTTCCCGGTCATCTCAACTGAAAAGCTGCCGCCCTTTTTGAATGGGCGGATGATCCCATAATATATTGAAAAATAGAAGAAATAATCTATTTCCACATAATATTCCTGTGTGCGCCCCGCCCCTTGCCATATCTCCGGTGCACAGTGGAACAGACTGTTGATTTCAAAGCAGTCCTTCTTTCCCAAACGTAGGGTCCTTGCGGTTAATTTTACGATGTTGTTACTCATATAATTTAAGAATTGTATGTAATCCTCTGCCAAACGCTCTGCAGCCGCTTGTACTTCCTGCATATTCAGTATATTTGCTTTGGCTGATTTTTTATTTTGTTCCATTGCAGGTTCTCCCATTGATATGTGCGTAAGAAGTCTTCTGTGATTTTAAGCATTAATTATTTAAATGGCAATTCCTCATCGGGGATATCCAAATCGAAATCCAGATCTTCTTCATCTAAACTTAAAAAATACTCTTCAAGTTCTTTCTCATATGTTTTAATCGCCTTGTTTATGCGTTTTTCTTCTTTTTTATTACCGCTAACCTTGTATAAAAGGGAAGCTGCGGAATAGATAATATCATTTTCCTCTGAACAAACCGTGTCATTGGTGATAAATCTTTTGACAACTGCTTCTGCGCCTTGATAATCTTTTACTGCGATACGCGCATAAATCAGAGAAGTTGCTGCTGTTATATTGTTATACTCTGCATTATACCAATCTTCGCAAAAAGCAAGAGTTTCTTCATTTTTTCCCTGCCCTTCCAAGGCGAACGCAATGTGGAATTTAATGTCTGAGGGGCTCTCCTCCTTCCACTGGAATAATTGAAGGACCTTTTCGCAGACATACTGGAGCCGGTCATATCTCTCACACATCTCAAGCTCGTCCATGTAATCTTCAAACCATCCGCTGACATCGCATTGGTACTCAATGCTCTCTTCTAACTGGTACATCTCCTGAGCAAAGCTGCTGTCTCGTTGTCTTCCTTCCTCAGTGATCTCAACTAATACGGAAAATGCTTCATCCCAGTTGTCCATGGTGGGGATGGATTGGATCATATCGTCGTAGCATTGGGTGGATAGTTGGTCGAATTTTTTCCAGAGTTTGTTCATAGGCTTTTCTCCTTGTATGATGGTGTGCTGTATTGATGAGGTACTGATTTAGTGGATTATTGATTTGGCTTTATTGGTTTAATGACTTATTGGTTTAACTGCTTATTGGTTTTTCAGCTTATTGGATTAATGCTTTATTGGTTTGACAGCTTCTAAATTTACTCTTTTGTTCTATTTAATGTAATGCAGTAATTGCTGAGGCCACAGACTATTTTTTCCGTTTTAGAACCGTACTGATTATTATGCATCCAGCCATACATCCAAGACTGTTATGGACTATATCATCCCATTCAAATAACCCTCTGCAGAATATTAATTGAAACGTTTCGATCATACCTGAAACAATAACACCCGCGAGCAGTCCCTTCCACCAACTTAGCCTGCGGTTAAATGTTACCGGAAGCAATAGGCCCATGGGGAATAATAGTATGCAGTTTTGCAGGTTTTCTTTCAGCAACTCACGGCTGTGGTTCAGGAAAACTGCTTTCCAGGACCAGAATAGTTCCAGATTGTATTTCCGTCCCATTGGCATGCGGGTGAATACTGTGGAGCCGAATACAATGCCTAGGAAGAGAAGAAGGATCAGTCCTGATATGGCCTGTGATGGTTTTATTTTTTTGTTGTGCAGTAAATAGAGTGCTGTCAGTATTGCGATGGTAAATAGTATAGAAAAACCGATAACTTCACGGACTGTCCATGCTCTGTTGTGGGTGATGAAAATTTGATATAAGTCCAATGTGGTTTTTTGCTCTCTTTCATTGATTTATTATTTGTTATTATCAGGTTACCACTTAAATTATATGCAGGCAAGTAAATATTTCGGGAGTTAATTTATTGCTTATAACTATTGAGTTACGGCGGCAGATGGCGAAAGATGTGACACAAATAATTAGTATATCATTTATCATTGTAATAAAACGTGTCCTCTCTATATGTTGTTTAAAATAACATTTTTTGTCTTTTCAATTAGGATTTCTCAAAAGCAAAAATAATTATGCTTTGTCTATTGCTTTATGTCTTGGTATTTGTTATTATTGAAATGTTTTAAATAGTATAGAGAATATTATTTTATGTCGTTTCAAATAACATTATCATCTTAAAAAGAGAGGTGCATATTTAAATGAAAAAACTATCCTTGTCTCTTCTGGCCAAAACAGTTACAGACGCCAGAAAAGAGAAAAAAATCACACAACAACTATTATCTGATCTCACCGGCATTAACCGCGCCATGCTCAGCCGACTGGAATCTCAGGATTATGTTCCATCTATTCCCCAGTTGGAGAAGCTAGGAGAAGTTCTTGGTTTTGAACCAATCTCCTTATTTGTTAATGAAAGCTCCGGGAATGTTCAAAAAACATCATCTCCATTAAACATTGCCGTAGCAGGAACCGGTTATGTCGGATTATCCATTGCTGTTCTGCTGGCGCAGCATAATCATGTAACTGCTGTGGACATTATCCCTGAAAAAGTCGACATGATAAATAATAAAAAATCTCCTATCCAGGATGAGTATATAGAGAAATACTTGTCAGAAAAGAATTTAGATCTGTCGGCCACACTGGATGGGGAAGTTGCTTATAAAGACGCAGATTTCGTGGTCATTGCTGCTCCTACCAATTATGACAGCAAAAAGAATTATTTTGATACCTCTGCGGTTGAAGCTGTGATTGAGTTGGTTTTAAAAGTTAATCCAAATGCAATTATGGTGATTAAATCTACTATACCGGTTGGTTATACTGTCAGTGTTCGGAAAAAGTATAATACCGGCAATATTATCTTTAGCCCGGAGTTTTTAAGGGAGTCTAAGGCATTGTATGATAATTTGTATCCGAGCCGTATTGTAGTTTCTACCGATAAATCTGATGAAAAGTTGGTAAACGCATCCCATACTTTTGCAGCACTTCTCCAGGAGGGCGCGGTAAAGGAAAATATTGATACATTGTTTATGGGATTTACTGAGGCAGAAGCTGTAAAACTGTTTGCTAATACTTATCTGGCATTGAGAGTGTCTTATTTTAATGAATTGGATACATATGCGGAGATGAAGGGATTAGATACGAAAGCTATTATTGATGGAGTTTGTCTGGATCCGCGTATTGGTACGCATTACAATAATCCAAGTTTCGGATATGGGGGGTACTGCCTGCCGAAGGATACAAAACAGTTATTGGCAAACTATGATGAAGTGCCACAGAATATGATGAGCGCTATTGTGGAGAGTAACCGTACAAGGAAGGATTTTATTGCGGATCGTGTGCTGGAACTTGCAGGTGCATATGAAGCAAACAGTTCCTGGGACGTGTCAAAAGAAAAAGAAGTTGTTGTCGGTGTATATCGTCTTACTATGAAAAGCAATAGTGATAATTTCCGCCAGAGCAGTATCCAAGGAGTTATGAAGAGGATAAAAGCAAAGGGGGCAACTGTAGTAATTTACGAACCCACTCTGGAAAACGGCACAACATTCTTTGGCTCTAAAATAATTAATAATTTGGAAGAGTTTAAAAAATTAAGCAACAGTATTATTGCTAATAGATATGACAGCAATCTTGATGATGTGAAAGAAAGAGTATATACGAGGGATTTATTCCAGCGTGATTAAAATAATAAAACATTTAGTTCAATGGTAACTTGAAAAATATAACAGTTCCATTCATTCAAATGCAACTTAGGATGGGAAAGTAAGCCCCTCCTAAGTTGCAATAATTTATTATGGGGAGTGTGAAACTTTTTCTGTAAATATGTGATTGAAGGGTTCTTCTATGATAAAATCAAAATAATCATAGGAGGGCCT
>PPYF01114473.1_pt1 | contig 22546 bp, 18 predicted proteins | sample 1559871 | NCBI WGS metagenome assembly PPYF01 (sample SAMN08240021, study PRJNA423297) | Human gut metagenome, whole genome shotgun sequencing project.
GAAAAAAGAACAACCGCCCACAAGGGGTTGACCTTTTAATCTATGGATTACCACCCAAGAGACTCGGCCAAAGTTCAACGGGTGGTTTTTCTATGCTTAAAACACTACTTACAAAACGTAAAAATGAAGGTCAGCCACCCTGCAACACGATTGTTCTTACACAATATTCTACCATTCTTTACATGAATTTACAATTAGTTCTACACTATTTCTATCTGACACATTTTCATTGCTTCTAAAGCATTTCTATGACTTTCCGGTGATACCCCTGCACAACAATTGGCATCTACAGAAATCTCTGCCTCAGGAAGTGAAGATTTCAATATCATAGCGTTGGAAATTACGCAAATATCTGTACACAGTCCGACAAGTTCAATTTTTTCATACTGTCCTCTGGCTACAATATGTGCCAGTTGCGTACTCCCAAAAGAAGGCTTTTCCACCATCATGCAGTCTTTTGTCAATTCCTGAAGTTCCGGAATAATTTCCCATCCTTTACTTCCTTTTATGCAATGAGCAACCGGAAGCTTCTTTCCTTCCTGCGTTTCCAAATAATTTTCCTGATGCGTATCCATGGTAAAAATAATATCTTTTCCACATTCTTTCGCTGATTTGACCTTAGAAACCACATTTTCCACAATATTTTGAGCTTCCTTTGTGCCTAAAGCTCCGTCCACAAAATCTGTCTGCATATCCACAACTACTAACAATTCCCTCATTGAAAACCCTCCTAATATTTTTTCAAAATACGTTTTTCGCCTGCTTCATAAAATAACTCACTGATTTCTTCTGAATGAAACAATTCTAAATTTTTCTCAAAATCTTTTGCCAATGGATACTCTGAAATCTTATCTATAGGAGCCCAGAAAACCTCACCCTCTTCAGAGGACTGCAATGTTCCCGAAAAGCAACTTGTCTTATAAAAAAATACCATACAGCGTACACCGTCTCGAAACCATTCCTTAACTCCACAAAGCTTTACTTCCCGAATATCAAGTCCTGTTTCCTCTTTAATCTCCCGAATAACGGATGGCACTAAAGCTTCTCCTTTTTCTACATGCCCACCGGGAAATGCTACTCCCGCCCAATTCTTCTTTCTCCTGTTCTGTAACAATACATTGCCATGATTATCATAAATCATACAGATATTCATAAGCTCTGTCATTTCATTGATATGCATTTTTTATCTTCCTCTCTTTGCATTGGGATAAATCCTGTCCATTCTTTCATCATCAAAGCGCTCATCTAAAATCTTTTCCAGATTATTTTTCGGAACAGGATTTTCTATTCTGTCATTGTAACGATAAAGAGCAAGAGCTGAAATCAGCATATTGATTATCATAAACACAATAGCTGCCCACATAATAAATTTACCACCTCTTTTAGGCAGCTTTTCAATCCAAGCGGAAAAAATGGGATACAAAATTTTCAACCATACCACTGCTGCAATTCCCCAGAAGAAACAGAATAAAAGATTAATACGTCCTCCTAAGTTAAAAGGAATTTTACTGTAATCCCAGAAAACTGTTCCAAATACTAACTCAGTAAACACACTACAGATATATTCATAAGCACCGCCTAAAATTGTTCCGTACAAGAAAATATAACGATCGCTTTTATCCTTATACTTATATAAAAACGCAGTCAAGCAAGCACATCCAAGTCCCCATACAATACTAAACGGACCATATACAACACTGCTTCGACTCATCCATCTGCCTGCTGTAATACGGCAAAAAATTGTTTCCGTAACATCTCCTAAAAATGCTCCGATAAAAAACAATCCTATGATTTTATAAAAACAACATCCTTCAGCAAAAACTTTAGACTCTTTTTTCGGTTCTTCAGCCTGAATAATACGCTCTTTCTCAATATTAGGATAAGCTTTTTCCATTCTATGCTGTACTTTTTTTGTCAGTACATTCCCAAAATTTTCTGTAACTCCCTGAACATAATCTACAAACTTATGTGTCTTAATCGTATGTTTAATCTGCAGAACTGTTGTCACACAACAAATTGTATCAATCAGCAAAATAATTCCGAAAACAATCTCAAAAACCAGCAAAACCTGGCTCGGAATAAAATGCGTCAATTTCACCAGCAATGGATTGATAAAACACATACATACTACAGCGCTGACGCCAAAAAATATTAAATGAATAAAACTCAAATATCCCTGAAACTGAAAACGTCTCTTACTATAATCCCACCACTTTGTATTAAATGCCCTTTCCAAAACAAAGCTGGTTACCACAATGATGATAAATGCAATGGCACATCCTCCCAGAAACAGGAAGAATATTTTATTCGTCAGCTCCGGCAAGAAAATACAGTACGCAACTCCAATAATTCCATAAATCGGACAAAGAGGAATATTTAAAAATCCCGTATTTACAAACCGCTTTCTGCGAAGAGCGTTGGCAATGACTCCCGCACACCATCCAATAAAGGAATAGATATAAAAAATCCAAAATAATTCACTCCACGTATAAACCATAATCTCTCCTCTTTTGTCTTTATTTTCTGGAACATACTATACCGAAATTATAGTTTAATTGCAAGTTTTCTGTATTATAAAAAGAGTCCAATTGGACTCTTTTTATAATACTAATAATTGCTTATCAATTCATTCTCTTTAAGCATTTCTTACCCATTTTCCAGATGCGTCTACATAATATCCATCAATCCATTGACTAGCTGCCATGCTTCCATCAGACTGTACATAATAGTCTCCAATCCACTGTGAGACTGCCATACTTCCGTCACTATTCAGATAGTACCATTTTCCTCCGATAGATGCCCAGCCTGTTTCCATACTTCCGTCACTGTTCAGATAGTACCATTTTCGCCCAGCCTGTTTCCATACTTCCGTCACTGTTCAAATAGTACCATTTTCCTTCGATGAATGCCCAGCCTGTTTCCATACTTCCATCACTGTTCAGATAGTACCATTTTCCTTCAACTGCTACCCAACCTGTTTCCATGATTCCAGCTTCATTAAAGTGGTGCCAATATCCATCAATTGCGTGCCAACCTGTTACTTTGTTTCCATCTTCGTAATATTGCCATCCCTCTTCTGTCTGTTTCCAACCATTCTCTGGCTTTCCACTGTCTGTAACAAATGTAACTTCTCCACCTTTAGAAATATTTCCGGCTAAATCTACTGCATAAACGGTATAAGTATATTCTTTATTTTTTTCTAAATCTGTAAGCAAATAATAATCTGAATCCGCATCAAATGTTGCAATAATATCTGTTCCATTTTTCAACTGATATTCAACAACACCTTCATTGTCTTCTGCCGGAAGCCAACGAATCTCTGCTGTTGTTTCTGTAATATTTTCTGCTCTGACTTGTGGTGCTGTAGGAGCTTCTGTATCAGAATAGTTTCTTGTACCTTCAAGCCTTGCTTCTGCTGCTGATGCAAAGTTGCCTACTGATTCAACGGCTAATAATTTTACGTATTTTGCTTTTACCGGCGTATCAAAGCGAACTACTTTTACATCTGAGTTTGCTTCCCATTCTCCTTGTGCAACAGGCTCACCCCATGTTTGATTATCATTACTTACATAAATTGCATATTTTGTAATAACACCATTTGCCGCTCCTGAACCACCGTTTGCTTCACGAGGTGTGTATACATATCCTGAAATAGTATAATCATTTTTCAATTCCAATGTTAAATATCTTTCAGAAGGTGTACATCCATTCCATGATGTATGCCAAATAGTGCCTGTTTTTCCATCCAAAACATTTTCAGGTATATCATTAGAATTTTCTGTTTCAGAGGAACCTGCAGATGCAACTAAATCTTCCACAGGGATTGTGAAATCTTCTTCTCTTTCTGTCAGCTCAACTATATATACCTCAGATTGTTCTTTATCATTTTCGGTAATTACAATTTGATCTCCTGCATTTAATCTTACTCCTCCTGCTAAAACTGCAGATCCGCGTTTAATTTCTGCCGTAACTCCGTTTTCGATAATTATATTTTCTATAAATAATCTTGCTGTAACTTTTTCATTTACGTCTAAAATTACTTTTTTCTCATTTTGATCAATTGTATATTTTTTTGATAGCATTTTCAGGGAGCTTTTACCTGATTCATAAGCGCCAATATCAGGAATTCCGACAACTTCATTTCCGAAATAATCACGTCCACCATTATCCGCAACAGGCATGCCTGCATTTAATGCCGGTGAATCTTCCTGAAGTTCATAACAGCTCAAATCCACTTTATCTCCTGGATATTTTCCTGTACCACCTGTTCCCGGTGCTTTCAGCTTAGGGTCTACAAGCATATTTGGTGCACCCTCATTATCATTCTTTGGTGCATTACTAAATCCATAGAAAATATTGCTTTCCCAGTCAATTGCACCATCGCCAAAAGTATTTGCCTCTACATTTTCTTCTCCATCATAATAGAAAATATTATTGTAAAACTTCATGGTCTCATAAGCAGACGCGGCGCTGAATAAGAACAGTTTCTCGCCCTTTAAAGCTCGCTCCGTCATATAAAATGTATTATTGTAAACTTCTGTTCCATAGTTTGCAGCATAAATGTCAAACATACCCTGTCTTGGATGTGCATAATCATTCTGGCTGATATTGTAACGAATAATGCCGTCAAAACTTCTGTAGTTGTCACTGACATTACATAACATCATAAAACCGCCCTTATTGTCGTGTACATAATTATACTGAACCCATGTGCGATCATTTAATGCATCAATTTCAATACCCTGAGAGTCGTTAGATGCAACTGCTCCTGCTCCGCTTCGAATATCATAAACTTCATTAAACTGGAATGTAGTGTCATCTGAATTCCAGTTGAACATTCCTACTGCTGCACCACCGCCTTCTGTTGCCGGTCTTAAACATGTTCTGGTTACAAGGTTTTTCTCTGCAACTGCATCTTTACAGTTATCGATAATCAAACCATCTCCGTCAACATCATGAATATAGTTGTTTCCTAAATAGAAATCTTCATAAGGGAAATAATCATATCCCTTTGTTCCATAATTAAACGGTCCCCATTTTTCATCTGTACGATAAGACCATGGTGTCAGGAAGTTAATTCCTGAGCGTCCTACATCATATATTTCACAATTTGTAATACGAATATCATTAATTCTGGTAGGTGTTGAATTTTCTCTGTTTCTCTGTTCGTCTGTAATGACATTCATTGTAATACCACCAGAAGATTTACCAATATTCGTTCCCGGTCCATGAAAACCATGAATTTCAACATTATCAATGTAAAAATGCTCTAATTCTCCGATATCTTCTCCGGCAATATTGATACCACTACGATATACATCATTTTTACTATTTCCGATATAAACATCACTGCCCTTGGTGATATAATCTTTTCCTCTCGGGTCTACGATTTCAAGATCGCTTACTTCCCAGTATTCTTGATTATAAAAGCGAATAACATAATTCACTTTCACATTTTTTACCATAGCATTTGCGCTCATTAAATACGGAACTGTCCAATTTTCTCCCGGCATTAATTTCGGTTTCGCTTCTCCGTCACCATAGCTGCCGATTTTAATCGGATTTCCATCTTCACCTGAGCCCTGTGGTTGAAATGCCCCTACGAAAGTTTCTCCTTTTTTAAAACGAATTTCATCACCCGGAATAAAAGTAAGTGTATTTAGTTTATCAATTGTCTGAAATGCCTCTTCTGGTGAAAGACCATCATTGCCATCTGATCCGTTTGTACTATCCACATAAAAAACCTGGCTCTGTGTTACCGGGATTTCAAAAAATCCTGATACAGGAGTCTGCTCTTGATAGGCAACCTTTACTTCCACCTTCTGAGCTTTCTCTGCACTTCCACGCATTTTATCAAATACAACAGTTATTGCTGCATTTTCCTTATCATAAGTAAAATCATTTACTTTCAGCGGTGTTTCTTTTTCTCCATCCACCTGATATTTCCACGTAAAGTCTTCATTTACCGGTGTAACTGTAGGATTTTTATCTAATGCTACTGTTATTTTCCCATTTTCTGCCGTTACATTTTTAATAGAAGCATTTACAACTTCTTCCCCTGATTTTTCCACAGTAAAATCTAATGGGATATTCTGCCCTTTATATGTAAGGACAACATCTACCTGCTGACTTACAGGAGCCTTTTGTATTTCGTCAAATTTCAATACTAACGTGTTTTCATTCAAATCTTCCTGTGTCAATTTTAATTCTTTGGGTATAGATGCATCAATGCTTGTTTTATATGTAGCAGAAAATGCATTTACATCTGGAATTGCTCCTTCACGAAAAATAACTTCTAACTGTCCGTTTTCGATACTTACTTTTTGAATATCACTTTTAATTTCTACAACAGCATCATCAAAATAAGATACGACACCTCCGGTTGCTTCTATCCACTCATATACACGAGCGTCTTTTGTTCCACTATACACAAAGTCAAGCGTATATTCTTTCCATTCTGTGGAATCAATCTTTACTTTTATTTCGTCCCCACCATAATTTTTTACACCAAGCCAATGTTTCGCACTTTCGCTATTTGAAGAAAGTTTTGCCCAAACACGAAACGTATAGGTCATACCTTCTTGCAGTCCGGGAATATCCTGCTCTAAGGATGTATCATTTTTAGATAATTTTACAGAGCTCTTTCCTCCATGCGCCTGTTCTGTTGTCTTTTCTGCTGACAGCCATGCGTGCCAATTTCCTGCATGAGACTGTCCATTAGCAGGACTTAATGGTACATCTTCTTCAAAGGTGGAATTTTTAGACAAATTCTCATTGCTGTAAACAGACTCTGCCGATACGTTTCTCATTCCTGAAATCACCGGCATTCCACTGGTTGCCGATACTGCTACTGCCATAAAAAGTGCCAGTATTTTTTTCTTATAATTTTTCTTTACCATACCCTCTTCTCCTTTACCTGTGTCTACACACTTATTTTTCTATTCGAACTCTGCCGGATTGTTCTCCGCCAAAGTCTGAATCAATTCTGGATATAATTCTGTACGAATATAACTGTATATTACAGCGTTCTGATTTTCCTCAAATCCACTCGTCTCATTTTTTATTTCTTTTATAATAACTTCCCTTTCTTGGCTGTCTTTTTCATCGCGATATAAATCATTTATATTGCCTGTTTCAAGAAAATCAGCTAAACCTATATCCGATTTTCCAAGAAAATTTAATTGTTCTCTATCTACTTTAATTGTTTCCTTTTCACCGTCCTGAGTAACTTCATACACGACTTCAGAGCGGATGTTTACCTTATTTTCATCTTCTTCATAATATTTTTTAGCAACCTTTATCATAGCTTTATCTGTGTTTTGCTGTAAATAATTACAAATAGCAATCTCTAAATTATCCAATTGATATTGAAAAAACGTTTGCAGTGTAAATTCTTCTAAACCATACACCTTTTCATCATTTGCTATCTTAACTTTTCTGGAGTCGTTTTCCTGTTCCATTTGTAACTTTAAATGTTCAAAGGAATATGGAACACAAAGTCCTAATTTACCTCCTAAATAAAACTCTGCATTTACATAATTTGCATATTCTCTAGTTTTCTTATCCAAATACTGCTGATTTTTTTCCTTTGGATTTTGTTTTTCAACAAAAGACTTGTAAAATTGAAACTCCTCTTGACTAATTATACGTGTATACCCTTTATAGTCTTTTATCTGTGATACTATCTTAGGTATCTTTTCCTTACCAACTACATCTTTGATTAAAAATCCAATCAAAAATAGCATTGCAAGCAACACAAAAAAACTTGCACAAAACACTCTTTTTTTATTATTCAATGCCATTTCCAACCTCCTATCCCATTTTTTATTTATAGTACTTTTAACAATTCTAAATATATACATACCGGTTATTCTACTATTTTTTTATAATTTTTAACCCTAATAAATAACATTTTGCACAACATTTTTATACATATTATTATACTAAGTTACCTTTTCTATTGCTCGCACAATCCCCTCCTTTTAAGACATTTTTTTGTATAATTCGGAACTCTCTGTTTACTTTTCACCTTTTTTCTTCTATAATTTATTCATATATTTCAAACAGGAGGACACTATGAAACAGGAAAACAAGTATCTATCTTTGTGTGTTAATTTTATTTCAGGAGCTACTATACAATATCGAAACAATCACTATCATTTTCCAAAACATCTTCATACCAGCTGTGAACTTTATTTAATTAAATCTGGCACCTGTTCTATGACTGTAAACAATCAAGTTATCCAGTGTAAAACAGACGATTTCGTATTTCTTCTTCCTAATGTTGTACACTCCTTTTATTTAAATAATGACGACTCCTGCGAGTTTTATCATATTCACTTTTCCTCAGAACTTCTTTCTCAGATTACTCTAGAAGAACATTCCTCTATAAATTTATTACATTCCCTGTTCTTTTGCTGTTCTTCTTTACATAAACAAACAGTAACTCCAGAAATTAAAAAGGCAATCCGCTCTATTATTGAACTCTATAATTCATCTCATTCTTTAATTGATGCAGCTAGCATCAATTTATATCTGATTCATCTCGTATTACTGATTTTAAAATCATATAGTGACATATCCATTACACAGATGCCTGCCAAAATACAAAGTCAATATATTGCTTTTGCACTACATTACATAGAAAAAAATTATATGAATAAACTGATGATTGATGATATTGCAAATAAGCTCAATATCTCCGGTCGATATCTAAGTAAAATTTTTTCTCAATATATGCATATTTCTCTTGGAAATTATATCAATATATACCGAATTAATCAGGCAATTAATTTTATGTCTACGACTGATCTTACACTCACAGAAATATCGGGTATGATAGGATTGAAAGATTCCCAACATTTTTCTAAACTTTTTTTCAACATTATAGGAATAACTCCTTCTCAATACCGAAAATTTCTTTCAAAAAAATAGGAATGAATGGAGCAGATTTCTCCGCTCCATTCATTCCTGAATAAAATAGATTTTGTTCCTTACTTCTTCAATCCCTGAATTCCACTTAAAATTTTCGCAGCATAATTAACATCTCCTTCCCAACCTGTTCCGTAGGGATTATTCGGAATACTCAACCATTCTACATAAGGAGCTTTACCCCTAAGCCATTCTCCCCATCTTGGGTCAACACATTCATTTTTCAACGGCTCCGTGTTTGCGTAACATTTCAAATGCTGAACATGTGCTCGAATACCAATTCTTACATTCTCAAAAGAATTGCCACTCGCACCATTTCCAGAAGCTCCCAAGCCTGCAAAATTAAACTGTTCGATTTTCACACTTCCGCCAAATTGGAGAAATCCCGTTTCAATCATAGCTTGTACAAATGCAACTTCAGCCTTGATTCCTTCAGTTTTACATTCTTCATAATATATTTGACAAAATTCTTCAATTGTGGCTGCACCGCCTACCTTTAAAGCTTCAGCAGGATAAGCTTTACCGCTCTTTTTATAATAATTTACCATCTGTGCTACTGTAACAGAACTATTTCCCGCTATCTCATAACGAGACACCACAGTATCGTTTGTTGGCGGTTTTGAAGACGGATTACTATTCAATTCACCTGTACTTTCAAAATAATACCAGATATTATCTATATTTTTCCATCCGGTCTGTACAACACCGTCCTTATCCATATAGTACTTTTTCCCTGCTATATCCTGCCAACCAGTATACCAGGCTCCTGTCTTCTCATCCAAATACCATTTTTCACCTGCTATTGTCTGCTCTCCTTTTAGTAAATAGCCAGAATTATTAAAGTAATACCACGCATTATCAATAAACTGCCAACCTGTCTGCATTACTCCGTTTTTATCAAAATAGCATTTTTCTTTTCCAACATTCTGAAATCCTGTCTGCATCACTCCACTAATATTCATGTAATACCAGTGTCCATCAACGAATTGCCAGCCTGTCTGCATCGCTCCACTGTTATTCATATAATACCAGTTTCCATCAACCAACTGCCAACCTGTCTGCATTACTCCGCTAATATTCAAATTGGTGTTTTGGTAACAGAAGCCCGCTTTTGTTATCTGCCGTGGCTTTCCCGATTGCCGTCAGGAAAGCCACTATTTCTGCCAGAGATACTTTGCACCATCCAGCATATCTACAACCGCTTTTATCATAGCAAGATAGTCATGCTGCAGTTCTTCAATATCTGTATAAGCTTCACCATCAACCGGTGATTCTTTTTCTTTTATCTGTCCTGTTTCAATGATTTCATCATATATTTTGTGAATATCTGCCTGCATCTTCTCAAGCGTCTGCACCAGCATATATACTGTTTCTTTCTTGCCTACAACACAAATTCGACCATAGATACAACATCTTGTAAAAAATGTTTTCTTCATCATTCCACTTGCCTTGATTCTTGCTTCAATTTCACGCCTTTCATAGTCTGATATGCGAAAACTGATTGTCGGATTCTTATGAACTCCACTCACTGAACATCACCTCCATTCCCTGTACCCGGCACAAATTCTTCATTAAGCTTATCAGCCATCTCAATCTGCTCTGTCGGAAACATATGTGCATAATGAAATGTGATTGTCTGGCTCTCATGTCCAACCCTGTTTCCAATGGCTACCGCTGAAAAACCCAGGCGAATAAGTAAAGAAATGTGCGAATGCCTAAGATCATGAATTCTTATTCTCTTTACTCCTGCCGCTTTAGCTCCCCTGCTCATCTCGTGGTGCAGATATGACTTCGTAATCTGAAATATTCTGTCATCTCTTCCATATCCATACAGCATTCCGATAAACTGTCTTAACTCTTCTACTAGAAAATCAGGAATTACAACATCCCTTCTGCTCTTTTCCGTCTTAGGATCTGTGATGATATCTTCACCATTGATATACTGATAAGACTTTGTGATATGAAGTTTCTTATTCTCAAAATCAATATCTGCCGGTGTCAGGGCAAGCAGTTCACCTTCCCTTATTCCGCACCAGTAAAGAATCTGGAACGCATAATAAGATATTGGCTTGTCTTTTACACATTCTATGAACTTGAGATATTCTTCTTTTGTCCAGAAATCCATCTCATCAGCTTTGCCTTTACCAATCGTCCCAGCCTTCTTTACAGGATTTTCTCTCAGATTGTAAAAGCGTACCGCATGATTAAATATGGCTGACAGCTCTGACTGCATTGTTTTCAGATAAGTCGGCTTATAGGGCTTACCGTCTGCCTGTCTCTTCTTGATCATCTCATTCTGCCATTTGATAATATCCGCAGGACTGATTTCATTCATCTTCTTGTCCTTGAAATATGGAATCAGCTTCTTCTGAAAAATAACATCCTTTGTACGCCACGTGTTAAGCTTCAGCTTAGGCTTTAAATCTTCCTCATACAGCTTGTAAAAGTCCGCAAACCTCATATCCAGATTTGTTGCCTGCTGCAGCAGAAACTTCTGCTCGTATTCCAATGCCTCCTTTCTCGTCCGAAAGCCACGCTTTAGCTTTCTTTTGTTTTTACCTGTCCAATCGTTGTAGTGGAAGGAGACATACCATGTCCCCCTCGCCTCATCCTTGTATGCTGCCATACAACTACTCCTTTCCCTTATGCTGTCTTATCACATAAGTCATATACTTTACTGTCAAGATACTTACGGCTGACTCTTCCGGCTCTGACATAGAAGCCTTTAGATGATAATTCCCTGTTAGCTTCTCTTATTACTTTGTATGCATGAGATACCGATACATCAAGCATCTCAGCAACCTCTTTTGCTGTGTAATATAACTTCTCCATGGTGCATTCACCTCCTCTCCCCGGCAATTACCGGTATGTATCAAGCACTTGTATTGGCAGCTACAACTTATATATAACTCGTTGCAACTATTGTATTTTCTTGTCTTAAATTTTAAAAGGGACAAACCCGACCCTTTTTCTCAGATAAAGGTACAATAGTGGTTTTTTTACAAATATAGCAGCATCCCTGTCTCTTGATTACATCACTCATTCTAATTCAAAGCATGAATTTGCTAAATATTCTCTCGTAGACTTTTTTCGTCAAAACATATTCTCTGACGGACTTTTTTATCTTTAAGTACAATTAATCCATACTTAAACCTATAAAGATGTCTCTACAAACACTGTCGGAGTCATCAGGTAACATTGTGGCAATACTGGCACATTGTGTGTTAAAAACTTTCTGTGAGATAAATTCTATCCAGGACGAATATATGTGCAGCTATATCTGTCTGCAATTGCCGGACATACAGGAGCATCTTCCTTACCTGCTTATCGGACCCTATGTAAATCGCAGACTAACTCCACAGACTTTATTGAAATTTGCAGAAGAATTAAATCTCTCTCCTAAGCAATTCACGCAAATAAACAAATACTATTCCGATTTACCCTTTTTAACAGACGGAGAAACACTGTTTGCAATTACAACTGCCTTTGGTAAAACAATCTGGGGCAGCACAGAAAATTTTTCGGTAGAGTATATAGAAAATATGCTGTCTGAACGTGTTGTTCCGGCCACTTCGGATTCAAATTTTCAGGAACCGGAAGAGGCCTTTCTCAGTATGCAGATTCTGGAAAAACGCTATGCTTCTGAAAATCATCTGATTCATATGGTTTCCCAGGGCCTTATACACAATGCAGAAGCAGCTCTCTCCAACAATAATTTTATCCGGTTGGAGCAGCGGCTGGCAGATCCGGTACGCAATATTAAAAATTACTGTATTATTCTAAACACACTCCTGAGAAAAGGCGCGGAGCAGGGAAACGTTCACCCCCTGCACATTGATAATCTGTCTTCCAAATTTGCCCGGGAAATCGAACAGATTACTTCTCCCCAGGGCGGCCAGGCTCTGCAAAAGGAAATGGTACACAAATACTGCCTGCTTGTGAAAAATCATTCCATGAAAGGTTTTTCTCTCCTTGTGCAAAAAGTTCTTACCCGAATTGATTCTGATTTAACCGCAGATTTGACACTAAAAACACAGGCCAGATTTCTCAATGTGAATGCCAGCTATCTTTCTACCCTGTTTAAGAAAGAAATGGGTATGAGGCTTACAGATTATGTCAACAAAAAAAGAATAGAGCATGCTGTATTTCTTCTGAATTCTACCTCTATGCAGATTCAAAATATCGCGCAATACTGTGGTATTCCAGATGTAAATTATTTTACCAGAATTTTAAAGAAATATATGGAAAAAACACCGACAGAGTACCGACAGGAACTGGCGCAGGGAAATCAGTGGCGATAAAATAATTTCACAAAAGTTTGTTTGTTTTTCTTTTGCATAAATCTCCCATATATGCTATTTTTATTTTATTCATTATACTTATCGGCAAATTTCTGAACTGGAGAAACAGTTAAAATAAACGCTATCGGAGGAAAAAACATGACCGGACTATGCCACAAAAAATATTTGAAACTGACACCGCCCACAGAAGACGATTCCCGCTCTGCTCAAATAAGGATTTTAGATGCGCTTTCTGACATAACGGAACCTGTTCAGTTTTCCATGAAAGCGCTTCGGCAGCTTTCCTCTGTCTGTGCAAGCGCAGACTGGAAAATTACGGTTTCTTTAAGCTGGGACGGCTGCAAATGGCTGATTACCAACCTGGAAGCAGGGGATACAGCTTCTAATCTCTATGGACTGGCTGTAGATTTAGGCAGTACCACAGTTGTCATGCAGCTGTTGGACTGCATCTCAGGCAAAGTCCTGGCACAGACCAGTGTTCGGAATCATCAGCGGGATAAGGGATTGGAAATTTTGTCCCGGATTTTTTATTCCAAGGACAATCCCAAACATCTGGAAGAGCTGCGTCAGCTCACCTTAAAAAGTATTCTGGAAGGTATGGAAAACATAAAAAAGCATACGGGTATAGAGGTTCGTCAGTGCGGCGCTATGGTTATCTCCGGCAACAACGCCATGATTCATTTTCTTGTGGGACTGGACCCCTTTCCTATCTTTTCCTCTCCTTATGCTGTATGGGCAGATCAGCTTGGTTTTTATCCTGCACAGGAATTAGGACTTCCTCTCTCCTGCCCGGTCTATCTGGTTCCTGCAAGAGCAAATTATCTGGGCGGAGATATTACCAGCGGTCTGATAGATGTCAACATTCAGGAGAAAGAACAAATTCAGGTATTTTTTGATGTGGGAACAAACGGAGAACTGGTTATCGGAAACAAAGATTTCCTGCTCTGCGGTGCAGGCGCTGCCGGTCCTGCTCTGGAAGGTGAAGCCGTCCGTACTGGTATGCGGGCAACTGCCGGCGCTGTCACTGATGTTAAACTCCAAAAGGGCGCGTTTCTTCTCTCCACGATAGATAACTTACCTCCTGTAGGCATCTGCGGTTCCGGAATTGTAGATTTACTTGCCGAATTATATTTGAACGGTTGGGTAGATAACAAGGGGCATTTTGTCCCTGATATGTCTGAAAAGATTGCCTGGCAGCCAAAAGAACAGGAATACGCTGTCTGCTACAGTCCCGGACTTTGGTTTTACGAATCCGATATTCAGGAATTTTTAAAAGCCAAAGCCGCTGCCAGCACCATGGTGGAAATTCTGCTGCAGCAAATGGGACTGGGGATTCAGGACGTTGAAACCTTCTATATGGCAGGGGCATTCGGGGTTCACATCAACAAAAAATCCGCAGTCACCATTGGCATGTATCCAGATATTCCCTTAGAACGCATTCAGCAGGCCGGAAACAGTTCCTTAAACGGAGCTGCAAAATTGCTTCTGAATCGAAATCTCATAGATAAAATTCCCGAGCTTTTATCTATGATGACCTACCTCCAGTTTGGCGCTGTAGAAAACTTCCTCCATGAAATGGTGGCTGCCACTGCAATTCCTCACACGAATCTGGAAAATTATCCCTCTGTGGAAGCAGAGCGGAAGAAACGTATGGAAGAAGAAAGAATCTCGCAAGCGAGATTCTCCGTGCGCAAGCGGTGCCGTTAGCGGCTAATTTTCTTTCCGCGAGCTGCACATTTCCACACGAAGTGAGTTTTTTCTTACATAGGATTCCAAAGGAATTTCCTATGTAAGAAAAAACTCACCGCTTCCACATAAATTCTGTGAAAGCGGTGAGATCACCTTTTAATTCTGTTTTCTTTTTCTAATAGTTAATACAAGGATTGCTCCTGCTGCCAGAAGTCCTACGGTTCCCCACAATGCAAGCTGTGCCTCATCTCCTGTCTTTACAGAAGAACCGGAAGGATTTTTATTACTTCCTGATGGTTTTGACGGATTTGATGGTTTTACAGTAAATTCTTGGGATTCTCCTGCCTTATCTGGGGAAACCTTCACGTTCAGAATTTCTCCCTTCTGAGGCTCTTCTCCATTATCACCGTCGTCCGGGTCTGGATTCGGGATATCTTTTGATTTCACTGTAATTGCCTGTTTTACTGTCTTGGTAACCTCTTTTTCTGTATAAGACAGTTCTATTTCCTTATCTGTTACCTGTAACGGCTCTTTGCTGTAACTTACTGCTTCTGTCACTTCTTTTTCTGTTCCGTCGCTGTAAATTGCGGTTACCTTCATTCCTTTGGCGTCAAAGATTTCACCTTCAACATATTCCGTCTTTTCCGGTGCCTGTGTGATTTTGATGGAATCCAAGGTTACTTCTGGTTCTGGCTCCGGCACTGCAGCACCTTTTTCCTGAAGAAATGTCACTTTAGCCAACTGAATATCTGTATTCTTAACCTTCGTAACCTCTCCGTTTTTCTGTGTATATTCTGCACCTTCGTAATTCGGAAATTCCACCTTTACATAATTTGTCCCCTCAGGAAGTCCATATGCGTCAAAGGTATGTCTTGCATAAGATGGATTTGGTTCCGGGAAATTATCTACGATTTTTACATTTTCAAACCTTGTCCAGTCTTCTCCGTCCGCAGAAGTATAAATCTTAAAGTCCAGGTCTGCCCCGTCTTTTAAGGAAGAGCGCATGGATTTCCCCTTCAAATCCCCTGGTTTTGTAACTTCTTTTACACCCTCTAAGGTCTGATAATAAGTAGTCAGATGCACGTCCTTAACCTCCGGTATATGGTAAACCAGGGACTGGTCTGTCGCGCCTTCTTTTACCGCAACTCTGCTGGTTTCATATCTTGGCTGACCTCCATAATAGAAGTTATCCTTGCTTTCATAGCTTTCCTCACCGTCATATAATTCCATCAATCCATCTGTATGTGATTCCGGCGCAATATAATATCTGTCATTCTTTCCATTGGAAATGCTCTCCAGATTATCAAATCTGGCAACCGGCTGGTCGGCTGTCTGATATACCCTTACCCAGTCTATCAGATAGTCACTGTCCTGCTTGGTTTCCTGCTTTGTATAATCCACAGGGCCAACCCAGCCATCTCCTACCTGTGTTTCTAAAATCGCAAACATCGGACGGGTATGCATGCCATCTCGACCGTCGTCTTTTCCGGCTGTTGTGCTGTGTACCTGCACACCGTCAATAAAGAATTTAATAATTTCCGGATCCCACTCTACCTCAAAAACATGGAAGTCCTGACACCACGCCTCATAGTTCTTTGTTACAATACCATCGGAAGCTTTATTTTCGTCTAAAATCCCAAAATGATTTGTCGTCCAGGCGTCCCATGCTTCCTGTCCAAGATATTCCAGTACGTCAATCTCATCATGTCCTGTTTCGTCCTGACACAGCAGCCAAATTGCCGGCCAAATTCCCTGTGAATCATTTGGTTTAGCCCGAACTGCCATGCGTCCGAACTGGAAGGAAAATTTATCCTTAGACTCCACGCGTCCGGAAGACCAGGTGACACTGTCTTTTAATTTCTGATCCTGGTACTGATCCCAACCCACTGCCTCAATAAGCTTTTCTGTTGTTTCATAATTTTTGGAGTTAATAGCCAGATAGCTGTTTTCCCCGTCTTTTTTAATGCTTACAGCGCCCCTGTTATAAATAGCGCCATGATTCGCCATTCCGTCTATAATGTTCCACTTTGTTTCATCTACCGTATCTCCGTTAAATTCATCTGACCACACCAGAGTGTCATATTTTGATTCCGGTGCAACATACTCCGGTTTGGACTCATCAAAATTCTTTCCGGTTGCCCAGATTTCAATCTCAGAATATTTCGCAGGACTGTTGTCCTCTTTATTCACGGTAAACCGCACATATTTTCCAAGCTTTCCTTCTCCAAGGTCAATGACCGTCATGTCCTCTCCCTGTGTCCAGTTGCTCTCGTCAAAAACAACCTCACCCTTATCGGTAGGGGCAGAGGAAACGGATACCTTTACAGATTTATAAGTTCCTTCTTCCAGTTTGAATTTAATTTCTTTCATAAAATAACTGTTTCTATATTCAAACTGCAGCCATCTGTTTCCAAGGCTGTTATGAACCGCATAATTATTATCTGCCTTTCCATCTGTAATCGCCTCAATGTTGGTTGGAGTCAATCCCCGTACATATGGAATCTTTCCGGCAGCAATATTCCTCGCTTCTGCCTCCGGAGGCGGGGTCGGAATCTCAGACTTTGGAACAGAAGCAATGACCTCGATTTCATTAAATAAAACGCCATTACTGTAACCCTTCCAGGAACTGTTTGTATTCTGAATATAATGTCCCTTTCCCCAGATACGGATATATTGTGCTTTTACCGGAGCACCTAAAACAATAGACTGTGCCTGTCCTTTGTTGTCTGTGGTTTCCTTATAATCACCTTCTGCAAATACCACCGTGCTGTTTGCAAAATCCTCTGTATCTGAAAGCTCTACTTTTACATTTTTGAAATCAGAAACCGCTGCATCGTAAGTGTTTCTATACAGGTCTATCTGCTTAACATCTCTTATCTTTCCGAAATCATACTGCAGATACACATGATCCCAGCCTGCATATCCATTGTCTTCTCCTCCTGATTCCATACCTGCGATAATTTTTGTATTATTACTGTCATCATTGCTTCCGGCCTTTATACCGTCTGTTGCGTTGGAAGGATTCTGTATCAGAACCTGAGGAACCGTAGGACCTCCTACTACAATTTTATGTGTGCTGTTTGTAGTTGGCTGTAATCCAAGCATAATGTTGGCGTCTACCAGTTCTTCCCCTGTTCCCGGATTTTCCGGGTCTGGGTTCGGGTCCGGATTCGGCTCAGGTTCCGGTTCTGTCACAGGCACGGTTGCTATGGCTTCGATTTCATTAAACAGAACGCCATTGCTATATCCCTTCCAGTCGCTGTTTGTATTCTGGATATAATGCCCTTTTCCCCAGACACGCAAATATCTGCCCTCTGTGCCTTCCGGCAAGTCAATAATCTGTGCCTGTCCTTTATTTTCCGTGGTTTCCTCCACATCTGCTGTTTCATATACCACACTGCTGTCCTTAAATTCTTCATCTGTTGCAATTTCTACTTTTACGTCTTTAAAAGTAGACACTGCATTATCATAAGTATTTCGATAGAGAGAGATTTCCTGAAGATTATAGTTTTCCCCTAAATCATATTCCAGATATACCGGCTGCCACTGGGCATAGCCATTATCCTCGGTTCCTGTTTCTTCTCCGGCAACAATTTTTGTATTATTGCTATCCACATTGCTTCCTGATTTATTGCCGTCTGTAGCTGCAAGAGGATTTAATACCCCCCCGTCTGCGTTTGTGGTAGGTTCTAATCCTGCCATAACATTTCTTTCTTCTGTCGCCGGTTCAGCTTTTACTGTCACAGGAGTGATGTTCCCTGCACAAAGAGCCATTGCCATAAACAGCGAAAGACCTTTGGCGATTCTTTTCTTTTTAATCATAGAATTCTCCTTTCCATACCCCGTTCTTCTTTCCAAACCTTATAGCCGGTGTTATAATACATTCTGTTACTATAAATCTGTTTGTTTGAAAGAAAGCATGAATGATAATGGAATCCGTAAAAAAAGAAGTCAAATATACAGAAATTGAAAAATACAGCTGCCTGGAATTTCTCAGAAAAAATTCTGTAGAACTTTACCTGAACTACTGTGGGAAGGAAGTTTGTCCCCCAGCCATACCTATGGTCCGGCTAGCCGTCAGGAATATCTTCTCCACTATGTCATTGACGGGGAAGGCACCTTTATTGCCAATGATACAACTTATCACTTGGAAAAACACGATGCTTTTTTGATTTTCCCGGAAGAAATCACTACCTATACGGCAGATTCCAGCCACCCCTGGACCTACGTCTGGATTGCCTTTGATGGAATCAAAGCATGGGAATGTCTGGAACAGGCAGGCCTTTCAAAAACAAAAAGGATTGGACATTTCCACAGAGAAGCGGAACTCATACATTGTATTGAAACCATATTGGCTTCCCATGAACTCACTTATTACAATGAATTAATCCGGGAAAGCCAACTTTTTTCCTTTCTGGCAATTTTAATTCAGGAGTACCAGGAATCCACAGAAAAATCCGAAGAGAATCCTGTTTTGCCTCAGCAGTCCTATGTAGATTATGCCATCACATTTATTGAAAATAATTACCAGAAAGAAATCACAGTTCAGGATATTTGCAGCCATGTAGGAATCACCAGAGGATATCTCACTCATATTTTTCAGCAGAGCCTGCATACCTCTCCCTACGAATATCTTTTGGGAATCCGCATAAATAAATCATCTTCTCTACTGAAAACCACAAGCCTGCCAATCAACCAGATTTCCCTTATGGTCGGCTACCATGATGCCCTTGCCTTCTCTAAAATCTTCAAGCAGAAAACAGGGGTCAGCCCAAGAGCTTTCCGAAGTTCTTCCAATACCCTTGTTTTATCTGACAAAAAAGACCTGTAATTCTTTTCTACATACCTTTATCATTCAATGAATTGACACGGTCAGATATAACATCTGTTTTGTATGCTGCCATTTTAGCGTAAATACTGCATATATTACATGTTGTTTTGTACTATTTTTATGTCCCTTTGTCTTTTTTATTTTATTTCCCTTCTGTTTTCCCCATTCCAAAACAAAACCTCAGGGCTATCCATTGGCAACATTTCCTTCCCATGGATAACCCTGAGGCTACACAAGCTTTACAAAACTCTATAAAATTTCCCCTTTAAATTCTCTCCAGCACCAACGGCCCTTCCTTCTGCTCCAGCATCATCTTTTCTCCGCTGCTTTCCAGAACCGCTTCTCCCAGTTTCCATTTTCCCTTTGGAATCCATACTTCCCGTGCAGTCACGCCTTTTTCGTGAATCGGCGCTGCCAGAAGTCTGTCCCCAATCATAAACTGATTCATAACTCTTTCCATACCCTGTCCCGGGAACACATATTCCATATGACGCACAATGGGTTCACCGGTTTCATATGCCTGCTGCACAGCTCCCAACAGAATCGGCAGATACTTCTCTCTCACCTGCATAGCTGTCAGCACTTTCTGATAATCCTCTTTTCCCAGAAGCCGCCATGGCGCTGCCGAAAACTGCATAACCGGCGTCAAAGCAGCAATTTCACAATATCTTACAAACAGTTCTGCATCAAAATTTCCATCGGTACATTCCTGGAAGTTCAGATACTCGCCCCCGCCAATCATATCCGGGCTGCCAAAGGGGTGTCCTGTAAGTCCCTGCAACAGCATACCGGTCATCAGACCGCCTACGCCCTTCTCGTCCCAGGTATGATGCTTATCGCAAAGACGCTGCATCAGAGAATATCCTCCTGTTTTAAAACATACGCGCAGCTCATTAAATGCATACTGCTCGCCAAACGCTACCCAGAGTCTTGACAATTCGTCGGTAGTGACCTGTTTATGCATTTTGTCCCCTTCGGTATAGTAAATGGAATCTCCGGCATCAAACTTAAATCCGTCAATGCCCAATTCCTGTAAATCATCTAACTGCGCTTTCAGCCACTGCAGAGCCTCCGGATTGGTTAAGTCCAAGGCTGCGGAATAGCCGTTCCACCACTCCAGGATTCTGGGCTTTCCTTCCGGTGTTTCAATAAGGAAATGCTTATCCCTGGTTTCCCTGTATTCTACAGTGTCCGGTGTAATAAACGGACACAGCCAGACCTTTCAACGTTGTTTCCACCTTTTCATGTCCAAGGCGTTCTGCAATCTCCAATGGAGCCACTCCCATATCCACCAGCATACTGGCATGGGAATGGCGAAGATCATGCAAACGAATCCTTTTTACACCTGATTTTTCAATTCCAGCCGCCATACAATGCTCCATATGGGATTTTGTAAAGTGAAACAAACGCTCATTTTTCATAATTCCGTACAGATGGCTGCAATACTCTCGGAACTCATCCGCCAGAAAATCTGGCATGGTTATAATCCGGATACTTTTCGGTGTTTTCGGCTGTGTTATCACATCTTTTCCTTTTAATCGCTGATAAGATTTCGTAATGGAGATGGTCTTCTCTTCAAGATTGATGTCGTCATAAGTAAGGGCAAGCAATTCACCGATACGCATTCCGGTCCAGTACAACAGAAGAAACGCCATTCTTGTCTCCGGTTTATCACTTACTGTCTCTAGAAAATCATTGAACTCTTCCTGCATCCAAAAGTCCTTCGGTTCTCCTTTGCTCTTGCCTATCGCTCCTGCCTTTCTGCAGGGATTATCCTGCAGGTTATAATATCGGATAGCATAGTTGAAGATCGCCGTCAGCTGACAGTTGATTGTTTTCAAATACGTCTGCGAATAGCCTTTTCCATTCTTATCCTTATACATCAACAACTCATTTTGCCATGCACGTACATCTGCCACCGTAATCTCACTAAGAATCTTTTTCTCAAAATATGGTCTGATCTTCAAGTCAATAATGTAACGCTTTGTATACATGGTGTGTTCCCGAAGTCTTACATCCATATCCTTATAGTAGATTTCCAGGAAGTTCCCGAATTCGATATCCACACCCTGGCTCTGTTGCTGAAGGAAGTCTCGCTCCCACTCTTTTGCTTCACCTTTGGTTCGGAATCCTCGTTTTTGTTTTCTCTTTTGGTTGCCCTGCCAGTCTTTATAATAGACCTGAACTTTCCAGTTCTTTCCTTCTTTGTAAACACCCATTGCTAATCCTCAACGTTCATTCCATAAATCTTTTCTGCCAAAAATTTGGTAGAGATTTTTCCAGCTACTACAATATAGCCTTTTACTTTCAACTCCTTGTTGTACTCTCGCATCAAATTGTAGGCATATGCTTTAGAAACACCAAGAATTGCACACACATCATCCACATCCATATACATTTTTTCCTGCACCATACTCATATCGCTTTATCCTCCTTCAAATATTGCTCAACATGTTCAGACCATAGATCTTGTCCTCTACATAACGGGTTGGTACCCGACCGAGAATCACATAATAGTTCTTACTTGCCAGATCTGCATTCATTCTTTCCACCACCCGGTAAGCAAAAGAAACTGATAACTCAAAGAGTTCGGCAATGTCTTCCACTGATAAATACATTTTTCTTTTACGCATGAAACCATTCCTTTCCTTCTTCCTGTGGAATCTCACAGGTATCTTCTACTCCGTAGAAACGCTTCACAAAATATTTTGTCGTAACTTTTCCTCTAAGCGTCAAATATCCCTGTTCTTCCAGCTCCTTATTCAGATTGCCAATGATCTCATAAGCCGATGTC
>PPYF01525452.1_pt1 | contig 22535 bp, 25 predicted proteins | sample 1559871 | NCBI WGS metagenome assembly PPYF01 (sample SAMN08240021, study PRJNA423297) | Human gut metagenome, whole genome shotgun sequencing project.
AACCTCCGAACAACAGCCATCCTTGCCATGATTTTAATTTCTTTTCCATTGTATATCGGTTTTATTATTTTATTACGTAGTTATGCATATGCTTATTCCTTATTATTAACCATCTTCCGAAGCCATTCCGGTACGGGTGATTCGGGAAGAGGGACGATAGCTGCCGGAGTAGCGGACAGCGAATTCTTACCACCATGAGGTACATCCCGATGACAGTCCCAGCAAGCCTTTCCTTCTCCCACCATAGACATCATATAATCTATCTTTCCTGTTTTTACAAACTCCGTATTCAGTTGCGTATGGCAACGGATACAGTTATTCATAATCACCTGCGAACTGGCCTCGTGGGCCTGTATCACCTGTGGCTCGCTTTTGGCGAGAAATGCAGCTACGTGCTTCATACCATCCATTCCTTTGAATGTCCATTTCTTTACAATGTTCTCGTGAGGAACATGGCAATCGTTACAGGTAGCATCCCGTGCATGTGAACTGTGAAACCATGTAGCATAATAAGGAGACATGATGTGACAATTTACACACGCTGCCGGATCATCGCCCAGATACGTATGTGCCCGAAGCATATACATAAATAAAGCTCCTCCGCCTACAATAATACCGCCAATGATAACGGCTACTATCCTTGATCTGTACGAAGGAAAAATTCGGTTTATAAATGGTAACTTCATCATAGTGAAAAAGTATTTTTCACAAAAGTAAAGCTTTGGAAACACAAAAGGTGTAATAACTATTACACCTTTTAAAGAAAATTATACGAACACTGATTAATAAGAGAAAAAAGATACTCCATCCCGCCCCCGTTTTACATGGCAGGCTGGCTATTTTATTTATTCATCGTGATGATGATCGTCCCCTTCGGCGGTAGTGCTCAGTACAATATTGCGCGCAATGTAGGTTTCGTTTCCTGCGGCATCCGTGCAATAAACCATCAGATGATAATCGCCCGGAGTAGCATTGGCCGGAATTACAATATCGTGGTGATGGATATGCGCCGTTTTCTTTCCGGAGATATCATAAGACCTGTTGAAACTGAAATCGACAGTGGCTTCGTCCGTAGCGGCAGCCCTGCTCTTTCCATGCGAATGGTGGTCGAAATTACTATGTATTTCAATCATATATGACTTTAACATGACGTCGTCCGACAGATCCATTTCAAAATGTACTCCGTGCTCGTCGCCAATTTTCAGTTCTTGCCCTTCTTCCGGTTCACTTAGTTCAATCACCGGTTTGGTGGTATCGCTATCCGAATCGTCACAAGAAATAAATGCAAATACAGACATTGCCAGAAGGCTGATGATCAGGAGGTAAAGTTTTGTTTTCATTACAGTAATTTTTTAAATGGAATTTTGATTAATAATTGGAAGTTTCGTCCCGGTTCCGGAATTTCTACTTTCCTGTAAAAACTAAGATGATTGTAATATCTGGTATTGAAGATATTACGGGCGGTCAGGGTTATTTCTATCTCGTTAGTCCTGCCAACCGGAATATTCAGCGAGCCACCCAAATGAAACAGGTTGGCCCCCGGTGTACGGTCCTCATTACGGTCTACACGGTTCTGACGGGCAATAAGTTGCCACTCCGCATAAAGCATGCAGTGTTTTCTTTGCCATGTCAACGTATTCCGCATACCGAACGGCGGAGAAAAACTTAACGGAATATGCTCGTCACAGTTGTAGGTGTAAACGTATTCTCCGGAGATACGGTAATTGAAATGACGCAGAAAGTTAATGTCTATCGTAGCCTCCGTTCCGGCAAACAGTGCTTCGGCTCCCGTGTAGCGGTAAATCTGTCCGGCATGCGGCAGAACCGACCATTCGCCCGTGGGACGCAGAAAGATGTAGTTACTGAACCAACTGACAAAAGGAGACACGGAAACGGAAAGTCCGTGATATCGCAGGTTGTAGGAAGCATCCATCTGCCATCCTTGCTCGGATTTCAGAGAAGCATCTCCCTGCTCGTGACGGAAAGTGCCGTGATGTACGCCGTTAGCAGCCAGTTCATTGGCTCCGGGGAGGCGGAAGCTACGTCCGATGTTCACTTTCACCATGTGCTGAACAGAGGGTGTCCATACCAGTCCCAAAGAAAAGGAATAGTCACCGAAATGCTTTCGGACAGCATGACTGTTCCATTTATAGGACTCTACTTGTTCATCATCATATCCTTGCCTCCGAAGGTAATCCGCCAGATAAACGTCCTCATGCGGAGAGATGCCAATATAACCATAATCATATCGCACGCCTCCACTGACAGAGAGAATGTTATTAGGCTTATACGTCGTAAGCCAAAGCAATCCGGTAGTAGAACGATGGTACTCCGGCAACAAGAATGAATAGCCGGAAATGTCGTTCTGCTGATGCTGCCCATCCCACCCCAACGTATGCTCCCATGAAGAAGAGCCAATAAAGCGGGCTTTTACCGAAGCACTGTATGTGTTCAGATCGAAAGCCAGTTCTTTGTCCGGGTCCTTCTCCGGCGCAGGCTGGGAGCCGTAATGAGTATGAAAAGCACTCCATTCCTCCCGATGGTTATTCTGAAATCCCAAATCACCGGACAGGATCAGTTTCTCCCAAGCATATTGCTGATGTGTAGTTACTTTCAGATGATTTACCTTGCTGTAAGGCAGTTCAATATTCCGGCTGTCTCCGTCATCCTCTACACGCGATGCGTCGGGGACACCGTGTGCGCCCGGAAAGAAGCCCGTCTTCTGATAGACATTACTGATGGAATAGTCTGCTTTATAGCCTTTTCGCTGATATTGGGTGAAAAGACCGATATTGCGTTCCACTCCTGCCGTATTTTTCAGTTTACGCCCATAGACAGGCATTTTCTGAGTCAGGTAGATAATGGTATCCGTAGGGATGCGGTAATCACCGAAGTGCTGTTCGGAATAACGGATTTGCGCATACCAGGCATTCTTTTTAAGTCCCAGCATCAGCGAACCTGCCAGTGTTCCGTTGACGGATTTACCCAATAGGGTGACATCGCCGAAGAGCATATTCGCAGAAGGTATGGGAGGAGAGGCTATATCAATCACTCCACCCATGGCATCACTGCCGTAAAGCAGTGAGGAAGGACCTTTCAATACATTGACTGCCTCGATATTAAAGGCATCCAGTTCCAGTCCGTGGTCGGCTCCCCATTGCTGGCCTTCCTGCTTGATTCCGTTTTCCAGTACGGCTATCCGGTTGAATCCCATCCCCCGAATCATCGGTTTGGAGAAGCCGGAGCCTATGTCCATAGCTTGTACTCCGGGAATATTCTCCATTGCCTGCATGAAGTTTCCCGTAAAATGTTTGCGCAGAAAATCCTGTTCTATCACTTCAACCGTAAGTGCAGACTTCTTGGCTTGACGCTGTTGGTATGACTCGGTCACAACAACATCAGGTAAAAGCATACTCTTGATTGAATCGGACTTCTGTGCGTGGACGGATAAGGTTACAAACAGCCCTATTACGCCCGAAATAATTCCGATACGCATCAATTACAATCTTTTATATAATGTGTAAAATGAATGTAAGGACAAGTTACAATGAACCTGTTTTCCTAGAAAATATGAATATGTAATTATGCGGCAGGAGGCGCGCGTAGGTGATGCGAATAAGTTCGTTTGCAGACAACCTTATCCTGATAAGTAATCGGCTCGTAAGGAACGAGCGTCAATATACAGTGAAATTCTACCGACTGAGGTTCTGTAAAGAGAGAAAGGGAGTATTTACATATCGCACAATCCTCGGCATGACTCCGGGAATGGTCGGCATGAGAGCATGACGTTTCATCTTCACTTCCATGATAGTGAAAGGTTTTCACTACAAAGAAGGGAATGAATGCCATGAATAACATCCATGCTATGTATGCTCTTATTTTTCTCTTGTGATACATTCTCCCCTATCGTTTTAACAGAATAGTGAGGCAAAGATACTCGTATGAAACAGACGGCGCAAATTATCTGACTTAATATGTGTTATTAAAAGAATAGTAATAACCGATTCTAATCCAATATATTTTCAGGTATATCGTTCGAGCCTGCCACAAAATACTGAATTATATTTGTTTCTGTATCTACCGCATTCATTGTCACAGGAGATGCTGACCTTGTTGATCTATTAATTAAATCAGCTTTCATATTCCAGTCAATACCTAACAATATTTCTATAAGAGTAAACATACGTTCTGATGTATTAGATATATTGTATTCATAGGTTCTTTTATCGTTCAGTTCCTTATCAAAATTCAATATCATATAACAAGTACTGTTTTTAATAAGAAACTGGTAATTTCCCGTACATTCTTTCTTTTCCATTTTCTCATCGAAAAGATAAAAATCCCTATCTGAATTATTTATAAAAAATAGATTTTCACCTCCTGTGTAGGGTACTTGTGCAGGATGTGCAACTTTCAGGTTCAAATAACTATCGACTATTTTTATTTTTAAATCAACCGTTTCGTTAGTTACATTATCCTTGACAGTAATGGTGGTTTCTCCTTTTTGTTTGGGTTTCACAACTAAATTACCCATATCTATCGGACTTGATAAATCAATATCTATGCTTAAAACATCTGTATTTTGAACGGTTACGGTATAGTCTCTGTTACCACCTCTGACGGGGATATTTTTTGCTCCCAACAAAGGACGCTCATAATATCCTTTCTCAAAGGACAGAGAATATATTTCTTGCTTTTCATCGTCTCCACAACTTACAAGGGTAATTGTGCAAAGGAATAGAAAAAATATTCCTAATAATTTCTTTGTTTTCATATTTGTATTTTTGTGATGTCTGTCCCTAAAATCTATACTTCCCAACACTTCCATCCTTTGTTTGCACAAATATATACCACATAAGTCCGTACATGATAGTTAGGAAATTTTCTTTTTGTATCTTCTCCGTATTTCTTGACCTGCACTATATGTTCCGCAAGCGGTTCAGTAAGTGTCAGCATTTTTTCAGCCTCTTTTGCACGATAATACTTAAACTCAACCACACGGTCGTCTGTGTAATAATCTGTACCGGGAATACCTGTCATTTCAAAATCCGAACGTCCTACCGAATTATTCTGCTCTATAGCAAATGTATAACAGCTGCTTAAGTAACGCGACACCAGTTCATAAAAAGAACAGCGAATAAAATTTTCATTCATCTTATCAAATACCTGTGCAGGGAATTGTCCCAAATATTGTTCAAAGTAGTTTTGTACTAGGGGTTCCAAACGGCGGTCGGCATCATAACGTTCATAAGTAGGCACATAGCGTTGTGCATTTCCTTCAATCCGGTTTAATTGGTTATAATAATCCATATAGACACTACGCATAGTCATATTAGGTAGTACCATACGATAACTATTCTTCAATGTTGTCATTCCCAAATAGAACAAACTAACAGGATAAAAATCTTTATCAAAAAACTTCTTCTTATTGAACTTGCTGGAAAGATCAGCTACATTATAAGACAATTCGTCATCAATAACCAATGCATCGAGCATTGCTTTCGCATTATCTAACGAAAGAGTAAGCCGACGAATCCAATTAATATCCGTTCGCAAGTTTTCATCCACCAGTTCATCAGGAATACTACCGGCATTGGCTGCAAATTTTTTGAAGAAATAAGTAAGAATGGTAGCATTAAATAACCGGTCTCCATTAGGGCGGAAACGATATCCGTCATAATTACTCACAATCAGTTGCCAAATTTCATTATAGCGGTCCTGTCCTGTAGAATACTTATCAAGCACGTAGCGCAAATAAACTTCTGTTTCTTCATATGTAAATCCGAGCATATTCATAAAACCCGGTTCCAAAGTAAGTATCTCTGCTATATTGTAACCGCTAGTCAAGTCATCCATCGTAACAGGTAACACTCCCGTACAAAAACAAGTACGAATGCTGCCTTCACCGATACCCGCCTTTATTACTTTAAAGAAAGTACGCAAGAAACTATCATTGGTTGTCACCTCCTCATAAAGCGGGTCATTATATGCTGTAAGTAATTGATTGGTAAAGTTATCGTATTCGTCAATCAATATATAAACTTTAGGAAAGCTATGGGAACGGACATAATTGAGCACCTCTTCCAGCATTTTGGAAGCATCTCCACGAGTGGTAAACTGAAAATCACCGAACAAATCTCTGTTATGTTCGACCATAAGCTCTACCGGACCGCAGTTTAAATCATTGAAGTTCTGCGCCAATCCCTCTATACTATTCGCCATCACCATTTTTGAAAAATCATAGCGAATAATCATATATTGATTATGTTCTTTCGTTGGATGACTACCAATCCAAGTACCTCCAAATAGTTCTTCAAACCGATGTGCTTTAGTACGATCATAATAGCAAGCTAAAGTAGAAACCAACAAGCTCTTGCCAAAACGGCGGGGACGAAGAAACACAGGAGCATTATAATCCTCTAATTTAGGAATATAATCTGTTTTATCCACATAATAAAAACCTCGTTCACGCAAATCTATGAAATCAGCTACTGCATAAGGAATTGTTATTCTTGCCATATTACTATTTTCTCTATATACATACAAAGATATAAAATTGTTAGCTAAAAGAAGATATATTAAAGGAATAGATTATATTATTTTGATTCATATATAGCTTGTAATTTCAAATTCACAGATTTAATTGTTGGAAATCTCATCAATCGATTTCCCCTCAATTGTGATATTCATTTCATTTATATCTTTACCCATAGAAGACATAGCTTCTTTGACTGCTTTTATAAACATTTGTTCTGTTTGCTTTTTTATTTCCAACGGGGTAACATAATCATAAACATCAATTATCTGCCCAGTTGTATTAAGCGTATAGGTTTTCTCAAAATAATTACATATTCCACTTTTGTCTATTACTTCATACGCCAAGGCTATCGCAACAAACGCTTCATCCCCTTTTCCAATAAATATATGCTCATCAAAAACATTTCTACTATCCAATAATTTGTAACATCCAGTGATGGAATCACTTTTATAGGAATCATCTTCTTGCCATACTTCAACAGGAATAGGCACCTTTTTCTCTATTAGAATCCATTCTTTCATCTTTAATGATTGACCTGCTGTTAATTTATCTTCAAGAAAATCTGTAACACACTTTGTGCTCCAACTCACAATCTCTGAGTCTGTTGCATTCGGTGATATAGAACTTTCACAAGATATGTTTATCAAAGTCACAACTAGAAGTATAAAATAAAACTTTTTCATTTGTATCAAATAATTCATTAAACAACTACATTATATAAATGGAGAAACTATCATTGATATCAATAATAGCACACAAAAAATAACTATTAATAAAACAGGAAGCATCAAACAGCCACCACAACCATGTAGAAATTCCGCCTTACCTTTCGTAAACTCTATCTGAGCCTTTTCATATTCAGATAGTTTTTGAGTATTTCTCTTATTCATTTGATTCATATTTAATATCAAAATAGGTTATCTCAATGCGATACATAATTCATCATATACATTTCTATCATAATCATTACTATATACGTATAACTGTTTATCCTGTATACGAAGAATAACATCACTCATATATCTATTACCGTCAATGTCAAAACACTCTTCAAAACCTTTTCCGACATATACTTCTACGCCATCGGCATAGCCAAACAAACCGTTCTCATCATCCCGAAATTTATATTCGTTCTTCTTTAATTTATGGAAATTACAAGATATAGTTTTAATATCAGAGAAGTTTAGAAATATCTTCCCATTTTTCTTATACAACTCATAGAAAAATCCAGTTGCAGCATCTTTCCATTTGCCAATAAAGTCTCCTTGTTGTCTATTGTCTGTTATTGAAAATGTATTTTGTTGACTTACCTTGCCAGAGGGTATTTCCTCAATCTCAGCTGTTTCTGGAATATCTGAAATTGGAAATTGACGCGTCATTTCGTGTTTGACAGCAGCTCTAGTCTTTATTACAGAATCCTTTGTATCCATTTTAAAAGAAGAAAAAATAATACTATAAAGTGCATACATTCCTGCAAAGACAAAAAGAACTACAAGAATAATCATAAATTGAGGCATATTACCCTTTCGTTCATTTTTCTCTATATGCTCCTCTGAGGGTACCGAGTTTTTAATATCAGAAGCACCTTCATTAATTCTTCCCGCACGACCGAACTGTGGAGTTTGAGAATTTAATTCTTTTGGTTCTTTATTTTTTCTTTGTTCCATAGTATTTTTCTTATTTAATATCGTTAATATCATTAATCATCTGAACAACTCTCCCATCAGCATTTAGAACGAATAGCCATTCTTCTATGACATAACCTCCATAACTATTTTTAGCCCTAAATTTATGCATCATAAAATATGTTTTGTTTTCCTTATTATAAATTCCTGAAGGTCCCCAATTCATACTTTGATAGCTATCCGGATCTTTCAAATAATGATGCTTCAAATATGTTCTTACACCTGCCATTGCCTCTGTGCTACTAGGACCGTTTTGAATATTTATATCTCCACTATTTCCATTCGAGTCTTCTCCTATTTTCATTAGCAAAAACAATGCAAGACATATTGCAAGAAATATCATAGGCCATTTCCATTTTTTCTTTTCTGTACTTCTATTTGTACATTCATGCAGTGGATTTTTAAATATATGCCCACATGTTAAACATTTAATATATTCTTCATCTTTCAACTCATCCGCTATTATAAGACTTATATTACAACTAGGACAAAATGTATTGGAGACAAAACACTCTTTATCATTTAAAAATTTTAATGAACGAAGCGCTGAAAGTGTTTCGCGGAAGCCTGCATTTATAGCGTCGCTATTGTTTTGCAAATTCAGTGGAGGATGATATGCAGTGATTAACTCTTTCTCTACCATTTTGTATTCATCATTAGCATAATAAAGAAAACCCAGATTACTCATCATCCAACCTGTTATACATTTTTCATCTTCATCACAAAACTTAGCTTTACCACCAGTAGATGAAAGTATTAATTGCATCCCCATCAAACATCCAATAGATTTACGCAAAGTTGAGATTCCTGAATTTCCCTCCAAATGTTGACGGTGTATACGGAAACGCAAACTCTTCTTGGTATTTCCTGTATAAATGACTTCATATTTTTCACCTAAATATTCAAGTAAAGCAAGTTTAGGAATGATATGTATTCTGTTACATTGCGGAAGCAAAGATGAACTACGCAATATTACAAGATAATTTCCAGGCTTATCCGGCAATTTAGAAGCTTTCATATTCTGCGGGTCAAAAAATTGGAATTCACTTAAAGAGATCATAAAAACCCTCCTTATCGCTTGCAGCCCCCACCAAGCGAAGTTTATATATACAAAAAGCGTGGAACTGCAATGCCACGTCTTAACTTGGAGGTCCTGAGAAAACCTGTGAATACAGACGGTTTGGAAATAGCAGCCCACGCTATAGCGTGAGAACCACTATGCCATCCTTGTATTCACTCATGAAATTTCTCAGGTTTCCAAGTTACAAGATAAGCACAACGCTTCTTTATTTTCTAATATGTTTGAATAAAAGTAATTCTATTCGCCTGCAAAATTATATAAATAATTTAATGAAATGAGATAAACAGGACTTTTTCTTATCGCATTATGTTCAGAAACATTCTTTTATTGAATTGACTACTCTTCCTGCTTCCACACATAAAAGACAGTTCGTCCTGCTCCCCTCTTGCGAAGAGTCCCCTCCTTGATGAAAGTATTCAAATCATCAATTGCTTTCAATCGGGGGAGTCCGGTCAGTCTGCTATATTCTATACGCGTGATTCCTCCGTTCTTCTTCAGAAATTCCTGCAACATTTGGAGACGGTCTTCAATGGATATTTTAGTGTCGTGAGTTTTTACTTTGGAGTTCTCAACTCGTTCAAGTTCTATCTCCCGCTTTATTTTCTTTTTAAATTCTTTGGAAGTACGTAAATGAACATTGTCAAAACGGATAGACTCGGCACGAATTTCTTTCTTAGTCATCACTTTATGGGTACACTTCAACGAAATGCTGAAATGTCCAAGTTCGCCCAGTTCCACGATGTATCCATCCGCCAAGGCTTCGGCCAGTTCATCAACTACAGCGCCAAGTACTCCTTCAATTATATTGTGCGGGAAAGGTTGGTGACGGGATACGCGTTCTATAAAATCTTTTTTCGAATAAGTTCCACTCGGAACGATGCGGGCATGAAGGGGTTGTTTCTCTCCTGTATTCTGAACATCTGGCGTTTCGTATAAATCATAATATGTACTCATTACTAGCTTTGTTTTATCAGTTTATATATTTATTGCTTGCTTTCCTAATATTTGGCCCTGTATATACTATTCTTTAATGCTTAGCCTGCATATAATTATTCGTCTGACTATAGTTCTCTTTTCGTCTGACTATAGTTAGACGAAAGAGCAACTACAGTCAGACGCAAGTATCACTATAGTCAGACGAATAGTCTATCGCATACAAAGGTACAGTTTTATGTAATGCGAACTTTAATTCTTAGCAAGAAAAAGATAACCCGTACTAAGAACTTAATCTCCCAACAGCAACTTACTAATGGAGCATTCCTACCAGTTTGCGTAGTCAATGCCTTTGTACACATTTTCGCCTTATCCATATTACTCAATGGCAAAACGCGCCGTCATCTCATACCGCAATTTAATAACGCGATATTGCTCAGTGGCAGCTGTCCCCATACTGACATTACTCTGTGCCTGATAAAGAGAATAAGGACTTACATAGCTCGAAGCCGGTTCGACAATACGAATGACCTCACCCAGTTTTTGTCCCATAGCTTCCACAAGATAAGATGCCTTTTCACGTGCTGCTTTCAATGCTTCTATCTTACCTTGTTTCCGATAGTTCGGCAAATCCTTGTGCTTCAGTTCCCCGATACGCATGGACTCGATACCTTTTGTATCAATCTTCTTAATAACGGCATTTATCTTTTCGAAGTCAGTAAACCGGATGTCCAGTTGCTTACCTATCAGAAATTCTTTTCCTTTCTGACGCCAATAGTCTCCGATTTCCTGTACACGAATAGCCTCATCCGAAATTCCTGCTCTACTTAGCACCCGACGCAAATCTTTTTCAATCCATTCCAACGGAACTTTCGTTTTATAATCTTCCGGCTTGGACTTCGGCACAAATTCCTCTTTCCAATATTCCTTTATTTGAATCAAAAGATGAATCTCATCCGGAACAACTTCTATTTCAGAAGAACCGGTTACCTCAATATATCTTCCCTCACTCTCCTGAGCATCGGCAACGACACTCCATACACATAAAACAATAGCTAATAAGAACAATTTTCTCATATCTCTGAATTTATAATAGTACTTAGTTTCTGAATTCCCTGTTCCATATCAGACAAATGTAGTAATAAAAAATCAATCAATGCCTGTTTTTACCATAAAGCTATCCACAAAGTCCATCATAACAAGCAAATGTTCTTTATCTATCAACAGGATATCTCCGTTCTTTACTTTATATTTCCGTGGCTCTTTACCGGAAAGTAGCGAAATCACTCCCTGTTCAAACAGACGCCTTAACTGAGTGCTGGAAAGAAGAAAATTCCTTCTTAATAAAGACGACAATTTCAAATTAAATTCAAACTCGCATTTGATTTGAATCTTTATGATTGCATCGGGCATACGGATTATATCTTCTTTCGAGAAGTTATCCGTAACCTCATATTCTACACTATCATAATCCATTTTCAAATGATTCCTGCCGGCAAGTTCGGCAGAAAAAACATATTTCCAGGCTGCTTTCCGATCGTTCATGGAAAAGCTATGAAACAGGACTTTATCTATCAAATCCGGTTTGGTACGTGACAGCAAAGTAATGTTGCAAGTATTATCGCATTTCACACACCGATATATCAGCCAGACATCGATGTTCTTTTTCTGCGCATTCATTCTAAACTTATCACTGCAGTAAAACCGGTCACTATCGCAATGACTGCATTTCTTAATTAATAAAGGAGAATTCTTTGCCTTTATCTCCCATGTAAATGTTGTATCCATAAAGCAAAGTTGGATATAAGCCATTTATAAAATTCACAAGATGTCACAAGATGGCGTGAAATTTATCTGTCGAGCTCATCCATCATCTTCTGTATTTTATCCTTCAACTTATCAAGAAATTGTGTCCTGTTCTTCTTCCTATTCCTGATTTCCAAGAAGATACGATAAAAGTCCCCAATCTCGATATTGAAAAGTACCTCGCAACAAAAAGCGATGTCTTTCAGACTGGTATTTCCATTATTAAAGCATTTGCCCGCATAGATCGCATAGATGAATTCAACCAAGGCAACTTTACTATCTGTCCATTGCAGCAATTTACTGTCTACTATGGAGGTGAATTTAAGATGCAGTTTGTCTGACAGCGAATCGATCTCGTCTGATACATATTCTATCAAATGACTATTCGCCAGAATCATTGCAACGCTTGAATCGTGTAAGGTGGTAAAAGAAGGGTCCCTGTCCAGCAAATGACAATGAACATCGGAAAGAATATCATAATTCTCACGGATAAAATAGTGGTTATCAAGTTCGGTCTGACTGGCACGATAATAATCATAGAAGCTATTATTTAAAAATGACTTCTGTATATTTTCCAGTTCCATCTTTAAATATTTGCATTGAGCCGACAGGGATTTGCCGACACGGTTCTTTTCAATCTGATATAAACGGATATAAAACATCAGCAAGCCGGAAATCTGCGGTTTCCAGACTTTAAAGAACTGAATTTCTTCTTCAGGGTTCTGAAATTGATATTCGGCAACTGCCCTTTTCAGCAAAGTAAGTGATGTCTGTATGACATCTATTATCTGCTTTATCCGCTCGAGAGGGGCAATCGGCTGTTGCTCAATCCTTTTAATTTCTTTTTCTATGTTCAGCTTACTATTTCTTACGAAATTTTCCATTCATTCTCAATGTACCCACAGCTTTCGAATCATCATAAGGAGTCTGACTAAAAGCCTGAATACCAAATTGCACTCGTCTTAAAAAAACGATGCAGTGAATAATAAAATTGATAAAATGAAAAACCGGTTCAAGTAGAAGTACTCAAACGAAAGAAATTAGCCTGTGGTTTATGAGGCTAATATTAAGCTATAACAAATTTAAGAATGGTGCCCAAAATAGTTGCTTTTAGAATTCAGATGCAAATATAACCGATTTTTTATGATTATATGAAGTTTATATGAAAATTTGAAAACAGCCTGCGGGAAGCTACAGAAAAATACTATCTTTGCCTTCGGTTCTTCACAAACACAGTGATGAAACCATTCTTTTTAATCACATAAATAATAAAAGAACTATGATCAGATTAAATGTTTTTGTTCGTGTAAACGAAACAAACCACGAAAAAGCGATTGAGGCAGCAAAAGAACTGACTGCCTGCTCTTTGAAAGAAGAAGGATGCATTGCTTATGATACTTTTGAAAGCAGTACCCGCCGTGATGTTTTCATGATTTGCGAAACATGGCAGAATGCTGAAGTATTGGCAGCACACGAGAAAACCGCTCATTTTGCACAATACGTAGGTATCATTCAGGAATTAGCTGAAATGAAACTGGAAAAGTTTGAATTCTAAATGAATGTCAGATAGACGAAAACCACGTCTTCCAGCCTAAACATAAAAGAGAAAAACAGTCCTTACTTTGGGAATGTCTTTCTCTTTTTTCGTACACAAATGTACCGTTACCTGTCAATTTTATAATCGCTCCAGATCAAGATTAGTCAAGCTTTTTATGAATAAAAGTGCCTTCAATCCAGTAGGTTGCGTGATTGGCGGTAAACTTTAGCAATACATAACCCGGATCTGTAGGACCACCGGGAAAGTGTTCGATAAACCAGTCCTGCCAAAGTTCCTGCTTCAGTTTTTCGTCTGTCACGACTTCTACTTCTCCCATCAATGCCACACTGTCCCCCTTTTCCTGAAAACATAATCCTGCTTTCGGATTCGATAAAAAATCAATAGTCTTCAATGAATCCGCTCCGGTGGACATCCAGATAGTGGAAATTCCTTCTGCTGCAATTTTACTCATTGGCACAGGACGGGGATAGCCTTCCTTGTTCACAGAAGCAAGGGTGACAACTTCGCATTTCTGCAATAACTCCACCGCTTTTTCTTTCATAGTTTTTGTTGACATAATCTTATTGTATTAATTTTATTTCGCCACAAAGATAACGGCACAGATGTCCGTTCTATTGTAAAAAATCGACTTTTACTAACTTGGATTCTACGGTTCGATATAGGTCAGCGTTATATCCTCTGGAAGTGTGAGTGAAAGAAATGATGTAGGAGTATTGCCCGACAATGTTTTAATTTCTTTTGAGAAATGTGCCAGATCATAATATCCTGCGTCGATGGCAGTAGTCAGCAGGTTGACAGAGGCCGTGTTTCTCAGTAATTCTACTGCATTCTTGAATTTAACAATGCGGCTATATTCTTTAGGAGTGAATCCGGTGTTATGTTTAAACTTCCGTTCAAAATGACGTTGGCACAGGCATACCTCATCCATCAGACTACGAACAGAACGCTTCCCACCGGACTGATTGATTATATTCACCGCTGCGGCAACTTGGGAATCAACAGGCTGATAGTTATGTGCAAGATACGCCAGGAGATATTCTTCAACGACCTGAATCCGTCCCCGGACATCATTCTGCTCACATACCCTCTCGATAAAGGTACTGTCAAAAACCGCCTGCATTTCATTCGTACTGATTCTGTAATTCGCAAACTCATGCAAAGGCAGCTTTGTAAATCCGGATAACCCACAAGGCAGAAAACGAACGCCAAACTGATGAACGAATTCGGCATAAGTGACAAGCTCCGAATATTTCGTCATCGGCCCCACAAAGTAAGAACGATAAGGTTGCATGAGCAGCGTTTCTTCTTTTACCTTACTCACTGCTTCTCCCAACGTAAAAATGAAATCGGTACAACCATCCGGCAAAATATGGATACGCATACCATATTCCGGAGTTCCCTTAAATTCCCAATAATTATCAATATAGGGAGCGAGTAGACGAGAGGGCTGATATTCTGTGTACATCGGTCTATTTTATACGCAAATATAAAGAGAATAAATGCCAATTCATGTATTTTGCAAAAAATATCATGTACATTTGTGTTTCAAAAAACAGCAAAACGCATGAAGGACTTTGCAGCTATCGACTTTGAAACAGCCAACGGAAAGCGCACCAGCGTATGCAGCGTAGGGGTTGTCATCGTGAGGAACGGAAAAATCGTTAAGAAAATCTATCGTCTGATCCGTCCTTGCCCCAACTATTATACGCAATGGACAACAGCAGTTCACGGACTGACTTACGCGGATACGGAAGAAGCGGAAGATTTTCCTGATGTATGGGCAGAAATAAAACCGCTTATAGACGGTCTTCCGCTTGTTGCTCACAACAGTCCTTTTGATGAGGGCTGTCTGAAAGCTGTTCACGAGCTATACGAAATGACTTATCCCAATTATAAGTTTTATTGTACTTGCCGCACTTCACGGAAAGTGTTTGGAAAAGAGTTGCCCAATCATCAGCTACATACGGTGGCAGCCCGATGCGGATATGATTTAACCAATCATCACCATGCTCTCGCCGATGCTGAGGCTTGTGCACAAATAGCCTTGCTCATCATCCCCGAGCCTAAAAAGCCAAAAGTTGATTTGCACACCGGAAGCTTATTTTAATACGAAAGCTCCGTAAATGAGCAATATAAAAGACACTACCACTATTATTACTGTCAATAATAGCCGTAGTGTCTTTAAAATAGATTGCTAATTATGAATTCTGCTTATAGAATAGACTTTGCAATACCCATTTCCAAACCGCGAAGTTCTGCCAATCCACGAAGACGGCCTAAGCAGGAATATCCCGGATTTGTTTTCTTCTTCAGATCATCAATCATCTGATGACCATGGTCCGGACGCATAGCGATAGAACATTTACGACGTTGTTGCAGAAGAATCAGGCTCTTCATTACGTTGTACATATCTACATTTCCCTCCAGGTGGTTAGCTTCATAGAAGTTTCCTTCTTCGTCACGCTGTGTACTACGCAAGTGTACAAAGTTGACACGATCGCCAAAACGCTCCATCATACCTGCAAGGTCATTGTCAGCACGTACACCGAAAGAACCTGTACACAAGCAAAGACCGTTTGATTCGTTAGGAACGGCTTCAATCAGTTTTTTAAAGTCTTCTTCCGTACTTAGAATACGCGGTAAACCTAAAATTGTATAAGGAGGGTCGTCCGGATGAATCACCAGCTTCACTCCCACCTCATCAGCCACAGGCGCAATTTCTTTCAGGAAGAAGATCAAGTTAGAACGAAGTTTCTCAGCATCGATATCATTATAACGATCCAATGCTTCCTGAAACTGTTCTACGGTGAAACTTTCTTCCGATCCCGGAAGTCCGGCAATCATATTACGAACCAACAATTTCTTATCGTCTTCACTCATTTGTTCGAAACGGGCTTTTGCTTTGGCTATTTCTTCCGGAGTATAGTCTTTCTCCGCATTCGGACGTTTCAGAATAAAGAGGTCGAAAGCAAGGAAGGCCGCCCTCTCAAAGCGAAGAGCTTTAGAGCCGTCAGGCATTGTATAAGCAAGGTCCGTACGTGTCCAGTCCAATACAGGCATGAAGTTATAGGTAACTACCATTACACCACATTTGGCCAGATTACGGATGCTTTCCTTATAGTTTTCAATATATTTCAAGAAATCACCGGTCTGTGTCTTGATATGTTCGTGCACAGGTACACTTTCCACAACAGACCAAGTCAGGCCCACTTCTTCAATCATTTGCTTACGCTTCATGATTTCTTCTACTGTCCACACTTCGCCGTTCGGAATGTGATGAAGTGCGTTTACTATACCGGTAGCGCCTGCCTGTTTGATATCCCACAAGCTTACTGGGTCATTCGGACCATACCAGCGCCAAGTTTGTTCACATAGATACATAATATGATAAGTATTAAGTAATAAGTAATAGGTATTAAATGGAGAATGCGTCAAAACCTCCGTCGATAACAGCTACTGTACCTGTTACGAAGTTAGAAGCATCACTGATCAGATAATGAATAGTTCCGTAAAGATCTTCCGGTTCACCGAAACGATTGAACGGAGTATGAGCAAGAATTGTCTTGGAACGGTCAGTCAGAGAACCATCAGGATTTGTCAACAGCGCACGGTTCTGGTCAGTCAGGAAGAATCCCGGAGCGATAGCATTGACACGCAGACCGTTACCGAATTTCAAAGCCAGTTCGCCAGCCATATATTTAGTGAAGTTAGCAATAGCAGCTTTTGCAGCTCCGTAACCAACCACACGTGTCAACGGACGAAGAGCCGATTCGGAACAGAAGTTTACGATAGAACCTTTCTTCTGTTCTACCATGATTTCAGCAAATACCATTGTAGGCAATACCGTACCAAACAGATTCAAATCCACCACTTTCTTAAAGGCGTCAATCTGCAAGTCAAAGAAAGTTTTGTCCGGAGCAATTGTTGCGCCCGCCATGTTACCTCCAGCAGCGTTCAGCAATACGTCAATACGGCCATAGGCTTTCATGATCTCCACTTTGTTACCTTCCAGCACTTCTTTGTCCATTACGTCCGTATACAGGAACATAGCTTCATTTCCTTCAGCTTTGATACTTTCTACCAATGCCTTACCTGCTTCTTCGCTTCTATCGAGTACAACAACTTTAGCTCCTTCTTTAGCTAAGTATGCAGCGATACCCTTACCTAAGATTCCGGCTCCACCGGTGATAACAACAACTTTGTCCTTTACGTTAAATAATTCATTCATGGTTCTTTTATTTATATGGTTTATAACTTATTGTTCAGATAATATTTCAGATTTTCTTTTAGAAGAATATCTATCGGCATCAGGTTCACCTTTTCGGGGTTCTGCTTGAACAGCAAATGATTGCACAATGACTTAATGCCATCATATCCTTGTCGTTCGGGGCGCTGTGCAACTAATGCAGTGATAACACCATCGGAGAGCAGTTGAGTATTCCTTTCAATAAGATCGTAGCCAACCAATTTTACTTTTTGCATTCCTCTTGCTTTTAGGTAGTTTCCCAAGATATAGCAAGTTGAATTAAAGATGATTCCTCCTTCTATAGTTGCATTCGCTTCAAAGATTTCGTCCAGCTTGATAAAATTGTAAACCGAATCATTGATTTTCAATTCTACTTCATGCAAATTTCCGGTAAATCCTGTTTCTTTCAGATAATGACAAAAGCCTTCTCTCCGGTTCTTTCCTTGATTTGAGTCGTTTTTTCCACTATGAATAATTCGTGCCATCAGAATATCCGAAGTCGAAGAAATCTTGTCTGTCAATAATCGCGCAGCAATCACTCCGGCATCATAAGACTCCGTTCCGAAATATGCCAACTGATGTTGCCCTTCAATATTGGAGTCAACATAAACATAGGGAATTTCATTCCTGTCAAGCTCTTGCGAAAGCCGTATAACAGAGTCGGTAAACAGTGTTGCAATCAATACCCCATCTACTTTTTCATCCAACAGGTTGCGGACAATATCATCAAATGTCTTGTTATTGTATTGATCGAAAAAGAGTTTAGTGATCGTTATATTATAAGATTCCATCTCTGAAGCCGCCTTATCGATACCCTCAGAAATAGCTTCCCAATATTCTCCGTGCGTAAAAGAAGGAGTAATTGCCACAAAATGATATTGTTTTTTAGATGCCAACGAACGCGCCATCAGATTCGGCTGATAATGAACCATCTCCAGAATAGTCTGGACTTTCTTCCTGTTCTCTTCAGATACCCGTCCACGATTATGAATCACCCGGTCTACCGTACCGACAGAGACTCCCGCCATCTTGGCGATGTCTACAATACGAATATTTGAGAATTCTTTGTCCATATACTGATAAGTATCTTGTTTTTCGACGACAAATGTAAAATGAATTATTGAATTAAGCAAAAGTGTGTGCGCACACACATTCTACTATATAAATGCTATAAATATGATATTCAGATATTTAACAAAGAAAGACAAGTAATACGTATGTTGTTAAACATAAGAAAAAGAGTGGAAAAAGCCATCAAATATTCGTTTGGGAGGTAATAAACACCATGACAGAAAAGCTTTTTATCTGTGAAAAGAACAAAAAAGAGGGATGTAAAAGGTAAAATGTGTACGGACACACACTGATTATTCTATGCAAAAGCAGATATGAAGGATAGTGACAGTATCCGGTTAAGGTAGATTTTCAAGAAGGAAGCTATAAGTACAAAAGAAAAGTGATAACCAGTTATTTTAAACCTGATTACCACTTTCAAGGATGATTATTTCTCCCATTTTTCTTTTGCTTTTCCAACTGCTTTATCAGCCTCTTCAGCTACTTTATCTGCGACCTTAGCTCCTGTTTCAACAGCTTTTAAGCCAAGATTCATTGCTTTTCTTTCAGCTTCGGCTGCTGCTATTTCAGCATCACGACCGATACGGTGAATAGCGTTATAAATATCACTCTCCAACTGTCTGGCTTTTGCTGTACGTGAAAGACGATAAGCTACTGCACCAAGGATTGAACCAATTCCAAGTCCAATCCAGAAATTTCCATGTCTACATTCCATAATTAAGTTCTGTTTTTAGATTAAAAATAAATTATATAAAATCTTTATTTAGATTTCGAGAATAAAGAAGCAATCCATAATACCAGAATAGCTCCTACGGTAGAAGTTATCAAACTTCCAATCAATCCCGAAGCCGCAAGTCCGAAAAGGGCAAATACCCAACCGCCCAGCACTCCTCCGAGAATACCAAGTAACAAATTTATAATAAGGCCAAAACCTCCGCCACGCATTATCTTACCTGCAAGAAAGCCGGCTATAATACCAATAATAATATACCAAATAAAGCCCATTTTATCCTCCTTTTTTATTTAACAACATCAGGTACCACGAATAGTTCAGTAAGTCAAAAATGAATTAACGACAATTTACACTACAAACGCCATTATAAATTCACTAAAGAGATAATTTGGGCAACAGTCCGGCAAATGTTTTTCTTAGCAACTTCCGGCTTCATGGCTGTTTCCAAAGACATGGGCGAAGGAATGATAGAAAAGACACCTTGAAAACCTGCCTGATTCAGAATTTCCGTATCCTCTATACTGCCTGCCACAACAATGACCGGTATCCCTTGTCGTTTCGCCTCTTCTAATATTCCGGAGGGTACTTTTCCCATTAAAGATTGACGGTCTGTTCTCCCCTCACCGGTTATGATCAGATCAGCACCTTTTATTTTCTCACTAAATTTCAATGTTTGGAGCAGTAAATCAATGCCGGGCTTTAGTTCAGCATTCAGAAAAGCAAGAAAGGCACCTCCCAAGCCTCCGGCAGCTCCTGCTCCGGGAACGTGAGTAATTTCTCTTCCGGTAGTTGAATGGATCAACCGGGAAAAAGACTGCATACCCACATCTAATTTCTCTATCATTGCATCATCCGCCCCCTTCTGCCGGGCAAAAACATGCGCAGCACCTTCCGGGCCACAAAAGGGATTTCGCACATCACAGGCTATCGTGAAACGAGTATCTTTAAGTGCAGGATGAACGGAAGAAAAATCAATAGCGGCAATTCGATGCAGAATTTCGCCTCCTTTTCCCAAGACTGCTCCATCCTTATCGAGAAATCGGGCTCCTAATGCTTGTAACATACCTACTCCGGCATCATTCGTAGCACTTCCTCCGATACCTATGACAAATTCCCGATATCCCTGTTCAATAGCGTGCAATATCAATTCACCGGTTCCATAAGTAGTGGTCAGCATCGGATTTCGTTCCGTTTCTGATAATAGTGGCAGACCATTCACGGTGGCCATCTCAATAAAAGCAAAGCGTTTGTCACCCGAAACGCCATAAGTGGTTTCTATCGGACGCATCAAAGGATCATTCGCTATGATCTTCTGATAAGTGCCCCGTGTTGCTTCTATCAAGACAGTCAATATTCCCTCACCTCCGTCGGCTATCGGAAAACGAATGACTTCACAATCCGGACAAACCAGCTTTATGCCTTCTTCCGCCGCCTTTTCCGCCTCTGACGAGGAAAGACAACCTTTGAAAGAATCCATCGCTACTACTACTTTCTTCATTACTTATAGATTTAATTATGACAAATATATTGAGAAACGGGAAGTTTACGTACCTTTGCAGTCATTTTTTCAGGAACATTTCAAAAGAATAGGTATTATGGTACAGAATCAGGAACAACCCGTAGGAAGAATTACGTTTTCTATCCTCATCGCATTAAGCCTTTCGCATTGTCTCAATGATCTTTTGCAGTCCGTTATATCGGCAGCCTATCCATTATTCAAAGAAGATTTGGGACTCAACTTTGCACAGATCGGTCTTATCACACTGGTTTATCAACTCTCGGCTTCGGTATTCCAGCCAATCACCGGAATCATCTTCGATAAACATCCCGTTGCCTGGTCACTACCTATCGGAATGAGCATTACAATGATAGGAATGATCAATCTGGCATTCTCCAACAACCTTTACTGGATGCTGATCTCTGTTTTTCTGATTGGAATCGGTTCTTCCGTCTTGCATCCGGAAGCATCACGTATCACTTTTCTTGCTTCGGGTGGAAAACGGGGACTGGCACAATCGTTATTTCAGGTAGGAGGCAATTTAGGAGGTTCACTAGGTCCTTTATTGGTGGCTTTGCTGGTAGCCCCTTATGGCAGAGAGCATCTGGCCGTTTTTACACTTTTTGCTTTGGCTGCTATCGGAGTCATGTATCCGATCTGCAAATGGTACAAATCTTATCTCAACCGAATGAAAGAGCAAAAGGCTACAGTGAAAAAGGCTGTACATTTGCCTTTACCGATGGATAAGACTGCTTTATCTATCGGAATCCTACTGATATTAATCTTCTCAAAGTATATCTATATGGCAAGCCTTACCAGTTATTATACATTCTATTTGATTCATAAATTCAATGTAACTGTACAGGAATCTCAATTATACTTATTTATTTTTCTGGTAGCTACTGCTATCGGAACATTGCTCGGTGGTCCTATCGGCGACCGTGTAGGACGTAAATATGTGATTTGGGCTTCTATTTTAGGGGCTGCACCTTTTAGTTTACTGATGCCGCATGCCACTTTAGCATGGACCATCATCTTAAGTTTTTGTGTAGGACTGATGCTTTCGTCTGCTTTTCCGGCTATCCTGCTTTATGCGCAAGAGCTACTCCCTACCAAGCTAGGATTGATTTCCGGTCTTTTCTTTGGTTTTGCCTTCGGAGTAGCAGGTATCGCTTCGGCTGTACTTGGCAATATGGCTGATAAATTTGGAATTGAGTCGGTTTATAACGTTTGCGCTTATATGCCGTTATTGGGATTAGTCACGTTCTTTTTGCCCAATTTAAAGAAACAGAAGATACAGGTATAAAAAAACGACCGGTATGCATCGTCACGACGTATACCGGTCTACAAGTTAAGGTCAAAGTCAAAAAATTAAGAGAGCTATTT
>PPYF01494606.1_pt1 | contig 22529 bp, 19 predicted proteins | sample 1559871 | NCBI WGS metagenome assembly PPYF01 (sample SAMN08240021, study PRJNA423297) | Human gut metagenome, whole genome shotgun sequencing project.
TCTTTTGACAGCCATTACCCTCAGCTGTTTTTTGGTCTAACACTCATCTATTTTGAATTATTAATGAGTAACTTTTTGTCTAATTAGGTACCTTCTTAAGACAATTCTTATACTACTGTGGTTTTTAACAATTTTGAATACTTTTCTCTGTTTTGAAAACATGTTTCTATTTTGAAAAACATTTTTATTCAGACATGTAAAAAAGCATCCCAACAACGGGATGCTTTTTTACACACTACTCTACATACAAAGCCTGCTTGCCTTGTTGATTATAGCTAGCTTCTATTTTCTTTAAACTTACCTTTTTATCTTTAACGCCGTAAGGGTCATTTACGTAAACAATTCCCTTCTTTTTATTATATCCAGTAACTACGCATGCATGAGAAGAAGGCGTCACATTAACTTTTCCCTGCTTAGTCTGCCATGTCCGCATATCGTTTACCCGGTCATATTTTAAAGTCGTAATAATCATTACTGGATGTCCATTAGAAACCAACTTCAACACCCTAACAAAATCATTGCCAGTATAATTACGAATTCTCTTAGTATACTTCTTAGCAACATCATAGAGCGGTTCATTATAAACGCACCACCCTGCGTTTTCAATACTCATATAACCAACAAAACCAACATGAGGATTACCACGATAATCATTGCCAATAAAAGAGGAAACATGCTTAATGTTAGAAGACAATTCTAGTTTACTTACATTAATACCATAATATTTTAGAAGCATTGACAGTGACGTAACTTCGCAGCCATTCGGCAAATCCGGTAATTGCTTTTCTAAAGGAACATTTATTTTTTGCTCAGGTCTTAAAGTCAACCAGTCATACTCATTTTGGATTTTTTCAAAATTAAGGGCAATCCCAATTACCCCACCTGTAATTAGTATTAAAATCCCATATAAGATCTTTCGTCGACGTCGATATTTTTTTGCTTTGCTTATTCTTTTCATGCTGAATATTCTAATGGTTGATTATCAGAAATGTCAAAACGCAAATTAATTTAACAAAGGAAGAATTAAATAGATTTCATTTATGTTGTGTTTTTAGCATAAGAATTAAATGAACTTCATTTATGTTCAAAATGCGTGGTAAGAATTAAATTAATTTGCATACAACTGGCTACTAAAAGAGCAATAAATTTAAATAACCCACAAAAAATGGAATGCCAAATTGGCACTCCATTTTTATTTATTCACATAAGTTTTCTCGTCTAAATCATCAAACAGTGGACTCTTCTCGCCTGTATAGATCAAGTCAAGTTTATACATTGCACGTGAAGTAATCGTGTAAAGTAATTGCGTTTCATCAAGTTGGTGATAATTATCCCTTGAAACATTCCAAGCAATTACTGCATCAAATTCAAGTCCTTTAGCTAAATATGATGGCATAACTAAAGTTCCAGGTACTAAACGCTGGTTAGCTGATCCAATCAAAGTTGCCTTAATTTTTCTTTCTTTCAAAACCTTAGCTACTTCTTGCGCTTCAGCCAAAGTCTTAGTAATGATCGCAGTCGTTAACTTTTGCTCATCATTTTCTACTAAGATATCTTCTAAAGCATTAAATTCTTTTTCAAGACTATCACGTTTATAAAAAGCAGGTTTAGGACCACGTCTGTCAAAGGCTTCAATCTTTTCACCTTGCCGCAAAATTTGCTTAGTAAAGTTTGTCAATTCCTTAGTTGACCGATAAGACTTGGTTAATTGAACAACATCAGTCTTTTCTGGATCAAACAACTTAGAAATCTGACTTAAAAGTGTCTTGCTTTCATCTTTAGTAAAGATAGCCTGGTTTAAATCTCCCAGCATCGTAAACTTAGCTCTTGGGAAGTTGTACTTAAGGTAAGCTAACTGGAATGGCGTATAATCCTGAATTTCATCAATAAAGGCATAACGCATTTCATAATCAGTTCTACGGCCTGTTACTAAATCATACAAGTACAAGTATGGTGAAATGTCAGCCATCTTAATCTTGCCATTTCTGAATCTATCCTTAACATTTTCAATATGTGCTTCCCACTCTTCCTGGCTGATATCCCACTTACTTAAGTCAATCAACTTCGGAACAGCACGCAAGAAGCGCAAGTATTGTGCCCGAATATTTAAGAAACGGTTCTGGTGAATCTTACGGCTAACTTGCTTTAATTGCTTAATTACAATTTTACGAGCTAAGAAATGTTCTTCTTTAGCACTTGATTCAAATTCTTGGTCTGGACGATCATATAACTTATTCAATTGTTCTTGATCTAACGATTCAATCGTCTTATCAACCCAGGCCTTCTTCGTTTCTGGCTCAATTCTTCTATTTAAGCTATTAATTAAACTTTCTTTTGTAGCTTCAATTCTATTTCTTAAATGGTAATTTTCGTTGAAGCCATAGTAAATTTCCTTGATCTTTTCCTTATCGAAAAATGGTCTCTTCTTATTCTTGAAATAAATATTTTTAAAGATTAAACCATTCTTTTCAAGGTGCTTAGCATAGCGAGTTACCGCATTAAAGAATTGCAATGAATCTTTTAAGTTAACGATCTTGTCATTTTGTTCATTATCTTCGAATTGTTCGAATAAATTTTCAACATTCATCCCTGGAACACGGCGCGAAACAAATTGCCAGTAAGTCATTTGCACCATATTTTGCTCACCCATTTCAGGTAGAACATTTTTAACATAATCGTTGAACAATTGATTAGGGCTAAACATAATAACATCGCTAGAAGTTAGATTGCCGCGATAACGGTAAAGCAGGTACGCAACACGTTGCATAATAGCTGAAGTCTTACCCGATCCAGCTGCCCCTTGAACAAATAAAAGGTCTGCACTAGTATTTCTAATAATCTTATTTTGCTCGCGCTGAATCGTTGTTACGATCGACTTCATCTGTGTAGAAGATTTTTCATTTAAGACGTTTAAAAGCATTTGATCCCCAATTGATTCATTGGTATCAAACATATTAGTAATCTTACCATCTTCAATTAAGAATTGTCGCTTCTTAGTCATATCAACGGTTTGTACACCATCAGGGGCATTATAAGAAACTTTACCTAATTTGCCATCATAATAAATAGAAGATATCGGTGCACGCCAATCATAAATCAAAAAGTGATCTTCTTTATCTGCAAAAGACCCTAAGCCAATATAAATTGTTTCAGGATCTTCATTAGGTTCTTGGAAATCAACTCTAGCAAAGTACGGTCTCTTCTCTAGCCGCTGCAAAGTTGATAATTGCTTAGCAGAATGTTGCCAGGCATTTTGACGTTCTGCTAGCATTTGTTGTTGCTGGTGAATGGACAAGGCAGTATCCATTGAAGTTGAATAGCCATCATAATCTAGTTTTACATCATCAAAAAAGTGCGAATTAATATTTTGCGCTTCATTTTGCGCATGTTCAATTGAATGATCTAACTCGCTTTCTTTCTTTTTAATTAAGCCTAGAACTTCATCTAAATGTTTTTGTTCTTTTCGTTGTTCAGTTTCTTTTACCAAAATTAAGTCACCTATTTCTAGTATTAGTAAAAACTTTGCATACTATTTTATCATATGTATACGCTTTCTAAAAGGATTTACAACTTTGAGAAAGTCTCAATTATTATTTAGTCTTTTCTTAACTAATTAGTTTTATAATTAAATAAAATTAGCTAGCGAGATGAAAAAGTGAAACGATTTTTTAAAAGCATTCTAGTTCTAGCTCTTCTATTTATTGGGCTCAATTTTGCTTATCAAAAGACTGCGCCAGAAATTGAAAAAACTTTTGGAACTAGAAACCCACTCCCATATTTAACAGCCAAAGTACAACAATTTATTTCACCTGAAAAAATTCAAAATGATGATACAAATGCCGACAGTTCCAAAGGCCATACTTTTGAAACTAACTCTGCATCTGTTTATCTTGACCTCTCTGATCCCACCCTCAGGCAAGCTACAATTGATGGAATCAATATTTGGAACAATACAGGGGCCTTTAATTTCAAAATTACGAATGACAAAAATAATGCCAAAATCATCATTAAAGCAATGAATGATGGACAGACTAACGCGGCTGGTTTAACTGATACGCAATATAATTCCCTAACAGGGCACTTAATTAAAGCAACTGTCCGTTTAAATTCATATTACCTTTTAAATCCAAGTTACAGAAAGTTATGACATAACCTACTGCAATGCCTACAAAAGTCCAAACCATAATATTTTTAACAAATAAACCAATAAACAAACCAATTAAGCCAAAAATTCCAATAATAAATGATTGATCTAGCTGCTTCATACTTATTTCCTCATTTCTATCTTAACTATAACAAAATTATCTTATTATAAGCATATTTTTAGACTTACTTTGTCTTGCATTTTATACTATATATTATAAATATTTTTAGCTATTAATTCTTACGTATACTAATAGTTAAAAACTATACAATTAAGAAAAATATATTTTGATAAAAGAAAGGAATGGTATATCCTTTATGGATAATCAGAAACAACCTCCCTCGTATTCTCAAACAACAAACGAGTTATTTTCAGATTTAGAAACAAGTTCTACTGGCTTAAGTGAGCCAGAAGCCCAGCGACGGTTAAAAAAATATGGACCTAATGCTCTAGCTGAAAAGCCACCAAAATCAACTTTAATGATGCTCAAAGAGCAAATCATTGATCCGATGATTTTGATCTTATTAGGAGCAGCTGCTTTTTCTGCAATTTTAAATGAATGGGTAGAAGCCAGCGTAATTTTCTTTATTGTTGTCGTTAACTCAATCATTGGAATTATCCAGGAGAAAAAAGCGCAGTCTTCTCTAGCCGCCCTCAAAACAATGAGCGCACCAACTGCTACAGTTATGCGTGGCGGTATTGAAAAGATCATCCCTGCTAGCGAGTTAGTTATTGGGGACCTGGTTTTTCTAGCTAGTGGCGATATGGTTCCAGCTGATCTACGCTTAATTCAGTCTGCTAACTTAAAAATTGCAGAAGCCGCTTTAACTGGTGAATCCATTGCTAGTGAAAAGAATGCGGAAGCTGTGCTTTCAGCAGATTGCCCTCTAGGTGACAGAAAGAACATGGCTTATACTTCTTCAATTGTTACCTACGGACGAGGAAGCGGAATTGTAACTAAAACTGGAATGGACACCGAAATTGGTCAAATCGCTGGCATGCTTGAAAATGATGATGCTGGTGATACTCCATTAAAGAGAAAACTTAATGCAGTAGGCAAAGTCTTGACCATTATTGGCTTAATTATCTGCGTTTTAATCTTTGCAATTGGGGCCCTTTATGGTCGTCCACTTTTACCACAATTTTTAGTAGCAATTTCTTTAGCAATTTCAATTATCCCAGAAGGTTTACCAGCAACTGCAACCATTATTATGGCGCTAGGCGTGCAGCGGATGGCTAAGCAACATGCTCTAATTAAAAAGTTACCCGCTGTTGAAACTCTAGGCAATGCGACAGTTATTTGTTCTGATAAAACAGGAACATTAACGTTAAACAAAATGACTGTAACTCATTTAGCTAATGGGGATGATTTTCTTAATAAAAAAATTCTAGCTCTTACCAACAATTAATGTATGCAGCTAGTCTGTGTAATGACGCCAGCTTTAATTTGGATAAACCTCAAGAAGTAATTGGTGATCCTACTGAAGGTGCACTTCTTCCTTTAGTGCAAGATTTTGGTTATTCAGCTCTTAGCCTAAAAAAAGAATATCCAAGACTCAGCGAATATCCTTTTGATTCCATTCGCAAGCGAATGTCAACAATTCATGAAATAAACAATGAATATGTTGCTTACACAAAAGGTGCGCTTGATGAATTATTGCCGCTTTGCGACTATATCCTTACAAGTAATGGTACACGTAAGTTAACCAAGGCAGATCAAGACAATATTCTCGCCTTATCGCATAAGATGTCTGATCAAGCATTAAGAGTCTTAGGTTTTGCCAGCAAAAACATGCTAAACCTACCTCAAGAAGATGAAAATATTGAAGAACATTTAGTCTTCTTAGGTGCAGTTGGCATGATTGACCCCGCTCGAGACGAAGTTAAGGCATCAATTAAGATGGCCCGTGAAGCGGGAATTAAGACCATTATGATCACAGGTGACCACAAAAACACAGCAGTTGCAATTGCAAAAAACTTAGGCATTTATACTAATGGAAACACTGTTATTTCAGGTACTGAATTAAACGAAATGACAGATAATGAACTAGATCAAGCAGTTAAATCTGCTACTGTTTTTGCTCGTGTTTCACCTAACGATAAATTAAGAATCATTCAAAGCCTAAAACGAAATGATGAAGTAGTAGCCATGACAGGAGATGGCGTCAATGACTCACCTGCCCTAAAGGCTGCTGATATCGGTGTTGCTATGGGTATTGGAGGTACAGATGTTGCTAAAGATGTTTCAGATATGATTTTACTAAATGACAGCTTTACAACAATTACGGCGGCAATTAGAGAAGGTCGAAAGGTTTACCGTAATATCCAAAAAGTAATTCAGTTTTTACTAGTTGGTAATATTGCCGAAATTACTACTTTGTTTGTAGCTACAATCTTCAACTGGGATGCACCGCTACTCGCTGTACATATTCTCTGGGTTAACTTAGCTACAGCTAGTTTGCCTGCTTTAGCCTTAGGAGTCGATCCAGCAAGTAAAAATATCATGAAACATAAGCCAGTAAAGACTGGAACTTTATTCGAAAAAGACCTTATCTGGCGTGTTATCAGTCAAGGAATTTTCGTAGCTTTAATGACTTTAATTGCTTACTGGATTGGAGAGTCGTTTGATAATCCAATTGCTGGTCAAACAATGGCATTCTGTGTTTTAGCCTTATCTCAAATGCTTCGCGCGTTTAACCAGCATTCTAATACCGATCCAATTTGGGTTAGGGGCAGTAAAATAAATGTCTGGTTGATTATCTCCTTTATTGTTTCAGCAATCTTAATGGGAATTATTCTTTTCACTCCCAATTTACAAACTCTCTTCCATTTGACTAGTCTTACTTCAAGACAATGGTTAGTAGTAATTATTCTTTCGCTTTTCTCTATTCTACAAGTTGAGATCAGCAAGTGGATTAAGAAGTTAATTAAAGCTAAACAAAAAGAAAACAAGTTACAAACAGTCAGTGACTAACACAATATAATAATTTAATTATTGTGAGCATATTTTTCGACTTATGATGATTTAATTTATATAATATAAGTATAAATTTAACACTTACAACTGGCATAAAGACTTAAACAACCTTTATGCCTTCCACTTTTTGGTAATCAAAATAATCGGTATCGTAGATACCAAAACAGCCAAATTACTTAATCAAAGTAGTTTGGCTGTTTTTTTAGTGATTTTTGATGACAACTTTAGTGCCAGCAGGAACAGTTGCGGCAAGCCATTTTGAATCGGGGATGCTTAAGCGAATACATCCATGAGAACCTGGAATCTTACCAAGTTTTTTAGCTTCTTTTTTATCGATAGAACCATCTGACTTAGTTGGAACCGAGTGAAATAGATATACTCCATGATCCTTCCAGCTAACATAATATTTAGCTCCCTCATTTAATTTATGATTATAAAAAGCAGCTCCACGCTCATGCTGGATATGATATGTTCCTGTTGGCGTATCAGACTTATTTTTATGATATACTCCTCCAGTTGAAAGCATAGTATAAATCGGCTTCTTGCCACTCATAATATAAGTCCGATTCTCTTTAAGAGAAACTCTAATCCAAAGGTCTTTAACTTTTGTCAAATCGGGTTGCTCTTTATTTTCACTCTTTTTATTCCAGGTACCAGCTTTCACCAAGTCTTTAGGATCTTGATAAGGTCGAAATTTTTTTACTTTTTGAGCTGTAGTTACACTCGAATTTGCCTTTTCATGTGAATTTTGTTGCTGGTTAAAAAGTCTATTCCATATTCTTACCAAAAAATTAGCTTGTTTAACATCCTGGTGAACTGTCGCTTTAATCGCAACATCTTTATTACTATTAAGTACTGGTGTATTAATTAAATAAAATCTTCCAACTGTTTTACCGCTAATTTGAGGCGCATGAATTGCATTTTTTGAAAATTTAACTTTTAAATTAGATAATTGTTGCTTTTTAGGAAGCCAAACCACAGTGGGTTCTTTTACATAAACTGGAGCAGATTTTTCTTTACCATTAATGACTTTAACCCTTCTTACTGAGGCAAAGCTAAATCCTTGTTTAATCTTCTTACTACTATAATTGTCAAAAATATATTTCAATAATTTTTTAGTTTGGATAAATCTTGATGGATCTTCTCCATTAGCATGCTGCGCTCCCATTACTACAGTAACTAAACGTCTACCATTCTTTTTCATTGTAGACGCAAAACAAGCTCCGGCCGCATCAGTAGTTCCTGTTTTTAATCCATCTACTGGATAATTAGGATCATATTGAGATAATCCTTTTAACATCCAGTTCCAATTTTGCATTGGAGTAATAGTTTTACCATCAACAAAAGAACTTTTGGCAACTTTTGTTGTATTTAATACTTGAGGATATTTTTTTAATAAATGAGAAATTATAATTGCCCTATCAGATGCTGACAAAGTATTTTCTGCATCTTTAGACTTATTCTTAAACCTTTCTTCTCCTAGAGTGTAATTAGGCAATCCACTGTCTGTAAGAAGCTGGGTTGCCCCCCCATTTTTACAATTTGCTTTGTTGGTTTTACTTTTTGATTCCACGATAATTTTTTATTATTAATTGCATCTAATGTTAAATAAATGGTAATTAACTTTGACATTGACGCAACTGGTAATTTTTTATCTGCATTCTTTGCATATAAAACTTGCCCACTCTTTAAATCAATTGCAATTGCAGACTTTGCTTGTAATTCTACTTGCTCTTGATGGTAATTATTAATACTACTTGCTTTAACAGTTATTGGTTTTATCCAAAAAATCAAAATACATACCAGCAACGATATGATTGAAAACCATTTTACTTTATATTTTCTCATTCTTTTCTCTCCTCGTATCAGATAAATATAGTAAAAAACTAGGCACATTATAACATCTTTTTTATTTACCAAGGAGTCAAAAAAACGTCAAATACATTGTATGTATTTGACGACTTTCTACATTTAAATAGACTTTTTTATAACAGCAGCTAAAGCATGCTCTTTAATTTTATCCACATCAACCTTGTTAAGCTTTTCATATTCTCTAGCCAAAACATCGCACAAATATAATTGTGAAACTTGTCCTGCTACACTACCAATATTCATAAACTCACTAACTGACGTTTGTAAACTTACATCCCCTAATTGAGCAATTGGAGAAGCAAGATCATTAGTGATTGCCAAGATTTTTGCTCCATAGTCTTTAGCAACTTTTAATGAATCATATGTATCTTTAGTATGACCTGAAAGAGATAAGCCAACTACTACATCGTCCTTATTCAGCAAAGTTGCAACTTGAACTTGAATATGAGGGTCTGATTCTGCATTAGCAATTAGCCCGATCCTCAACCATGTTCTTTCATAGTCTCTGGCAGACTCGCCAGAATGTCCTAATCCAAAAATATGAATTCGTTGCGCCTTAGCTAATAGACTCACTGCTTTCTTTAGAGCAGTTGGATTAATTAATTCTTCTGTTTTTTCTATTGAAGAAATTAAAACTTTACTACTTCGTTGTGAACTTGTCTGAGCCCCATCATGGTTCTTTGCTGTGGTCATCATTGAATCTTGCGCTAAGGCAATTTTTAAATCGGAAAAACCCGCATAGCCTAATTTTTTACATAATCTAACTATCGTTGCATCTCCCGTATTGGTCGCTTTTCCTAGTGACTTAATAGTATCGTAAATCACATGCTCGGTATGAGCAGCAATATAGTTAGCTAACTTATTTTCTGACTTAGTCAGTTTATCTTTATTTTGATTGTAGAGCTGTATAAATTTCATTTTCTCACATCCTCGTCCTAATAACTATATCATGATTTTACTAGAAAACGCTTGCATAATATTTGAATTCATTATATTATCTTCTTAGGAGGAAAACTCCAAAATGTAATTAATTTGGAGTATATTTACAAATGAACAAGGAAGAATTTATCAACAAAATCCATGGTGGTTTAATTATTTCATGTCAGGCTTTACCTGGCGAACCACTCTATACCGAAGAAGGCGGCATTATGCCACTAATGGCAAAAGCTGCTCAAGAAGCTGGTGCAACAGGTTTAAGAGCAAATTCCGTCAGAGATATTAAACAAATTAAAAAAGTCGTCGATCTACCAATGATCGGAATTATTAAACGAGACTATCCACCAGAAAAGCCATACATTACTCCAACTATGAAAGAAGTAGATGAATTAATGGAAACAGGCGTTGAAGTAATTGCCCTTGACTGTACCTTACGGCCAAGACATGATGGCAAGACAGTAGCTGAATTTATTAAAGAAATTAAAGCTAAATATCCAAACCAACTTTTAATGGCAGATACTTCAAACTTTGAAGAAGCTAAAAATGCCTATGAAGCAGGCGTAGATTTTGTTGGTACTACTCTTTCTGGCTACACCGAAGAAAGTCCTAAGACTGACCATCCAGATTTTGATTTAATTAAAGCTTTAGTCGATGATGGTCTACCTGTGATTGCTGAAGGAAAAATTCATACTCCAGAACAATTAAAGCAAGTAATTGACATCAACCCAGCAGGAATTGTAGTTGGCGGTGCAATTACTCGCCCACTTCAGATTGCTAAAACATTCACTTCTGTTTTTGAAAAATAATAAATCATAACGAAAGAGGCTTAATCATGTCTAAGAAATTTTCACATGTTGGGCAGGCCTTTTCACAACTAGGTCAAGCCTTCATGCTTCCAATCGCCATTTTACCGGTAGCTGGTTTACTGCTAGGTTTAGGTGGTGCTTTAACAAATAAAGCAGCTGTTGGTGCTTATCCTTGGCTTAACCAAGAATGGCTTCAAACTATCTTAAAAGTAATGAACTTCGCTGGTAGCGCAGTTTTTAATAATTTAGCGCTTATCTTCTCAATTGGACTAGCTGTTGGTCTTGCTAAAGGAGATAAGGGTACAGCTGGCCTTGCTGGTGGTGTGGCTTACCTAGTTTATACCGCAACAATTTCAGGCTTGCTACAAATGTTTTCACCTAAAAACACCATTGATACTGGTGTTTTAGGAGCTATCGTTATTGGATGCGTAGTAGCTTATCTTCACAACCACTACCGTAAAGTTGAATTACCACAATTTTTAGGATTCTTTGGCGGATCAAGATTTATCCCGATTATTTCATCCCTCGCAGCTATTGTAATTGGTGCCATCTTCTTTATCATTTGGCCACCAATTCAAAGTGGCTTAACTAGTGCTGGTTATGCAATTGCTAAAATGGGAAGCTTTGGTAGTTTCTTATATGGATTTTTACTCCGTTTAACTGGAGCAGTTGGTCTTCACCACACTATCTATCCAATGTTTTGGTACACAGCTCTAGGTGGAACTGCAGATGTTGCAGGTAAAACTGTTGTTGGTGCACAAAATATTTTCTTTGCTCAATTGGCCGACCCTAACCATCACGGTCTATTTACCTATGGCACAAGATTCTTTGCTGGTCGTTTTGCCACAATGATGTTTGGTCTTCCAGGTGCAGCTTTAGCAATGTATCTTTGCTTGCCTAAGAGAAACCGTAAAACTAGTGGTGGTTTATACCTTTCAGGTGGTTTAACCTCTTTCTTAACTGGTATTACTGAACCTATTGAATATACTTTCCTATTCGTAGCGCCTTGGCTATATGTTATTCACGCCTTTCTTGATGGCTGTTCATTCTATGTAGCTGATATCATGAATATCAGAATTGGTAATTCATTCTCTGGTGGTTTAATTGACTATTTACTCTTTGGTGTTTTACAAGGAAGAGATAAAACCAATTGGCCAAATGTCTTAATTATGGGTGTTATCTGGTTCTTCCTCTACTTCTTCGTCTTTACTTTTTGTATTAAGAAGTTCCATGTGGGCATTCCTGGAATGGTTGTTGAAGACAATCAAGCTGCCGATCAAATTATGGCAGCTGGTCCTAAGACTGATGACAAACTCTACAATGAATCATGCGAAATTATTTCAGCATTAGGTGGTTTAGATAATATCGAAACCGTTTCAGCTTGTGCAACAAGATTAAGAGTCTCATTAAAAGATAATAACTTAGTTAACGATGATGTCTTCAAGATGCTAGGTGCTCCAGGTGTCTTGAAAGTAGCTGGCGGAGTTCAAGCAATCTTTGGTGGAAAAGCCGATCTTTATAGTCAAGAAATTAATGACATTATCACTCACCCTGACATGCAACCAGTAAGTAATCCACAAGTGGATAAAATTAACAAATCTACTTCTACTAAAATAGAAACTGTTCATAAGTCAGAAAAAGTTATTTTCAAAGCTCCCGTAAAAGGTAAGTTTGAAGATATCACTCAAGTCAAAGATGAAGTATTCTCACAAAAGATGATGGGTGAAGGTTTCGCAATTGAACCAGAAAATGGAAAAATCTACAGTCCAGTTGATGCTACTGTCATTTCAATCTTCAAGACCAAGCATGCTATTGGCCTTAAAACAAAATCTGGTCTAGAAGTAATGCTTCACCTTGGAATAGATACAGTTGAACTTCAAGGTAAACCATTCACGATGAAAGTTAATGAAGGTGATCAAGTTACACCTGAAACACAATTAATTGAAATGGACCTTGAACAAGTTAAGGATGCTGGCAAAGATCCAGTTGTGATGACTTTAATTACTAACAGTAATGACAGAGTTTCACAAGTTGAAGATATCGTAACAAGTGGTCAATTAGTTGAAGCTCATGACGATGTCTACTCTGCATTAACTAAATAATGCCGAATCAAAAATGCACTTCGTACAACTACGAAGTGCATTTTTTCTTTATCTATTAAAACTATTTTCTTGTTTCAATGTCTAAATCTAATTCAATTGGGCAATGATCTGATCCCATAATGTTGTTTAAAATCTGGGCATTGATCATCTTGTCTTCTAAGTTATTTGATACTAAGAAGTAATCTAATCTCCAGCCAATATTCTTTGCTCGAGCATCTTCGCGATAGCTCCAGTAAGTATACTTTGCTTCATCTGGGTGGAAGTAGCGGAAAGTATCAATAAAGCCGGCATTCAATAATTCAGAGAATTCTTTTCTTTCAATCCCAGTAAATCCTGCATGGCGGTGATTATCATCAGGTTCTGCTAAATCAATCTTATCGTGAGCCACACTCATATCCCCACCAATGATTACTGGCTTATATTGCATTAGCTTAGTAACATAATTTCTAAAAGTTTGTGCCCATAATTCTCTGAAGTCTAATCTTTGCAATTTTTCCCCAGAAAATGGAACTTGGACATCAATGAAATAGAAGTTTGAAAACTCTAAAGTAATACTTCTACCTTCGCCATCAACTTCTGGAACGCCAAAGCCATTTGCGACAGTAATTGGTTTTTCTTTAGTAAAGACAGCAGTTCCAGCGTAGCCTTTTCTTTTGGCATAATTCCAGTATTGATAATAACCTGGTAAGTCAATTTGTACTTCATTCGGCTCTACGCGAGTATCTTGTATGGCAAAGATATCTGCATCTAAGTCTGTAAAGGTATTAACAAAGCCATGACGTAATGCAGCACGCAGACCATTTACATTCCAAGACATAAATTTCATAATAATTCTTCTTTCTATGAGCTCACTAGTCAGCTCTCTCACCTTTTATTGTACATAGTTGGTTCAAGCAAATGAAATATTCCGATTTCTTTCATCTAATCTTTAAATGCCATACAAAGAAGCCAATTCCAATAATCAAGGCTAGAATTCCAGTCCAAATCAAACCAGCATATGTTCCGCCTAAAAAGCCTAAAATTCCAGCAACAATCATCATAACAAAACCAGCGATATCACCGCCTAAACCGTCACTATTTTCAGTTGAAATATAGACAATTCCGCTTGCCATAAACAAACCACACAGGAGAATGCCCAAAATCCCTGCTAGCATACTTTTGTCAGCAATTATTCCTAAAAATCCACCTAATAAACCTTGAATAAATAACCAAACGGAATATACAATCATCAAAATTCCGATTACTAATTTTGTAACTCTCATAAAAATTTCTCTTCTTTCAACTATTAAGTTAGTCTACTTAGCCTTAATATTCAAAATTTTTGATACAATATTTTTATCACAAGGAAAGATGCGAATCACAATGCGAATATTTGAACTAATTGGCCTACTTATTTATCTAGTTTTAATTGCAATTCTTGTAGCTCAACAAATTAAAGTAAGCAGTGATTTTAGAAATAAAAAAATTACTGAGGAAAAACATCAAAAATTAACTAAAAGAAATACTATTCTTTTAATTATAGTAGGAATTCTGTTGATTTTATTTTTGTATACACCCTTTAAGATTTTGATTTTCTAGGTTTGATATAATCAAAGTAAGTAATTCAAGGAGATTTTTAACATGAAAAGAATCTATATCGTCCGTCATGGTCAAACTTATATCAACCGCTATGACAAAATGCAAGGCTGGTGTGATACCCCTCTAACTGATGAGGGAATAAAAGGTGCCAAAGATGCTGGTAAAGCTTTAAGTAATATTCCTTTTGATATCGCTATTTCAAGCGATTTAAAGAGAGCCAGTGATACTTGTGACTACATTATCAATGAAAACTGTAACCGCGATGAATTACAGCATATTGCAACACCATTTTTTAGAGAGCAATTCTATGGCTTTTTTGAAGGAATGAATTCTGATGAAGCTTGGCGCATGATTGGTGGGCCTCATGGCTATCCAAGAAGAGATGAACTCCTTAAGGAAGTTGATATCAATACTATTAAAGACTACATGAAAGAAGCAGACCCATATCATGAAGCAGAAAATGCGGAGGAATATTGGGACCGAGTTAACAAAGGCTTTGATTTAATCAGTCAATTAGATGGTGCTGAAAATATTTTACTTGTTACTCATGGCTTTACCATTAGAAGTATTGTTTCTCGCTTTGCGCGTGGCGAATACAACTTGGCTCACGGTCCAAGAAACGCATCAATTACAATTATGAATATGACTGATAAAGATATGAAAATTACTTCTTATAATAAAATGTCAGTTTAACGCAAAAAAGACTTCACCAATTTTTGGTGAAGTCTTTTTCTTAATCTTCTTTTTGTAAAACAATGTGTTGGTATAAAGCCACTGTTAATAGGTAGTAAATTGCGTAAAGCACGCCGAAAATTGTAAATGGAATCCAAAGTTTATCGTATGTATTCATTCCTAAGATAGATTTAAATAATTGGAGTCCAAATAAAACATCCACCACACCTAAAACCGCTGGTAAAACAAATAGAATTCCAATTTCTTTAGCAATTGATGCTTTCAATAAGCTCTTTCTTGTACCAACTTTCCAAAGCATTTGGTATCTTGGCTTGTCGCTGTTTGCACCAGATAAAACTTTAAACATCAAGGTTGAAGCAAGCATTGCTAGGAAGGCAAGTCCTAAGAAGAAGCCCATAAATTCAAAACCAGAAGTCATACTTGAAACTAAACGATATTGAGCAGATTTTGAATTAGAAAGGTTTACATTAATTGCTCCCTTTTCAGCTTCTGGTGAACTGATCATTTGATTTACCGATAACTTTTGTAACTTTTCAATATTGTTGAAATTACTTCTAAAGTTATTAACTCTTAAAAGCTCAATCTTATTTACCTTGGCCTTAATTTGATCATATTTAGCTTGCGATACAACCTCAGCTTGAGCGTCAACATACGGAGTAAGAGACACTAATTGATATTCGCCTTCTGCTGCGGCATCTGATTTCTTATTTTTAAAATCATTGACAGTAAGACGTTTAGTATCATAGTGGTTCACGTCATTCTTACGTGAATAGTGCTGATACATAATCTTATTATTCTTGATTTGATTTTCAGAAATATAGAGGACGCGATTCTTTTCTTTTCCCTTACCCTCTACGACCATCTTATAGTCAAAATGAGTCGTAGATTTTACAGAAACTTTCTTTAGTTGATTATCAACCTTGGGATTACGGTTGTATAAAACTACATCATAATACGTACTTTGCATTGCCTGCTCAGTCATATTGTTGAAGTTCAAACCAACAGTAATTGCTCCCAAAGCAAGCGCAAATAGTAATGAAACGGTTGATAAAATTCTAGTATAGTCACTTAATCTAAACTTAAGTTGACCTAAAGTAAAGGAATGAAGTTTTCTGTATTTGAAAGACAAGTTCTTACGAAGCAAATCAATAATTGCTGTAAAGAAGGAATCAAAAGTAAAGTAAGAACCAAAAACGATTGTAAAGAAAGCAATTGGAATAGTTTTAGTGCCTAATTTTGCTGCATGCATCATTGCCCAATAACCTACAGCAAGTAATGCAATACCTAAAAGTGCCTCAACAAACTTCCATAATTTATTTCTATGTAATTTAACTGGTTTTTGATCTTCATGAAGCAAGTTAATTACGTTTGATTTAACTAACTTGTGACGATTCCAAAAAGCAGCTAAGAAGAATAAAATTGCAAAAAATGCGATTGTCCAAAGTAATGCTGGCAAATAGAATCCTACAAACTTATGAATTTGCAAGCCCAATTGTGAGATCAAAATGCTAGAAACACCTTGCGTTAAAGCAACCCCTAGAACTGTTCCTAATAAAGTAGCTAATAAGCCAACAACAAGTGTTTCAGTAAAAATTAATCTTCCTATTTTGCTAGTTCTAGCACCTAGCATCATGTACATTCCATAGTCTTTCTGCCGCATACTTAGCAAAAAGCTATTAGCATATACAATATAAACAAAAGTGATGATTGATAGGAGCGCAATTCCAAAGCCGAAAACAACCTGAGTTATTTGAAAAGCAATACTCAATGAACCCTTTAAGAAAGCAGGATTAGTTGCTAAGGTCATAAACATGTAGAAGATTGCACTAGCAAAAGTTAAGCCAGAAAAAAGAACTAAATAGTCTTTGAACCGGCTTTTTATTCCGGTTAATGATAATTTCCAAAGCATAATTATTTCCTTTCTAGTATTAACGTCTACCTAATTCTGCAATAATGTCCTGATAAAATTCTTCGCGGCTCTTATCATTCTTTTTAATTTCTTTACCAATCTTACCGTCCTTAATGAAAAGAATGCGACTAGCGTATGAAGCGGAATATGGATCGTGAGTTACCATCAGGATTGATACTTTATCTTTTTCGTTTAAGCCCTTCATTGTTTCAAGAAGTTCGGTTGCACTTTTTGAATCAAGTGCTCCAGTTGGCTCATCCCCGTAAAGAATAGCCGGTTCATGAACTAATGCCCGTGCTGCTGCGACACGTTGCTTTTGACCGCCAGAAATTTCTGCTGGGTATTTATTTAAAATATGATCAATTCCTAATCTCTTTGCAATCTTATCAACTTTAGGATTAATGGCACTTGTCTTCACATTTTGAAGTGATAGTGGAAGTGCAATATTTTCACGATTAGTTAAGTTCTCTAGTAAGTTAAAGTCTTGGAAAATAAAACCAATTTCTTGACCACGAAAATCTGCCATTTGATTTCTATTTAAACCGGTAATATCACGACCATTGATATAAACGTTTCCTGTAGTTGGTTGGTCTAAAGTTGACAAAATATTTAATAAAGTGGTCTTACCTGAACCAGATGCACCCATGATTCCAACAAATTCACCACGTGCTACATCAAAGCTAATACCTTTTAAAGCTTGGTATTGTTTCTCACCTTTCTTACCATAAGTCTTGGTAATATCTTGAACTTGAACTACTTCACTCATGATTACTCCTCTTTTCGTTATAGTGTATTACGTACCTGTTACACTATATGATACAGACACAAGCATAAAAAGTAAAGCCTGTTTTTTATTTTTTAAACTTTTCTTCTTGTATAATAGAAAACGGTATTGTAATTAAAACAGGAAAAGAGGTTTAGTATGCAGGGTCGCTACTTCTTCAATCCCCCTCCTAAATTTAAATAAATAAAATAGTATAGGATTTTTAGGAGGAAATATGGACACTTTTGATGAAGCTCAAAAACGTAAAAAACTGACCTGGCCGGTAATTGCACTGATGGACTTTGTTACAGTTATTGGTTTTGATGATATTATTTACAACTTTCAAAACCAAGGACTAGCAGTTGTCAGTGACTGGATTTTATTATTAATTTTATTTGTCGTTCCTTATGAATTAATCGTTGGCCAATTAGGCGCAACTTTTTCCGATGATGGCGGTGGTTTATCATCTTGGCTAAGGCATACCTCCGGAGACAAAATGGGTTATATCACTGCTTGGTGCTACTGGGTAGTGTCTCTGCCTTACTTAGTCGATGTAGCCAACTCAACTGTTGTCTCCTTTGCATGGCTATTTAAAGGACATGCTTTAAGTGACAAAGAAATGAGCAACTGGGCTTTTGCCTTATTTACTGCAATTATTTTCGTCATCTTTATCTTCTTCCAGCACCGATTTGCTAATTCATTGCAATGGTTATCCATTATCGGTGGCGGAGCAATGTTTATCATGACGATTCTTTTCGTAATCATGACTATTGTCTACCTCGGCGAAGGACGCACGATTGCTACGCAGCCGTTCCACTTTAAGAATTTCTTGCCAACCTTTGATATGAAATTCTTAATGTCATTAGGTCTGCTAATCTTTGCTATGAACGGAGCCGAGTTCGTTGCACCATATGTTACTGAAATGAAAGATGGACCTAGAAACTTTCCTAAAGCAATGTACATGCTTGCAATTATGACTGGATTTCTAACAATCTTTGGTTCCTTTGCATTAGGCGTATTCTTTAATGCACACCACTTACCAGATGATTTAAAGATGAATGGTTCTTACTACGCCTTCCAAGCAATGGGTGAGAAATTTGGAATGGGTAAGTTTTTCTTATATACCTTTATTATTACTCAAGCCCTTTATATGCTTGCTCAACTAGCCGTTTTAGTAGATGGCGGGGCTAGAATCTTCTTATCGGATACAGCTAAAAAGTATCTGCCTAAGCAATTAACCAAGACTGATAAGAACGGATTACCGATCAATGGTTACTGGCTAACAACTGGAATTTGCTCAGTTTTACTATTTCTAAGTGCTACTCTTCCGTCAGTTAATGACATTTTTAATCAATTACTGAACTTAAACGGAATCGTTTCGCCTTATGTTACTGGGCTAGTCTTCTGGGCCTTTATTAAAATCAGACTTCACCCAGAAAAATTTCCATCACAATATGTCTTCATTAAAAACAAGACTTTTGCAGTTATTGTTGGTTGGTGGTGCTTGATTATCACAGTTACTGGTGCAACTTTTGGTATCGTTCCAATCGATGCAAAAGCCGGTTCAGCTACTTGGTGGCATATGCTGATCTTAAATATTGTCGAACCACTTTTAATGATTGGACTGGGAATTGTTTTACCATTAATTGCTAAGTGGCAAAGATCAAAGGAAAATTAAATTAGTTCGCTTGCAAAAAGCCAAATCAATTAATGATTTGGCTTTTATTATACTTCAATAACATAACAATTTATGAAAGCTCTTTTATTTGCTATTATTTTCTTCACGTCTTATATTGATAAGTGAAGGCAGTCTTCATAGAGAAGCAATAAATAACGATATATTTATTACTGTTACTTTATATAAATATCTAGTAAATATATTAAGAAGAAATTTTTGATATTCTGAATCATAGTAATAATTCACTATTTTCACTACTTTTTCCCGTCTATAGTTCAATAAAATGAAAATAGCAAAATTAATTGTTAGTAAAATACGTTTAATTAAATTCTTCAGGAAGCTGAAACGTATTTCAATATATGGCTTCAGTTTAAACTATGTATTACAAAGATAATGAATTTGTCACCCTATATACCCTTAAGTCGTGAGCTTTCCTATTCCCCCATAATTATGTATGGCTTAAGTGATTTTCTTAATTAACTACCTTTGATACAGTCAATTTAATTTCATTGATAAGTGTAAAATTTATTATGATGTCAGAATAACAATTATATACTCCACTCATATTTATGTGCACGGTTAATTAAAGTAATTATCTCTATTCGGATATTACCGTGTTCAAATATCCTAAGGTCACTTCGAGATCGAAGTGGCCTTTTTGTCTTTAAAATTGATTTTTATTTAAAAAGAAATTATAATTTTCATACTATAGAATAAAGGAATGGTTATGATGATTTTTTAAGCTATTACTCTAATATATAAACTTAATTTGTGAAAGCAGGTGAATTATTTGATCGACAATCAACCAAAAAAGACTAAAGCCTTTATTGCTGGCGTAAACTTAAACGATCCTAATTTCGACTACTATATGACAGAACTAAGAGAATTAGCTCTTGCTAACAACTTAGACGTTGTCGGACAAGCAGGCCAAAAGGCTGAAAATATTGTTGCAGGTACGTATTTTGGTGTGGGAAAGCTTAACCAGATTAAAAACATGGCCCGTGAGTTGCATGCAAAAATCTTAGTTATCAATGATGAATTGTCCCCAACTCAAATTAGAAATATTGAGGGCATGACAAAACTTAAAGTTTTAGACAGAACAGAATTAATCTTAGAAATTTTCTCTAACCGTGCACGTAGTCGACAAGCCAAATTACAAGTTCAACTTGCAAGATTACAATATGAATTACCTCGACTCCACCCTTCTGAAAATAATCTAGACCAGCAACGTGGTTCTGGTGGAGCAAGCGGCGGTTTCGCCAACCGTGGTTCCGGAGAAACTAAACTTGAATTAAACAGACGTACTATTGGTAAACAAATTAGCGCAATCAAGAAAGAACTAAAAGACATCAGTAAACAAGAAGAAATTAAATCTGCTAGAAGAAATAATTCTCGTTTGCCTCAAGTAGCCTTAGTTGGCTATACTAATGCGGGAAAATCAACAACAATGAATGAATTGTTAAATGTCTTTAGTGACGAAGCAAATAAAAAGCAGGTTTTCGAAAAGAACATGCTTTTTGCGACTTTAGATACTAGCGTCAGACGAATTGATTTAAAAGATGACTTAAGTTTCATTCTTTCAGACACCGTTGGTTTTATCTCTAAGCTACCTCATAATCTAGTTGAGTCATTTAAAGCTACCTTGCAGGAAGCAAAAGACGCCGACTTACTGATTAACGTAGTAGACGCCTCGGATCATAATATGGTTCAAATGATTAAAACCACGCAAAAAGTTCTAAATGAATTAAATATTACTGACGTTCCAATGATTACTGCTTATAACAAGGCTGACTTAACAGAACGTAATTATCCTCAAATTGAAGGAAATGATATCTTATATTCTGCTAAAGATCCCGAATCAATTAAGCAGCTAGCCAATTTAATTGTCAAAAGAGTATTTGATAATTACGAAAAGATAAACTTAGTATTGCCACTTTCAGATGGCAAGAGCTTAGCTTACCTACATGAATATGGTCAAATTTTAAGTGAAGACTTTAAAGATGACGGCGTTCACGTTACCGTAAGGCTATCTCCAAAAGACCTAGAGAAATTCAAAGCAAATGCCGTATAGCAAGCAAAAAGAGTAGATTTTAAATCTACTCTTTTTTCGTATTATTTATAAATGATTACTGCTTCATTCTTTTCTATATTATTCCAAACTTTCGGTGCGTCACTAGGTTTTAAGTTTACACAACCATAAGAACCATCATTTAGGTAAGCCGTCTTAGACCAATTCTTTCGCCAGCTATTATCATGGAAGCCACAACCAGTTAAAGTAAATGGCATCCAATACTTAACATCAACCGAGTATTTAGAACCATCATCATTTATTCCCTTTAAAACGCTTGGAGATTCTTTATACTGGATATACCAAACTCCGGTCGGTGTTTCTAAATTCTTATGAGCAATTTTAGTTTCAACTGTACCAGTAACAATTGTATCCAAAGTAACCACGCACTTGCCATTCTTATATATCCACAGCTTTTGATCAGTTAAAGAAACAACAATGTAGTTATTTCCAATTCCATTATTGCTCAAACCATAACCAGTTCCATACGTACTGAAACCTTCACCGTAAATATAGTTTTTACCATTTAATTCTTGCGTATTATTGACAAAAGCATTTTCAACAGCAGCAACTAGCTTTTTCTCATTGATAGCCCAACCATAACTTTCATTTTTTACTTTTGTAACTTGACCATTTGGCAATTGGAAGTCATAAGATTTATGAAGTGTTACGACTAGGATAGCGAGTATGTTGCTCTTCAAAGTAAGACTGGACTTTTTTGTTTGTAATTACTTTATCGCTATTCTTCTTTAAAATAACTTCGTCATCGTTTAAAACTGCACTATTTTTAGCTTTTTCATTTATTTTAGCAGTAGCTTTCTTAACAGTTAGTTTTCCAACTGGAACATCATAAATTGCAACATGTGAATTAAAGTGACTGGCATTAAATTTTTCAGCTTCAGCATTTCTTTTTGACTGGATATGTCCAACTACCAACCAAGCTATTAAAACAATTACTAAGCAAATTAAAATACCTATTAGCCACTTACGATAGTTATTTGTG
>PPYF01027475.1_pt1 | contig 22516 bp, 18 predicted proteins | sample 1559871 | NCBI WGS metagenome assembly PPYF01 (sample SAMN08240021, study PRJNA423297) | Human gut metagenome, whole genome shotgun sequencing project.
TAAACTTCAACTGTTGGGCATTATCTGGGAAACTGAGCAGCTATTAAAAGAGTCTGAATCTGAGTCTGCCCCGCATTGCGCACCTATCCCAAAGATTGACCAGTAGTACGTGCATCCCTACGCCCCGATAATAATTACGGATTCTGCAACACCCCCTGCTACTCTTTGTCGGAGACGTTTGTTCTGGAATGTCCTTAGGTTTTGAAACACCGCCCCCCTACGCCAGGGCGTTTCTGACGCAGGTTTCTTCTAAGTTAACAGCATTAGGACGTGCCTTTGACACGTTTCGTATACGGCTGGAAATCAGTGAAATACGGCGCGGACGCGATGAATCGCGTCCCTACACCACCGACGCCAATTTTCCATTCTCCATTCTCAATTTTCAATTACAACAAAGGACGGCCACCGGCCGCCCTTTGTTGTTACATTCCGCGGTTCTCTGCCGGGTTGGCACGCCGGAAGACGCGCTCCCAGCGTATGCCGCCGTGGTCTTTGTCGAACGAGGCGAGCACGATCTCGGGGCGCCCGACGATATGGTCTTCGGGCACGAAGCCCCAGTAGCGCGAGTCGAGCGAGTTGTCGCGGTTGTCGCCCATCATGAAGTAATAGTCCATCTTGAAGGTGTAGGTCTTGGCCGGCTTGCCGCCGATATAGACCGTCGAGCCGCGCAGCTCGGCGTCGTCGTTGTGCTCGTAGTTGCGTATGCAGCGGCCGTAGATGGCCCATGTCGAGTCGTTGAGCTCGATGGTAGCGCCCTTTTTCGGAATCCATATCTCGCCGTAGTCGGCGCGGGTCCAGTCGGCGGCCGAGGGAGCGTCGGGATAGAGATAGTCGCCCGGGGTCGCGGGCACGCGCATGAGTTTCAGCAGCCGGCCGTCGGCCTGAAGGGATTTGACCATGTCGGCCGTCAGCGGGGCCACGTAGAGCGGCTGAGCCGGGTCGAAGCCGTTGGAGCGCAGTCCGAGGGTGTCTTCTTCGGTGACCGGCACGAGGTTACGGTCGTCGCGGCTGACTCCGAGGCGCTCCCAGTCGGCCTCGCTGAGGCCGCCGTTGCGCATCTGAATGTAGTAGCTGAACTGAACGTAGCGCGGCTGGGCCAGCGGCTTGCCGTTGATGTGGATCACGCCGTCGACAATCTTAAGGCGTTCGCCCGGAAGTCCCACGGCGCGCTTGACATAGTTCTCGCGGCGGTCGACGGGGCGGTAGATGATCTTTCCGTAGGTCTGCGGATTGTTGAGGATATGCTCGCGGCCGAAGGCGCGCACGAGGGTGTAGTAGTCGGGGTTCTGCATCTTCAGCGCCACGGTGTCGCCGGCGGGGAAGTTGAACACTACTATGTCGCCGCGCTCGACGTTGCCGAAGCCGCGCAGGCGGTGGTATTTCCACTGAGGCCAGTCGACATAGCTCTTAGTCTCGAGCCATGGCAGTGTGTTCTGGACCAGCGGGAAATGGATCGGTGTGTTGGGCACACGCGGGCCGTAGGCCATTTTGTTGACCCACAGATAGTCGCCGACGAGCAGCGATTTCTCGAGCGACGACGAGGGGATCTGATAGTTCTGGCCGACAAACGTGAAGATGAAATAGACCAGCACGAGGGCGTAGAGGATCGCGTCGACCCAGCTCATCACGGCGCGCACTGCGGCGTTCTTCGACTTCTTCCACCATGTCAGCGGAATGAAGCCGGTTATGTAGATGTCGAAAAGGAGGAACAGAAACAGGGCCACCCACCAGTTCCCGAGCCATGCCACCCACAGCAGGAAGATGACCGAGACGATGGCGAAGCGTATCCAGCGGGTTGTTTTTGTCTGAGAGATGCGGCGCCGGAGGTCGGCGCCGAAGTTATAGGACTTTCCGGGGTCGTTGTTCATTTTTTCAGTTGTTTGCGATAGGCGCGGCGGCGGCGGTGCTGGCGGCGTTCGAAATACTGCCATTGTCCCTGCACTCCGGCATTGTCTTCGAGCTCGAGGTTGCTCTCGGCGAATTTCAGGCCGTCGCGAATGTAGAGGGGTAGAAGGTCGGAGAAGAGCAGGGCGTTGACGCCTTTGCCCTGATATTCGGGCTTGATGGCCACGAGCATGAGGTCGACGACGTCGTTCTTGCCTTTGATGGCCTTGAGCAGCCGTGCCCATCCCAGCGGGAAGAGGCGTCCGCGGCTCTTCTGGAGGGCGCGGCTGAGCGATGGCATCGAGATTCCGACGCCGACGAGCTTGTTCTCGCGGTCGACGATGACGCTGACATAGTCGAGCTTGAGAATGCCGAGATACATGTCGATATAATAGTCGATCTGCTTCGGGGTCAGCGGCGTATAGCCGTAGAGCTTGTCGTAGGCCTCGTTGATGAGCTCGAAGAGGGCCAGACCGTAGTCGGCCTTGATTTTCGAGGGGGAGGTGTATTTCAGATTGCGCAGGCCGAAACGCTCCCTGACGATATTGCTGACGCGCATCATCTTCTCGGGCACCTTGTCGGGCACTGTCATCCGGTATTCCACCCAGTCGACATCCTTCTTGTAGCCGAGGCGTTCGAGATGGCGCGGATAGTAGGGGTAGTTGTAGATCGTGGCCATAGTGCCGAGCTCGTCGAAGCCGTCGACGAGCATTCCCTCGTGGTCCATGTCGCAGAATCCCATCGGGCCGATTATCTCCTTCATTCCGCGCTGGCGCGCCCAGTCTTCGACGGCGCCCATCATGGCGTCGACAACGGCTTCGTCGTCGATGAAGTCGATAAATCCGAAGCGGGCCTCCTTGCGGCCCGACCGCTCGTTGGCCAGACGGTTGATAATGGCTGTCACGCGTCCGGCGGGACGCCCGTCGGCGTATGCCATGAAGGTCTGGGCCTCGCAATGGTCGAACGCCGGATTCTTCGAGGGCATAAGAGTATTGACCTCGTCGAACACCAGCGGCGGAACATAGCAGTCGTTGCCGCGGTAGAGGTCGATGGCGAACTTCACGGCGCGCGTGAGCTCTTTCTTTGTCGGGGCTATGGGCCTTATCTCGATTGACATTACTGAGCTATTTCGGTGTTGACAGTCGCCGTCGACGTCGGGCGCAGCGGCGAGTTGAGGAACAGCAGCAGACCGATCATCAGAACAAGGAAGGCGATGATGGCTACATAGATCCGCGACGATGTGGCGCCGTGGATTGCCGTCTGGAGGCTGCGAAGGCTTTTGATCGAGCCGTTCGAGGCGCGTTCGGCGGCACGGCGAAGCGAGGGGTGGGGCTTCTGAGATGCTTTAAGGGCCTCAAGCATTACGTTGCCGTAGGCCACGAGGTCGGCCGCGGTGTCGTTGGGCGTCAGGCTCGGACGCTGCTCGAAGCCGACATCGATAAGCTTGAGGTTGCCGACGTTCTCGGTGAAGATGATTGTTTCGGGGCGAAGGGCGTGATGGGCCACGCGGTTCTCCTGTATATATTGCAGGGCGGCCGGCAGACGGTCGCGGAGCTGCTCGATATGATGTTCGGTCACCGCGCCCTTGTCGATGAGCTTGCGCAGCGAATCGCCGTAGACGTCGTCGGTTATGATGCAGAGGCCGATTCCGGGGACTTCCTCGAAATCGTTAATCATCAGAATGTTGGGGTGGGCCAGATTATAGCGGGCATCGAACTCGCGCCCCATCATCTCGCGACACTCCGGGTCGTCTTTGAACTCGGGGCGCAGCGTTTTGAGCATTACCCACTTGCCATGTTTCTTGGCGGTGTAGACGTGGTAGAACTCCTCGTCCCATTCGGGAAGGTGTTCGATCTCGGTCCATTTCTCTGTGGCCGGCTGCGGCTCGGCGGCTTGCTGAGGGGTCGGCTGCGGGTTGGGATTGTCTGTCATAAGCGCGAAAGGGGAAAAGCCCCGATATAGTTATAGTTGCGGCAAAGTTAACGAAAATTCCCCATACCCCCGCAAAAAAGTGAAAGGCCCCCCGAATAAGTTTATAAAATTTATAAAACTTATAAAACTTATAAGATTTCTAAAGCAAACGCGGTCTTTGACTCAGGAATAGTTCTATTTCACCGATAGCCAGCATTATATCCTCAAGATACTTTTTGACTTTCCTATCCATAAATCAGCTGTTTGGTTTCGTCAAGTTCTTCTCTGAAATATTTGTTTCTGATAAATTCCTCATCAACCAGATCGATTCTGCGACCCATCAGACTTTCGAGTTCCATATAGAAACTCATAAAGTTTTCACCGGCGACAAGCGGGTCGGAATCATGATTGAATATGGCTGAGAAATCTACGTCGCTTTTATCGTTGAAACGCGGAGTGAGAATCGATCCGAACACGTAAAGGGCTTTAACCTTATATTTTTTGCATAAGGCTATAATCTTTTGAAGGTTGTCGGTAATCAAATACATATAAGTATAACAGCGAACTTTGGCAAAAGTAATTAATTGAGGCTAATTTTCCAAATGATTGCCTGTTAAACATTCTGTGGTCGCGAAGCGGCGGCGGAAGCCGTCGGAAGCAGAAGGAAATCGCGGCCGGATCAGCGTCGGGCGCCCGCACGGTTATATTCCGAAGGTGTCATCCCGGTGTGCCGCTTGAATAGCGTGACGAAGCTCGAGCGTGACTTGTAGCCGACGCTGCGGCCGATGCTTTCGATGGTATATTGGCTGTAGTCGGGCGAGTTCAGGCGGCGGCAGGCTTCGCGTATCCGGTATTTAGCCAGCAGTGCGGCAAATGTGGTCCGCAGTGTTTCGTTGATTACGAGTGATACATAGTTGCGCTTATAGCCCGATTTCACGGCCAGTTCGTTGAGCGAGAAGTCTTCGGAATAGATGTCGGGGTCGTGGTCGAGTATTCTGATAATACACTCTGAAATCTCGGTTTTTTCGTTGTCGCTGAGGTTATAGCGGCTGTATTTTGCGGGTTCGTCGTCGTTGTCGGCCTTCTTTGAAGGTTCGGTGGGGGCGGCTTCGCTTTCGTGAAGAATCTGTTTAGACGGCGTGCCGGCTTCAAGCAGTTCGAGGCTCTGCTGATAGAGGGCGCGGTTTTTCTGATTGACTTTACGGTAGTTGAGGATTATTATAAGCGCCAGAACGACAATCATCGCCAGGATGGCCGAAAGCATTATTATCACGGTCTTCTGGTTCCGGCGCCGGAACTCGAGTATGCTGAGGTCTTCTGTCAGTTTATTAATCTGATTCAGGGCTTTGACGCGGTCGACGTCCATCATTCCGCTTGATATGAGAAACGAGTCTTTGTGCTGGAGATAGTCGACATAATAAGCTCCGGCTATGTCGTCGCGTCCGTTTTCGCGATAGAAGTTGCTGAGATCGAAAAAAGCATACATCATGACGTCCGACATTCCCTCTTTCCGGGCTATGCCGACCAATTTCTCAGCTGTCGAGATGGCCTTGTCGTAGTCGCGGGTCAGGGCGTAGGCATAGGAGAGATCCGACAGAGCGGCCGGCAGTTCGTTGTCTTTTGCGCCATTGAAATCCGAAGACATCTCGACGCAGCGCCTGAAATGTCCGATTCCCGGCTCGGAGCGGTCGGCGGCGAGATCTATTACTCCAAGGCAAAGCTCGCGCGTGAAGGCGCTCAGCGGGGCTGACGCCGGTATGTCTTTGGAAGCAAGGTATCTGTCGGCCACTTCCGAGATATTCTCGAGCCGCCCATGGGCAAGCGAAAGATTTATGAAGTTACATACGAGCGAATTGAGGCTCTGCCAGTCTTTTTCCTGGATTGACGCCTCGATCCCCTCGAGGAAGATATTGCGGGTGCGCTCTGTCGGGAGTCTGGGGTTACGGATATGGTCATAATTGGCCATTATGCCGGCGTATAGCACGTAGAGCTGTGGAAGCGGAGCTGTCAGCGAATGTTCGCGCACCATCTCCATCCCGTCCTCGCAGCTTTGGATAGCTTTCGGATAGTCGAAGAAAATGAATGTATAGATCGCGGCGAGGCGCGCATACGATCTTATAATAGCGATGCGGTCGGATTCTGACAGACGCGATTCGCCGAGCGAAACGGCCAGCGAATAACATTCGGCGGCTTTGACATCATTGCTGTCGCGCTCCCAGCTCTGGCCCTCGTCATATAGTTCCGAAGCACTCTGTCCCCTCAGCGAGGCCAGCTGCTCTGTCGAGGCCCGGGCACGTGGCGCAGAGATAGTGGCGACTGAAACCGCCGTCAGCAGAAGATATAGAAACCGTCGGCCGAGACGCCGGGCTGCGGCTGCCGGGAGAGAATTATGCATTGTTACTGTGTGATTCTACGGCCAAAGATAGTGATTAATCTCCAAAAAGAGAAAAATTGCGCCGTGAATGCGCGATAATGTCTTCCGCGACCGTTATAAATGTCCAATCGTGTACGAACGGTCATAGTCAACACTCTGAAGAACAACAATACGCCTCCGAAACTTGACGGCTCGCCCCGATAATTTGTAAATTGCGGCCGTAAAAAACAATATTATTCACAATCTCACATTTATTTAATGAAACGACCGATAACTTTCATCGCAGCTCTCATGACGCTGATAGCTGGCGCCGCACAGGTCAGCGAGGATTTTGAGGCAAACGCATTTCCGCCCGAGGGTTGGAAAGTAGATCATCTTATGGGTGTCGGCGGAAATAATAACGGCTGGGAGCGTGTTGCCCAGCCTGCGGGCAACGTTAATCCCGCCGGAGGCTCAGGTGTCGCACGCTCGCGTGTGGCCGAAGGCCGCAAAGACGCCGATTCGTGGCTGATTACCCCCGCCTTCGACGTCGATGATGAGTGCTTCCTGAATTTCTCGATGATGGTAACAACGATGACATTGCCTCAGGGCAGCTTTAATGTCATGGTGTCGCCCTCAGGTTCTGACGCGCGCGAGAGTTTCACCGAAACAGTCTGGACATTGGTGCCGCGCGAGACGTCGAAATGGGCTGACTACAGCGTTGATCTGTCGCGCTGGAAAGGAAAGAAAATCCGCGTGGCTTTCCGACATGTTCTGATGGCGCCGCCGTCGTTCGGCAACCGCGTATCGGTTTTTATCGACAATGTGAGAGTATCCGACACGGGAGTCTCTGACCTGACAGTCACTGCGATCGAATCGCCGCGCAATCACTGCTCGGCCTCGCAGACGCCGGTTGTGAAGGTCACCAATACGGGTATGACGGCTACAGGCTCGGTATGCGTTCAGGTCGAAGGAGGCGAGGTGCTCCGGCAGGAGTCCACGCGGTTTCCGATGGGTGACACAGTCGAAGTCGTCTTCGGGAAACCTCTGTCGCTCGAGCCGGGCAAAACCTATACGGTCAAGGCTTGGGCCGAATGTGACGCCGATGCCAACTCTCTAAACAATGAGATGACATCTTCGGCCGTCATCTACCCCCGCCTGCCATTTCCCTACGACATGAGCGCCAGCACGACGCCTCAGACCGATCTCAAGGCCATCAATACGACGGGCGGCACGTGGAAATATATGGCAAATAACGTGACCGGCGATGAGACATGGGTCTATGACGGAGCTACCGGCAACGCTATTCTCGCTATCGGCGGCCTTGACCTGCCTTCGGGGTATGTAAGGCTTGATTTTGACTATGCCCTGACTCAGCCTGCGGTCGTCAAAGTGCTGAAAGGGGTCTTTCCCGCTGCTGCCGACCTTACCGAGGTTGTCGCCGAGTCTGACGTGCTTTTCGCCGACGGTGCTGTTCATCATCTCACGCTGGCTATGCCGACTGCCGAAGGAGGCCCCCGGGCGCTCGCTCTTCAGGTTTATTCTCCGACAGGCGAAGCGTTTGCCTGTATCAACAACGGCGATAAAATCGGCAAAGTTCAGATGGTTGTCGATAATATCACTGTGGCCGAAGCCATCGGTGACATAGCTCTCGAGGCTGTCGAAGCTCCGCGCCGCGGTGTATTCGCCGCCGGAGCCGCTATGCCGCCGGTTTCGGTAAAAGTCCGCAATTTAGGCGCCGAAGAGGTCTCGTTTGTCAAAGTCGCTTATAGAATTGATGAATCTGAAGCTGTCGAAGAGACTGTCGCCGCAGCGATTGCCCCCGGCGAGGCTGTCGTCCACACCTTTGCCTCAATTTCGAAAGCCCCGGCCGCAGGAACCCACACATTGACGCTCTCTCTGAAAACAGCCGACAACATAGAAGACAACAACACCCTTACAATGGATTTCAGAACCGCCGACCCTCAGAAGACGCCGTTTAACGCCGATTTCGAAGAAGGGGAAGCCGGACTCGCCGACTGGGACATCGTCAGCGCCGACAAAGACCTTGTTTCATGGAACACCACCGACCAGCTCTTTTTCTCGGGCAAAAGCTCCATGGCGCTGTCGTGTCTGCGGAACATGAACAATGACGACTGGCTCATATCGCCGCCTCTGACTCTTGAAAAAGGAGCTGCCCGAGTGGCATTCTACTACGCCATGACCGGCGACACTTCCGACGGCGTTCTCGAAGTCTATCTGACCGACAGCCGCGATCTGCCGGCCGACGCCGTTCCTCTTAAAATTTTCGAGGGCGTTACTGACGGCTGGACATCGGTCGCCGTACCGTTCAAAGTCCCTGCCGACGGCACATACTTTATTGCCCTGCGTGGCCGCGGCCACAATGCTTTCACCTTTGTTGACCGCGTTGTTGTCGACACCGGCGCGGATATGGCCATGACCGAAGTTTCCTTCGGCGAGAAGTCTCATTATAACCTGACTGAGTCCGACATCATAGCTACGTTTGTCAACCAAGGGTCGAAAATAGCCCGCGACATAACTGTCAGCTATATCCTCGATGGCGACGTGACTGTTACCGAGACCTATTCCGGGCCTCTGGCTCCGGGCGCATCGTTCAGCTATACCTTCAGACAGCCTGCCGATCTCTCGGCCGTCAGAATCCACACCGTGAAAGCCTCCGTTACCATCGACGGCGACTCCGATCCGCTCAACAATACGATGGTTGCCACTCATGAGCACTATAAGAACAAGACAGCTCCCTATTTCCAGAATTTCGAGAATGCCACCCAGCGTGCGCGCTGGAGCGAGAATATTGTCGACGCCAACGGCGACGGCCTCAGCTGGATTGTGGCCGGAAACGCCTCGATGGATGCCTACAGCGGTTCGGGCTGTCTCTATTACAATACGGTTAATGCCAAGGAGAAAGGTGACGACTGGATTTTCTCGGAGTGTCTTGAACTCGAAGCCGGCGTCTATGACCTGTCGTTCTTCTACCGCACATATAAGAACTATGCCAAACGAACCGAATGCTTCAGCGTAATGCTCGGCCACGAGCCGACGCCCGAGGCCATGACCCTGACAGTGGCCGACTTCGACCAAATTTCAGTCCCCGACTCCAAGTATCCGGCCCAGTATCTCGCACAGCTGACGCTCGACGCTCCGGGCAAATGGTATATCGGATTCCACGCAACTTCAGACCTTTCGCAGGGTTATCTGCTCATTGACGACGTGAAGCTCGCCGAGCGCGGGGAACTGCCGCCGTTCTACGAGTCAGATTTCGGCGCCCGTTTCAGCGAGTGGACGCCGTATGACCCGGCGCCGAACCGCTTCGATTCATGGTCAGGTGCCACAGAAGAAGGCCGTGAAGGAGCCATTGCAGTCCTAAAGACATTCCGCATAGCTAATGAACCGGCTATTCTTGCAAGCCCGGCCTTTGGAATCGGTGCTGCGGAAACCGTAGAGATGGAAATTGAATATAAGCTGGTAACGACTAACGAGGCCGACCGTCTGGCAGTGGTGATGGGCCCGGAGAATACCCGCGCGGCTCTTGTCGACGAGATTGCCAGCCTTGAGCCTGCCGCCGACTGGACTACAGTCAGGATCGAAGTCCCTGCCCGCGCCTATGAGCGCTGTGTCTTCGCTTTCAAGCCTAAGCGCGCGGCCCGCGACAAGGATGTCGAATATAAGGTCGGGCGTGTGACTCTTACCCCCGAAGGACTCGGCAGTTTTGCCCTCACCGGCAGCGTAGCCGATGAGAACGGACGGCCTGTCGGAGGTGTCGCCATTGCGCTCAAGGGCGGTCGCTCGCAAAATGCCGTGACAGATTCCGAGGGCAGATTCCGTTTTGAATCAGTGTTGGAACGCCAGCCGTTTGTGATGACACTGTCGAAATCAGGATATATCGATATGAGCAGAGAAGTTACCCTCGAAGGTGACCATCTCGATCTCGGCACAATCGAGATGGCTTATCTCGCTGTCGCGCCGGCGGCGCTGAGCGCATCGCTCGACGATGAGTCAGGCGTCGTCACGCTCGAATGGCTCGAACCCGGCTTCACCGTAGAATTCCGTCACGACGACGGACGTGCTGTCGGAAGCGCCGGAATGAACCAGGGAGGCGCCGACGCCGTTGTCGGGAGTGTATTCCGCGCTCCCTGCCGCCTGAGCGCCTGCGCGTGGCAGACTATGGCATCTCCCGCAACCCACCCCAATGTGAATCTCTATGTCCTTGACCTCGATCCCGAAACCGGCGAACCCACCGGAAATATCCTTTACAGTGTCATGGGAGTTCCCAACGTTGACAATGACTGGACGCGCTATGAGTTCCCCGAACCCGTCAATGCTCCCAACGGACTGATGATAGCTCTGAGCTACGACACCGGTTCTGTCAATCTGGCCCTCGACGACGGTATCGACGACTATCCTTTCAGCGAGCGCACGTGCTATATGGGGTATGTCTCGCAGGGCGAGTTCGAGCCTATTGAAAACCGCGGAGGCGTTTCCAGTTTCCTCGTTCGCGCGTTTGCCACACCATTGTCTGCCGGACCGAGAGCCCCGCGCTATACCGATGAGGCCGACGGTGAAAAATCGAATCTGAGCTACGAGGTCTACCGCTTCGCCGAGGCGGATACTGACAACGAAACCCTCTGGACGCTCATAACGACAACCGACGTTCCGTCGGCCACAGATGCTCCCGAGACCCTTGATGGAATGTATTGCTACGGAGTCAGAGCCGTCTACTCCCCGAAGACAAAATCTGAATCGATCGTCTCGGAATCCGTCGAGCTGAAAAAACGCTTGTCGCTGAACGATGCCGGAGAAGTCGCGGATGCTCCCGTGGTCACTTTTGACCGTCAGACACGACAGCTCCGTGCCGTGAATGCCGTAGCCCTCGAGATATGGAGCGTCGACGGACGTCTCGTCAGAAAACTCGAAGGAGATGACGGGCTGCTCGAATCGGATATGTCGGGGCTGCATGACGGCGTCTATATCGCCCGTGCGGTGAACGCCTCAGGAGCGGCAACCGTCCTCAAATTTTAGCATCCTCAGATTTGGCCATGCCAAAAGGCCCGGAATCCGGGGCGTCCAGGATTCCGGGCCTTTGCCCATGCTGAAAAGTCTGAGTTAGCGGAGTTATTTAACAAATTTTGGCTAAGTTAGTGGAGTTTGAGGCCGCGAAATTTGTGATTTAGTGGAGTTTGTTGTATTTTTGCGCGGTAAATCAGCGGGTTATGGATAAACGAAAAATATTGCAGATTTTGCTCGACCAGCGAGAGGAACTTGATTCGCTTGTCGGCAATAATTTTGTTGAGCGTGCCGAGGCTGCAAAGTTTGATTTTGACAGTCGGCTCGCACAGGTTGTCATAGGAGTCCGACGAAGTGGAAAATCGACACTGTGTCATCAGGTCTTGCAAAAGAGGAATATCGGATATGGCTATGTTAATTTCGACGATGACAGGCTCGCTACGATAACTGTCGGGGATCTCAACGACGTATTGGAGGCTCTGTATGTTATATATGGAACAGAAGTAGAGTATCTGTTTTTCGATGAGATTCAGAATGTCGAGGGGTGGCATCTGTTTGTCAACAGACTTCTTCGGATGGGGAAGCACATATTTGTTACCGGTTCCAACGCCAGACTGTTGAGCTCGGAGCTTGCTACTCATCTGACCGGAAGGTATAATGAGATTCGCCTGTATCCGTTTTCCTTTAAAGAATATTGCTGTGCCAGGAATATATCGGTGGAACTTCCGACTACCAAAAATCTTGCCGTCCGGCAGAATGCTCTCTATGACTATCTTCTGGAGGGTGGCTTTCCTGAGCTTGACGGAATCTCTAACCGGCATGCATATGTCGAGAGTATCTTGAATGCGATCATTACAAAAGACATAAAAAAGCGTTTTAGGGTTCGAAATGCAGATGGCATAAAAATGCTCGCCAATCATCTGATCAATAATGTCGGTCAGATAGTCAACATAAAAGACATTTCGGAGAACCTGGGTATAGGTTCGGAGAAAACCGTGCGCAATTATCTTGACTATCTGAATCAGGCTTTTTTGATTCAGACTGTCAGTAAGTTCTCGTTTAAAAGCCGGCAGCGTCTCAGAAACGATAAGGCCTATATAATTGACACGGGTATTATGACCTATCGTCATAACGCCTTGGCAAGCCGCAATCTTGGCTGGCGCCTTGAAAATGTGGTGATGATGGAATTACAGCGAAGACTGAATCCGGATTATCAGAATATATATTATTATAAACCGGCTTCGGCTTCGCGAGAAGTCGATTTTGTCGTGACTGAGCACGGCGTAGTCACAGAACTCATTCAGGTGTCGCTCGACATCAGCAATCCCAAAACTATCTCTCGCGAACTGACGGCACTGTCTGAGGCATCGGAAAAGCTTCGGTGTGACAAACTGACTCTGATCGCCATATCTCAGTCGCGGGTTGAATGTGTCGGCGGTAAGAATGTCAGGATTGTTTCTGCCGACGAATGGTTGCTCGGATAGGGATGCGGCGTTTGCTGAGACTTCGCCCTCATGTGTGGTGTCTCTTCCGCGTTGCCGGTTCGCGGTTTTTTCGCTAATTTTGCAGACCGCAATATTTCGCGCGGTTTCAGCGTTATTCTAAAGTCATGACACAGCGCACAATAGTTTTTGCAACAAACAATGCCCACAAACTCGAAGAGATTCGCCGTATCGCCGGCGATTCACTGGATATTGTCGGTCTGGCCGACATAGGCTGCCACGAGGATATTCCCGAGACGGCGCCGACGCTGCTGGGCAACGCGCGGCAGAAGGCGCGTTGGGTCAGCGAGCGCTACGGTGTCGACTGCTTTGCCGACGACACCGGCCTGATGGTCGACGCTCTCGACGGCGCACCGGGCGTCTATTCGGCGCGGTTCGCCGGTCCCGGCCACGATTCGGCCGCGAATATGGCCAGACTGCTTAGTCTGATGGAGGGGAAGACCGACCGCCGGGCGCGTTTCGTCACAGAGATCGTGCTTATTCTCGGCGGCGAGGAACACCGCTTCACAGGCGCTGTCGAAGGGGAGATTCTTTCTGCTCCCGTCGGCGACGGCGGTTTCGGCTACGACCCCGTGTTCCGTCCGCTGGAAAGCGCGGCGCCGAGTTTCGCCGCCATGAGCCCCGACGAGAAGAACGCCATCAGTCACCGCGGACGGGCCACGCGCTCTCTCATAAGCTATCTGAAAACAATTTCCACCTCTCATAAAGAATGATCAAGAAAGCTATATTCGTGTTGTCGGCTCTGATAGCCATGGCCGTCAATGCCTCGGCCCAGCAGACCGGAAGCTGGCATTATTATCCCTTATATGCCGGACAACCCGACAAGGTCGAGGTTGCCGACAACGGCACTGTCTATTATCTTTCGGCCGGACGTCTCTACAGCTTCGACGGCGAGGAAAACCGCGACTTTGTCAACGATTTCTCGGGCCGCAAGATAACCTATATGAAATATAACGCCGACGCCGACTATCTTTTCGTCGGCTGTGAGCAGGGCGACATCTCGCTCGTCTATCCCGACGGCCACACGGCGCGCCTGAGCGATATCGCCGACGCCAATCTGCGCTACGAGAAAACAATCAACGCCGCCGACTTCAAAGACGATGACGTTATCGTGGCCACGACTTTCGGCCTCGTGCGTTTCGACACCAAGACCATGACCGTCAAGGAAAGCGGCGTGACCGGAAAGAATGTAAAGGCTGTCGCCCATCTCGGCGACCGCTTCATTGTCAGTTTCGACGGCGCCATCCGTTCGATAAAGGCGGGCGCATTGCTGAGCGATCTCTCAAATTTTACGACTCTTGTCGAGAACCGCGACGCTATAGAGCTGGCGCGGCTCGGAGCCGCTGCGATCGCCGTCCGTCTGGGAACCGGAATCTACACCTACTCAATCAACGGAGATGTTGCCACCGAGGTGCGCCCCTATTCGGCCTATACTAACGTACCGGCGTTCATCAATGCGCGGCCGACACCTTATTATATCGTCAATAAGAAAGAGCTGCGCCGCTTCAAATCCGACGCAACCGACGAGCTCGCCGCCACTCTCGCCGCTCCGCTCAACAGCGGGGCTGTCACCCTCGGCATCGCCGACGGTCTCAAGGACGTGTGGGCCGGAACGGCCGACGGTATGGCTCTCTACGATCTGTCAGCCGCTACGCCGACAGTAAAGACCGAGTCTTTCAAGCCCGCCGGCTCTATCGGAGTCGAGAAGGTCGGATATATACGTTCGTCGCGCGACGGCAAACGCATCTATGTCGGCAATCTCGGCAATTCGAATCTCCCTATCGCCGACTGGGGCGGAACCCAGAAGCTTTTCCGCCTCGATTCCGACGGCTCGATCCATAATCTCTCGATAGCCAACCGCTCTCAGCCCGGATTCCCCACCGAGGATATCGACGATCCCGGCATTCTCTACGTAGGCCAGACAAGCAGCGGCGCCGCCCAGATTCAGAAGGACGGTAAAGTCGTGAAAAATCTCCCCGGCAGCTGGACCTACGACGTCGCCATCGACCCCGAGGGAAATCTCTGGACGGTGCGCTTCGGAACCGGCAACAACGACGGAATGTACTTTCTGCCCAACGCAAAGCGCAAGACCCTGCTGACAACCACGACCAATGCCGACTGGACAACCTCCAACAAGGCGCTCAACAGCTTTCGCGGCCGAAAGGACGCCCAGATTCTCTTCTGCCGCCATTCAAACATGATGGTGTCGTATGAGACCGGGCCCAACGAGCCGCTGATGTTCTACAACACTCAGGGAACCTATTCGAACCTCGCCGACGACAAAGGCGAAAACTTTGTCTATATCAACGATCAGGACGGTCGTTCGATATGGGTTGCCGGAACGTCGTGCATAGCCGAAGATGCCAAAGGCCAGATATGGCTGGCAACGAACGCCGGCGTATACGTGGTGACCGACCCGACCAATCCCTCGACCACCCTGCGCAGCGTGAAGGTTCCGCGCAACGACGGAACCGGATATGCCGACTATCTTCTCGACGGAATCAGAGTCTACGACATCGAGGTCGACGCCAACAACAACAAGTGGTTCGCCACTTCGTCGGGAGTCTATCAGACCAACGCCGACGGTTCACAGATTCTTCAGCATTTCGACAAGTCGAACTCTCCGCTGCCCGACAACAACATCACGGCCGTCTATGCCGATCCGCTGAGCAACAATATCTATGTCGGAACCCTCTACGGACTGCTCCGCTACAGCTCTATGACAGCTCCGGCCGCCACCGACTACTCCGATGTCTATGCCTATCCGAATCCCGTGAAGCCCGACTATACCGGCTGGATCAGCATCGTCAACCTCATGGACAACTCTCTGGTGAAGATCGCCGACGCCTCGGGCAACGTCGTCTACAGCGGCCGCAGCAACGGTGGCATGTTCACCTGGGACGGCTGCAACGCTTCGGGAAGCCGTGTCAAAAGCGGTGTCTACTATGTCTTCGCCTCGCATAGCGACGGAACCTCGGGCAACGGCGATGTTGTCGCGAAAATTCTCATAATGAACTAACCGGGCCTTCCGGCGGTTTTTTCAGTAAAGACATGAAAAAGAAACTCAGCTACGCAAACGAAGCCCACCGCGCCTATGGCGTGGCCGGCATGGCAATAAGCCTCGTCATATTCGACGGCGAGGATATGCTCGCCTCGGTCGACATCGACCGTAATCCCGGCGAAATGATGGAGATGGCTCCCGATTTCTATTTCACGGGAAACCCGTCGCTGTCGGCAAAAGCCGCCTGGAGCCGCATCGTCAGCAATTTCAATCTGACGGCCGCCATGATTCTCGGCAATGCCCTCTGCCGCTCGCTCGTGCTCGAGCGCCGCGAGCTCGCCAAGGAACTGCTGGCGTCGCTCCACGACACAATCGTCGGCGAGGCGGCCGAAACCTGCTCGCTCGAAGCCGACGAGGCCGAGCGGCTCTTCAACAAAGACCTGAGTTATCTCTACCGCGTTTTCTCGAACAGCAATGTCCACGACATTGCCCACGATTTTGCCGGACAGTTGCGGCAGACGCGCCGCATGTCGCGCCACGACGTTGTCGACGCCCTCCGCGCAATAGCAATGCTTTAATTTGTCGTCCCCTGGCTGTCAGCGAGATAGCCGGGGGCGAACAGCTTTTGGCGATTTTTAGCATTTTTTTGCCGCATGAAGCGATGTCAATCGCGAACTTTGTTGTAACTTTGCACTCAAACATAAAGCAACTGCGGAAATTTTTTAGCAAAGTGTCGATTATCCGATAGCAATTATCTACCACCGATTATTTACGAAACGGCTACTGACACCTCCCTACATTTTTTCCAACCGACATTACGTCAGCATCGACGTCAGCCCCGCCGACCCCGTCTGCGCCACTCCAAAGCGTAACTGACCCGCAGGCGATAACGGCAGCGACGTCGCTCTCTTCCCCGAGGCTGACGCAACAGCAACACGGCGCGCGCCCATGGGCTGGGCAATTACTTGTAAGCTTTATCTGTTTTTTTCACCAAAGACGCCGTCATTAAGGTTAGTTACATAAAGACAAATATACTTGAATTTTGGTTATGAGGGAGGTGCGACTCTGTGAAGAAGCGCACTTTCATTTTTTATGCCCTGAAGAACACGCTTTTATAAGATTTATAAATTTTATAAGATTTATAAATGCCCAAAAATATCAACGCCGACGCTGCTGCCCGAGTTTATTGTTATCTCGGGGTTTTTAGTTAATTTTGCGGCGTTATGGAAACAAAAGCCTACGAAAATTTCATTGAGCTTCTCAGCCGCCGTTTCTCCTGCCGTAAATATTCGGCTGAGCCTGTCGGCGACGACCTCATAGAGAAAGTTGTCGAGGCGGCCCGTCTCGCTCCGAGCGCCTGCAACCGTCAGCCCTGGACATTCGTCGTCGCCCCCGACGGAGTCAGAGAGCGTCTCGGAGCACTGTGCAGCCGCTCGTTCGTGGCCGAGACTCCGACACTGATAGTTGCTGTGGGCCACCACGACGAAGCCTGGCACCGCACGTCGACCGACGGCAAAGACCATACCGACATCGACCTGGCGATCGCCATAGAGCATCTCTGCCTTGCCGCCACTACTCTGGGGCTTCAGACATGCTGGGTCTGCAACTTCAACGCGGCCGAAGCCGCCCGTATTCTCGGGCTCGGTGAGACCGAAGAGGTTGTGGCACTCATTCCGATAGGTTTCCCCGCCGAAGAAGAGCCTGCCAAGAAGCGCAAACCTCTCAGCGACATTCTGCGCCGATGAGGATTGCGGCCGAAATACTGACCGCGGCAGCGGCGACTCTCGGGCTTGCCGCCTGCAACACGTCGGGCTGTACCGAGAACCAGAACTCCATACCGCTGGCCGGCTTCTACTCGTCGGCGGCCGAGGCTCAGGTCTCGCTCGATTCGGTCGGGGTCTACGGCGTCGGAGCGCCCGGCGACTCGCTGCTGCTTTCTCCGGGCACGTCGGCCTCGCAGATCTATCTGCCCCTGAACGCTTCGGCGGCCTCGACGTCGTTCGTATTCACCTACCGCGGTCCCGGCCTCGACAATCCTCTGCTGAACGACACACTGACATTCGTCTACGACGCCGTGCCTTATTTCGCCGGCGAGGAATGCGGCGCCATGTATGTCTACGACATCACGCGCCTCGACGTTACCGACCATCTTATCGACTCTGTGGCTCTGCTCGACCGCCATATAACCAACGTCGACATCGAGTCGCTGAAAATATTCTTCCGCACGGCCGAGCCCGAACCTGAACAATGAGAAAGCTGCTGACGATACTGGCCACACTCCTGCTGGCGGCGCTGACGGCGTCGGCCCAGCGAACCGTGACCCCGACGCAGCCTGCTGCCTCGCGGCCTGCCGTGGCCCGCACCGACAGGCCGCAGGGCCCTCCGCCGTCGGTTGTCCACGTCCACGACGAGCAGGGGCGCACTATCATGGTCGACACCATAACGGGCAAGGAATGGGTCGACTCCACACTGCTGAAGATTCCGAAGATGCAGTATCCGCTTCTCCACGCCCTGCGTGTCGGCGTCGACATCTGGGATCCGCTGATGCGCATAACCGGCCAGAAATTCGGACTCGCCGGAATATCGGCGGCTCTCTCGCTCCACAACCGCTATTTCCCGACTCTTGAGTTCGGCATGGGCATGGCCAAAGACAGCCCGAAAGGAATGAATTTCACCTTCCGCAGCCCCGTGGCCCCATATTTCCGCATCGGCGCCGACTATAACATATTCTACAACAATTCGCCCGACTATCAGCTGCTCGTCGGTCTGCGCTACGGTTTCTCGGCCTTCAGGTGGAGCGTCGACAATGTCAGGGTCGACAACAGCTACTGGGGGCCTGCCGCCGGCTTCTCGTCGGGGCGGCAGAGCGCCACAGCCGGATGGCTCGAAGTGTGTCTGGGCGTCAAGGTTAAAATCGTCGGACCGCTCTCGCTGGGCTGGACTTTCAAGTTCCATCAGATGCTCCATCTGAGCGACAATGTCCTCGGCAAGCCGATGATAATTCCCGGCTTCGGAAAGCGAACCGGAGCTGTCACCGGTGCGTTTAACATCTACTACACCTTCTCGCTCAACGAGCCTGTCAGAACCGACAGTCCCGAGGGCGCCGAAACCTCAAATCCTTAATCAACCGACAGCAATGAAACGCATCGCCATCATCGGAGCCTCAAGCGGTCTGGGCCGTAGAATAGCCGCTGATTTCGCCCGTATGGGCTGGAAAGTCGCCGCCGCAGCGCGCCGCGAGGAACCGCTGCGCCGTCTGCGCGACGAATATCCCGAAAACATCGTCTACAAAACCATCGACATAACCCTCGACAGCGCCACAGAGCGGTTCTACGACCTCATAGAGATGAACGGGGGCGTCGACATCGTGCTGATAGCTTCGGGAATCGGCTTTCAGAATCCCGACCTCGAGCTTAATAAGGAGATCAACGTTCTCGAGACCAACGTGGTCGGCTGGACGCGCATCGTCAACGCCGCCTACAAGTATTTCCGCGACACACGCAACAATGCTCCCGGCCGCATAGCCGCCATAACCTCGGTGGCCTCGACGAAGGGAATCGGTGTCGCCGCCGCCTACAGCGCCTCGAAGCGCTTTCAGCGCACCTATCTCGAGGCCCTCGAGCAGCTTGCCCGGCGCAACAGCGTCAATGTCCGCTTCACCGACATACGTCCCGGATTCATACGCACACCGCTTCTCGACCCCGACAAAGACTATCCGATGATGATGACCGTCGACTATGCCGCTCCGCTCATCGAGCTCGCCATCGTGCGCGGTCAGCGCGTGGCCACCGTCGACTGGCGCTGGCGTCTGCTCTGTTCGGCCTGGCGCATGATTCCAAGGTCGTGGTGGGTCAGAATGCCTGTGTCGCTTACCGAAGAATCTCATTCCGAAAATAAACCAACCGAAATATCATTATCCCGGCAATGAAACCTATCGCATTAGCATCAGACCACGCCGGTTTCGAGCTGAAAGCCATCGTAGAAGGCTATCTCGAAGCCCGCGGAGTCGCCTACAAGGATTTCGGCACCGACTCGGCCGAATCGTGTGACTACCCCGACTTCGCCCATCCCGCGGCTCTCGCCGTAGAGAGCGGCGAATGTTCGATGGGAATAGCCATGTGCGGCACCGGCAACGGAATCGCCATGACTCTCAACAAGCATCAGGGCATCCGCGCCGCCCTCTGCTGGAACAAGGAGATCGCCGCACTGGCCCGCCAGCATAACGACGCCAATGTTCTTGTCATGCCCGCCCGCTTTATCGACGCCGTAACCGCCCTCGCTATTGTCGACACCTTCCTCGACACTCCTTTCGAAGGCGGACGCCACCAGCGCCGGATCGACAAGATTCCTGTAGGCTGATTCCCGCAGCAATGAACCGTCATATTTTCATAACCGGCGGCGCCTCCGGCATCGGAGAGGCCGCCGTAAGGCTTTTCACGTCCCGCGGATGGAAAGTCACCTTTGCCGACATCGACGCCGTCAGAGGCTATAAGCTCTCGGTAGAGCTCAACAAGGAGGCAGACAACGTCTGCTACTACCCCTGCAACACCCGCCGGAAGGAGGATCTCCGGCAGGCTGCCCGAACAGCCGTCGACACCTTCGGCCCCGTCACGGCACTCTTCGCCAATGCCGGAATCCACCGCAGCAACACGATTCTCGACATAACCGACGAGGAATTCGACGCCGTCATCCAGACCAACATCTACGGCACCTACAACACGCTGAAGGTCATCGTGCCGCTCATCGTCGAAGCAGGCGGCGGCTCAATCGTCATCAACGCCTCCGACCAGTCGAAGATCGGCAAGCCCCACAGCTTCGCCTACGGCCTGACAAAGGGCGCTCTGGGCCAGATTGCCCGCAGTCTCGCCCTCGACCTCGCTCCGAAAAATATCCGCGTCAACGCCGTGTGCCCCGGAACGATCTATACGCCTCTGGTAAAAAATGTCTTCGACCGCATAATTGACCGCTGCGACGCTACGGCCGAGCAGCTCGTGGCCGAAGAGAATGCCGTCCATCCCCTCGGACGCATGGGGCGCCCCGAAGAGGTGGCCGAGCTCGTCGAGTTCCTCATCTCCGACCGAGCTTCGTTCATCACCGGCGCTCTGGTCAGCATTGACGGCGGCCTGACGGCAAACTGAAATCTTAATCACGTGCTTTTGTGCGAAAAGTTTTTATTTTCGCAAAAATTTTTGAAAAAGTCTTTGCTGTTTCGAAAAATTAGTTATAGATTTGCAGAATATGTTATCTAACCTTTTATAAACTATGGGCAAAATCGACAATCTGGATCTCAATATCCTGAAAATAATCATGAATAACGCGCGCATCCCAAGCAAAGATATCGCCGAAGTCTGCGGCGTCTCGCGGGCCGCCATTCATCAGCGCATTCAGCGCCTGTCCGAATTAGGCGTCATCGTAGGCTCGGGATATAGAGTCAACCCCAAAGAACTCGGCTACTGCACAACGACATATATCGGTGTCAACCTCGAACGCGGCGCTATGTACCGCACCGTTGCCGCCGAACTCGACAAAATCCCCGAAGTGGTCGAATGTCACTTTACGACGGGGCCATACACAATGCTGATAAAGCTTGTCGCCCGCGACAACGAACACCTTATGGAACTTCTCAACGACCATATTCAGATGATCGACGGAGTTGTCGGCACCGAAACCCTTATCTCGCTCGACCAGAGCATCAACCGCAGCCTTCCGATCTTCCTTCGCCAGCGCTGACAGCCATAAAATCCAGAAGATTTTTATGTATATGAAGATAAAAGCATTACCTTTGCATAATCACAGTGCTTTTGGAGACTTTAGTCGCTCTATTTAGCACTCTAAAAAAAGGTAAAGTCGAGGTTGCCACTTAGTCGGGTAGCCTCGCTTCTTTTTTATATGAGATTTTGCTGCGGAAATTTCGTAATGTCGCGGAAATCTATTACTTTTGCCGTCGCGAAAATTTCGCACCCCTCTGTTTTTCCGAAAAATAAACAATCCGCAATAAAATGGCAAAAGAGAAACCCGAAGAGACCCGCACCTCTATCGACAACATCAACGACACTCTGACCTCGGTAGAGCAGAAAGTCCAGAAAAACCAGAAGCTCATTATGTGGCTCAGCCTCGGCGCAGCCGCTATAGTAGCCTTGATATTCATCTATATCTACGGTGTGCGCCGCCCCGCAATCAACGCAGGCGACGACGCTATCGGCCAGGCCGACGCCCAGCTCATGCAGGGCAACGACTCGATAGCTCTCGCGCAGTATATGCAGGTAGCCGACGAACATGGCTACGATGCCGGTAACCGCGCCAGACTGAACGCTGCCATTCTTCTCTATAAAGACAAGAAATATAAGGAAGCCCTCGACTATCTCGCCGACTACGACGTCAAGGACGAGGTTATCGGTGCCGCCGCCCAGTCGCTCGAAGGGGACTGCAATGTCAACCTCAAGAACTACGACGCCGCTCTGAGTTGCTTCGACGCCGCAATCAAGACCAGCAACGACAATCCGGCCTACACTCCCTATTTCATGATGAAGAAAGCCACTGTGCTCGAAGCTCTTAAGAAATACAGCGAGGCAGCCGCCGTCTACGCCGACATCATGGCCAAATATCCGCTCTACGGCGATCAGAACCGTCTCGACATCGAGAAATACAAACTCCGCGCCGAGCAGCTCGCCAAATAAGACGATCGGCGTAAAAGCCATAACGGCGCGTCGCCCCGCAGAGGGCGGCGCGTTTGTTGTAGGAACCGATCAAGCTGATTACTCCAATACAGGGCTGGCGCATGAGATTTAACTATCCTTAAAAACCTTGAGTAGATAGTCAATATTGCGGTCACATTTCTTGCGC
>PPYF01672906.1_pt1 | contig 22514 bp, 19 predicted proteins | sample 1559871 | NCBI WGS metagenome assembly PPYF01 (sample SAMN08240021, study PRJNA423297) | Human gut metagenome, whole genome shotgun sequencing project.
GAAGCCCGCCATTGACGTAAAGTTTGTCAATGACGGACAACTTGCTATTTTTTGATTTTATTTCGAACTCACGTTAAATAAATTTATAGTTCCAAAGGATAACTCAAAATAGATTAATGAAACAGCTTTATAATAATCTGTATCATCATGATATCCTACCCTTTCTTACTTTATTCATTGCTACATAAAATAAGAAAAGGGAGCTTCTCTTCGGATTTTAATCATAAGAGATTTAAATTTCAATATCTCTTTAGAAACACATCCTTTCTGTTTTATTTCTTCTTCAAATCCTCAGGAGAAACCAACTTATAAAGCTTGTCACTAGGACGTACCTTATCGGGTACTTTAAAGGATACATGTTGACCTTTTCTTACCACATCCACCGGTTTCAAATCCACACGCGCCTCATCCAACGTCAGAAATACCGCTCCTGTAGTAGGTCCTGTGATCAGAAGCTTATCCCCTACTTTCATCTCAGCAGCTTCCACCAGAAACTCTGCAACGCCAATATTAGAAAAGTACTTGATTCCCTTACCCACATACACTTTACGCTCAGTAGCCTCCGAACCATAGTTCTTACTCCATTCACCCAAACGCTGTCCTAAATAATATCCATTCCAGAATCCCCGATTGAATACGGTCTTCAACCGTTCATCCCAAGCCTGCTTCTTCTCCTCGGTAAAAGTGCCCTCCAGATAAGAACAAATAGCTTCTTTGTAACATTCCACCACGGTACGTACATACTCAGGTCCTCGGGCACGCCCTTCGATCTTGAAGACACGCACGCCAGCCTCTATCATCTCATCCATAAAATGAATAGTTTTCAAATCTTTAGGAGACATGATGTATTTATTGTCCACCTCCAGTTCAATATCACTCTCTTTATCCTTCACATCGTATGCACGGCGACATATCTGCATACAAGCCCCCCGGTTAGCAGAAGCATTCATCTCATGCAAACTGAGATAACACTTGCCCGACACTGCCATACAGAGTGCCCCGTGGCAGAACATCTCAATACGGACCAATTCTCCATTCGGACCTTTAATTTGTTCCTTCTGGATAGTATCATAAATCACCCGCACCTGCTTCAAATTCAATTCACGTGCCAATACCACTACATCAGCAAAGCGAGCATAAAATTTCAACGCTCCGGCATTACTGATATTTAATTGGGTGGAAAGGTGTACTTCCTGCCCCACCTCGCAACAATAAGCCATTACCGCCACATCCGCAGCAATCACGGCACTGATGCCTGCCTCCTTAGCCGCATCCACAATGGTACGCATCAAAGCAATATCTTCATCATAAATAATGGTATTGATCGTAAGATAGCTCTTGATGCCATGTTTATCACAGATCTGTGCTATCTCGCGTAAATCATTGACAGTAAATGTACTGGCAGAACGTGCACGCATATTCAGACTCTCAATTCCGAAGTAAATAGAATCCGCACCTGCCTGTATGGCTGCCGCCAGCGACTCACGTGAACCTACAGGAGCCATTATTTCAAAGTCTTTTATAGAAGCTTTCATTATTCTTTTGATTAATATATGTGCAAAGGTAGGCTTTTTTCCGTATTTTTGCAGCCTGATTTCACCACAGATTACACAGATTCACACAGATTATAAATTAATACTCAAATGAATCTGACTTTTCTGTAACCCAAAGATAAACATACAACAATGAAGATTAGAAATATAGACCTGGGCAGATACCCTATTTTCCTGGCTCCGATGGAAGATGTAACAGACCCCGCTTTTCGCCTGATGTGCAAGAAGTTCGGTGCTGATATGGTATATACCGAATTTGTATCGGCAGATGCATTGATACGCTCGGTAGGTAAAACGATGCAGAAGCTGAATATCAACGATGAGGAACGCCCCGTAGCCATCCAGATTTACGGCAGAGACACGGAAACAATGGTAGAAGCGGCGAAAATAGTGGAAGAGGCGCATCCTGACATCCTGGATATTAATTTTGGCTGTCCTGTAAAACGCGTTGCCGGTAAAGGAGCCGGTGCAGGTATGCTGCAAAATATCCCGCTGATGTTGGAAATTACCCGTGCTGTTGTGGACACTGTAAAAATTCCCGTTACTGTAAAAACACGTCTAGGCTGGGACAATGAGCATAAAATTATAGTAGATTTGGCAGAACAATTACAAGATTGCGGCATTGAAGCACTGACCATTCATGGACGCACCCGTGCACAAATGTACACTGGTGAAGCGGACTGGAGTTTAATAGGTGAAGTAAAAAAGAATCCCCGTATGCATATACCTATCATTGGAAACGGGGATATAACTACGCCACAACGTGCCAAAGAGTGTTTTGACCAGTATGGAGTAGACGCTATTATGATTGGCCGAGCCAGCTTTGGACGCCCGTGGATATTCAAGGAAGTAAAACATTATATAGAAACCGGTAAGGAACTCCCTGCCCTTTCTTTTGAGTGGCGGCTGAATGTACTCCGTCAGGAAGTGTTGGACAGTGTGAATCTGCTTGACGAACGCCGCGGTATTCTTCATGTACGCCGCCATCTGGCTGCTTCTCCCTTATTTAAAGGCATCCCCAACTTTAAAGAGACACGTATCGCCATGCTCCGTGCCGAAACCGTGAAAGAACTTTTCAGTATCTTGGATTATATCAGGGGGAATTACGGAATGAATTCTTAATGCTACAATGTGCTAATGTGCCAATTGCCATGCGGAATACAGCACAGCCAATTGGCACATTAATATATTGTAGCAGTAACACATTATCTATTCCATTTTACGCAAACCTCTTTTGGGAGAGAAATCAATATCTTTAGGATTGCCTTTATAAGCCACCTCACCACTACTGGATGCTTTCGCAGTCAGCGAACCGGTCACATAACATTCCACATCACCAGAGGAACTGGCACTGGCAGTTACATTGACCGCCTTCATACCTTTTGCCTTTACATCCCCACTACTACTGGCTCTGTAAGAAGCGTTCTCACAAATACCTGCCAAAATCACATCTCCGGAAGAGCTGGCATCAGCAGATACATCAGCAGCGTTCAGATTCTTGACAGATACATCACCCGAGCTACTGGCATCAGCAGAGAAATTCGTACAAGATACCTTTTCCAGAATCACATCACCCGAACTATTAGCGGTAGCCGCAAAATCATCACAAGAAATAGTGCTTCCTGTTACATCACCGCTACTGCTAGCCTTAACAGTAACTTTCCCACTCGTTTTCAGTCCATTCTTTATAATAATATCACCGGAACTGGAAGCTTTCAAGCTGTTCACAGCCGGAGCAGAAACTCTTACTTCCTTTTTATATACTAATTTTCTCATACTATTTTTGTTTTATTCATTAGACGTTATTTCTATGCCAAACGTTGCAACGTTTAGCCATTATTTTTAAAGCAATATTCATGCCAGCAACATTTATCACTGAAAATCAACAAGGTATAAACAAAACAGGGTGTCCGAAAATGGACACCCTGTACGCTTTTATATACTTTTTAAAACTATTTCAGCACAAGTTGGAAGACTACAGAAGCAAACCAACGCTTATACATATAAGTAGCCACAATATAAATACATACCGCCGAAATCCAGCCGGCAATAACATCCACCAAATAATGCGCCTGAATATAGACCGTAGCACAGCATAGAAGTACGTAGAACGGTGCCAAGAAATAACATAGTTTCTTATTAACGCGATAGGCCATAATCATCACAATGGTAGATATACCGACATGCGAACTAGGAAAAGCAGCAGTAGGGCGTTCCCCCACTTCCTGTGAGGCCTCTACCAAATTAAAGAAGAAACCATGATCAAAACCGGGACCGGGCAGCAGAATATCATTATTATTGAAATAATCACCGATAGCAGGGAAATGCTGCGCCATCACATTGTCCATTCCGATAGCAGGGAAATAGAATTGCGGACCGGCAACCGGAACCAATATATAAATAAGATAATAGATAAAAAACGAAGTGACCAGCACAAAAGAAACCTTTTCAAACCACTCAAAACGAAACAAGAAATAATAAATAGTCACAATCCCAATCATTGGATAATAAGCGAAATACCCCATATTAAATGGTTCACTGAACCACATGGAAGGAAAATGTTCACTAAATTCTACCGAAGGCTGGCAACGGAACAAAAACTGCTCCGCCGAAGCGAAGAAGTTATCCAGATTGGGAAAAAGACGATTAAATTCAAAGGTATCGGGATACCAATACGCTAAAAATGCCATCTGCACAGCCATTCGTATAAATGCCGTAAGTTTACACGGATACTTGCGATACAAATATATTAATGCAAACGTAATGGCCACAATGCCTGCACGCTCCAAAAGCATAATTACAGGGTGGTCCATACGAGGAAATAATATTAAAACCATTATGGTCGTGAGGGCATTATATATCAGACTAATGCTCTCAACGGCAAACAATCCTTTCACACTGTCTACCCGTTTGAATAAATTTAAAGCCATCCTTCTTTCTTATACCATGCAATGATTTCCTTTACTCCCTTGTCTAAAGGGTACTCAGGACGATATCCCAGTTCTTCCACCAAGGGTGAAATATCGCATTGCCAATTACGTTGTTTCATTATTTTATATTTGTCAGCATTCAGCGTACTTACCTTTCCCAGGCAACGCGCTGAAAATTCAGCGAGCAAAGATACAACTTTTAAAATAAATAATGGGCATTTAATGTGTATAACCCACGGATTACCAAGTTCTTTTTGTATCAAATCAGAAAAAGTACGGCTGGAATAGACATTTCCGTCACTAACAAAATAGGCGCGCTGCCGCACTCCATGTTCTATTGCCAAATAAACAGCTTGTACCAAATCCCTCACATAAATAAAAGTAAGATCCTGTCTTTTAAAACCAGGAGCAAAGTCTATATGCTGCTTGATAGACTTCGCCATCAGAAAATAATCGCGTTCACGAGGACCATAAACTCCAGTAGGACGAAAAATCACTGTCGGAAAATCATTCAATGATTGCAGGTAATGTTCCGACTTTAGCTTACTGACCCCATATGCAGTATTGGGCATTGCCGTATCACGCTCACTGATGGGTGCATAATTATCTTCATGAATAGGACCGAAAATACTAAGTGAACTGATATAGACAAATTGCCGGGGAACCATGTCCAAGGTTCTCAAAGCTTCTACAAAATTACGGGTATAGACATAATTGCCTTTGTCAAATTCGTCCTTATGGCGGCATTTAGTTACACCGGCACAATGAATGATATAATCCCATCCCCCATGCAATTGTTTATGAACAGCCAATTGCTCCGTCAATCTTCCGGGATGAGCAAAATCCAATTCGGCAAATTGAATGCGAGGATCTTTCAAATAGGTACGACTACTGCTTTTACGTACACCAGCCCATACCTGCATCTCTCTCTCCAATCCTCCTTCCACCAGGAAACTGCCAATAAATCCGCTTGCTCCGGTTACCAATACTTTCTTTAAGCAGCAAGTGTTCTTTTGTGCAAATTCTTCGTTATTCATTCTTCGTATGTTATTTCACCGGTTCCACATGAATACCCACATGAGTATCCTCTCCAAACTTTTCTTTCAATCTATGTTCAATACCAGTTGCCGTCTCGTGCGCTTTATGCAGAGAAATGTTCCCATCCATGCGTATATGAATCTCTATAGCATAATTGTTTCCGATGCGCCGCGTGCGTAAATGATGCGGTTCGCTGACTCCATCAAAAGATAACACAATGCAACCAATGCCAACATTCCCGGTTGACGAAGTTCCCCACCTCGTAGGAAAACCAATATATCTGTTGCTCCATTCCACAATATTCCAAATCCTACCCCCAATAATGCCATACCAATGAAAGCAGTAGCCAATGTTTCATATTTCCCATGACCATAATCATGGCTCTTGTCCACTGGTTTATTGGATATACGTACAAAAAGAATCACTACTACGTCCGTAATGAAGTCAGATAGAGAATGAACTGCATCTGCCAACATAGCAGCACTATGCCCTGCAATTCCGGCAAGGAATTTAAAAATAACCAGCAAGAAATTAACGAAACTCCCCACTAATGTAACTCTATAAATTTCTTTTTCCCTGATTTTCTTATCAAGTTCAGTCATAACAATTGTTTTAGAACGGACAAAGATAGCACGTTTCATTTAGATTCAACCAAATTTAATGTATCTATTGAACCGCTATTCCAATTATTTTGTTTACTTTGTAGCACATAATACATAAATATATCCCCTTATGGCTAAAAAGAAAGAAAAAAAAGCAGGGAAACGCATGAAAAAAAGCGAAATGTCTGAACGACTGATAAGCTTATTCCACACAAAACCGAACGAAACATTCAGTCTGAAACAATTATCAAGCAGTCTGAACCTTACTACACATCCTCTTAAAATGCTTTGTGCCGACATCATTACTGAAATGATTGAGGATGATTTTCTGCAAGAAGTAGAAAAAGGACACTACAAACTGAACGACCACGGTCTGATTATGACTGGCGTCTTTCAGCGTAAAAGCAACGGCAAGAACTCCTTCATCCCCGATGATGGTGGAGAAACTATTTTCATAGCCGAACGTAATTCGGCACATGCCATGAATAATGACAAAGTAAAAATAGCCCTCTTTGCCAAACGTAAGAACCGGAACCCGGAAGGTGAAGTGATAGAGATTCTGGAACGTGCCAACGATACTTTTGTCGGCACACTGAAAGTAGAGAAATTCTACGCCTTTCTGCTGACCGAGAACCGCACTCTGGCAAATGATATTTTTATCCCGAAAGATAAGCTGAAAGGTGGAAAGAATGGGGACAAAGCAGTCGTGAAAATTGTAGAATGGCCCGAAGAGGCAAAAAACCCGATAGGACAAGTCATTGATATTTTGGGAAAAGCAGGAGAAAACACAACTGAAATGCATGCCATTCTGGCCGAATTCGGCTTACCTTACGTATATCCCAAGAATGTAGAAACCGCTGCCGAAAAGATTCCGGCAGAGATTTCCGAGGCGGACTATGCAGAACGTGAAGATTTCCGCAATGTAACAACTTTCACCATTGACCCTAAAGATGCAAAGGACTTTGATGACGCGCTCTCCATCCGTCTCATCAAACCGGGACTATGGGAAGTAGGCGTACACATTGCCGATGTTACTCATTATGTAAAAGAAGGAGGCGTTATCGACAAAGAAGCTGAAAAACGCGCTACTTCCGTTTATCTGGTAGACCGTACCATCCCCATGTTGCCCGAACGGCTGTGTAACTTCATCTGTTCCCTCCGCCCCGACGAAGAGAAACTGGCATTCTCCGTCATTTTCAATATGAATGAAAAGGGAGAGGTGAAAGACTCGCGCATCGTGCACACCATTATAAAGAGCGACCGCCGTTTCACCTATGAGGAGGCGCAAAAAGTGATTGAAACGGGTGAAGGCGACTACAAAGAAGAAATTCTGGAACTGAACAAACTGGCACAAATCCTGCGTAAACAAAGATTGGCTGCCGGTGCTATTGACTTTGACCGCGTAGAAGTGAAATTTGAGATAGACGAAACCGGCAAACCGCTCAGTGTCTACTTCAAAGAATCCAAAGAGGCCAATAAGTTGATAGAGGAATTTATGTTGTTGGCCAACCGCACGGTTGCCGAAAAAATCGGTAAAGTACCTAAAAACAAGAAAGCCAAAGTATTCCCTTATCGTATCCACGACCTTCCGGACCCCGATAAACTGGAGAACTTGAATTGGTTTATCAATCGCTTCGGATATAAGATACGTACATCGGGTAGCAAAACTGAGATATCCAAATCCATCAATCGTTTACTGGACGACATAAAGAACAAGAAAGAACAAAATCTGGTGGAAACCGTATCCTTGCGTGCCATGCAAAAGGCCCGTTATTCCACACATAATATTGGCCACTATGGTCTGGCATTTGACTATTATACTCACTTTACCTCACCTATCCGCCGTTTTCCGGATATGATGGTTCATCGTCTGCTCACCCGCTATCTGGCAGGAGGACGTACGGTACAGGAAGCGAAATACGAAGAATTGTGTGACCATAGCTCTGAAATGGAACAAATCGCCGCCAATGCGGAACGTGCCTCTGTAAAATACAAACAAGTAGAGTTTATGGGTGAACGTTTGGGCATGGAGTTCGATGGAGTCATTTCCGGAGTTACCGAATGGGGACTTTATGTGGAACTGAACGAAAACAAGTGCGAAGGTATGATTCCCATGCGTGACCTTGGTGATGACTATTATGATTTCGATGAAAAGAACTATTGTCTGACGGGACGCCGGCATCACAAAAAATTCAGTTTGGGAGATCCGGTTACCATTAAAGTGGCCCGCGCCAATCTGGAGAAAAAGCAACTTGATTTCGCTTTGGTCGAGAAATAAAGATTAACATCCTGTTGTAGGGGCAGACTGGTTCTTCCCCTGCAACAAGACAATAGTTTCATTTACTTCACTCTTCTATTCAACTGATTATTCGCTTTATCCGGCTTCGATTTGCCGATCCGTTTACCACCGGACTTCTTTTTAGTTTCCTGTTTTGCCTTAAAAGCAAATGGATTTTTCTTATTTACCATAAATATTCCCTTTTTTCTGCAAAAATAAAGGATTAACATCAATATTCATTCTATTTATTGGCAATAATATAGAATTTACTTACTTTTGTCCTTCTAAAGCATTCAGTTCATGACTACATTCAATTACACGAACATATTAACGCAGGCAGTAGATGAATTATCTGAAAGCCAGTCCTATAAAGGATTATTCCACCAACACAAAGATGGAGATCCTTTACCATCTGCCAAATCCCTATACAAGATAGTAGAATTGGCACGCGCCATTATCTTCCCCGGCTACTTTGGTAATTCCACCGTTAACAGCCATACCATCAACTACCATATCGGTGTAAATGTAGAAACCCTGTTCGGCCTGCTGACCGAACAAATTCTGGCAGGACTTTGCTTCGGACAGGAAAACAGTAAAAATGCAACCGATGACAATGAACCGTGCAGAGAAACAGCCTCTTTGCTGGCAGCTCGTTTCATCAGTAAACTGCCCGAACTCCGCCGCATTCTGGCTACCGATGTAGAAGCCGCATATTATGGTGATCCCGCCGCCACATGCTTTGGTGAAATCATCAGTTGCTATCCGGCTATCCGCGCTATCAGCAATTACCGCATCGCACATGAGCTGTTAATACTGGGTGTACCTTTAATCCCCCGCTTCATTACAGAAATGGCACATTCGGAAACCGGTATCGATATTCATCCGGGGGCACAAATAGGACACCATTTCACTATCGACCACGGTACAGGTGTAGTAATCGGAGCGACCAGCATCATCGGAAATAATGTGAAACTCTATCAAGGGGTAACATTAGGAGCTAAAAGCTTTCCGCTAGACAATAATGGAAATCCCATTAAAGGCATTCCACGCCATCCTATTTTAGAAGACGATGTCATTGTATATTCCAATGCAACCATTTTAGGGCGTGTTACTATTGGCAAGGGTGCTACCGTAGGAGGTAATATTTGGGTAACAGAAAATGTACCTGCCGGATCACGTATCGTACAGCGAAAAAACAAAGACGAATAAAACCCCTTTGCCATCATAGAAATGCTGACATCACAAAATGGTCTAAAAAGTAGTATGGCAGCAAACTTTTTAATAAAACAGTAACTTCCTGTACACCTTCTTGTAACAGATAAACAAGATATTTGCAGTACGATAAAAAAGGAGGTATATATGGAACTTAAAAGCAATGAATATCAGATAGAATGTACACCCTACGGGGAATATTACGCCTTTTTAACAGACTACCACCAATGCTGCACTTACGGCGAAACTGCCGAAGAAGCATTGGAAACCCTGTCAGATATCGCCGATGAGTTTTTCTGCGAAATAAACGAAGTCTATCTGGCAGAAGAATTCGCATAAAAGTCACTCAACCTATTAATCATAGAATTTCTCTTACAGAAACCATACCTGTGTGATACAGATATGGTTTCATTTTGTCCTAAGCATGCCCCATACGGTAGAGACTGTACCCCAAATAAACCAAATACAAACAAGAGACCAGTATCATTAAAGCACAAACCACATATCCCTTACGTTTCTCATCCGTCAATTCCATTTTCATTCTGATTTCTATTTAAGTTTCTTGATTCAGCAAAAATGGCAAATTCCTGTGTAGAATTTATTTCTATAGGATAACAATTACATTGCCGGATACATATTTTGTCAATTTATTCCACAGATATACCCAATTCCGTTTTCAAAGAATTTTTATAATCAAAGGTAAATAAAGACCCCGGCAAGGAGCGTGGACGCCCCGATTTCATCCTCTTTTTTGCTTCATCAAACAGATTAATTCTCTAAATAATTGATTAGCAAACAGAAAATCATTAAATTTGTCCCATCAATTGAAATTACGTAATTATCATTTAAGATGAAGGAAGAATTCGAGCTAATCGCCAAGACTTTCCAGGGACTGGAAGAAGTACTGGCAAAAGAACTCACCGAGCTGGGAGCCAGCAATATAGAAGTAGGAAGACGCATGGTAGCCTTTACGGGCGATAAAGAAATGATGTATAGGGCAAACTTCTGCCTGCGTACTGCCATCCGCATCCTGAAACCCATCAAACATTTTGAGGCGAAGAATGCCGATGAAGTTTACGAAGCTATCAAGGCCATTGCGTGGGAAGACTTCTTGGATAAAGATAAAAGTTTTGCCGTAGACGCTGTGGTTTTCTCGAACGAGTTCCGTCACTCCAAGTTCGTAGCCTACAAAGTAAAAGACGCCATTGTGGACTATTTCCGTGAAAAGACAGGAGAGCGCCCCTCGGTACGCATCAACCATCCCGATGTGGCACTGAACATCCATATAGCCGAAAATAAATGCACTCTGTCACTGGATAGTTCGGGCGAGTCACTCCACCGCCGGGGTTATCGCCAGGAAGCTGTAGAAGCTCCTTTGAATGAGGTACTGGCAGCCGGTATGATCCTGATGACCGGATGGAAAGGCGAATGTGATTTGATAGACCCGATGTGCGGTTCAGGAACAATACCTATCGAAGCCGCCCTGATAGCACGTAACATCGCTCCCGGCGTATTCCGCAAGGAGTTCGCTTTTGAAAAGTGGAACGATTTTGATCAGGAACTATTTGACCGCATCTACAATGATGACTCACAGGAACGTGAGTTCACACATAAGATTTTTGGATATGACAATAATCCGAAAGCAAATGAAATTGCCACTCACAATGTGAAAGCAGCCGGACTGAGCAAGGAGATTATCTTAAAAATCCAACCGTTCCAGCAATTTGAGCAACCCAAAGAAAAAAGCATCATCATCACCAACCCTCCTTATGGAGAACGTATCTCAACCAATGATTTGCTGGGCCTGTATCAAATGATAGGCGAACGTCTGAAACACTCTTTCACCGGCAATGATGCATGGGTACTAAGTTACCGTGAAGAATGTTTCGACCAGATTGGTTTAAAGCCTTCTATAAAAATCCCCCTGTTCAACGGTTCGTTGGAATGTGAATTCCGCAAATACCAATTATTCAACGGCAAATTCAAAGAATTCCGTAGTGAGAACGCCGATCAGGAATTCAAGCCCCGCCGGGAAGAAATCCGCCCGCGCCGTAACACGGAAAAGGTAGAATATGGAGAACGCAGAGAACGTCGTAGTTTTGACAACAGACGTGAAGGACACGGAGAGTACAAAGGAGGAGAGCGCAGAGAAAGACGCTCTTTTGATGACAAACGTGAGGGACGTGGCGATTTCAAAAGAGGAGAACACCGCAACTTTGGTGACAGACGTGAAGGCCGCGACAATTTCAAAAGCAGTCCCCGTAAATTTGACGACAATAAGGAAAAGACAGAAGAATAAACAGTTATGAGAAAATTAATCAATCTGATTGCCTTATTAATCATGGCTTCATCTGTAACATGGGCACAAGACAAGAAAAGTTTCACACTGGAAGACTTGATGCCGGGAGGAAACAATTATTATAACCTGCTTCCACAAAATCTGTATGGTTTGCAATGGTGGGGAGATGTATGCATCAACGCCGACATAGAAGAGGTAAAAACCATCCAGCCGGCAAATGGGAAGGAAAACGTACTTATCACTTTGCAGGAAGTGAATGAACTGTTGGCAAACAAGGAATTAGGGAAAATCAACCACTTCAGGAATGCATCTTTCCCATACGCTGAAAAGATGATGCTGGTAAATACCACATCCAATAAAGTGCTGATCGATTTAACTAAAAAGGAAATAATATGGAGTCAGCCTCTCTCTCCTAAAGCCGCCAACCAGGACTGGAACAAGGAAAGCCGTTCATTGGCTTATACCCTTGACAACAATCTGTTTGTAACGACTGCCGACGGGAAAACGCAACAAGTCACCGACGAACCGAAAGGCATCGTATGCGGACAAAGTGTACACCGTCAGGAATTTGGTATCTCGAAAGGTACTTTCTGGAGTCCGAAAGGAAATCTGCTTGCTTTCTACCGCATGGACGAAAGCATGGTAACCGATTATCCACAAGTAAATACCTCCACCCGCATAGCGACACTGGAGCCGGACAAGTATCCGATGGCAGGAATGACCAGCCACAAAGTGACTGTCGGCATCTACAATCCGGAGACCCAAAAAACAGTTTATCTGAAAGCCGGAGACCCTACCGACCGTTATTTTACCAATATCAGCTGGAGTCCTGACGAAAAAAGCGTTTATGTCATTGAACTGAACCGTGACCAGAACCATGCCCTGCTATGCTGCTATGACGCGGAAACAGGAGAGCCACTGAAAAACCAAGGAAGTCATCATCATGAGCACAGAGGTTTCCCCTTTGCAGAGCAACGCATACGCTGTGAATGTAAAGACAGGCAAACGCCGCCTCATCGGCAATAAAGACGGTATGCATCATGTACAACTGTCCGGTAGCGGCAACTATGTGATAGACAATTATACTTCTTTCACCATTCCCCGGAATATCGAGATCGTTCCCACTTCCGGAAAGGGAAAGACTATCAGCCTGTTGACCGCCACCAATCCGTTGGAAGCATACAATATGCCCGAAATCACTGTCGGTACCCTCAAGGCAGCCGACGGCAAGACCGACTTATACTACCGCCTGATAAAGCCGGTGAATTTTGACCCCAACAAAAAATACCCGGCCGTAATCTACGTGTATGGCGGACCACATGCCCAACTAATCCACAACAACCGCAACTATGACGCCCGCGGATGGGATATTTACATGGCACAACTGGGTTACGTCATGCTGACCGTTGACAACCGGGGCAGTGACAACCGGGGACTGGAATTTGAGAACTGTACGTTCCGCCAATTGGGAACCGAAGAGATGAAAGACCAGGTAAAAGGAGTGGATTTCTTAAAATCATTGGGTTATGTGGACAATAACCGCATTGGCGTACATGGTTGGAGCTTCGGTGGTTTCATGACCACCAACTTGATGCTGACTTACCCCGAACTATTCAAAGTAGGAGTAGCCGGCGGTCCTGTCATCGACTGGGCTTACTACGAAGTAATGTACGGCGAACGCTACATGGATACTCCGCAAACCAACCCCGAAGGCTACAAGAACGCCAACCTGAAGCTGAGAGCCGGAAACCTGAAAGGACGCTTGGAAGTGATCATTGGCGCCAATGACCCCACTTGTGTTCCCCAGCACAGCATCAGTTTCCTCCGTGCCTGCATTGATGCCGGAACCCAACCCGATTTCTTTATGTATCCGGGCGACGGTCATAATATGTTCGGACGCGACCGTGTGCACTTGTATGAACGCATTACACGCTATTTTGAAGACCACTTAAAATAAACAAAAGATAAGATTATGAAACTGTTGCTATTAGGCTCAGGCGGACGTGAACACGCCCTGGCATGGAAGATTGCTCAAAGTCCCAAAATCGAGAAACTCTATATCGCTCCGGGAAATGCCGGCACAAGTAATGTAGGCGAGAATGTAGCGATTAAAGCAGATGACTTTACAGCAATCAGAGAGTTTGTAGTAAAGAATAATATAGATATGGTAGTGGTAGGTCCCGAAGACCCGTTAGTCAAAGGAATCTATGACTATTTCAAAAAAGATGAAGCGCTGAAAAACATTCCTGTTATCGGGCCTTCAAAAGCGGGTGCGGTACTGGAAGGCAGCAAGGAGTTCGCCAAAGGCTTCATGCAACGCCATAATATCCCGACAGCCGGTTACAAAAGTATCACTGCCGCAAATCTGGAAGAAGGACTAGCCTTTCTGGAAACATTGGAAGCTCCATACGTACTGAAAGCCGACGGTCTTTGCGCCGGAAAAGGCGTACTGATTCTGCCCACCCTGGAAGAAGCCAAGAAAGAATTGAAAGAAATGCTGAGCGGAATGTTCGGTGACGCTTCCGCCACCGTAGTGATTGAAGAATTCCTGAGCGGTATAGAATGTTCCGTATTCGTTCTGACCGATGGAAAGAACTACAAGATTCTGCCCGAAGCAAAAGACTACAAACGCATCGGCGAAGGCGACAAAGGGCTGAACACCGGTGGTATGGGTAGTGTATCTCCTGTTCCGTTTGCCGACAAAGCATGGATGGAAAAAGTGGAAGAACGTATCATCCGCCCCACAGTAGAAGGACTGGCAGCAGAAGGCATCGACTATAAAGGCTTTATCTTCTTCGGCCTGATTAATGTAAAAGGCGAACCGATGGTCATTGAATACAATGTACGCATGGGCGACCCGGAAACGGAAAGTGTCATGCTGCGCATCAAGAGTGACTTGGTGGAACTGCTTGAAGGAGTGGCAACAGGCAATCTGAATGAAAAAGTCCTGGAGATAGACCCCCGTTCGGCAGTATGCGTCATGCTGGTATCCGGCGGATATCCGGAACATTATGACAAGGGATTTGCCATCAGCGGAGTAGAAGAGATTGAAAACAGCATTGTATTCCATGCAGGAACAGCACTGAAAGACGGACAGGTAGTCACTAGCGGCGGACGTGTCATTGCAGTCAGCTCCTACGGTGCCAATAAAGAAGAAGCCTTGGCACAATCATTCGCCAATGCGAAGAAAATCAATTTCGACAAGAAATATTTCCGTTCAGATATTGGATTCGACCTGTAATCAGCGGACTATCAACCCATGGCAGGCTATGACAAATTCCAAATAGATATGGCAAAGGGAAGATTCACCTTCCCTGTTGCCATCCTTATATGCCTGCTTCTCCGGATCATCACGGGCAATGAATGGCAGGATGTAATCAATTTGCTGGTCTGTGCTTTGACTGCCTATCTGCTGATCGAGATAAACACCGCCTTCACGCTGATACGGACACGCAGTACCTTGCATGTCAGCTTTTACGTATTCCTGTCCACGGCCTGCCTGTTTCTGCATTCCTTCCAGTATGCCGTTTTTGCGCCACTCACTTTTCTGATCGCTATTTCCCAATTATTCAGCAGCTACGAATCTCCCTATCCGGCGGGAAGTATATTCCACGCTTTCTTTTTCATCGGACTGGGAAGCCTGTTGTTTCCACAGTTGCTTTATTTTGTACCTCTGTTCTATTTGGGGATGATCAGTTTCAGATCCCTGTCACTCAAAAGTTTCTTTGCCGGACTTACAGGACTCTGTGTGCCCTACTGGCTCTTTTTCGGCTATGCGTTCTATTACGACAAAATGAATCTCTTCTATCAACAGCCACAGCATTTCGACATCCTGTTGCAGATGCAGGTCATTGTAGGATCCATTTTAACAGGACATTTATTTACTTTAACCCACAACCGCTTTACCGGCATCTTTTTCATCATTACATTTGTTCTATTAATAGTTCTAACTATATACAATTTATGGATGCAATTCTTCAATTCCTGATCGACTGGGGATATTGGGGTCTTTTTCTAGGCTCTTTTATAGCCGGAAGTGTTCTCCCCTTCAGTTCGGAGGCCGTATTGGCAGCCTGTGTAGGTCCGTTGGGCTTAGACCCGGTGATCAGTATAACCGCCGCCACCGCCGGCAATGTTGCCGGAGGCATGACCTGCTACTGGATGGGACATTTGGGCAATATGGAATGGATCGAGAAATATTTTCATGTAAAAAAAGAGAAGATGGACCGTGCGGAGCGGTTTGTACACGGACGGGGTGCCTGGATGGCTTTCTTCGCCTTTATCCCTATTTTGGGAAGTGCCATATCCATTGTATTGGGCATGATGCGTGCCAATATATGGATTGTCATTCTCGCTATGACCATCGGAAAGATACTCCGCTACGCCTTATTGGTATGGGGAGTATTGGAAGCCTCCGCTTTAATGCATTAAAATTATGAAACTGGAACAAACAGCAGATGGAAGTTATACCCTCTATGTACCCGAACTGGACGAACATTATCATTCGGTGAAAGGGGCACTGACGGAGTCACAACATATTTTTATCGAAATGGGATTAAAGCATTCTCCCGTTTCCGAGCCCCACATTCTGGAGATAGGACTAGGAACAGGGCTGAATGCCTTTCTGACACTGCTTTCAGCAGAAGAGACCCGACGGAAAGTACATTATACCGGTATCGAACGCTATCCGTTAGCCGAAGAAACCTTGAAGCAACTGGACTACCCCCGCCTGATCGGCAAACAGCATGAGGAGGATTATTACGCCATTCACCGGGCGCCCTGGAACACAGAAACAGAGGTATCCCCTTGGTTCACATTACATAAAATTGAAGATGATTTTACCCGGCTTTTCAACCCGGAGGAAGGCAGCCGTCCCGCCGTTCCCTTATACGATATCATCTACTTTGATGCCTTCGCTCCCGAAAAACAACCCGAAATGTGGGAACAATCTCTTTTCGATACTTTATACAAGGTATTGAATGAAGGAGGTATCCTGACAACTTACTGTGCCAAAGGGGTGGTAAGAAGGATGCTGCAAACAGCCGGATTCACAGTAGAACGCCTTCCCGGCCCTCCGGGGGGAAAACGCGAGATACTGCGGGCAACCAAGTCTGATTAAACTTCTAGGACCGAAACTGATGAATGGTCAAGTTTCACCTAAAACAGTAAAACCGTTGTAAAATCCTTCAAATCCGTCATATACGCATAACTGCATATTTATCAGCAAATTACCATGAAACATTCATCGCTGAATCCGTCATAGATTCTTCATATTCTTTCTCCACGCTGAGATGATTGCCGTTATATACATAAAAAATCTCCGGCTTGTCACAAGCCAGAGATTCTGTTTTATAAATCTAAAGTTTTTATTATATAAGATTCTCCTGTCGGAGAAAGTCTTATCTTGCTGAAAAAATGAACTTTATCCGAATTGGGATTGTATCGTTTCCTGATAAATTCATTTGTTTAGAAGGAACCGCTCCCCCACGAGAGGGAAGCAGTTTTTTAACCAAGTTTATTTTGCAGCTTTAACAACTACTTTCAGAGTCTTAGTTACACCGAATACATCTTTCAGTTTGAATTCGATAGTAACAGGTTCTGTAGTACCAATGCTAGAAGGCAACTGGATCATGATACCACCAGGAACAGCAGCATAGCCTTTACTCTTCACAGCTTCGTTAGCACCAAGATCTGTAACGATAACATCTGTTGCACTGATAGTGCCTGGTTCCCAAGCTCTGGTCTTGGTATTAGCATTAGTTACGAATTTAGCATTAGTGTTAACCGTACCTACAGAAACAGGGATAGCAACTTTGTTACCGTTCTTGTAATAGTATGCAGATGCATTAGCATTAGCCAGCGTGAAGTTTGTAGCGAATCCTTCAGTACCTTCTTCAAATCCTTGACGGAGGTTCATATCAGAACGCTTATCCACATTGCCGTCAGCCTTAACACCGTCGAACAGATAGAATGTATCATCCAAAGCATCCACCAAAGTAAAGTCAGCATCTGTCAGAACCACTTCACGAGTTACATTGTTAGAAGTAAATTCTTTCTTAGCTTCTACCTTCTTAGCGTCACCCATCAAGCTAGCGAATCTCAGAGTAAAGTCTGATACTTGTTCCTTAGTTGCCGGATATACTCCGTAGAACCTGTAGTTGGCAACTATCGGAAGATTAGCTTCTCCAGTAGTTACATTTCCAACAAGAGTACGTGTATTCCATTCTTTTGCAAGACTTGAATATACGATATTAGTCAAAGGAATATTCTGAAGTCTCGTAGCATAATCTTGACCTAACACTTCATAACCGGAATAAGTAAACCAATTATCTACATTTTCATTATGGCTCAAAGTATAGTACTGAGCTGTAGAACCAAATACAGTATATTGTTTAGCATATGCAGTAGTAAATGCTTCATAGAATGGAACACTCATAATTTCTACATCGCCTTCTTTTACCAAGTCACCATAAATGCTCAATACATTCTTCTTGTCATTCCAGATAGCCTTCTCACCGTTTACACGAGTAATATCCAAAGTCGGCTGAGTGAATTCGAATGGCAAGATGATCGAAGCAACAGGTGTGTTGGTGTCTTCATCTTTCACTGTCAAAGTCAACTGATAAGCGTTCTTCAAAGTGAAGTTATACGGATATCCTTCAGATACAACGAACTGGAATGTTATGGTGTTGTCCACAATAGCATAACGAACATTATACCCTTTTGTCCAGTTATCCCAATATTCATTGTTTTCGCCTTCACCACCAATCAATTCGAAATCAATGCGTCCAGCTTCAACGGCACTCTTCCATACAGCCTTTTCTATAGCACTCATTTCATTGATTATTTTATCCAATGAATAAGCCTTAGTATTAAGAGCAAATACTTGCTTCTCATTAGCAGACCAAGAACCAGTAGTAGGTCTCAGTTCAGGATTATAATTAGGATCCTTGTCGTTTTCAACAATTAACTTAGCATCCATCGGAGTATACAGACGTTCCAAAGTAATTTCATGAGCATTTGCCATTTCTTCACGCTGATAAGCAAAGAAGTGAGGCGCATCTTTATCGCCTTGTACGATAGTACCGTCCATCAAAATGTAGTTGTAAACAAACTCAATGTAGTTATTTACTCCTGTTTCTCTTGTGAACTTGAAGCTATGACCTTCTTTATCTATTTCCACACCATACAACTGTGCGTTCTTCAAGTTCTTGGCAGATTGTTCCAAAGTAATCCAGTAGTCATATACAGCAGCTGCATCTACAGACGGAGAAATATAAGAAACAATAGGAGTATAATCTACATTAACTGCACAATTTTCCAAGTTGCGCAAACCTACATTAACTTCGCCAATCTTCTTCAACTGAGCACTCAAATCATACGGAGTTTTAATTATTGTTTCATTCAAAGTAGCAGTCAGAGACAAAGCGTGTTTTGCACCGTCATTAGCCTTGAACAACAGATAGTTCTTCGTTCTGGCATCATCAATATTTTCATAACGGACAAAGTCATGAGGCAATACCCATACTGCATTTTCAGAAGTGGCTCTAGTCAATACACCCTTAAACGGAACAGCATCCTTAAACGGCAATTCTGTATCCACATTGGCAGAGTTCATCAAGTTGAATGAATAAGCAGAAGCATCTGTTCCCTGAGGATTAACCACAACTTCCAAGTCGCGATCAAGAGTGGTGTACAAACCTTTCTTCAAAGTTTTTTTGGCTGGTCCGTACTCAACATCCTTCTCATTAATTCCATAAAGTGCATGCATCGGATTAGCACCATTCAAGACATCCATATAACCCATAGTAGCACTGCTCGGAATAAAAATAGTCTGTTCATCACCATTTTCATCCTTTACAGTAATGTTCCAGCCACCTTTTACTTGTGCAGCTACCGCACCACCGGCAATATATTCTGTTTCAACGTATGCAGCCTTTTCGGTATCCCATACCATCCAGTAACCGTTTTCGCTAATCTTTGCATCATGTCCGGCAGCGGCAGCATCACCCGGTTCGCCCTGGTCACCCTTGTCACCCTTATCTCCTTTTGCAGGATATTCAGATTTCACACCGTCAAATGCCCAGTAACCGTCAATGATGGTCACAACTGTACCATTCTTACCGTCTTCACCCTTGTCACCTTTGATAGTTTCAATGGTACTTGTAGAATTGTCACTCCAGGTTACAGTGATACCGTCACCGTTCTTCACTACGTTGGTAACATACTTACCAGCATCAACTTTTGCCTGTAAAGCTGAAAGAGCCGACTTGATATCGACCAGTTCCTTGTCGATGCGGTCAATGTCCTCATCATAGTCTTTACAAGACACAAATGTTCCTGTTGACGAAACCATCAAGGCTCCGAACAGAACTGCACTTAAAAACTTTTTGTTCATAAATAAAGATTTAAATTTATAAATTTAAAAAACTAAAAATTGGTTATACATATACTGTTATAAAAGGACTTCATTCTCTATTTCCAAGTTCACCAGGTTCCTCTCGCGCGCCGCATACCGTTTCGGAGTCATACCCGTCTGACGGACGAAAGCCAGATAGAAAGGACTCTTCGAACCGAAACCGCTCCGTGACGGAACCTCGCCCAGCGGACAACCGCCGTTGCGAAGCAGCTCCTTAGCGTATTCCACCCGGTAGCGGTTAAGCAACTCCTTCAGATGACAACCGAAGTAGCGGTTCACCGCATTGCTCAGGTAAGTCTGGTTTGTTTCGAGCATCATACTCAGTTTCTTTAACGAAAGAGAGGAATCGAGGAACGCCCGGCGTATCTCCAACTGATACAATATACCTTTATATATAAGGCTGTCTGCCGGACGGACATCCGACAGTGACGAGAACCGCGCTGTCCATTCGCGGCCGGCGGCACGATAGAGCAATGTCTTCTGCCTTACAGAAGTGCTGCTCGTCTTTTTACGTCTCAGAAACAGGTATTCCATCTAAACTCGTTATTCGTTCTTATTGGCCTTTTATGCAGATCTCTTAGTAAGAGATCTACAAACAGACGATAACAGGCTTTAAATCAAAATATTAACTATACAGATACAAGATTAAATCAGAGCCGGTAGAACCAGAAGAAATACTTTTTTTCACAATATTCCATATTTTTTCCGCGAAAAGTGTACTAGTTATCAAAACTTTCCTTATTTTTGCACGTGAAATGTCGATCTCTTACTAAGAGATTTATACTTAGCCACAGAATAGCCGTATGAAAAGCCCTAACCAGACTGAAATTGCTTATCAATTGAGCAATTTGGGGAGTATTTGTACCCGATTAATGAGCAATTTGCGTATATTTGTTGTTGTTAAACAGAAAAGATAACATTCATGAGAACCAGACATCACATATTTTCCCCATTGCATCCCGGCAAAAGTATCCTTTGTTCGTGCTGCATGGTACTGATAGTGTGCCTGTTTACCGCCTGTGACAGTAAACAGTCCACTTCCACAAAACCGACCCTGACTGTCACCCTGGAGCCCTTGCGCTATTTCACAGAAACCATTGCAGGCGATAAATTCAAGATAGTCAGCATGGTTCCGAAAGGAAGCAGCCCCGAAACCTACGACCCTACCCCCCAACAACTGGTCAATCTGGATAAAAGCACCGCCTACCTGCGCATCGGCTATATCGGTTTCGAACAAGCCTGGATGGATAAACTGACCACGAATGCCCCTCATCTGAAAGTATTCGATACCTCAAAAGGAATAGACGTCATACACGAAACAGGACACAACCACGGTGACCATCATCACGAAGGGGGTATAGAACCTCATATATGGAACTCCGCACGCAATGCCTCAGTAATCGCCCGTAATATCTACTCCGCCCTGAGTGAACTGGACAGTGCAAACGAACCTTATTTCAAGCATCGGCTGGACAGTCTGCAACAAATTATCGCACAGACAGATACGGACGTTCGTGACCGGCTACAGAATGCCGATACCACTTTCCTTATCTATCATCCGGCACTCAGTTATTTTGCTAGGGACTACGGATTAAAGCAAATCAGCATAGAAGAAGGAGGAAAGGAACCCTCACCCGCCCATCTGAAAGAACTGATAGAAACCTGCCGCCGGGACAATGCCCGGGTTATTTTTGTCCAACAGGAATTCGATACCCGCAATGCCCGGCTGATAGCAGATGAACTGGGAGTCACCGTTGTTCCCATTAATCCGCTAAGTTATGAATGGCGGGAAGAGATGATCAATGTAGCAAATGCACTTGCCAAATAACAGAGCCTTATGACGAATCCCATTATACAACTTACAGATATTTCCGCTTCTTACGATGAGAAGACAGTACTGAGTCACGTCAATCTCACGGTATATGAACGTGACTTCCTTGGTGTAATCGGTCCCAATGGTGGCGGAAAAACCACACTGATCAAGATCATACTAGGGTTACTGAAGCCCGCTTCGGGCAGTGTCCGTTTCTATAAGAACGAAAAGGAAGTACCCGAAATAGCCATGGGATACTTACCACAATACAACAGTATTGACAAGAAATTCCCCATCTCCGTATATGAGGTGGTATTATCGGGGCTCAACAAACAGAAATCCCTGTTCCACCGCTACACCCCCGAACAGC
>PPYF01421601.1_pt1 | contig 22511 bp, 44 predicted proteins | sample 1559871 | NCBI WGS metagenome assembly PPYF01 (sample SAMN08240021, study PRJNA423297) | Human gut metagenome, whole genome shotgun sequencing project.
TGTTATAACGTCTCTTGAGTCGGCGATAAACACCGAGAGCGTAAAGCATAAGCTGCTTGTTTTCTTTCGCTTCAACACGATGCCGTCCAGTTTTAAGGTCGCCGATAATGAGCATGTGCTCGTCTGTGTTTGCCAGTTCCTGTACGGCAACAAGGTCAGCGGTTCCGAATGTCTCAACGCCTTCGTAGCCTGGATGCAATACCTCAGTAAGATTGACACGCATCTCGAGTTTGGCGTAAGTCGCTACATCGATAACAGCTTTGCAGTGGTCGGTGTACTTGCGCACCTGCTCAATCATGTCAGCCGTAATCAGTACCGCGCCTTTCATCGGGCTGATTAGCGCCTTAATCTGGCCTTTACCCTCATCCAGCACGTAAGCACCTACTTCACGCTCTAACGGCAACGCAGTGCCTTTGATGTACTGGTTTAAGTGCATCTCAGCTATGGTGTGCATAGCCGTCCCTAATACGGCGGCTTTACCTGACGTGTTAGGAATATCTTTTTCGCAGGCCAGTGATGCACTGCACGCCAGCCACTTTTTAGCACCAGACGGCGACAGTAAGGCGTGCACATCGTTATTGCCGCCGCGTTCCTTTAAAATCATACCCTGCTCTCCCACTGGTCAATTAAATGTCGTGTCTTATGGTCGCAGTGCATAGCCCAGCCATACATCGACTCGAAGACGTAAAAGTCCGGTTTGGCGAAAGTCGTGCGCTTAATATGTGACACGTGGCGGCCTATGTCTTTAGGCCGTGGCACTTTGCCTAAGTACGCCATATCTTCCATCTGGTGCGAGCCAGACGGCGCACGTAACAGCCATAGCGCCTCTGTGCTATCCCGCCTGTCTACGGCGCGGTAGAGTTGGTAAATCATAATTCCGACCCTCAGTTAAAGCGGCCCGAAGGCCGCGGGATAGTTATTCTTCTTCGAAATACTTGTTCTTGATTGCTGTCAGGCGCTCCAGATACTCAGCCAGGTCTTCGTCTTTAATCGCTGCAATCTTCATCTTCTTACCGGTAAACTCTTCCAGCAGTTCGTCAGAATCGTCGCACGCGGCATCGCTTGGGCCTTCGTTAATCGCATCGTCGATAGCCTGAATCTGGTCGCGCAGAGACTGGTAATCGACTTCTTCTTTCTCTTCTTCCGGCTCTGGCGTTGGTTCCTCTACTTTGTCCTTACGCGGCTTGCGCTTCGGCTTCTCTTCTTCTGCTGGTTTAGTGTCGACGATGTCTTCACCTTCAACCGGGATTTCTTTCGCCTTCTCGACTTCTTCAAGTGCTTTAGCCAGTTCTTTTTTAACTGTCTCTACCCCAGTTACCGCGACGTCAACAGTCAATTCACCTACAGATTTGCTAGTCGGTTGTTTCACACTGTTTGCAGCAATCAGTTCGTGGGCGACTACGAAACGTTCCAGTAATACCAAGAATTTCTCTAACATTTGTTTCTCTCCTCTCGTTTGGTATGGGCTAACTATAATAGCGAACTATTCACTTGTCAATGGGCTTTTCTAAAATAATTAATATGGTACTATTCACATATCAACTGACTAAGGGGTAATTGGCATGCAACCATCTGAACTAGGTATCCGTGTAGAGCAACGCCGTAAAGAACTCGGTATCTCCCAGCGCCATCTGGCTGTCCTGGCCGGTGTTTCCCAAGGCGCGATTAACCAGCTGGCACTTGGGGTAACTCAGGACGTCCGCCCAGCGACGCTGTTTAAACTGGCGGAAGTGCTGCAAGTAGACGCCAAGTGGCTGGCGTTGGGTGAAGGGGCTTAACGCCCCTTTATTTTTACCTATTCCAAATCCTCCTCTGTCACTGTCAGCATTTCATTCGGTTCGTATATTGTCTTAGGAATTTTGTTGTCGTTTATACCCCACGGCAACCTGTATTGCTTAGGGATGGGCCTGTTGTTGTTATCCAGCCCAGAGACGATAACCCCCGCCTCGTGCATCTCTTCCAGTTTCTTTCGAAGGTCGTTATTAGCGTTAATCGGTACGCCGTAACTATCTTCTTTCGCCGCTTTGACGATAGCTGACATAGAGAACCCTCGCTTGTCGTCGCCTTGCTCCTGCAATTTACCTAATGCGTAAATAACCGTAGCCTCTTTGGAATCCAGTTTCTCGAACTGGCCTACCTTTTCTTTAACGGCTTCCTTCTGTTCGTCAGTCATACCTTCTACTTTCTTCACAAAGACAGAGAAGGCGTTGAAGTTGACAAAGACATCAATATGCGGATTTCCCGCGTCAAAATCGCGCACATCATCACTGCTATACCCTTCCGGAAGCCCCATGAAGTTGTGAGTTGGTTCTTTCTTTTCCGGCGGCTCCGCTATCTTAATCTTCTGTATTACGAATCCTCTGGCTTTCTGCCGTTCTCCATTTCGGTTCTTTATGTGATACAGGTTTATCTCTAAGTTATTGTCGTTGTCTGGTTTATGCAGGAACATCCCGTTATCGATGGAGTTGTGAAAATCACTTCCACCCTTCGGCATCATGCCGTTTTCAGACGGCACAGTTTCGTCGATGTTTTTAGTCGGGTGCACCATAGCGCCGACCGCAGCGTTAAGCGTTGCCGCTATTTCGTTAAGCGCCTGCGCCGCTTCTTTCATCGACCTGTTATCGTTTTCGTCGAAGCCCGGTATGCAAGTTTGTAGGGTATCAAACGTAACCTTTACAATTTTCTCTTCACCGGCAACACGGCGCATCATTCTCACCGCCTGGCGGCGCCACGCCTCATCAAGTAAATTACACCCATCGGCGACACAATCGATAATGTGCAAGCGGTCCAGGCTATCCCCGAGGGCAATCTGCAAAGACTTTTTATGTCGCTCGAACGACTGCGCACCTTCACCCGCAAAAATGAACGCATGTCCTTCTGCGACCTCAGCCCCGCCGAACGCATATCTTTTTTCAGCGGCAATAGCGGCGTCAATCGCCATACTAAATGTTGACTTACCAGTGTGGGACTTTGCGCAAATGTAGAAGGATTCATTAGTCTGCATAAGGCCGTCTACGACGGAGTAAGCAGGTTCTTTTTCTACTTCCGGCTCGTCTTCAAGGTCTTCCAGCGTGCAAGTTACAGGCTCTTCGTTCTCTGTGCGGTGCAATTCCTCAATCTCTTCGTCCGGTAAATCCGGCAAAGCCGCACGAATGCTGTTAATACTGATAGGTTGCTTGTCTACGTTAAGCTCGTCTGGCAGTCCGCACATACGCAAGGCCAAATGTTGTCGACGGTTAAGTTCAGTGCAAGCGCCGTTGTTTGTGTGCTGGCACACGAAGCGCACTTCTTTACCGTCAAGCATAATGCTGGTGGAACCTTTTCCGGTGTGCAGGTGTTCGTTAGGGCAAGGCACTTCGTACCCGCGGCCGGAAGATAGAGCGTCAAGACCTAACTCAGCTTCGCAGAAATGGGCTATATCTGCGTTAAGCCCGTGCTCATCGGCAGCAAGCGTCTTAGCTTCACGCTTACGCAATCCCATCTCTTCGGCTTTCTTGATGTACCGCTCAGCACGGATAACCCGCCCTTCTGTAACCGTTATCTTTGACTCTTTATGCGGCAGGTAGATAAGGCGATTGCCGTCTTCCGTGCAGTGGTCGCGCAATGCTTCGTCTATTTCTAACTCGGCACAAATAGCACGTTGCACCATCCACGCATCGTTAGAGTTAAACGGCGTGCGAGCCGGAACCAGAACGCGGAAGGCGTAATCCCCGTTTTTGCACGCGTGCCGGTGTGACGCCGTTGTATGCAGAATGTTGAAGAACGGCGCATTCTTAAATTTGCGTGTCAGGTTGCGGTACTGAGTACGGTTGAGATGGTCAAAGTCGAACTTAACCACACTGTCTTCCAGAATCGCGTTCTTACGGCGACCACCAACAGGTGCGATAGCTTTCTGTTTAATCTTGGCGGCGTCGTACTCTTCCTTAGTCCACGACGGGTCCACGGATAAACGCTTCGATGTATCACAGACATACTCTACGAACTGCTCCAGCGGCATTTCACGCGCTACAGGGTTTTTATCGAATGTGTTACGCAGCGTTGCAAAAACAATATTCATTTCTTTTTCTCCGCACGTTCTAAGGCTTCCTGCATACGGCGCATTGCGCGGTTCATCTTTACCGGTGCGAAGAAATCAGCGCCGTGTTTCTGGCGGCGTAGCTGTGGAACTATTAACTTCGTCATTGTATAATCCTTGTGCTTACTTTGATGATTTATGCTTCGGCCCCGACGTTCTAGCGTTGGGGTTTCTTTTGTCTACGCACCGCATTAACCCACTCTCCTTCGCTACGGTAAAAACTGCAATCAAGGATATCCTCTATAGAAAATTTAACTATTTTAGTGGGTCCACAAAAGTTATAAGGGAAAAGTTCTACATAACACCCATCGTCGGTTATATTTGACGCAATCTTGAAATAATATTTAATGCTGCCGTCTTCGCGGAAGCTACAACCCATACGCCCAATCATTTCACGTTCTCCTTAATCCACGCTTCAACTTTATTACGGTCGAATGTTCCCGGCATCCGGCGGCCCATAACCTTAATACAACAATCCGGGAATTTACCACTGCGCAACCAGTTATTAATTGTCTGACGTGTCACCCCGATACGCTCGGCTACTTCATTCTGGGTCATGTAATGTTGCATTTTTAAATCTCCTGTTTGTTTGGTGAAGCCAAGTATAGGATAGCGGGAATGTAAAAGCAACCAAAACACCACACAAAGTTACTAAGATACAAAAGATGCTACCGGTATTGACTTTTACTTAAAAATATGGTAAGCTCAGCCTGAGCTTGTGAAGTATGAACAAGCGACCGCGGCGCGCGGCAGGCGAAACGAGCACGTGTAGCGTGTGGAGTGAGGCTCGCTGGCGCGTTTGGGAGGCCCAAAGTCTATTGTAATTCCCGCCTAAATATCTAAGTTACTGATTTGCCGTGGGTTATATCCGCAAGCTCACTCACTCACTCTTGGTGCCTTCGGCACCACGTTCGTTTCGTTTCGCTCGCTATCCCATTAAACTAAAGAATCACAACGGCAACGTAACTATTCTCTTGCACACCCCAACATAATAGGATACTATTCACTTATCGAAACGAGACAGAGGAGTGAGGGTTATGTTTAAACGTGGTCAGTTGGTTAAATACTCCGACGATAAACACGGCATAATTGAATTAAAATCTGCTTTATTTCCAGGAAAGTACGTAGTTACCGTGCAAAATGTGAGAGGAGTAAATTCACAAATATACGTAGCGGAGGAGAACTTAAAACTCATCGGCAACAATTTTAAATTTAAAGGGGCGAAGTGATGGAAGAATTATTTGAAGAACTGAAACATCATGAGTTCGAGGAGATATATTTTGTAGCTGAACGCTACGAGGTGCATTTAGCAGACGGTATAACGGTTATTACATCTACCAGCGAGCGAATGTTAAATAGCTTACGAGCAATACGAACGGCATCGAATCATGATGCTTGTGCCGACGACGCTGAGGGAGGTTGCCGTTAATGCGAATCCGTATAACTGACCGCAGGCTTATCCGTATAACTGACCGCAGGCTTATAGATTTCGGTATCTCGGTAGGTGATGTTTTTCCGGCGTTCAGCATCAACCATTATGGTTTTATGATTGAGTACAAAGGGTCGTTATTGTTCGTGTATCGGGATGAATGTGAGGTTCTGGTATGAGAGAAGCATTTGAACGGTGGGCTGTGGTCGAGGGTCTGCCGGTTAACAAGGGTTCAAAGAAAGAGTACCTGAACGTTAAGACGCGTCTCGCGTGGCGGGCGTGGAAAGCTGGTGTGCAATCCTTGATTGAAAGAGGTGTGAGGTATGGGTGAGTGGATTAAGTGTAGTGAGATGCTGCCGGGTAATGGGTATACGGATAAAGAGTTCCTGGTGTATGAAACGTTAAATAACGCAGTTCAGCACGATTATTACATAGTTCCTGATGACGGGAGAAAGCCTTTCTGGAATCACTACGATAAGTACGTGACGCACTGGATGCCGTTACCCGAGCCGCCAGAAGTGTGATGTTCAATAGTTTGGGATTTTACTGAGTGACTTACGCTGCTACACCGCAGCGTACAACTTTAACTTAGTGTCGTCAAAAGGCGACACTTTCATCAAACGCAACAATCGAAGCGACTATTGCAGGAGATGCAACAATGATTACTAAAGAACAGGCCGAACGACTAATCACGTTAATCGACACGATGGTTGATGCGAAAACCGATTTAGCAACGGCGACAGAGGAATCCGCTACCTGGTCGCTTGAAGAAAGAGAGGCAGAAGCGGAAAGGGAGTTACTGGCATTCATCGACTCCATAACACACCAATAAAATTTACTTGCACACTAAGATAGAATAGGCTACTATTCATTTACACAAGCGAGAGGAGAGACAGAGATGAGCTGGTACGGTAGCTGGACTTTAGGCGAACTGGTAGACGCTTACGAAATAATTAGTAGCACTTCGGTGTGTGACGGCGACACTAAATCGCTGCTAGTCGGGGTGGATGAGAAAAGGGGTGAAGCTGATGAGTAACAAAAACGAAATATTCGAGTACCTGATCGACCAGCTACGGCAGCAGGTAAATAACAGCCGGAGCGAAGACCTGGCTCATGAGGTGCAGTCACTTAAGAATCAGTTACGTGATGCTTCGGTGCAGATTAAGGAGTTACATATGGCGCTGGCTACCGCCACCGGGGATGTAGAGGCTTACAAACTTGTGCGTAAGGGTGGGTACATTTCTAGGGGCCAGAGCTACGTGGTTGGCGAACATGCGCCCGGGCCAACGGTAAATTGTCGGTGCACCCAGACGCCTGTACCGCCGGAGCAATCTGGTTGCCGTAAAGAAGATACCCAGGAATGCGAGCACTCTTGGATTATTATGCCTGGGTTGTTTCTCAGCGAAGGCAATCCGAACAACGTTCCTGGTAGCGAGCTTTGCTCTAAATGCGGTAAACGTGAGTGGGACGACAAGGAATATAAACCGAAAAACGATACTCAGGAATGTGGTCATGATTGGGTTCTTGATGCCGACGAGGATTATTTTGTGTGCCGCAGATGTGGAGAGACGACATGACCAGCATCTTATTTATCTGGGTACTGTCGGCGGGTCAGATGCAACTAGCGGCATCGGAAACGTTTTATTCGATGGAGGCGTGCCAGTCAGCGGCACGCGCCGCAGAGAACGCGCACTTTCTGTTTCAGGGTGACAAGCCCAACGATTCGGAGGTACGCGCTATCTGCTCACCTAAGCGACTTGGTAAACAGGAGAAATAATGTCGTTAGCAACTGACATCCTGAAACGAAGCGGCCTTGCGCCGCTGTCGCCGAGAGCGAATACGCGTATACACAAGCGCCGCCGTAATGCACTGTACCCCGAGATTCAGGCCAGACGCAAAGCGGTCCGCGCCTGTGGATTCCAGAACGGGAAGGCTGTGAATCTCGGTGAGTTTAAAACACAGGAACGCGCAGCAATCGCTAATCGGCTATTTAATTACTGGAAATCGCTCGGATACGATGATATTCCGACGAAACCGCAGAGACGGCAATACATCTGGCGTCATAAATAAACCGTTATTAGGATAATTCCTAACCGTGGTATCCTCCAGTTACTGCATACTTAATACGCACCTGGAGGATTCATCTTGGATAAATTTACTGAAACAGTGACAGGCTGGCTTCTCGCTGCCGCACTCGCCGGAGGGGTCATCGGACTACGACAACATAAGTCCGTTATTTCTGGCCCTATTGACGGCTTCTGCTTTATTGCAACTGGCTTCACTTGCGCCGTATTTGGTGCACCTCTTGCCGCTCAATGGTTCGGTATTACCGGTGAGCGTGAGATAGCTGGCCTCGGATTCATCATTGCCATTCTCTGGATGCCTATCTATTCCCGCCTTTCTGGCATCGTTGCCGGAGAATACATCGCACGTCGAGGAGGCACAGATGAATGAGTTATTCTGGTTTGTCACAATGCTTTCAATGGGCGCTTCGTCCCTGTTCAACGTGTATAATGAACGCGTGGACGACGGGCTGTTCGGGCGTGTTCTCTATATCCTGACTGCTATCGTCTGTGCCGCCGGATGTATTCACCTGTTACAGGGCAGCATGTCGCCTACGCTGCCTGAGACGTTAATCACATTAGTTGCGCTGCGCCAGATTCGCCAGGCGTGGCTGTCATACGGAGGGCATAAGCGTGTCTCGAAACATTTCAGATAATGGATTGCATTTTACCGCCGCGTTCGAGGGGTTCCGTGGAACTGCGTATCGTGCTACGTCGAACGAGAAGTACCTGACTATTGGCTACGGTCACTACGGGCCGGACGTAACCCCGGGTAAGACCATCACCCCCGGACAAGGCCTCCTGTTACTGAATCGCGATATGGCTAAGGCCGTAGCTGCGGTCGATGCAGCAGCACACCATTCGCTGACACAGGCGCAGTTTGATGCAGTGTGCGACCTGGTCTATAACGCAGGTGCTGGCGTGATTGCGTCTACTACGGGCACAGGCAAGGCACTGCGTTCTGGTGATACTGCAACACTGCGGGCTAAGCTGGCGCTGTTCATCAACCAGAACGGCAAACCGTTACTTGGCCTGCGTCGCCGTACCGCAGGACGTCTGGCATTGTTCGACGGTAAACCGTGGCAGGAGGCTGAGGCAATCGGGCGTGCGGTGAAAGGTTGACACCTAAGACTAATCCGACGATACTTAAATCACCTCCTGTTCCATCCCTCTGCTCTCCAGTTTTATCCCGGCACTGACCCCGCCGGGATTTTTTTTATCTGTTTTCTGTAATGACTAGTTGACTATTACCTTAGACCCTATTATATTTACTCCATCGACAACGAGAACGGAGTAGCGAAGATGAAAATAACAGATACCGAAGCATTTAAAGACGCGCAACTGATGGCACGCATCGCCGTTAGTAACCTGAGCAACAGCATTCCAGCGGACGCGTTCTGGTTCGCTGCGATGCAGACACTTAAAGCAGCTTATGCAGGAGAGAAGAAATGAGCGAACAAGGCCCAGTAAGCCAGCCGTTACGAGTAGGCCGTAAAGTCAGTCACACCCCGTTCCCGACACGCGAGGAACTGATGAAACGTAACAGTTTCCCTGGGCCGGACGAGAACAAGTATCTTAATCGCATGTGGGGAGAGCGTAAAGAATGACTGACCGCGAATACGAAAAGATGATGGTAGAGGCTGTTAACGGCGGCGTAGACATCGGTCACGTGATGCACGTCCTGAATACTAAAATCGCGGTAGCTGAGCAGATGGTTGAGTCGCTTTACGAGACACGCCGTGAACTGATTAACCGCTTCAACCTGAACAAGGGTGATACCAATGCCTAAAATCACAATCGCATCACTCGAACGCCGTATTATGGTGCTCGAGTCAGAGAAACAGACGTTAGGCGGGCAACTGTCGATTAACGGTGAGTACCAGTTAGCCGCATTTAAGGTTCTTCTCATGTTGTTGAGAGGAGAAGAGGAAAAGATGAACGCCTGCGAGCATGATTACCGCCTGCATTTAGTTGATGGGGTGCATCGAGTCACATGCTTAAAATGCGGTAAAGCGTATGAAGTCGCCTAAACCAGTAGTAATTGATGGTGTCCTGTGGAAACCCTACTCGGTTAACCATATCGACGCCGACGGGAAGAAGTTTAGTTTCTACATTTTTGCAATTAGCCGTGAGCACGCCGCCTGTGTGGTCGACGATATACGAGAAACGGCGTGGCTTGGTGATGAGATAGTGGGGTGATTATGTTCAGTGACATCAACGCGGCAATCGAAGAAGCAATCTGGCGTCGCTACAACGGTGAACAACAACGGCACTTCTGCCTGGTGCAACGCGGAAACATGATTGCTGTGGTACAGGACCGTGATAATAAATATCCGAATGCGATGTGGACAACGAGGAATTTTTTAGGATGATTACCAGCATTCCGAACCTGATTAAAGAATTTGGCACGATGGCCGAGACATGCCGACAAACCGGCATCAACGAAATGACGATTGCGAAGTACAGCAAAGACGTCGATTGCGAGCGCCACGTAATTTATAACAATCGTCTGATGACGCACGTTAAGACAAGCCCGGTGTTATTCACGCGCCGGGGTATCACTAAAACGGAGCAACGTATTGCTAAAGAGGAGAGTGGGGAATGATTAGTATTCTGGAGTTCATCGACAACCAAGTTTGGTACGAGCCAGAGTTAAATAAGTATTCAGTTAATGGGAAAATATTTCGGCGCAAAGGCCAGGCAGAGCGTTACGCAGCTAAACTATACCGTCAGCTTGTCAAGGATGGTTTCTTCAAATGAGACTACTAATCATCCCTAACGCCCGGACCATTCCCATAGCTAACGACCATTACGGCGGCGACGGTAAAAGAGCACCACGCCACGGCCCATACAACTGATACAAGCCCTCTACCGAGGGCTTTTCTGTACATCCTGCCCAATCACCCTATATAATCCCTTTAGACGCGTAGGGCGCGTCTGGTGCGCTCTGATGGTCAGACGCATATGCAAGGGGATTATATGAAGCTGAAACTCAAGCAGCCATCGCCAGAGGTGGTGCAAGCTGCACATGAAGAAGCTGTTAGCGCAAACCGTCGCCGTAAACGACCGCGTGGGAAACAGAGCCTTTATCAATCGTCCCGTAATTCCGCCGCGTTGTGGGACCCGGACTATTGCGACGCGTTAATCGAGTTCTTCGACCGTACGTCGTGGGAACTTGTGCCTACGTCCAAGGGTGACGAACGTCCGCTGATTCAGGATAAACCGCCGTCACTGGCCCGCTTCGCCTCACACATCGGCGTAACTATCCCGATTATTAAGCTGTGGCTGCGTGAGATTCCCGCATTTGCAGAAGCCTATGAAACAGCACAGGCGCTGGAAGAGGCATATTTCACTGAGACAGGGGCCGCGGGCATCTCTGCTACGTTCGCCGCAGCTAAACTGGGCCTCGGTAAAGAGAAACCAGTCGAATCGACCGAAGAAACGGCACCGACTGAGATTATTTTTAGTGTTGCAGAGCCTGTAGGTAAAATTGTAACAACGAATATGGGTGAGGTAGAGGAATGAGTATTCAGCTATCCGCCCCTCAGGCGCTGTTCCTGAATTGTGATAACAAATATAAGGCATATGTCGGCGGCTTCGGTAGCGGAAAGACATTTGTTGGCTGCCTTGACCTGCTTACGTTTATGCTCAAGCATCCAGGTACGCGCCTGGGTTACTTCGGCCCGACATACCCGGCTATCCGTGACATCTTCTACCCGACATTTGAGGAAGCCGCTAACCTGCTCGGACTCGATGTGCTGGTTAAATCTGGCGACAAAGAAGTCGTGGTTACTCGCGGTAAGACGGTGCTCGGTACAGTTATCTGCCGTTCTATGGATAACCCAGGCTCGATAGTCGGCTTCAAAATCGCTGCTGCGGTCGTGGATGAGCTTGATGTATTGAGCCGTGAGAAAGCTGAGCTGGCGTGGAACAAAATTGTCGCCCGTATGCGTCTTGTTATTCCTGGTGTAATTAACCACATCTCTGTCACCACGACACCGGAAGGGTTCAAGTTCGTCTACGCCAAGTTCAAAGAGAACCCGACGCCGAGTTACTCGATGGTGCAGGCTTCTACACACGAGAACGCGCGATTCCTGCCACCTGACTACATTAGTTCGCTGACCGAGACTTATCCGGCGCAGTTGATTAACGCGTATCTGAATGGTGAGTTCGTCAACCTTACCTCCGGCAGCGTGTATTACGCATATGACCGCCGTAAGCACCGCAGCAAAGAGGTAATTCAACCGGGCGACACGTTGTACATCGGGCAGGACTTCAACGTTACGAAGAACGCCAGCGCCGTGTATGTGCAACGTAAAGACGGCTGGCACGCGGTGGCAGAACTGAAAGGTCTGTTTGATACGCCGGACACCGTGCGTGTAATTACTGAGAAGTGGAAGTCGCAGGGCCACCGCATAGTCGTTTACCCGGACGCCAGCGGCAAGAACCGCAAGACCAACTCGGCGTCAATCTCAGATATTGCGTTACTCCAGCAGGCCGGTTTCGATGTTCGCGCTAAATCCGCCAACCCTCCGGTTAAAGACCGTGTTTTAGCCGTGAATACCGCACTGGAAAAAGGTAAGCTGTGGGTTAACGACCACTTATGCCCTGAGATAGCAAAGACGCTGGAACAGCAGGCATACGACGATAACGGAGAGCCAGCTAAAGACGGCATCATTGACCATATGGCGGATGCTCTCGGCTATCCTGTAGTTTACGAGATGCCGGTGGTTAAACCAGTAATCAACATCCCGGTGACTTTCGCACTTTAAGAGGATTATTCAATGTTAACTATGAACGGTCAGAATCAGGGTGTTAAGACAAAACACCGGGAATGGCTGCATCACTTCGATAAATGGCAGAAGGTGCGGCACGCGCTGGAAGGCGACCTTATTCGCTATCTTCGCAACGTCGGAAAGAATGAGCCCGACCCGACCTACGCAGCCCAGCGCCAGGAAGAATATGAGAATGGCGCTATCTGCTACAACTTCACCAAACGTACCCTGGCCGGGATGGTCGGGTCCGTGATGCGCAAAGACCCTGAACAGATTATCCCGCCTGAACTGGAGTACCTGTTACGTAACGCGGACGGTTCCGGTGTCGGGCTGTGGCAGCACGCGCAGGACACGCTGATGGAGATTGACTCGGTGGGTCGTGGGGGCTTGCTGGTGGACGCCCCGGAGACAGCCGCGGCAACGGCGGCAGAACAGAACGCAGGATTATTAAACCCTGTTATCGCATTCTACACTGCAGAGAACATCATCAACTGGCGACTGACCCGCATTGGTTCAGTTAACCGCGTGACGATGGTTGTATTGCGTGAGGTGTGGGAATACTCGGAACCTGGTGCAGAGTTCGAAACCAAGTTCGGTGAACAATACCGTGTTCTTGACCTGATCGAAGGCCGTTACCGTCAGCGCATTTACCGCTTTGATGCTGAAGGTGGCGCGCAGGACGAAGTAATCGAAATCTTCCCGGAACTTGGAGAACAGTTACGCGGTAAAATCCCGTTCACGTTCATTGGGGCGAGCAACAACGATGCAACCATTGACGATGCACCTTTGCTGCCGTTGGCTGAGCTAAATATAGGGCATTTCCGCAACAGCGCAGACAATGAGGAGTCCAGCTTCGTTGTGGGCCAGCCAACCTTGTTCATTGCGCCAGGTGAGAACATGAGCATGGCTCAGTGGAAAGAAGCTAACCCCCACGGAGTGCGCATGGGGTCGCGTTCAGGCCACAACATCGGCTACGGCGGCAATGCGTTTCTGGTTCAGGCGGGGGAGAACAACCTCGCCAAACAGAATATGTTGGATAAAGAGAATCAGGCCATCCAGATTGGTGCTCAGCTTATTACCCCGACGCAGCAAATCACCGCTGAATCAGCTCGCCTGCAACGCGGTGCCGATACGTCAGTTATGGCAACAATCGCTCGTAATGTAAGCATGGCGTATACAGATGCGTTGCGCTGGGTGGCTGCGATGCTTGGGTTGCGAGAAGGCACAGAGATTGAGTTCAAGCTGAATATGGAGTTCTTCCTGCAGCCTATGACCGCGCAAGACCGTGCGCAGTGGATGGCGGACATTAATGCCGGTTTGCTACCAGCCACTGCTTACTACGCGGCATTGCGTAAAGCTGGTGTAACTGACTGGACGGACGAGGATATTCAGAACGCTATCGAGGATGCGCCTATGCCGTTGGGTGCTGTTACTCAAGTATCTGGAGAGATTCCGCAGTCGGCGCAGCAACAGGAGTAAAGAAAAAGGCCCCGTTATGGGGCCTTAAACCGTGCAGGCATTAGCACCATAAACGCTGAGTTTGAAAATGATATTTTGCATCCTCTGGTTTGGTCCTGGAAATCGAAACGAGCAATTTCATTTTTGTATGCCTTAGAAATCTTGTGCGCATCCGCCAAATAGCGAAGAGTGAACCCTATGCTATCGACGGCACCCGGCGTGATGTGCGCCACACGTCGCCAGTCAGGAAATTTTCCGTCTACAACATCCACCGGAAGTGTACATATAAGCGCACGACTATCGTCATAGAAAGATACACTGCCGTTGTCGTGGTCTACCTCCGCGTAGTTAAATTTAGAAGGCTCTCTCCCTTTGATGTCTAGGAGAACCCCATTCTCGACGTTTGTCTTAACATTGTCGCAGAACAATCTATGGCCGTCCGTAGACACTATCAATCCTTCAGGGTCTATGTAAAAAGCGTTCAGATAGTAGCGTACATCATTTTTAGCCCTGCAGATTTTCGCCCCTACATACGCAGGGAAAGTAATTACTGTGGTAACCATTTTTCATCTCCTGTTTAGGTTAACCGAATAGTACCCTATTATATTGGTGTATGCAAATATTATTTTTATGCGTTACACTGGCGATACTACAGGAGGGCACATGAGCTTACTTACATCCCTAATCAGCCACCAGATATGGCTGCAACGCACCGCATCCGGTGAAGTGAAAGACCTTGCGCCGTTTCTTCAGGAAATGCGGGACGAAATCAAACGGCAGGTGCTGTTGTTCGGCGACGACGGTCGCAGCACAGCGCGACTGAATAAACTGTTACGCGACCTGGAAGAAGCATTGACCGGACTTACGGGTGACTGGCAAACAAAGCTGACAGAAGACCTTAAGGAGCTGGCGGCGTATGAGGCCGAATGGAACGTAAAGACACTGACCGCCAACGTTAACGCGGAATTTGTTACGCCTACGGCCGAACAGGTGTGGGCCGCTGCCGAGTTTCAGCCCTTATCGTTAAGTGATAAGCCTGTCGACTTCACTAAGCTGATGTCTGGTTGGGGTGAAACAGAAGTCGCGCGCCTTGTAACCGGCGTTAAGATGGGCTTTGTACAAGGCCAGACAACACGGCAGATTGTTAAGAATGTCGTAGGCGCTGGTGGGCTGGCGGACATCTCTGAGCGTAACGCAGCTACGGTAATACGCACCGCGCTGTCTCATGTATCCAACGAAGCCCGTAACGAGACGTACCGCCAGAACGATGACATCATCGAGAAATACGAGTGGGTGTCGACGCTGGACAGCCGTACCAGTACAACGTGTTTCACGGCTGAAACAGAATTAGCGCCCATCGCGGGGATGGACGCGGTAATGCGCGGACTCTATTCAGGAAAAATCCTTACCATCGAACTTTCCAACGGCGAGAAGTTCAGTGGCACCCCGAAACACCCTGTACTCACGCAATACGGATGGACTCCGCTTGATGAACTCGACCCAACTAAGCATGTCTTGTATACCACTGTTGACAAAGTGACGGTGCTCGAAACAGTGAAGAACATAAACATGCCAGCCAGAGCGGATTATATTTTTAATACGCTCGCTGATTTCCCCATCAGGAAAATGGTAAGCACGAGTCCCGCGGCAACAGATTTCTATGGCGATGGAGTGGGACTCAATGGCAAAATCGACATTGTACGGGCCGATTGCAAACTGCGGAACTACGTCCATGCCAGCGGAATTAAACAATTCAAAAGCGAGGGTTTCAGTCTTATTCATAGCGCCGCTTTGCTGTCGGACGATAGCTCTGGCGATTTTCTCCTCCGGGGTGAATGTCCTGTGAGTGTGCCCGCGCTTAGCGAGGCCAAGTGTTTTGACCATAGAATAGAAAACTGTTTTGCTTACTTGGGTCCTTCTTATGCACTCAATAGGCGGGACGCCGGACTCGAACAATTCTATAGCCCTTTTTTGATTCAAAATGGTGTCGTTAGAAACCCAACCACGGGGTCGATCATGCATGAGTCCGAGCTTCTTGAGAAATGTTGTTACCGTGGTGGTAGTGACGCCGTAATTCTTGGCTATGATGCTGGCGGGAGTGCCATCTCGGTACAAAGAACAAATATCATCCGCATAAGCGTCGAGTTTAGAACGTGCCATGTTTATACCCTCTCTAGTAGTCAAGGATATTATACAGCAGGTAGTGCGATAGTCAAGAATTGCAGGGCCAGAGACGGAATGACATGGGAAATCGGTAAAGGCCCTACGCCGCCAGCCCATCCGAATTGTCGAAGTACCACAGCACCTGTAATTAGCTCAGAGTTCGACTTCCTTGATGCAGGCGCAAAACGCGCGGCTAAAGGCGCGGACGGCGGTATGCAGGTAAGCGCAGACACCACCTATTACGAGTTCCTGAAACAGCAACCGGCATGGTTCGTGGATGAAGCACTCGGACCTACCCGCGGTGCTATATTCAGGAATAGTGGGATATCCCCAGAGGAATTCCGGGTAATATCCGTCGACGCTTTTGGTAGACCTTTAACCTTGAAGGAGATGGCGGCGTTAGATAACAGGGTTGCTGAATATCTGAAAGGGGATTAATGATGGGCTTTTTCAAAGTAACTGATGTACCGTCACGTCGCGTAGTCCAGTACGCCCGCGTGTCTGGCGCTGGTGAGAACGTGGTGTTTATTGATGATGAAAGTGTACTCGGTACACCCGAAGACGATATGCCGTTTGCAGATAAAACCGGTATTGCGTTACCCGCGGCGGGCATGCTTTATGAAATTCCGTATCTGGCGGATGCAGGTGACGTGTATTTCTCGGCGCAACCGAAAGACACCGAGCTGGTCGACGGTAGCGCCACCATCACCGTCGAAGTTAAGGCGGGTAAAGCGCCGTGTGTACTGACCTGGTACAAAGACGGCAAGGAAGTGGTAAACGCCCCAGAAGAGGCTTTGTCTCTGACGGTTAATGCTGTCGGTGAATACTTCGTTAAAGTCACCGATGCCGATGGGGTAGAGGCCGTCAGTAAAGCAGCGAAGGTTACTAAGCCAGAATAAACTGAAGCCCCGAAAGGGGCTTTTTAGTGCCTGTGATTATTCCAGTTATTCCACTCAATTGTAAATGTTGGAATAAACTATTCGAATAGTTGACTTTTCACCAAAAATGTGCTAAGCTCCACCTGAGCTTGTGAAGTATGAACAAGCGACCGCGGCGCGGGCAGGTAACGGAGCGGGACGTAAGTCCTGAGTGTAGTTACGCTGACGCGTTCGGAAGGGCCATACTCTATTGCTTGTGTAAAAAGTAACTGGTTTACTGAGATTACGCCGTTTCTATGTTTAAATGATAAGGACTAGCGCCCCGCTTTAAGGCGGGGCTTTACTTATCGAGAAAGGGGAAACATGAATCTTAAAGCAACTGTCGTAGCGGGGGCATGTTTCATCATCCTGGCTTACGCACACGGCATCTACCAGTACCGCAGCGGCTGGAACGAAGGCCGGGCGAATCTCGTTTCGCAGCAACAGCAGAAAGCACAGGCTGAGTTAGCGAAGAAAACACAACGGCAGCAGCAGGACGAATCAAAGGCCGCCGCCGCTGACAACGAAGGCAAGACGAAATCAGAGGTAATCACCCGTGAAGTCGTTAAGTACATTAAAACGCCTGGTCGCAGCGTGTGCACTTTTGACCCTGAGCGCGTGCAGCTCAAGTCACGTGCCGTCGCCAACGCCAATTCCATCCCCGGATACGACGATGATGCAGCCGCCGTGCAAACTGGCGGCGCCAAGTAGCGACGCGGACGAGGATTTAGCTATTGACGTCCAGAACGCAGAATGTGTACGGCAACTGAGACTTAAAGTGTTCATGTTGCAGGATTACGTGAGGAATATTCTGGAATAGTTGCCTTGTATGTTGGAATAATTTATTCTTGACATGTAAATCCGGGTGGCCCGGGTTCCAACGTCCAGGGGACATACTGACTATGAATCGTTTTTTACGTTATCCGTTCCAGGAAGAAGCTGGAGCAGAAGATAAATCAGGCGGCGGTGACGCACCTAAAATGTACACAGCCGAAGAAGTGCAGGCGCTGATTGAGAAAGAAGTCGCCGGGCTTAAGGCTAACCAGGAAGCATTGCTGAACGAGAAGAAAGAAGCCGCTCGTAAAGCAAAAGAGGCCGAAGAAGAGCGGCAGCGTGCACACCAGGAGGCCCTGAAAGCCGCCGGTAAGATGGACGAGTTCGAAAAGACGATTCGTAGCCAGTATGACCCGGTGTTAGCCGAGAAAGATGGTCGCATCTCCAGAATGGCAGAGCGCATCCTCGGCAGCGAACGCAAAGCGGTGTTAGGTTCTTTCGCGGGTGACTTCATTACCCCGGAAGCAGTAGACATTCTCGCGCCGTTCGTTAAGACTGAGTTTGAAGGCGATGATGTGGTTACTAAGTTTGTCGGCGCGGATGGCAACGTAGTCACAACTGACCCGGAACAGTTCCGCAAATACCTGCGCGAACATAAAGCGTTTTCGCATTTGATTAAAGCAAATGCAGCTTCCGGCGGCGGGGCTTCCGGTAGCAAAGGCGGCGGGGCCGCACCAGCGTTTAAAGACATGAGTGAAGCAGAGCGTTTAGCCCTGTATAAATCGAACCCTGCCGAATTTGAACGGCAACTTAAAGCCCTGAGGAAATAATAATGGCAATTACCGCTATCGGCGATATCGTAACTGGCAACATCCCGGTCCTGGCGTCTTATATGACCGAGGACCCGGTAGAAAAAACCGCGTTCTTCCAGTCTGGTATTCTGACCCCGACTCCGTACGCTGCCGAGATTGCTCGCGGTCCGTCCAACGTCGCCAACATTCCTTTCTGGAAAGCGATTGATACTTCTATCGAGCCTAACTACTCGAACGATGTTTATCAGGACATCGCTACCCCGCGTAATGTGCAGACTGGCGAGATGATGGCCCGCGTTGCGTACCTGAACGAAGGTTTCGGTCAGGCGGACCTGACTGTCGAACTGACCAGCCAGAACCCTCTGCAATCCGTAGCGTCCCGTCTGGATAACTTCTGGCAGCGTCAGGCACAACGCCGTCTGATTGCTACCGCGCTCGGTCTGTACAACGACAACGTAGCTGCTACCGATGCTTACCATACGCAGAACGATATGGTTATCGACGTGTCCGCTACTCTGGGCTTCGACGCAGGTGCGTTCATCGACGCCACTCAGACTATGGGCGATGCTCTGATGGGTAACGGTGGTGAGGTGCTGGGCGCTATCGCGATGCACAGCTTCGTTTATGCACAGGCGCGTAAGCAGCAGCTTATCGACTTCATTCGCGACGCTGACAACAACACCATGTTTGCTAGCTACCAGGGCTACCGTGTGATTGTTGACGACAGCATGACTGTAGTTAGTACTGGTCCAAGCCGTAAGTTCATCTCCATCATCTTTGGCAACGGTGCCATCGGTTATGGTGAAGGCAACCCGTCCAACCCGCTGGAATACGAACGTGAAGCGTCCCGCGGCAATGGTGGCGGCGTTGAAACCCTGTGGACCCGTAAGACCTGGTTGCTGCACCCACTGGGCTACAGCTTCACCAGCGCGGTAATCACCGGCAACGGCACCGAGACTGTCGCCCGCTCCGCTTCCTGGCAGGACCTGGCGAACGCCTCCAACTGGAACCGTGTGGTTGACCGTAAGCATGTACCGATTGCCTTCCTGGTAACTGGTGACAGGGCTTAAGGTTAAGATATAATCGAGAGGGACTTCGGTCCCTCTTTTCATTTACTAAGAGGTAAATTATGGCTAAGACCGGAAAAGGCTTGCCGCGCAGCCTTCAGAATGTCGATTTCGGCGACTTTGATATCCCAGTCACGCCTGCTACTACCAGCGTAGTTGGTGGCGTTAAAAAGTCAGCTACTGTGGCTGCACCCGCGGCCATTACCGCTGCCGCCGGGTCGCGGTCCGCTGCGGACCCGACTAAGGTCGAGTTCGATGCTCTTGTAGCGGAGTACAACAAACTCCGAACTGATGTTACCGCGCTGCGCACTACCGTAGCAAATCTGTTGACTGCGCTTAAAAACGCAGGAACCGTAAGCTAAAGGAGCTTAAAAATGGTTGATGTAATTAAACGTCGCATTACCGGTGTTTCTGATGATTCTCCTGCCGATGGTCAGGTTGAAATCGATATGGCGAATATCTCGCCCACATCTTTTTCTCCCGCACTTGCCGATACCACTACCAAGTCTACGGGGGAGACGATGACACTGACCGTAACCGTAACGGGCGGTCTGGAGCCGTATTCCTACCAGTGGTACAAGAACAACAACGCTATCGCCGGGGCGAACGCTGATTCCTATGTGAAGGCGTCCACTACTACCGCAGATTCCGGTACGTATAAAGTGGTTGTTCGCGATGTGTATGGTAATATTATCTCCAGCAGCACTGTAGCAACTGTGTCTTAATGCGACGGCCCTTCGGGGCCGTAATAAGGAAAGGTCATGGCAGATAATTATGTAATCCGCGAAAAATACACCCACGTTGATGTTGTTGACGGTCAGGTGATACCAGTTCGCGGTGTTGTAGAAGCGGACGAGCTGGTTGCAACCCAACCGGACAGCGAAGAAGCGCACAACAACGGCGGCGGTACTAAGCGTCGTCGCCGTAAGTCAGAGGAATAATTTATGCCGCTAATCGTGGAAACGGGAGAAATCGTACCTGGCGCTGACAGTTACACTAGCCTGGCTGACGCCCGCGCGTTAGCGGCTAATTATGGCCTTGAGCTACCGGAAGACGACACTGACGCCGAAGTAGCCCTGCGCAACGGTGCTACTTATGTTGGGCTTGCAGAACCTCAGATGTGCGGGCGTCGCGTATCCGCTGAACAGTCTCTGGCGTACCCACGTGCAGGAACAACACTAAACGGCTTCACCGTAGCGGATAATGTTATCCCGTCGCAGTTAATCCGGGCACAAGTAATCGCTGCGGTTACGTATGGTGCGGGTACTGATGTTCGGGCTAACTCAGATGGGCGTTCCGTGCAGACTGAGCGTGTTGAGGGTGCTGTGACAGTGACATACTTCAACAACGGCAGCAGTGGTGCTACGACCGCGATTACCGCTGCGGACGACGCCTTACGCCCGTTACTGTGCGGTGGTCTTAACAATGGCTTCTCGTTTAATGTGTACCGGGGTTAAAAATGGCGAAGACTAAATCTGAGATATTTACCCTTATAGGGCAGGAGTTACCCGACAACACGACGGGGCTTATCACTCCAGCCAAGCTGCGCGGTGTTCTTACGCAGATGGCTGACTCACCTATTTACGCCACTCCTGGCGTTAAAGAGGTTGAAGTTCTCCGTGCCGCGTCTACCGTAACACAAGCGCCTACCGCGGTAGATACGGCATTGCAGTTAACTTTCGGTCCCGCGCAGGGAGGCGCGTCTAACCCGGTAATGATTAATGCAGCGGGTCTGGTTACGTTCAACACTGCTGGCAACTACACCGTTCGCATCAAGTTACAGGCGGGGCGCACTGGAGCGAGCGGGACGTCCGTCCTGTTATCGCGCATTCTTCTTAACGGCGTACAGTACGGCTCGCCAGCAGCTACTAAACTGGTAAGTGCTGATACTACAATCCCGATTGAATCCCGCGTCGTTATTAACCCCGCAGCAGGCCAGACGTTTGCCGTTCAGATTATGCGGGATGGTGCCGGAAGCAACTTCGGCGGCGTGTACCCACAAGCCGCTACCGTAACCGCATGGGGCACAGCACCGTCCGCGCTACTGGTTATTTCGAGACTGGAGGCCGCTTGATGAATAAGTTCACATGTGGTGTAGTTTTTGGTTTTCTTACCGCGGTAGTCTTGCACAGTTACGGTGTTCTTTTGACGCTGCAAGAGGTGCTAAAATGAGCACCGCTTTCAGTAAACGTATGCAAGGCGTGGGTACGCGCCTGCTAACCAAATTCGGTAGCACGGTATCTCTGATTCGCGCTGGTTCAAAAGTATGGGATGAAGTTCTCGGTGAGTACGTCTGGTCTGCGGATGAAGTGCTGCCGTTGAAAGCTGTTCCGGTTCCGGTAAACGCAAGCCTGGTAAACGGTACGACGATTCAGGCGGGCGACATGATTGTTAAAGCCGATTGCAGCGTCGTTCCGAAGATGGAAGACAAGGTGCAATTCGGCGGCGAGCAATGGTCCATCGTAGCTATTGAGAAGAAGATGGTTAACGATGACGTCGTGGCGTACTTTATTCAGGTGAGAAAATGAGTTTCGCGCTCGATGTCTCTAAGTTCGTGGAAAAGGCGAAGAAGAACCCTGAGAAGGTGATGCGTCAGGTGTCTATCAAGCTGTTTTCCGCTATTATAAAGGCGAGTCCGGTAGACACGGGCCGCTTTCGTATGAACTGGATGGCATCTGGCGGTACTCCTGCTTCCGGGATTACGGACGCTACGGATAAATCAGGAAACACAGCAACCGGAAACGCTACGAGTTTCGTGCTGAAAGCCGCTGACTGGCATGAGTTCACGCTGACAAATAATCTGCCGTATGCGCAACGGCTGGAGTATGGTTGGTCGCAACAGGCGCCAGCCGGGGTTGTCAGGACTAATGTGTCTCGCTTCCAGCAACTCATTAACGAAGAAGCCAACAAGGTGAAATGATGGGCTACTTTGAGGACTTAACAAAAGCGTTCGATGTGCCGCTGGTAGCCTTCGGAAC
>PPYF01129802.1_pt1 | contig 22510 bp, 18 predicted proteins | sample 1559871 | NCBI WGS metagenome assembly PPYF01 (sample SAMN08240021, study PRJNA423297) | Human gut metagenome, whole genome shotgun sequencing project.
GCTCCGCCCCGCGCCCGCTCTGGGGGCGAGGGGGCGACGCCCCCCGCAACTATTCCGGCAGCGCATCCGCCAGCAGGGCGGCAAACTCCTGTGCCTCCATCGGCACAATCTCCGCCTTGCCGGCCTGGCGGACCAGAATCAGGCGAATCTTGCTCCCGGCCCGCTTTTTGTCGTGCAGGCAGGCGTTGCTAAGCGCCGGCACGCTGCCGCCGTAGACGGTGGGGAGGTGGTAGCGGGTGAGCACCGCTGTCAGGCGCTGCAGCAGGGCGCGGTCGCAAAGGCCGAGTTTGATGCCCACCCGGGTGATCAGCACCATCCCCATTGCCACGCCGTGGCCGTGGGTGACGGCGTGGTTGGTCACCTTCTCGATGGCGTGGCCAAGGGTGTGGCCGTAGTTTAAAATCATGCGCAGGGCGGTGTCGTGTTCGTCCTGCTCCACCACCTGCCGCTTGATGTCCACGCAGTAGGCCACGATCTCCTCGATCTTCTCGTGGATGTCGCAGATTTCCAATAGCTTTAGAAAATCCTCGCTCCAGATCATCGCGTACTTAATCATCTCCGCGCAGCCGTCGGCGAAGGTTTCCTCCGGCAGGGTTTTGAAGGTGTCGGGGTCGCAGATGATCAAGGATGGCTGGTGGAAGGCGCCGACAAGATTTTTTCCCGCCGGGATGTTCACCGCCGTCTTGCCGCCCACCGAGGAATCGATGGCGGCCAGAAAGGTGGTGGGAATCTGCACAAAGGGGATGCCGCGCAGGTAGGTGGCGGCGGCAAAGCCGGCCAGGTCCCCCACCACGCCGCCGCCCAGGGCAACCACAAAGTCGGAGCGGGTGATGTTATTTTGAATCAGAAAATCATATACTTGCAGCAGCACCTCGTGGGATTTGGAGTCCTCCCCGTGGGGGACGTCCATCGAGCAGATGCGAAAGCCCGCGGCCTTGAGCGATTCGACGACCGGACGCAGGTACAGCCCGGCCACTGTGTCGTCGGTGATGATGGCGGCGGTGCTCCGGCTGGGGGCAAAAACGTTGGCGGTCAGCTCCCCGGTGCGGGAGAGCAGGCCCTTTTCGATCAGCACCTCATAGCGGGTGCTGGCGTTGACAGTGACGGTTTGCACAGTGAACAGCTCCTTTCTGCGTGGTTAAAAGGCTTAGTCCATCGTCTTGCCGAAGAAGGTGACGGCGCGCTTGACGTCCTGCATCACCTCGTCGAACTGTGCCGGGGTCAGCGACTGAGCGCCGTCGCACAGCGCCTTTTCGGGGTTGTTGTGCACCTCGATAATCAGGCCGTCCGCGCCGACTGCGATGGCAGCCATCGAAAGCGGGTGAACCATCCAGCGAATGCCGGCGGCGTGGCTGGGGTCGATGATGACCGGCAGGTGGGACTGCTTTTTGATGATCGGGATGGCCGAGATGTCCAGGGTGTTGCGGGTGGCGGTCTCAAAGGTGCGGATGCCGCGCTCGCAGAGGATGACCTGTTTGTTGCCGCCGGCCATGATGTATTCGGCGCTCATCAGAAGTTCCTCGATGGTGTTGGCAAGGCCGCGCTTTAAGAGGATGGGCTTGTTGACCTTGCCCAGCTCCTTGAGCAGCTCAAAGTTCTGCATGTTGCGCGCGCCCACCTGGATGATGTCGACATTCTCGAACAGCGGCAGGTGGTCGATGCTCATGATCTCGGTGACAATCGGCAGGCCGGAAGCTTTCTTGGCCTCCAGCAGGTACTCCAGTCCCTGCTCGCGCAGGCCCTGGAAGGAGTAGGGGGAGGTGCGGGGCTTGAAGGCGCCGCCGCGCATTAAGCCTGCGCCCGAAGCCTTGACGGCCTTTGCAACCTCCACCATCTGCTCGCGGCTCTCCACCGAGCAGGGCCCTGCGATGACCTGGAAGTGCCCGCCGCCGATCTTTCTGCCGCAGACGTCGATGACGGTGTCGTCCGGATGGAACTTGCGGTTGGCGTTTTTGTATGGCTCCTGGATGCGCTTGACCTCCGCGACCGAATCCATCGACTTGATGTCCTCGGTGTCCAGCCGGGAGGTGTCGCCGATGAGGCCGAGGATGGTTTCGTGCACGCCGCGGATCTCCTGCACCTGGAAGTTCATCTGTTCAAAGTGGCTGACCATCTCATTGACTTTTTGCGGGGCGGTACCTTTTTTTAAAATAATAATCATACGAACAAATCCTTTCTTTTTTCTCTTTCTCTGCTGCGGCAAAGCGGCAAGATGAATCGGGTATACAGACAGAAAAAGCCGGCGCTTTTTCTGTCAAAAGCGCCGGCTGATTTTGAAAAACCGGAAATTGTTCCCACAACGGAAACAATCTTTGGGGGCGGGTGTCAGCTTATCCCAACACCGCCGCAGATCTGCTGCTTTTGGCATCCGTATTTTCTTTTTTTGCACGGCAAAATCGCTCTGCGCTAAAATAGCCAAAGCAAAAGACAGATGCAAAAGAAACGGATGTCATCAGCTTGCGGTTCATACAGATCCTCCCTGTTTTGAGTCTGCTCAAAACGGTAAAAAGTTGTTCGCCCTTTTTTCGGAGCGTCCGAAGAGGAGCGATATAAAAACGATACACCTATTTTGAAAATCTGTCAAGTGCTTTTGCCTGCTACAGCAAAAAATTGACTTTTTTCACACAAATTTCCTGGCAGAGGTGGGCAGATTGCAGGAAGAACAAGGATGAACAAGGCGAAAAAAGACAGTAAATCTGAACAGAACATGAATTTCAATTTGTGCTAATTGACACTTTTTTAAGGAAGCCTTATAATGTATTGTACACTGGATTTCGGTGTGCCCTAATAAATAGGAAAAGAATGTCAAAATAAAACCGCAATATCCGTGGGCAAAAGCTGCCCGGCGGGGAAATAGGCAAAGATGGACCGGGTGATATGCAAAGCAGCACAGCGGCCATTTCGTAGGGAGAAAAGTAATGAAAAATGTAGGAATTGATATCGGCTCCACAACCGTCAAGGTTGTGGTAATGGAGGGGGAAAAGATCCTCTACAGGATCTACCAGCGCCACCTGTCCCAGGTGCGTCAGGCAACCCTCAAAGCGCTGGAAGGGGCAAAACAGTTTTTAAACGACACCTTCCAGGTGGCCATCTCCGGCTCGGCAGGATTAGGACTTGCCGAAGATGCGGGGGTGGATTTTGTACAGGAGGTCTTTGCCACCTACAAAACGGTGATGGAGTATGAGCCCGACACCGACGCCGTCATCGAGCTGGGCGGTGAGGACGCAAAGATCATCTTCTTGAGCGGCGGACTGGAGGAGCGAATGAACGGCAGCTGCGCGGGCGGCACCGGCGCCTTCATCGACCAGATGGCGACGCTGTTAAACGTCACCACCGAGGAGCTGGACGAGCTGAGCTTAAAGCACGAGCGCATCTACCCCATCGCCTCGCGCTGCGGCGTCTTTGCCAAGACCGACATCCAGCCGCTGTTAAACCAGGGCGCCCACAAGGAGGACGTGGCCGCCAGCATCTTCCAGGCGGTGGTCGACCAGACCGTCACCGGCCTGAGCCAGGGCCGCCGCATCGAGGGCAAGGTGCTGTTTTTGGGCGGGCCGCTGTTCTTCTTTAAGGGCCTGCAGCAGCGCTTTCAGGAGACCTTAAAGCTCGGCGAGGGCAAGGCGGTGTTCCCATCCTGGGCGCAGTATTCGGTTGCCATCGGCGCGGCCATCTACACCAGGGGCCTGGAGAAGAGCTACACCTATGAGGAGTTTACAGGCAAGCTCGAGAACGCCAGCTCCCGCTCCAAATCCACCCACTACTTAAAGCCGCTCTTTGCAAACCAGCAGGAGCACGACGAATTCATCGAGCGTCACAGCAAGGCCACCGTGCCGTGGAAGGACCTGGCCGAATACAGCGGCGACGCCTACCTCGGCATCGACTGCGGCTCCACCACCACCAAGCTGGTGCTGATGAGCGACAACTACGAGACGCTCTACCGCTACTACAGCTCCAACCAGGGCAACCCGGTGCAGGTGGTGCGCGAGCAGCTCTTAAAGCTCTATGAGGCCTGCGGCGACCGGGTCAACATCCGCTATGCCGTCTCCACCGGCTACGGCGAGGAGCTGATCCAGCACGCTTTCCATCTGGACGACGGCATCGTCGAGACCATCGCCCACTTCAAGGCCGCCCAGCACTTTGACCCGCAGGTCGAGTTTATCCTCGACATCGGCGGCCAGGACATCAAGTGCTTCAAGATCAAAAACGACGCCATCGACTCGATCATGCTCAACGAGGCATGCTCCTCCGGCTGCGGCTCCTTTATCGAGACCTTCGCCAAGTCGATGGGCTACACCGCAGAGGAATTTGCCCGCCTGGGACTGTTTTCCAAGTACCCGGTGGACCTGGGCTCCCGCTGCACTGTCTTTATGAATTCCTCGGTCAAGCAGGCGCAGAAGGATGGCGCCAGCGTCGAGGATATCTCGGCCGGCCTTTCGATGAGCGTTGTCAAAAACGTGCTCTATAAGGTCATCCGCGCCAGAAGCGCCGACGAGCTGGGCAAGCACATCGTGGTGCAGGGCGGCACCTTCCTAAACGACGCGGTGCTGCGCAGCTTTGAGCAGGAGATCGGCCACAACGTCACCCGCCCGAACATCGCCGGGTTGATGGGCGCTTACGGCGCCGCCATCTACGCCAAGGGCATCTGCCAGAACCAGCGGGAGCACACCCGCTCCTCGATGCTTTCCCGGGACGAGCTGGAAAACTTCCAGCACGAGTCCCGCCCGGTGGTCTGCAAGGGCTGTACCAACCACTGCAACCTCACCGTTAACACCTTTGCCGGCGGCGAACGCTACATCTCCGGCAACCGCTGTGAAAAGCCGCTGGGACTGGGCAAGGACAGGGAGCTGCCGGACATGTACCGCTACAAGCTCGACCAGATCCGCGCCCTCAGCGAGCAGTGTGCCGCGGACGCCGCCGTTCACAAGCGCCATCGCGGGGTGATCGGCCTGCCGCTGGGACTGAACATGTACGAAAACCTGTTCTTCTGGGTGGCGTTCTTCCACAGCCTCGACTTTGATCTTGTCATTTCGGACATCTCGTCGCGGCAGCTGTACGCCAAGGGACAGTATTCGGTTCCGTCCGACACCGCCTGCTACCCGGCGAAGCTGATGCACGGCCACATCGAAAACCTGCTGGACAAGGGTGTGGACACCATCTTCTACCCGTGCATGAGCTACAACTTCAACGAAGAAAAGGGCGACAACCACTTTAACTGCCCGGTGGTCGCCTATTACCCGGAGCTTCTGGCCTCCAACGTCGAGAAGCTCAAAAATATCCGCTATCTCTACCCGTATTTAAACCTTGCCGAGCGCAAAACCTTCCCCAAGAAGGTCTGGGAGGCGCTGCACGAGCAGTACCCGGACATCACCCCCAAAGAGGTCAAGCGCGCCTCCGACGAGGCCTATGAGGCCTATCAGGCGCAGCGCAGGGACATCAAGGAGAAGGGCGCCCAGATGCTGACCCAGGCGCGGGCGCGCGGGGTCAAGACCATCATCCTCAGCGGACGGCCCTACCATGTGGACCCGGAGATCAATCACGGCATCAACCAGCTGATCACCTCTCTGGGGCTGGCAGTTATCAGCGAGGACTGCGTTTCCGATCTGGTGACACCGGTGCGCCCGGACGTGCTCAACCAGTGGACCTACCACACCCGCCTGTACAACGCCGCCAAATATGTCACCGAGCACGATGACTGTGAGCTGGTGCAGCTGGTATCCTTCGGCTGCGGCATCGACGCTATCACCACCGACGAGGTTTCGGCCATCCTCTCCCGCGGCGGCAGGCTGTACACCCAGCTGAAGATCGACGAAATCAACAACCTGGGCGCGGTCAAGATCCGAATCCGCTCGCTGATCGGCGCGGTCAAGGAGCGCGACGCCCAGAAGGAAACCGAAAAGCGCGCATAACCTTTGCGCCGCAAAACGCATCCGTGCGAAAACGGACGAATCCTGTTTTTAAGGAGGATATGATCCAACGATGGAACCAATCAAAAAGGTGCCTTTTACCAAGGAAATGAAAAAGACACACACCATCCTGATTCCCACCATGCTGCCCATCCACTTCCGCATTTTGGGCAACGTGCTGGAAAACTATGGGTACAAGGTAAAGGTGCTGGATAACTGCGGTCCCGGCGTCATCGAGCAGGGACTGAAAAACGTACACAACGACACCTGCTACCCGGCGCAGCTGGTCATCGGCCAGATGATCGATGCGCTGGAGCACAGCGACCTGCCGCTGGACAAGGTGGCGCTGCTGATTACCCAGACCGGCGGCGGCTGCCGCGCTTCCAACTACATCTATCTGCTGCGCAAGGCGCTCAACAAGTGCGGCTACGGCGACATCCCGGTCATCTCCGCCAGTTTTATGAAAAGCGAGCAGTCCGGCGGATTCTCGCTGCCGGTGACGATGCTGCTGCAGGCGCTGTACGGCGTGCTGTGCGGGGATCTGATCATGACGCTCTATAACCAGTGCATCCCCTATGAAATCCATAAGGGCGACAGCCAGAAGGCGGTGGACGACAGCGTTGCCATGGCCGAGAAGCTGTTCTGCAAAAAGCTGCTGCGCTGGAAGGCCGTCTCCGAACTGATGGTCAACATCATCAAGCGCTTTATGCAGGTGGAGCGCAGCGGGGAAAAGAAGATCAAGGTCGGCATCGTCGGCGAGATCTATGTCAAATATTCGCCGCTGGGCAACAACAACCTCGAGGAGTTCCTGCTCTCGGAAGGGTGCGAGGTGGTCTGCCCGGGCCTGTACGACTTTTTGCTTTACTGCACCCACAACGTCGTCTTTGACAACGACCTGTACGGCGTGGGCAAACCGGTTGCGGCGGTGCTGCGCCGGGTCAACAAATTCCTGCGCGGCAGAAAGAGCGACATGATCCGCTTAATCGAGCAGTACAGCGACTTTCAGCCGCCCTGCCACTTTGAGAGCACCATCGAGTCGGCCAAAGGTTACATCGGTCAGGGCGTCAAGATGGGTGAGGGCTGGCTGCTGACCGCCGAGATGGTCGAGCTGATCCAGCACTACAAGGTCAACAACATCGTCTGCACCCAGCCGTTCGGCTGCCTGCCAAACCACATCTGCGGCAAGGGCGTCATGCGGGTCATCAAGGAGAAGAACCCGCAGGCAAACATTGTGGCGGTGGACTACGACTCCAGCGCCTCCAAGGTCAACCAGCAGAACCGCATCAAGCTGATGCTGGCCAACGCCCGCCTGATCGAGCAGAATAGCCAGCAGCCAAAGCAGGGTAACACCCCCGCGGCTCCACAGCAGGAGACGGTTGCCGCTGCCCCACAGCGGCGGGAGCAGGTGGCGCAAAACTAAGATTTTGATTCAGGAGCTGGGGCAGGCTGAGTCCCAGCCTCCTTTTTTCTCTGCCTGAGGGCATGAACAAAAAAAGAAGAGAAAGGAAGGGAATCCCTTGCGTGTCTTTTTGCTCTTTTTGTGCTACAGCTTTCTTGGCTGGGCCTGCGAGACGGTCTACTGCTCGATTGGCAAAAGAAAGTTTGTCAACCGCGGTTTTCTCAACGGACCGCTCTGCCCGGTCTATGGCTTTGGCGCGCTGGCGGTGCTGTATTTTCTGCGGCCGGTCAGCGACAATATCCCGCTGCTCTTTGTCAGCGGCATGCTGCTGACCAGCGTCATCGAGTACATCACCGGCTATCTGTTGGAAAAACTGTTCGCCACCAAGTGGTGGGATTATTCCTCCCGGCGCTTTAACATCCACGGCAGGGTCTGCCTGCGCAATTCGCTGATGTTCGGCGCGCTGTCGGTGGTGGCGGTGCGGGTGATCGACCCGGTCATCCGCGGCGGAATCTATGCGCTGCCGGCTACTGTCTGCGCGGTGCTGAGCATTGTGTTCGGCGCGATGATGGTGGCGGACCTGGTGGTCACTGTCCGCACCATCCTGGACATCAACAGCGCCCTCAAACAGCTGCAGCAGATGGTGGAACAGGCGCGGCTGGACACCCAGGAATATCTGCGCCAGAACCAGGAGGAGCTGCAGCAGAAAATGGAGAAGGCAAAGGCGCAGACCGAGGAGCGCCTGCGCCAGAACCAGCAGGAGCTGCAGCAGAAGATGGAGCAGAGCCGCCTGGACCTCGAGCTTGCCCGCATGGAGCTGCGCGACTTTTTGGAACAGCTGCACTCGGAGCGCCTGGAGCGCAGAGAGCAGCGGCGCAGGGAATTTTTGTCCCGCCTCACCCCCGAGCAGCAGCAGGCCATCCAGAAGCTGGAGGAGCGTATGGAAGCCCTTTCCAGACGCAACGCCATTCTGCGCCGCAGGCTGCTCAGAGCCTTCCCGGAGATGCGCTCCACCCGCTACGAGCTGGCGCTGGAGCGGATGCGCGAGGCGCTGCGCAAAAAGAAAAAATAAAGTGGATCTTCCCCTTCTTGCCGGCAAGAGGGGGAATTTTTTTGCACGGAACGGCAAATCTGGTTGCCTTTTTATGGCGAATAGTTTATAATGGTTCTACAAATAGCGTGAAGTTTTCCCGCAAACAGGGGAAGCTTTTTCTGGAATTTTTAAAATGGGTGCAATAAAACGGCGCCCGTTGGACACTGAATTTATGATGGGTGGTGTAGAGGTGAAATTGGACACAGCGATTGTGCTGGACGCCCAGAGCGGGAGCAGGGAAGGATTTACCCGGCTGTATGAAGCGGTAGCTCCCGCGTTATACCGGACGGCATTGTACACCCTGGGCAACAGCCACGACGCAGAGGACGTTGTTTCCGAAACCTTTATCGAGGCCTACCGTGGCCTTGCCGGCCTGCGCGACCCGCAGGCGTTTATGACATGGATTTACCGCATCCTTTCGGCGCGGTGCAACCGCAAAATCCGCGAGTATGTCCGCGCGCGCAACGAAGAGGTGGACCTCGAGGAGATGGTGCAGCAGCCGGGGGATCAGGGAGCCTTTTCGGAGACGGTGCTCAGCCGTGCGGACCTTGTTCGCGCGCTGGAAAGTTTGAGCGCGGCGGAGCGGCAGATCGTCGTGCTGTCGGTGATCGAAGGGTATACCACAAGGGAGATTGCCGCCATCGTGGGTTCCCCGCAGGGAACCATCAGCTCGAAGCTGTTTCGAGCATTTAAGAAAATGAGAACTTATTTGGAAGGAGGGAAGCAGCGTTGACAGAGAAAAAGGATTTGGGCCACGGCCCAGTGGAAGAACAACCCCTTACCGCACAGCAGCAACAGGAGCTGCACGAGCAGGAACAGTATTTCCGGCAGGCGTTTTGTTCCGTTTCCTGCCCACCGCTTCCCGAAAGTTTGAGCGCGGACGCGATGTGGGAGAAGATCTGCTCCGGCGCGGGCGACCATCAGGTAACGGTGGACCCGGCCTCGATGCAGGAGGAGACTGCGCAGCAGCCCCAGCAGGAGACGGAAGCCGCTCCGCAAAAGGGGAAGGTTATCCCCTTCCCGCAGCGCACCGGGAAAAAGGAGCGTGCGCGCCGCCGCACCCTGGCTGTAGCCTGTACCCTGGTGCTGGTGGTTGGACTGTCGGTGGCTTACTGGCAGCTGCGGGGGCCGCTTGGACAGGTACAGGGAATCGTGTCCGGCAATTCGCAGGCCTCCACCGCAGAGTCAGCCGAGTCCGCGGCAGCAGAAGCGACCGCAGCGGACGCGGATACGCAGACGGAGGAATCGGTTGAAGCGGTCGAGGAGGCTGCGGCGCCGATGATGGCAGCTCCGCCGGAGGAAGAAACTGCTTCGGATGAGACGGCGTCCGGCGGTGCCGGGCAGACCGAACAGCGCTCCGCCGAGACGCAGGACGCAGCCATTGCGCCGCAGAGTGCTCAGCCGCAGCAGGAGCAGGCGACTGTCCATCCAAAGATGCAGCAGGAACAGAACGAAACCGATTCTCAGCGGGAGGAGCTGCGCCAGCGGATTTTGGCTTCGATCGACGCAGGGCAGCAGGAGCAGTCCACAGAGGGAAATCCGGATACCGGCGGCAGCGGCCAGCAGCAGGCAAACCAGCTGACAGCGCAGAGCGCCGAGGCCACCGCGGAGGAGCCGGTGGAGGAATCGGTCGAAGCGGTTGTGCCGGAGCAGGAAGCCGAAACAGCTGGCGACACACAGGAGGGCGGCAGCGTCTCGATCCTCAAAAATATGATGGAGAACGCCAAGGAAAGCCAGCCGCAGAGCTTTCAGCTCAAAAACGGAAGCGTGACCTATGATCCGTCCAGCGGCGAGGTCACGGTGATGGATCTCAATCAGCAGCAGACGGCGACCCTTTCGCTGCCGGCGGGGGCGCAGGTCTTTGCATCAGATGTTACCCTTGCGGCAATTGTCCCGGATGAGCAGGCCCAGACGGTCACCCTGACCCTGTACAGCGTGGAGGACCTGCAGAACCCGCAGGCGGTCAGCACAGTGACACACCAGGGAGAGCTGTTTGACGCCTACCAGTCGGTCTCGGACAGCTACACGCTGGTCACCAGCGTCTGGTTCGACCGGGAACAGGTGGAGGGCGGCAACTTTTTGCCGCAGGTCAACGGCGCGGAACTTTCCCCCGATCAGATCAACATCATCGAGGGATATGAGCAGGGGGATCAGGTCAACTATCTGATTACCACAACCATCACGCCGGACTCGGTCAAGACCAGAGCAGACCTGTATTTAAACTGACACAAGGAAAGGGAAAACAATGGCATTACAACTGGTGCGCCTGACAGACAGGCCACAGCTAAAGGAACAGGCGGCGCAGTGGTTCCACCAGAAGTGGGGTGTGCCGCTGGCAGCCTACCAAGAGAGCATGGAACAGTGCCTGTCGGCGCGCAGCCCGGTGCCGCAGTGGTACCTGGCGATGGAAGGGGAACGGATTGTCGGCGGCATGGGGGTCATCGAAAATGACTTTCACGACCGCAAGGACCTTGCCCCCAACGTCTGCGCAGTCTACACCGAACCGGACTGCCGGGGACAGGGCATCGCGCGAAAGCTGCTCGCCCTCGTCTGTGCGGACATGAAGGAGAAGGGAATCGACACCCTCTACCTTTTGACCGACCACACCTCCCTCTATGAGCGATACGGCTGGGAGTTTTTCTGCATGGCGCAGGGGGACGGGGAGGAGAAGCCGTCCAGAATTTACAGGCATCAAGCATAATCAGATGAAAAAGGAACCCGACGAGGGTTCCTTTTTTTACACCTGAATAAAAGCGGGGAGAACGCTTTGCAGCCGGTGCGCGATGTGATATAATGGAGATCAAATGGGCTCAAGACTTGTGGGAACAGGGGGGACAGGATGGAGTACAAAATTGCAATCTGCGACGACGAGCAGAAGGACCGGGATTTTGTCGCCGCGCTCAGCCGCCGGTGGGCCGGGCAGCGGGGGAACACGGTGGAGCTGACCGAATTTTCCTCGGCGGAACAGTTTCTGTTCTGCTATGGGGAGCAAAGCGACTACGACATTCTGCTGCTGGACATCGAGATGGGGCAGATGGACGGGGTGCAGCTGGCAAAACAGCTGCGGCAGAAAAACGAGACGATTCAGATTGTCTTTGTCACCGGCTACTCCGATTACATCTCGGAGGGGTACGAGGTGGCGGCGCTGCACTACCTGATGAAGCCGGTGCGGGAGGAAAAGTTTTTTTCGGTGCTGGACCGCGCGGCCGACAAGCTGCGCAAAAACGAGCGCACCCTCACGCTGGAGTGCGCCGGTGAGGTGGTGCGGGTGCCGCTCTATCAGATCCGCTATGTCGATGTGCAGCACAACTACGCCACCGTCCACGCCAAGGCCGATTATACGGTGAAAAAGACGCTGGCCGAGATCGAAAAAAGCCTGGACGACCGCTTTTACCGGGTGGGGCGCTCGGCCATCGTCAACCTCAGCTGCATCGCCAGGGTGACCCGGTCGGACATTTTCCTCAACGAGGGCGACCGCATCCCGCTGCCCCGTGGGGCTTATGAAGGGGTTAACCGCGCCATCATCCAGAGGGGATAGGAGAAAACGATGGGAATTTTTGCAAATTTACTTTCCAAGAAGATGAACCGCCAGGTCGAAACCTACCAGCAGGAGCTGGTGCAGACCCACTATCAGGAGGTGGAAAACATGTACCGCCAGATGCGCGGCTGGCGGCACGACTGGCGCAACCACCTGCAGGCGCTCAAAATCTATGCGGCAAAGGGTGACCTGCCGGGCATCCAGCGGTATCTGGACGAGCTGGACACCAGCCTTTCGGCGCTGGACATGGTCATCAAGACCGGCAACCCGATGACCGACGCTATCCTCAATTCGAAGATTTCGCTGGCAAAGAACCGGGGGATTCCGGTGATGGCCGATGCGCACATCCCGGTCAAGCTCAGAATCCCGGAGATTGACCTCTGCTGCATCCTGGGCAACCTCTTTGACAACGCTATCGAGGCAAGCGCCAAGCTGCCGCCGGAGGAGCGATTGATCCGCGTCTACATGGACATGAAGGGCAGCCAGCTGTACATCTCGTTCACCAACTTTACCGCCGGCAAAAAGATGGTCAAGCGCGAGGGCCGCTTTGCCACCACCAAGGGTGCGGGGCATGGACTGGGCCTGATGCGCATCGACAGCATTGTGGAGCGGCTGGACGGCTATGTCAACCGCAACTCGGAGGACGGGGCCTTCACCACCGAGATCCTGCTGCCGCAGCAGGAGGAGCCATCCTCCGGTGAGGCAGCGGCTACTCAACTATAGAAAAAATGCAATTCGTCCCCCGGAAACGGCAATTCGTCCCCAAAATGTGCCGGGGGCGAATTTTTGTGTTATGCTGATACCAGAAAGCGAGGGAACAGAAGATGAAACAAACAAGCAAACAGCATTACAATGTTTTTCAAAACGTCGGCTGGATGATCGGCAACGCCTGGCGCTCCTGCAGGAGCGTGCTTTGGATGTGCGTGCTGGCCGCCGCTTTGACCGTCGGGGTCAATCTGGTGCAGCTTTTTATCGCGCCGCAGATTCTCTCCAGGGTCGAGCAGCAGGCGCCGCTGCCGGAGCTGCTCGGCACCATCGGCGTCTTTTCGCTGGCGCTGTTTCTGGTGCTGGGGCTGCAGGCCTATGTCGACCAGAATACCATCTTCGGGCGCATCGAGGTGCGCACCGGAATTCTTAACCAGATCGGCTACAAGACCAATACCACCTCCTTCTCCAACACGCTGGACACCGCTGTGCTGGACCTGCGCGACAAGGCCAACCGGGCGGTGCAGCAGAACAGCATGGCGGGCGAGCACATCTGGACGACGCTGACCAATTTGCTGGCAAACGTCGCGGGCTTTGTCCTCTACCTGCTGCTGATGCAGAACCTTGACCCTGTGCTGCTGGCGGTGGTGATGGCGACCACCCTGGTCAGTTTCCTGGTGACCAAGCGCACCAACGAGTGGCGCTACCAGCACCGCGACGAGGAGGCCAAATTTTTCCACCAGCTGCGGTATCTCAAGGACAAATCCGAGTCGGTGGAGCTGGCCAAGGACATCCGCATCTTCGGCCTGCAGCCGTGGCTGCAGGGCATCTATGACAGCGTGCTCAAGCTCGAGGAGGCCTTTGTTTACCGCTATACCAAAATCCAGCTGCTGGGCAACGCGGTGGACGTGCTGCTCAGCGTTGCGCGCAACGGCATCGCCTACCTCTACCTCATCAACATGGCGCTGGAAGGTGGTCTTTCCGCCTCGCAGTTCCTGCTTTACTTCACCGCTGTCAGCGGTTTCACCAATTGGATCACCGGCATCCTCAACGAGAGCATGACGCTGCACCGCGAGAGCCTTGACCTCTCCAGCATTCGTGACTACCTCAACCTCGAGGAGCCGTTCCGGTTTGAGGGCGGCAAGGAGATCCCGGCCCCCGGCAAGGACGGGTATGAGCTGCGGCTGCAAAACGTCTCCTTCCGCTACCCCAAGGCCGAGAAGAACACCATCCACAACTTAAACCTCACCGTCCGTCCCGGCGAGAAGCTGGCGATTGTGGGCCTCAACGGCGCGGGCAAGACCACGCTGGTCAAGCTCCTGTGCGGCCTGCTGGACCCGACCGAGGGCGCGGTGCTGCTGGACGGGCAGGATATCCGCCAATTTAACCGCAGGGACTACTACGCGCTCTTCTCCGCCGTTTTCCAGGAATTTTCGGTACTGGCTGCGACAGTGGCTGAAAACGTCTCTCAGGCGGTTGGAGGCGGCGATCAGGACAAGGTGCGCGCCTGCCTGGACAAGGCGGGCCTGACCGAGAAAATCGACTCGCTGCCCAAGGGCATCGACACCCAGGTGGGCCGGGAGGTCTATGAGGACGGCGTGCTGTTCTCCGGCGGCCAGACCCAGCGGCTGATGCTGGCCCGCGCTTTGTATAAGGATGGGCCGGTGCTGCTGCTCGACGAGCCGACGGCGGCGCTTGACCCGATTGCGGAGAATGACATCTACCTCAAATACAACGAGATGAGCGCGGGCAAGACCTCGCTGTTCATCTCCCACCGTCTGGCCTCCACCCGCTTCTGCGACCGCATCATCTTTGTGGCGGGCGGCGACATCGCCGAGGAGGGCACCCACGACGAGCTGATGCAGAAGGGCGGCGGCTACGCCAAGCTCTTTGAGGTGCAGAGCCGCTATTACCGGGAAGGGAGAGAGTTTTAATGAAAGAGCAAAACACCAATCAGACGAGCACCCGTCAGGTCATCGAGATTCACCGCAGGGCGATCGGGGACATGCAGAAGATGTGCCCCTATCTGCTCCCCTCCACCGCGCTCTACGCCATCGTCTCGGGCGTCGTCCCCTATGTCACCGTCTTTTTCTCGGCCCGCATCCTGAACGAGCTGGCCGGACAGCGCAGGCCGGAGGAGCTGTGGCGCTGGGTAATCCTGTCGGTAGCGGTGGGCGGCGTGCTGGCGCTGCTGAACGCGGTGCTGCTGCGGGTGAAAAGCGCGCAGCGGGATTTGTTCTATGACAGCAAGGAGCGGATGTACACCGCCAAGATGTTCTCGCTGGACTACACCGACGTCGACAACCAGGAGGCGCGCGGCCTGCTTTCCATCGCCCGCCAGAACGAAAACTGGGCCGGGTGGGGCTTTATCCGCCTGATCGAGATTGTCGAGGAGATGTCCAAGGCGGCGGTGGGCGTCCTCAGCGCCGTCGTGCTGTCGGTCAGCCTGTTCACCCAGCCGGTTCCGGCGTCGGCGGGCTGGTACACCGTCCTCAATAACCCCCTGTTCATCCTGCTGCTGCTCAGCGTGATGGTGGGCATCAGCCTGCTCTCCGGAGCTTGTAACGGCAAGGCCTTTGCAATCTGGAGCACATGCAGCGAGGGCGCAAATTTATCCAACCGGAGTTTTAACTTCTGGGTAGATCTGGGACTCCAGCGTTCCCGCACAATGGACGTCCGCATGTATAATCAGCAGAATTTATTTCTGTACTATAACCGGGATGTGGGGGTGTTCAGCACCATCGGCGAGATGGCCCAAAAGTTCCGCGGCCCAATCGGGCTGCTGCACGGCTTTGCCGCCGCTATTTCGGCGGTGTTCACCGGCTTTGTTTATATCTTTACCTGCCTGAAGGCGATGGGCGGCGCGTTTGGGGTCGGTTCCATCACCCAGTATGTGGGTGCAGTCACCGCCCTGTCGCAGAACCTTTCCTCCCTCTTTGAAAACTGGGGCGTCTTAAAGACCAACGCCGATTTCCTGAAGCCTGCCTACCAGTTCCTGGACCTCCCCAACCGGATGTACCAGGGGTCGCTGACCACCGAAAAGCGCGCCGACCGCAAGTACGAGGTGGAGTTCCGCGACGTCTCCTTCCGCTATCCCGGCGCCGAAACATGGGCGCTGCGGCACGTCAACGTCAGGTTCCGGGTCGGTGAGCGGATGGCGGTGGTCGGCGAGAACGGCTCGGGCAAGACCACCTTTATTAAGCTCCTCTGCCGCCTCTATGACCCGCAGGAGGGAGAGATTCTCTTAAACGGCATCGACATCCGCAAATACAACTACCGCGAATACATGAACATCTTCTCGGTGGTGTTCCAGGACTTCCAGCTGCTCTCCCAGCCGCTGGGCCAGAACGTGGCGGGCGCGGCCGACTATGACCGCGAGCGGGTGGAAAAGGCGCTGATTGACGCCGGCTTTGGCGAGCGGTTGGAGCGGCTGCCCAAGGGGCTGGACACCCAGCTCTACAAAGACTTTTCCGACGAGGGCGTGGAGGTTTCCGGCGGCGAGGCGCAGAAGATCGCCATTGCCCGCGCGCTCTACAAAGATGCGCCGTTCATCATCCTCGACGAGCCGACAGCCGCGCTCGACCCGATCGCCGAGGCGGAAATCTACGCCCAGTTTAACCAGATTGCGGGCGACAAGACCGCCATCTACATCAGCCACCGCCTGTCCTCCTGCCGTTTCTGCGACGAGATCATGGTCTTTGACCGCGGCCAGATTGTGCAGAAGGGCAGCCACGACGCCTTAATCAGCGACGAACAGGGCAAGTACGCCACCCTCTGGAACGCGCAGGCGCAGTATTACACCGAGGAAGAAGCGGCTTGCATTTAATTGCTTCCTTCGCTGCCGGAGACAAACACCCCTTCGGCGATAAAAAACAAGCAAGGCCGGTCCATGACGGACCGGCCTTGCTTTTGCCTTGGGCACTTTAATCCTGTTCAAAGTTGAGAATCTCCCCGGTGAAGGCTTCGACCTCGCACTCATATTCGTGCTGCCCGGAGCTGAATTCCAGCTCGTAGGAGAAGCGGCCGTCGTCCTCGTCCAGCTCGCACTTTTCCCAGCGGACCTGATCCTCGGTGAGCCCGGCGCGCTGCAAAGCAGCTGCTTTTGCGGCATCCTCGCCGATGTAGCTGCCGGTGGCAGTACCCTGCTGCTGCGGGATAGAGAAATTTTCGACGTCGTTGTCATAGGAGAGGATGTCGCCGGTGGCGGCGTCGATCTCATAGTCGTACTCGGTGGAGCCGCTGTAGAACTCGACGTCGTAGACCCGCCGCCCGTCGTCCTCCTCGAGCGAAACGCTGTGGAAGGTAAGGTCGGCAACGGCCACACCGGCGTGGCTGGCGGCGATCTCTTTGGCCTGCTCCTCGGTGATGGAGGCGGACTGCTGCGGCTGCTGTTCGCCGGTTTGTCCGGTGGTTTGCCCGGTAACGGGCTGTGCAGTGGTTTGGTCGGTGGCTGGCTGTTCGGTTGTCTGTTCAGCCGACGGCTGCTCAGTGACCGGTTGTTCGGTAGCGGGCTGCTCAACTGTCTGCTGTTCAGCCGGCTGCTGTGTATCCGGCTGGGCAGTGGCCGATTCCCCGACCTGGGTCACCGCGTCGGGGGCAAGGTGCGCCAGGTCGTCGGTGATCTCGTCGTAGAGCTCGCGGTTAAAGTCGTCGTCGCTGCCGTCCACAAAGACGCTAATCTGCGCCTGGTCGTCCAGATAGCCCTTGCGGCTCATTGCGCCCATCAGGGCGTCCAGCGCGGTGCTGAGCTTTAAGTTTTTGAGAGAGAGGTCGTCGAGCACCTCGGCGCCGTCGGTGTTGCCTGCCTGGGTGTCGATGACGTATTCAAAGCGGTTGAGCGAGAGGGCGACCGAAGGGTTGACGTCAATCGAGACCACCGCCTTGGTGGAAAACCACAGCCAGGAGAAGATTCCTCCCGCGCACAGCACCAGCAGCACACAGGCTGCTGCCAGCCGCTGCCAGCGCAGCCTTTGTCTGGGGAACTGGCGGGGGACAATCTCGTCCACCACCGTCAGCGGGGTGATGGGGGCGGAGGAGGCCTGCTGATAGATGTCCGGCACCTGCTGCACCACCGCCTTGGCCAGCATATATTCGACCTCCTGGTCGGTGAGCTTTCTGTTCGGTTTGCGTTCAGCCATCTTTACTGCACCTCCTTGTTGGGGAAGTTATCTTCCTCCAGAGCTTTTTTGAGCTTTTTGAGAGAGCGGGCGTATTTGGAGAGCACCGTCGCCAGCGGCATTCCCAGCATCTCGGCGATCTCCCGGTGCTTGAGCCCGGTCACCGCGTGCAGAATCAGAATCTGCCGCTCCTGGTCGCCCAGCACCTTCATGGCCTGCTCCAGGGCGACCGCCTCCTCGCTGTCCCGGTCAAAGGAGGGGGTGGTCTCCTCCAGGTCATCCAGCGGGATCTGCCTGCCCGCGGAGCGCAGCTTTGTGCGGGCGATATTTTTGGTGATGGTCAAAATCCAGGCCATCGGCTTGCCCATCGGCATGTACAGATGGGCGGCGCAGCGGATTTTGAGATAGGTGTCCATCATGACGTCCTGCGCCTCGTGGTGGTTTTTAGTCAGGGACAGTGCGTAGCCGTAGATGGCGCTGTCGGTTGCGCGGTAAAGTTCCTCAAAAGCCTGCTGGCTGCCCAGGGCAATCTGCCGCAGCAGCTCCTCCAGATCGTGTGGCTCCATCACAGGCCGCAGAGGTTTAAAGTGGTTTTCTACCAGCATCATGGTCATGAGCATACTTTTTTGTTCCCTCCTGCCCAAAAGCAGAGGTCCCGCCGGTGTGGGACAAAAAAGTTCAGGCAGTTTATTTAAGACTGCCTGAACCGCTCTTGCTTTTAAGGTTTATGGAAAATCACGCAGATTAAAATGGCGAGCGTTCAGGTGAGTTTCCAGTTAAATTCAGTATACCAGCGCCGGGGAAGAAATGCAACCGGTTTTTGCAGCCTTAGTCCCGCTCCGCTTCCAGGATGGTGCCGGAGGCGGCGTCGATGGTGTACTCGTACTCGCGGAAGTTGTGGTGGAACTCGATCTCATACTCGGCGCGGCCGTCGTCATGGTCGAGCTCGGCCTTGACGAAGGTGACCTGGGAGGAGGTGAGACCGGCGTTTTCCAGAGCGATCTCTTTAGCGCGGTCCAGACCAACGTAGTTGGAGGAACTGCTGGAGGTGGAGGAAGGGATGCGGTAGCCCTCGATGTCGGCGTCGTAGGAGAGGATGGTGCCGTCAGCGGCAAGAATCTCGTAGTCGTATTCCTTGTTGCCGGCATAAAACTCTACTTCATACAGCAGCCGTCCGTCGTCGCGGTCGCGCTCCACCTTGACAAATTTGGCGGTGGAGGAGGTGACGCCCGCATGGTTCAAAGCGATACTCTTGGCCTTTTCCGAGCCGATGTCGCCGCTGGCGGCAGGGAAGGTGCTGACGGTGTTCTTTCTGGTGAGGCTGACGCTGTCGTCGTCGGAGGTGGCGTTGTAGCCGACCGCGCTGGCCAGCTGCTGAGCCGGCAAATAGGTGTTGCCGTCATAGGTCAGCGGGTAGAGGGAATCGCCGTCGTCGTCCTTCATGGTGAGGGCGGTGCCGTCCACCTTGACGGTCATGGCGGTGTTCTGGCGGGCGGTGATATTTTTATAAACGGAGGCAGCTCCGACAGAGGCGGTGGTGACGACCATCAGGCCGGCGAGGGTGAGAGCGGTGAGGTGGAATTTAGAGATTTTTTTCATCGTGTACATCCTTTCTGTGTCGGTCGTGATTGATTGTGGTTTGGTATTGTGAAAACGTTTTCGGTTGCTGGAAGGAACTTTTTTGCCCTTCTGCCTAATTAACTTTCGGGGAAGTTGTTTTATTGCAGAGGGAAGAAAAATTTTTTTTGATTTTTTCTTTTTGCCCCTTCTGCCTTAATAACTTTTGAGGAAGTTGTTTTATTGCAGCGGGGAGAAAAAATTTTTGTTTTTTCTTTTTTGCCCCTTCTGCCTGAATAACTTTCGGGGAAGTTGTTTTATTGCAGAGGGAAGAAAAATTTTTTTTGATTTTTTCTTTTTGCCCCTTCTGCTTTAATAACTTCCGGGGAAGCTGTTTTATTGCAGGTCGGGAAAATTTTTGTTTTTGTCCCTTCTGCCTAAATAACTTTTGAGGAAGTCGTTTTATTGCAGCGGGAATTTTGCCCCTTCTGCCTAAATAACTTCCGGGGCGGCCGTTTTATTGCAGAGGGCAACAAAAAAAGCTGCCCTCTTTTGGGAGAGCAGCTTGCACAAGGGCTTATTTGATTCCGACAATCTCTAACAGTTCCTGCGGGGTTTGGGGCTTGTACTGCGCGGGGATCTGGTCGGGGAAGAAGCAGCCCCAGGTCGCCAGCGCAAAGTCGCAGCCGGCGTTCTGCGCGCAGCCGGCGTCAAACTCGCTGTCCCCCACAAACAGCACCTGCGCGGGCGCAAGGCTGGTCTGCTCGCAGTAGTAGAGCATCGAGTCGGGGGCGGGCTTGGGGTTGCTTACCTTGTCGCAGGTGACGATGACCGAACACAGCTCCAGGAACGGCTCGCGGATGTAGTGGTGCAGGTCGCCCAGCTCGTCGTCGCGGCGGGAGGTGTTGATTCCCAGCCGGATGCCGGCCTCGTGCATCCGGCACATGGTCGGGTAGATGCCGTCAAAGAGGGTGGCGTGCTTGGCCAGCCGCATGATGTGTTCCAGCCAGCGCTTTCCAAAAAACTCCAGCTGGTCCTCCGGCACCCCCAGGTAGCGCATGGCGTTGACGGCGGTCATGCCGTAGGTGATCTTGAGCTCCTCGTCGGTCGCTTCCCGGTCGAGCAGCTCGATGCAGGTCATCTGCAGGGCATCAATGTTGTAGTGGGAGTTGACCGCGGTGCCGTCCAGGTCAAAGACCACCGCTTTGTACTTTCCAATTTGCATAAAATCCTCCTCATATTACACAGTGGATAAAATCTTATCCGTCCCAGCGGCCGGTCACAACCCGGTCGTTGCCGTTGTAGTCGGCGATCAGCCGAATATCGGAATAGCCGTTTTGCTGCAGCAGCGCCGAAACGGCCTCACCCTGCCGGTAGCCAATCTCAAAGACCAGCCACCCGCCGGGCTTTAAAAAGGAGCGGCAGCGGTCGGACAGGACGCGGTAGAAGGCAAGCCCTTCCTCCGGGGCCAGCAGCGCCATCTGCGGCTCGCACCGAACCTCCGGCTGCAGCGATTCCATCTCCTGCCGGGAGATGTAGGGGGGGTTGGCGGTGATGAGGTCGAACTGCCGGTCCGGCTGCCAGGTCAGCACATCGGCCTGTACGACGGTGAGGTTGTCGCAGCGGTGGCGCTCCTTGTTGCGGTACAGGTAGGAGAGGGCCTGTTCGGACAGCTCCACCGCGGTGAGGCTTGCCTGCGACGGCAGGTTTTTGCTCAGGGCGATGGGGATGCAGCCGGTGCCGGAACAGAGGTCGCAGATGACCGGGGAGAACAGCCCGTCGCACAGCTCCAGCGCAGTCTCCACCAGCACCTCGGTGTCGGCGCGGGGAATCAGCACCCCTTCCCCCACATAGAAGGGAAGGCCGAAAAATTCCCACTCCCCCAGAAGGTACTGCAGCGGGTAGCCCGCAAGCCGGCGGGCAGCCATCTGCTCAAAGGAAGAAATCTTTTGCTCGTCGCAGTCCTCGTCCATGTGAATCAGCAGGGAGGTACGGGAGAGGGAAAACAGGTGCTCCAAAAGTGTGAGCGCCTCATGCGCCTCCATTCCCTGCTGGCATGCTCCAGTTAACAGTTCCCGATAGGTCATAAGGGTCTCCTTTTGCGTTTTACAGTTTGGATAAACAGCTTGCTTTATAACAAAACGTCGCTTCTAGTACAGCGCCTCGTTCGGGTCGTCCGGGATGACCCGCTTCATCGAGGCGATGGCCACCTCGATCATGCTGTCGTCCGGCTCCTTGGTGGTCAGGCGCTGGGTCCACAGGCCCGGCGCGGAGAGGATGCGGGTGAGCAGGTTGTCGTGCCGGCCGGCATACTTGATGCACTCATAGGAGAGCGACATGATGATGGGCAGGCAGAGAATCTTGAGTCCGACGCGCATCCAGATATTGTCCCAGGTGACCAGAGAGGACACCAGGATGGAGAGCAGCAGCACGATGACCAGAAAGCTGGTGCCGCAGCGCGGGTGGAAGCGGGTGTATTTGCGCACGTTCTCCACCGTCAGCTCCTCGCCGTGCTCGTAGCAGAAGATGGTTTTGTGCTCGGCGCCGTGGTACATAAAGACGCGGCGGATGTCGCTCATGTTGGAGACGGCCGCCAGATAGCCGATCAGGATGGCCATCTTGATGACGCCTTCCAGCGCGGACAGCGCCAGCGGGTGCTCGAAGAAGCCGCGGAAGAAATTGACGATGGTGGTCGGCAGGAAGGTGAAGAAAAAGATGGCGATGATAAGAGAAACCACCAGGATGCACCCTTCCAGAAAGGGCATGAACTTGTCGCCCAGGGCATTACGCAGCTTCTGCTCGAAGGGGGAGGCTTCCTCCTCCTCGTCGTCCAGGCCGGCCTTTTCGGCGGCCTTCATCAGGCTCTTGTAGCCGGTGGTCAGCGAATCGACAAAGTTAAAGATGCCGCGGACAAAGGGGGTGCGCTTGTACCAGGCGCTCATGCTGGGGGTGGGCCACTCCTCGGTGGAGATGGTGTTGTCCGGCAGGCGCACCGACAGTGCGGTGACCTTTGGCCCGCGCATCATGACGCCCTCGATGACCGCCTGTCCGCCGATGGAAGTTTTGATAGTTTTTTGTGTTGATTGTTTTGACATGGGATAGGCTCCTTTTATCGAAAATTGGGGAATACGATTTTTGACAAAAACAGTATAGCATGAATTTGTGAATAAAGATAGTCCTTTTTTGTATCAGGGGGGAATC
>PPYF01099444.1_pt1 | contig 22479 bp, 22 predicted proteins | sample 1559871 | NCBI WGS metagenome assembly PPYF01 (sample SAMN08240021, study PRJNA423297) | Human gut metagenome, whole genome shotgun sequencing project.
CAAAAACATAATAGCTACCAAATGGCGGCGTAGAGGTTTATATTATTAGGAACTGTCTACTTGACGGGGAGCACACCAATCTGGGGAAGGCTATGCTGAAAACAATCGCCAGCTATTTCTCCCAGATGCTGTCCGGGATGCTGGTGACGGCCCTCTTCGGAGATAAGCTCAATGCGGCCAGTGCCGCCAAGACGGCAGCCCAGGGAACGGCAGCCGCCGGGGCTCTGGCTCCTGCGGCCTGGCTGAAACTGGTCATCGACCCGTCTGCGGGACCTGTGGCCACGGGCCTTTTGGCCGGAGGGACTTCTGCAGCAGTGGGCATCGGGATGGCGGCAGCCGCCACTAACAGTGCAGCAGGAACCGCCGGTGCAGGAAGCAAGACACCCCATTATGCCAAAGGCGGATATTTCACCAGACCTCTGGTCGGGGTCCTGGGGGATGCCGGGGATGAAGTGGCCCTGCCTCTCAACCGGGCGGTGTTTGACAGCATTGCCGAAGGCCTCACAAATTCCAGCGAATCCACGGACAGCCGGGAAATGAACACCACGTTCAATAACTACGGGGACATCAACAATGCCGCCGATCTGGATGATCTGATGGATGGGTTTACGGATGCTGTGCTGGCTGGACTGAGAGGGGCGTGAAGCCGGTTACAATCCTTACTATCAGGAGAGCTGCAAGCAGTTGCGTTTGAAAAATATTTGGGGTAAACTCAAGGTGATTAGCAAATATTAGGAGGGAGGATAGAAAAATGATAGAACTTTTATTGGAAAAAATGACAAACAGCATTGCAATTTATAAATACACCACCATTGGAGAAAACCATAATTCCTATGGGCGTATTTCAATTAATACAAACACTGGGGATGTTCAAATACTGGAGAAAGATGGTACTGGCTACGAGTCATTTTTACGGCATGCTGTTTCAACAGTACTATCATTTTACAAGAAAAATTACTATCCTCAACGTAGGCCATTTCCGGGACCGGTAGCAAATTTTTTGAAAGGAAGGCCCTGGCACTGGCTTTTCTCCTGAAAATAGGGTATGATAAAAAGAAAATCCATTGGCTGAAAATTCAGTTCTTTAGGGAGGTCTTGTTCTTGATTACCCATATTGCCGCCATTTCTTTCAGTCCCACCGGTCAGACGGAAGCCCTGGTCCGGGAATTCGGGGAACAGCTGGCCCGCCGTTTCCAGGCAGAAGGGGTCACCCTGTCCCATCATTCCTTCACCCTGCCCCAGGATCAGCAGACTCTCCATACCTTCGGTCCCGCCACCCTGGTGATCTTCGGGATGCCCACCTATGCCGGCCGGATTCCCAACAAAGCCCTGCCCTTTGTCCAGCAGCTGTTTTCCGGAGATCCGGAAAACAAGACCCCGGCTGTGGCCCTGGTGACCTTCGGCAACCGGAGTTACGACAGCTCTCTGACGGAACTTCGGGATGAACTGGAAAAGAAGGATTTCCGGGTGTTCGCTGCCGGTGCCTTTGCCGCTCCCCACGCCTTTGCCGCTATCGGCCGGGATCATCCCACAGTTCAGAACAAAGAAAAATTCCAGGAACTGCTGGACCGGGTGGAAGGAAAACTCCGGAGCGGAGAGCCTCTGGAAAGAGTGAGCATCAACGGAGACGCCCCGGTGGCCCCCTACTACATCCCTCTGGGAGAAGACGGCCAGCCTGCCAAGTTCCTGAAAGCCAAGCCCCAAACGGACCTGGCCAAATGCGATCACTGCGGCAAATGCGCCCAGGTGTGTCCCATGGGGTCCATCAATCCGGAAAACACCGATGAAGTCCCCGGCATCTGCATCAAATGCCAGGCCTGCATCAAATACTGTCCCAAAGGAGCCAAATATTTCGACGATCCCCGCTTTCTCTCCCACAAAGCCATGCTGGAGAAGAATTACCAGAGGACTGCGGAATCGGAAGTATTTTAAAAGGGGTGCTGCTGACGCAGCACCCCTTTTGTCGCGACCCGCGACCGGAGCATATTGCCTCTGCAATATGCTCCTTATTTCATCCAATACACCCGATGTTCCTTCCGCAGGGGGGCGATAGGGATATCTCCCTTTACATAGCCCACTGCGCAGTGGCCGATGCCTTCCCATTCGCCGGTGATACCCAGGGTTTTCAGCAGGGCTTTGCCTTCCGGCCGTTCGAATTCTTCCTTGGCCCGATGGATCCAGCAGCTGCCCAGGCCCAGAGAATGGGCGGCCAGCATCAGATTCCCCATGACCAGGGACCCGTCATACACTTCCGTGGGCTTCGTCTTGTCCGCCAGTACGATGAGCACAGCCGGTGCCCCGTAAAAAGGATCGAAATCCGGAGCCCAGCCGCCGATTTCACAGTTCAGCCGGCTCAGCCGCTTCACCATGGCCGGGTTGGTAATGGCCAGGATGATGGTATCCTGGCTGCCTCTGCCGCTGGGGGCATAGAGCCCTGCCTTGATGATTTCCTGAAGATCGGTTTCCGGCACCGGGTCCGGTTTGAAACTGCGGATGCTCCTGCGGAGCTGCATGGCTTCCAGTACTTCGTTGTTCATGGTATCCTCTCCTTTTCCAGTTATCTGCTGTCATGATACCATATCCCCCGGCCTTCGCACCGGTTCTTCCCGAAAAGTTCAAAACTTTTTCCTTTGACTTTCCTCCTTGAATGTGACATCCTAAGAAGATAGAATAAGGAACAAACAGACGTTGATCTGAAAAGGAGGCTTTTTTTATGGCATTGTTATCGAAAATCCGTGCAGCAGGCCTGTCCCTGCTGCTGGTGCTTTCCGCCGGCTCCCTGGCCCAGGCTGCTTCTCCCGTAGACAAGGCTGTGGTAAAAGACATGGTCCGTGTCCAGAGCGTCATGGCCAAGGAAAAATACATCCAGTACGAAATGAAGGGCACCCTGTTCAGCCCCATCGGAGTGGGGAACCTGTCCCTTACCGGGAACGGAGTGGAAGAAACCGACAAAAAGAATACCCGGATAGAAAAGCTCAGCGGAGATCTCCACGGCACCGGGGAGCTGACCCTGCTCACCGGCCAGCAGACCGCCAGCCAGCCCATTGACGCCTATTTCTTTGCGGAAAAAGGCCAGCTGACCCAGTACATCAACAGCGGCAAAGGCTGGGCCAAAAGTGTCCGTCCCTACACCCTGCCTCTCCTGCCCAATCCGGACAGCAAAAAAGCCGAAAAGGAACTGCTGGAGTACCTGTCTTCCGCCAAGGTAACCAAGGAAACCAGCCGGGAAAAGACCCTGGAATTCACCCTGGACGGCCAGAAGCTGGCCAATAAGCTGGCCCAGGATCCGGAATTCAAAAAGCAGAAGGATGCAGAACAGATCCAGTCCCTGGTGGCCCAGGTAAAGGACGTGCCCTACACAGTGGTGCTGGATAAAAAAACCTGGCGGGTGAAACGGCTGGGCATGGACATGACCCCGGTGCTCCAGACCACCGGCGGTTATATCCTGGATGCCGCCGCCAAGGCCAAAAAGATCACCCCGGAGCAGCAGCAGATGTTCACCAGCCTGCTGGGAAGCTCCACCCTGGTCTTCGCCTTCCAGTTCGACTACCAGCAGGGCAAAGACGTGACCCTGCCGGCAGCCGTGGAAAAAGCAGCCGCTGACCATTGACCACTGACAAAAATGGGTGCTGCCCGTGTGAAAAAACACACGGGCAGCACCCATTTTTTATGCAATTTGTTCCAGAAGCTTCTTCAAAAACTCATACATCCTGATGGTGCTCTTTACGCTGAGCCTTTCCTGGGGAGAATGGAGGTCCCAGCAGTCGGGGCCCAGGGAGATGGCGTCCAGGTCCGGTTTCTTCTCGATCAGGCATCCGCACTCTAGGCCGGAATGGATGGGAGTGGCGTCCATTTTTTCTCCAAAGGTTTCCTCATACACCTGCTGGACCAGGGGCGTCAGCCGGGAATCCGGATCATGGGGCCAGCCGGGATAGGCGGCGAATTTCTCGCAGGTCCCCCCCACCATCTGGGCCAGGAGATGGATTTTATCCCAGATGTATTCCGCCTTGGACCGGAAGGAGGTGCGGATCTCGTAGACCACCACCAGCCGGTTCTGTTCCCGTTCCAGACGGATTTCTCCCAGGTTGTCGGAGCTTTGGACCACCCCGGGCACGGCGGCATTCATTTCCGAGATTCCGTTGGGAGACAGCACCAGCACCTGGATGAACTTGTCCGTCACTTCCCGGGACACCACCAGTCCGTTGTCCGGTCCCTGGGTCTCTTCCACGGAAATCTTCAGATTGGCAGCCACGGCCTTGTATTCCCGGCGCAGTTCTTCCGCTGCAGCGTTCACCGCCTGGAGGAAGGCTTCTTCCTTGCCCCGGGGCACCAGCACCACCGCTTCCCCATCCCGGGGAATGGCCAGTCGGAAGGTGCCTCCATGAAGGGAAGACAGCCGGAGGGGCATTTCTTTCCGGGCGGACAGGAGCATCCGGATCAGGAAAATATTGGCGTTTCCCCGGCCCCGGTGGATGTCTTCCCCTGAATGGCCTCCCTGGAGCCCTTCCACCTTCAGATGGAAGAACCGGGCCCCTTCCGGCACCGCTTCCCAGGTCACCGGCAGGTGGAAGTTCACCCCGAAGCCTCCGCAGCTGCCGGTTACCGAATGGCGTTCCACCGCATTGTCGATGTTCACCAGGTAATGGGACCGGAAATCACTGGCGTCCACATTCTGGGCCCCGCTAAGGTCTTCTTCCTCGGCGGTGGTCAGCAGCACTTCCAGTTCCGGATGGGCAAAGGACCCGTCTTCCAAAAGGGCCAGAGCCAGCGCCACCCCGATGCCGTCATCGGCCCCCAGGGTGGTCCGCCCTCCGGTGGACAGGATATCCCCCTCCAGTTCCAGATGGATGGGATCCTGCAGGAAGTCGTGTTCCACCCCCTTTGCCTTCTGGCAGACCATGTCCAGATGGGCCTGGAGCATGACCCCCGGCCGGTTTTCATACCCGGGAGAAGCCAGCTTCCGCAGCAGCACATTGTTCCATTCATCCTGACGGACAGCATAGCCTTTTTCCCGGGCCCACTGGAACAGGGCATCGCTGAGGGCCTTTTCCTTAAAGGAAGGGTGAGGGATCTGGCAGATTCGGGCAAAGTGCCGGAACACCGGATGCCGGAGCAGTTCTTCCAGGCTGCCGAAATTTTCTTTTTCCATCATACTGCCTCCTTGTCAGAACGGACCATAGTGGATCTGGACGGCGATCACCATGAACACCATGGCCACCACGCACCAGATGGCAAAGAGAGGCGCCAGCCAGCGGAACCATTTCCCGAAGGAGATGTGGGCCATGGCACAGGCGGCCACCACTTCCCCACTGGTGGGAGCAAACACGTTGGTAAAGGCATCCCCCATCTGGAAGGCCAGCACAGCCGTCTGCCGGGTGACCCCGATGAGATCCGCCAGCGGGGCAAACAGAGGCATGGTAATGGCCGCCTTGCCGCTGCCGGAAGGCACCAGCACGTTGAACAGATCCTGGACGATGAACATGCCGCAGGCACTGAGGGTGGGCGGCAGCCCGTTCAGCAGGCTGGCCATGTAGTGGATCACCGTATCCATAATATGGGCGTTCTGCATGATCAGCACCGCCGCGTTGCACATGCCGATGACCAGGTTGGCGAACAGCATGTTGCTGCAGCCGGCCAGGAAAGCATCGGCGATTTCCCCGGAGGACAGGCCCCCGATGATCCCGGCCAGGATCCCGCACACCAGGAACAGCCCGGCCATTTCGTTGATGTAGAAGTCAAATTTCAGTACGCCCAGGACCACGGCACCGATGGTGGCCACAAACAGCACCAGCACCAGTTTGTGCCGGAGGGTGATCACTGGAGTTTCCTGGAGTTTCAGATGGCTGTTGTATAGCAGGTCTTCTTCCCGGACCGTACTCAGTTCCGGATTCTTCCGGACTTTGTTGGCATACCACATCACATAGGGAATGGTTACGATGTTCATCACCACAAACAGCACAGCCCGGAGTCCCATACCGGAAAACATGGGCAGACCGCAAATGCCCTGGGCCACCCCGATGGTAAAGGGGTTGGTCATGGCTCCCGCATACCCCACCGGCGCCGCACAGAACACAATGGCAATGGCGGTGAGGGAATCGAACCCCATGGCCACGGAAACCCCGATCACCAGAGGGGTGAAGGCCAGGAATTCTTCAAAACAGCCGGCAAAGGCGGACAGCAGGCTGAAAAGCACCATGCACACCGGGATCATCATCAGTTCCCGGCCCTTCATTTTTTCCACCACATTGGACAGTCCGGCGTTAATGGCTCCGGTAGCGTCCATAATGGCAAACATGCCCCCGATGATGAACAGGAAAGAAATGATTTCCGCTGCGTTCTGGAGTCCCAGGGTCAGGGACTGGAACAGATAGAAGGGGCTCACCGGCTGTTGCTGGATGTAATGGAAGGTGGCGGGATCCACCACTTCCTTGTTGAGGACGGGGTTCATCACCCGGCTGTATTCCCCGGCCGGGACGATGTAAGAGGCCAGGAAAGCCAGGAACATGATGATGCCCAGAAGGACCATGGGGTTCAGAGCATGGAGCTTGAAGCCTTTTTTCTTTTCTTCCGCCATTTTGTACCACTCCTTTTTTAGACTGTATGATTACGGTTGCCCCGGGTGGATTCCCCGGGTCTGGCTGCTGCCAGGACATAGTCGAAAATGTGCAGGAACTGCTTTTCCAGAAGGGGCCGGTCCAGGCTGCTGCCCAAAAGGCAGGCCCGGTGGATGTAGCTGCCATGGAGAGCCACGATGATTTCCAGGGTTTCCGAAGCCCGGTTTCCGGCCACATACCCTTCTTCCACCAGGCTCTTCATCATTACCTGATCCCGTTCCACCAGGGTGCCCCGGACCACCATTTCCCGGACATCCGCCGGCAGTCCCTGGAGTTCTTCCGGGAACAGGTCCAGATAATAGACCTGGATCACATGGCCCAGTTTGGCGCTGTACCGGCCAAAGAACATGTTGTAGAAGATCTCCGGGAACCGGAAGGCTCTTTCATTGAAGCACCGGTAGATGGTCCGGTACCGTTCCAGGGCAGTCATCTCCGGTTCCAGGTGCCTGGCCAGGCTCAGCAGGTAATCCCGGAGGAAGCACACCGATCCGAACAGGATCAGTTCGTCCAGGTCCTGGAAATAGTTGTAGAGGGTGGCACTGTTGTACCCGGCCTCGGCGGCGATCCACCGGATGGTCACTCCGGGGATTCCCTCTTCCTTGAGGATTTTCTCCGTAGCTTCCACAAAATACATCATGTTCCGCTTCTGCCGGAGAGTCAGTTCCTTTCGCTGTTGTTTTTGGGTTTCCTGATTTTGGTTTTCCATATGGGGCAGGGCACCTCCTGACTGCTGATCCTGATTCCCGTTCCGGGAAGATGGTTGACAATTTTTCAGGCCGCTTTTATAATATAGCTGATTTCTAATCATGATTATATTTTAATCGTGATTAAACGTCAAGTACGAATTTTTCCTCATTGGAAAGGAGGGTATCCCCATGCCCCGTCTCCCTGCCCTGTCCGGCAGCGCCCTGGTCCTTCTGGGAGCTGTCTGCTGGAGCCTGAATTCCCCTCTGGTGAAGTATCTGACCCTGGACCCCTTCCTGATCTGCGGACTCCGGTCCCTGATCGCCGGGCTGGTGCTGCTGCCTTTTGTGCGGCCCCGGGAAATCGCCTGGAACCGGTACCTCTTGGCTTATGTCCTGGCCTACTGTGCCCTGTGTCTCAGCGTGATTGTTTCCCTGTCCCTGACTTCCGCCGCCATTGCCATCGGCATGCAGTACACCGCCACCATCTGGCTGTTCCTGCTGTACTGGTTCCAGACCCGGTATTTCAGCCGCCGGGCCTTCCTGCCGGTAGCGGTGATCATGGCCGGGGTCCTGTGCTTCATGCTCTCCGGAGGCAGCGGGGATTCCCATCCTCTGGGGAACCTGATTGCCCTCACGGAAGGGATTTTCTTTGCAGGCATGAGCCTGGCCTCCAAGAAAGCCACCCGGACCAATGCTCTGGGGATTACCGCTATCGGGAACCTGTTCACCGCCCTGGCGGTCTTTCTCCTGTTCCCCACCGCCCGGGCTGCCCTGCCGGCCATGAACGGCCAGGAATGGGGGCTGATGCTGATCCTGGGGGTGGTCCAGGTGGCCGGGGGCTACGGATTCTTCAACCTGGGAGTCCAGAAAATCCCCGCCCGGAAAGCTTCGGTGCTGGCCCTGTGGGAAATGATCCTGGGACCTTTGTGGGTGGCCCTGTTCCTCCACCAGTACCCGGGTCCCATGGTCCTTGCCGGCTTCGCCATCATCCTGGTAGGGATGGTGCTGGATGCAAAAGGGGCCGTTGCCTGAGCAACAGCCCCTTTGACCATTGACCGCTGACAAAAAGGCTGCTGCCCGTGTGCGGGTTTCACACGGGCAGCAGCCTTTTTGCTTATTCCACCAGCACCCCCAGTTTCTCCAGGGCTTTGCGGATGGCTTCCATTTCTTCTTCGGTGTTGGTTTCCACCAGATGGGTGTGGATTCCGTTGGACATGGTGGACAGCAGCGGTGCCTTTGTCTCCTTCATCCGCTGGATGTACAGCTGCACGTCTCTCCGGGACCGGAGGTTCAGCTCCCCTTCCATGAAGCCGTATACCTCATGTTCCACAACCACATTGTGGACAACTCCCCCGTTATCCACAATGGCGTTCAGTTCCGCCTCCACCTGGTCCGCCCCATGGCGGCACAGGAAGGATTCCTGCACCCCTTGTTTCCGGAACTCCTGGAGCTGATAGCCTCGAGGGGTGGAAATGATGGGGGTTCCGCTGGCCCGCAGCAGGGCAATGTCTCCTACGATGATCTGACGGCTTACCTGGCATACCCTGGCCATGTCCGTTCCGGTCACCGGTTTGTCGGCTTTTCGGAGCATGGCCAGGATGGTATCCCGCCGTTCTTTGTTTTCCATAATTTTTCACTCCCCGCCTGATAATGATTATTTCATTTCTTTTTATTATATACGAACATTTCTAAAAATTCCACATTCCCCGACTATTTTCTTTTTTCTTGTCATGACTCTGTCCCTGTGCTAGCATAAAAAATACCTGAATCAATAGTTACACTGTATGGAGGATCCTGATTGTCATGAAGGAATACAAAAGCAGATGGGCGGTTTTTGCCATGTCCCTGCCCATCTTCATTGAAATCGTACTGCAGCGGTGATTTAAAGAGGGGGTGTTGCACGCAACGTGCAGCACCCCCTCTTTCACGCCGTTTTTCCTTCTTTTTCCGGTTGTTCCGGATCTTTTTTCAAATCGATCAGATGGAAGCTGCACTTGCTCAGATCCAGCATCCGGGCCGCCAGCCGCCGTCCCCGTTCCAGGTCGGCGGTAAAGCACACTTCCGCCCGGCCCAGGCCATCCGTCCGTGCCAGCCCCCGTTTTTCCAGGTTTTCCAGAGCATCCTGGGCGGTCCGTTCCGCCGGATCCAGGATGGTCACTTCCGGACCGAATTCCTCTTCGATTTCCTTCCGGACAAAGGGATAATGGGTGCAGGACAGAAGTACCGTATCCACATGATGTTCCCGGAGCTTGTCCGCATATTCGTGGATGGCCGCCTTCAGTTCCGGCGTGCCGAATTTCTCTCCTTCGATCAGCGGCACGAACTTGGGACACCCCTGTCCGAATACCTGAATTTCCGGGCTGATCCGCTGGATTTCCCGTTTGTGGGCCCCGGTGGATACGGTGAAATCCGTGGCAAAAAAGCCCACCCGGTTGTTCTTCGTCACTCCCGGGACCATCCGGGCGCCTTTGGCCATGCCGATCACGTCAAAGGAATGGTTCCCCTTGATCACGTCCAGCCCCAGCACCGTAATGGTATTGCAGGCCACCACCAGCTGTTTGATGTGCCGTTTGTCCAGCCAGTCGGTCATCTCTCCTACAAAACGGGTGATTTCTTCCCGGGGCCGGTTGCCATAAGGGGTCCGGGCCGTATCCCCGATGAAGATGAAATCTTCGTGGGGCAGCTTGGCCTGGAGCCATTTCAGGACGGTGAGCCCGCCTACGCCGGAATCGATTACGCCAATGGGTTGCTTTGCCTGCATCATGATACTTTACCTCCTGAACTCAAACAAAAAAAGGCCTGAACAGACAGTCCCATGGGGAAGGACTGCCGATCCAGGCCTTACAGACGGTCAGAAACAGGGGAAACTGTTCCCAGATCCATAAGGATTTATCCAGTTGTCTTATACTTTCATAACACGTTTAATATAGCATATTCCCGTCAGCAGTGCAACAGAATTTTGTGAATTTTTCGTCCTGTCATTGACCCCTGCCGGCTTTTTGTGATACCCTAAAATCAATTCATTGCAAAGGAGCTTTCCTCTATGGACAAACACTATCCTTCTGATTCCATTTTTGTCACCGGGGTGGCCAAAGTATCCCGGGAAGATGTGATCAATACCCTGTACGGCACCTTCACCCTGAGCCTGGTGATCCAGCGGGACACCGGCCTGATCCTCCACTGCAGCGCCAACATGATCATGGCGGACACCATCGCCTTTCTCCAGGACATCCTGATCGGGAAAAACCTGCTGAAGGACATGGACTGGATGGTGGAAGAACTCCGCAGCCGGTTCCTGGCCCTGTCCCAGAAGGCGGTGATTGCCGCCCTGAAAGACGCCCAGAACCATTTTTTGACGGTGTATCCGAGGGAGGTGTGAATACCCCCTTCCAGTCACTAGTCAGCAGTCACCAGCCTACAGTCAACGAAAAATTTACAGGCAAATTTTTGAAATGGATAAGCCGAATCCGTAGGGGCGGTTCAAGACTTTTGCCTCTGGCAAAATGTCGCCAGAGCCGCCCGTCTGCAGAAATACAGCAAAACACCCCGGACAGCCACTGTCCGGGGTGTTTTGCTGTGTGCCCGTTGGGCACAAGCTCCGTTTGTAGGGTTCTATTAGATAATGCCTCTCAGTTTCAGAGGTTCTACCAGAGCGTTCAGAGCTACGATGTAGGCGCCTACACGCATGGTGGTGTTGTATTTCTTGGCTGCGTCATATACGTTGCCGAATGCCTTCACCATCATCTGTTCCTGTCTGTCGACGACTTCTTCTTCCGTCCAGAAGTATCTGTACAGGTTCTGTACCCATTCGAAGTAGGATACGGTTACGCCGCCGCCGTTGGCCAGCACGTCAGGCACTACAGGGATGCCTCTCTTTTCCAGGATGACGTCTGCTTCTGCATCGGTCGGCCCGTTGGCTGCTTCCACGATCATTTTTGCTTTGATCTTGTCAGCATTCTTGGCAGTGATCTGCAGTTCCAGAGCAGCCGGGATCAGTACGGTTACATCCTGTTCCAGCACTTCTTCGTTGCTGATCGGGGTAGCGCCAGGATACCCTTTAATCAAGCCGCCGTTGTTCTTGGCATATTCTTCCACTTTGTACGGATCGAAGCCGTTGGCATCATAGATCCCGCCGCTGATATCGCTCAGAGCTACGATCTTCAGGCCTTTGTCGGCTGCGCATTTAGCGGTCCAGGAACCTACGTTACCGAAGCCCTGGATAGCCAGAGTAGCGTCTTCCGGTTTAACTCCTTCTCTCTTCAGCAGTTCCAGAGTAGCGGTGATTACACCACGGCCCGTTGCAGAGGTACGGCCCTGAGAACCGCCCATGCAGATGGCTTTCCCGGTGATGAAACCAGGAGCGAACTGGCAGTTGATCTTGGAGAATTCATCGCACATCCAGGCCATGATCTGGGCGTTGGTGTTCACGTCAGGAGCCGGGATATCTTTCTTTTCGCCGATTACCGGAGCAATCTTGTCGATGTACCCACGGGTGATCTTTTCCAGTTCAGTCTTGGATACTTTCCGGGGATCCACAATGATGCCGCCTTTGCCGCCGCCGTAAGGCAGACCAGCGATGGCGCATTTGGTGGTCATCCAGAAGCCCAGGGTCTTTACTTCATCCATGGATACGTTCTGATGGTAACGTACGCCGCCTTTGGCAGGCCCAAGCACGGTGCTGTTCTGAGAACGGTAGCCGGTGAATACTTCCACGTGGCCATCATCCATCTTTACAGGGATGCTGACTTCCAGGGTCCGTTCAGGCTGGGAGATGACTGCCTCAGCGTTGGGATCCAGATTGATCAGCTTACTAGCCTTTTCCATAGGAATCTTTGCCATTTCAAACAAACTCATTTGTAACGCCTCCTAAAAATAGTATCTAGTGAACCCTTTACGATTTGTATTATAGCACGATTCAGAAATAACTGTTTATTTTTTTGTATTTTGTATACAATTAATCGTCCATGAGGTGTCCTTGCTTTTTTCTGGAGTTTTCGTTATGATTGAAACAAACAGCCGTTTGATTTTTTCTGAAGGAGGCCTTTTCCCAGCATGGACAAACTATCTGCACTGAAAAAGTATTTTGGATACACTTCCTTCCGCCCCGGTCAGGAATCCCTGATTGATGCCCTGCTCCAGGGCCGGGACGTGCTGGGCATCATGCCCACCGGCGCCGGCAAATCCCTGTGCTACCAGATCCCCGCCCTGCTGCTCCCCGGGATCACCCTGGTAATTTCTCCCCTGATCTCCCTGATGCAGGACCAGGTCCAGGCTCTGGAAACCGCCGGGATCCAGGCCGCTTACATCAACAGTTCCCTGTCCGGACGGGAATTCTACGCCACCCTGGACCAGGCCCGGGCCGGTGCCTACAAGCTGATCTACGTGGCCCCGGAACGGCTGGAGACGGAACTGTTCCGGGATTTCGCCAAAGAGGCTGCCATTTCCATGGTGGCAGTGGACGAAGCTCACTGTATTTCCCAGTGGGGACAGGATTTCCGGCCCAGCTACACCCGGATCCTGGATTTCCTGGAATTCCTGCCGGCAAGACCGGTGGTGGGAGCCTTTACCGCCACGGCCACGGAGCAGGTCCGGGATGACATCCTCCAGAGCCTGGAACTGCGGGATCCCCAGATCCTGGTCACCGGCTTCGACCGGAGCAATCTGTATTTCGGGGTAGAACATCCCCGGGACAAGGACGCCTGGGTGCTCCGGTATCTGAAGGATCATCCGGAAGACAGCGGCATCATCTACTGTTCCACCCGGAAGAACGTGGATGAACTGTGCGACCGGCTCCGGCTGGAAGGGATCCCGGCTGCCCGGTACCATGCAGGGATGAGCCAGGAGGAGCGCCAGAAGGCCCAGGAGGATTTCCAGTACGACAGGGCCCCGGTGATCATCGCCACCAACGCCTTCGGCATGGGCATCGACAAGTCCAACGTGCGCTTCGTACTCCACTACAACATGCCCTCCTGTCTGGAAAACTACTACCAGGAAGCGGGCCGGGCTGGCCGGGACGGAGAGCCCTCGGAATGCATCCTGCTGTTCTCTCCCCAGGATGTGGTGATCCAGAAATTCCTCCTGGAACACAAGGAGCAGAATGAAGTGCTGGAAGAAGTGGAAGAAGCCAATCTCCGGAAGCTCTATGCCATGGAGCATTACTGCCGGACCACCAGCTGCCTCCGCCAAACCCTCCTCCACTACTTTGGGGAAGATGCTCCGGCCCGGTGCAATCACTGTTCCACCTGTAACGGAGACTATGAAGATGTGGACATGACGGAAGAGACCAAGAGCATCGTAAAATGCATCCATGAGGCCCGGCGGCCCTACGGCATCACCCTGATTGCCAACGCCCTGGCCGGCAGCCGGTCCACCCGGGTGGAAGAAACCGGACTTTCCCGGCTGCGGATGTTCGGAGCCCTCCACCAGCATTCCCTGAAGGAAATCAAGGAAATGATCCAGAACCTGCTGGACCAGGGCTACCTGCTGATCACCCGGGACAAGTACCCGGTGCTGAAGATCTCCAAAAAGATCTGGGAACTCCAGGACGATTCCATCCGGGTGCTGCTGCGGAAAGAAGCCGGGACCCAGGATGGGGGTTCCGGCCCCCGGAAAAAGAAGAAGGTCCAGCCGGAGCTGGACCTGCCGGAAGGGTTCACCCAGGAAATGGGGGCCCAACTGTTCACCCGGCTCCGGGCCCTCCGGAAACAGCTGGCGGAACAGGCTATGGTGCCACCATTTGTGGTATTCGGAGACCGGACTCTCCGGGACATGTGCCGGCAGCTGCCCCGGACCCATGAACAATTTCTCCAGGTCATGGGCGTGGGCCAGAACAAGGACGAAAAATACGGAGACGCCTTCCTGGAAGCCATCAATGGGTTCTGTGAAGAGAAAGGGGTGTAACGGAATCTGCTTTTATCCTATGGCATAGCACCAGCATGGTATGGTCACCATGGAAAGCAGGGTGGAGAGAATGACCAGCTGAGTGGCAAAGGGCGCATCACTGTCATAACGGGCTGCAAATATGGCCGCTGTTGCCGGAGCCGGCATCCCTGTCATGACTACGGATACCCCCATGCCCACCGGGTCCATTCCGCCCAAAACATGGCACACACCCAAAGCCATCAGTGGAAGCAGTCCCAGACGGAACACACTGTACAGCACGCTTTTTCGGTTTACCAGGGTAGAAGCAGGCACATCTGCCAGAATCGTTCCCACCAGGAACATGGTCAGAGCCGAATTGCAGCTGCCGATGTACCCGATGGTCATAACCAGGAACCGGGGCAGCTGCAGATGACAGACCATACAGCTCATTCCCAGATAAATAACCACAAGGCAGGGATGGGTCAGGACTTTCTTCAGGGTTTCCTTTTTGTCCACCTTCTGTTCCATGAAATAGGACGTTCCCACCGACCACATGATGAGCCGCATGGGAATCAGGAATATGGAGGCATACAGGAGACCCAGCGGGCCATATACCCCTTCCGCCACCGGATTCCCCAGGAACCCGCCATTGGAAGCTATGGTGCAGTACTGGAGCACTTTTTTCTGTCCTTCCGGAAAGCGGTTGAAGATGACCCGGTTCAGTACCAGATAAATCCCCTGGATTACGAAAGCTGCCAGCAAAATCCGTCCGCAGATGCCCAGTACATTTTCTCCCAAAGGCGCCAGGCAGGACTTCAGGATGTTGCTGATGGTTATAATGATGCATTGAGTTCATACCAGAAAAGAGTAGATACTTTTTTACAGTTATCCGCTAAAAAAATCGATTTTCATAATGAAGAGGTTTTGACTTCTAAAATATGTGAAGACTCCACAAGTGATTCGTATCATGTTTCTGACGATTCCGTATTTTCGACGGAACTTAAATCGTCTTATCCTCGCAACCGTATCATCTTTGGCGCTCCAGGTACTGGCAAAAGCTGGCAACTTGATACAGATAAAAATAAACTTTTAGAAAATGGTGGAGAATTCGAACGTGTTACCTTCCATCCTGATTATACCTATTCGCAGTTTGTTGGCGCTTATAAGCCAACTACTGATGAAAATGGAGAAATCTCTTACCAATTTATTCCAGGACCTTTTATGAGAATATATGTAAATGCCCTGAAAAACAGTCGGACAGATTATCCACTGCCTTATCTTTTAATTATAGAAGAAATCAATCGCGCACGAGTAGCGAGCGTTTTTGGTGATGTTTTTCAGCTACTTGACCGAAAAGAAGATGAAACTAGTCAGTATGCAATTCAGGCAAGCGAAGATATCAAGAAATATCTAGCAGCAGAATTAGGTGGATATTCATCAGATTATCCTATTTTGAAATTACCCAATAATATGTTTCTTTGGGCTACAATGAATAGTGCTGATCAGGGCGTTTATCCGATGGATACGGCATTCAAACGTCGATGGACTTTCGAATATATCGGCATAGATGCTAAACAGGAAAAAGCAAAATGCACAGTAAATCTAGTTAAGAATAAGCCGGAAACCAATATCAATTGGAATCGTTTAAGAAAAGCAATTAATGCCAAACTTTTAGATACATGCAGGGTAAATGAGGACAAGTTACTTGGCCCATTCTTCCTTTCTCAAAAAGCGATAAAAGCAGATGAAGATAAACATATTATCGATGAAGATGCATTTCGTAAAGCATTTAAAAGCAAGGTCATTATGTATCTTTTTGAAGACGCTGCACGTCAATATAGGAGCAGACTGTTCAAATCAGATATTTGTAAAATGTACTCTTCTATTTGCGATGAATTTGATAAGCATGGCATGGCGATTTTCGGTGATGATTTTAAGAGTGCTTATTATGATCAGCAGAAAGACTGACAGCTATGGAAATTATATCTCAATTCCTGCGGGAGCAGCGACGATACAGTAAAAACGAATTGGCAAGTTTGTTTTTCCTTGACGAAACTTCTGTGGAAAAGTTCATAAAAGCGTTAAAAGCGTATAATGTCTTAAAGACAGTAAGGAATAATCCTGAGCAAAAGGAAATGTCTGACTTAAGCGAAGCAGATGTTGAAGTAGCTGACGAAACTGCTGATAATGATACCTATTTGTATGTTTTTACCTTTGTAGGAGTTCTTGTCTTTGGCAATCGCATTTTAAAAATCTACCCCAAGTATTTGCTCCGCACGACAGATATAATTCCTGCAATGCGCCAAGTACTGAAGGTTCTAGAAAAATATAATAATTCAACGGAGCAAATTGTCAGTTTGTTTAATGGCGAGGGAGATAATCGAAGTTTTAACTTGCTATCGGTCATACTGTTTCTCTTTCATGACTATTATGAATATGGGTTATATACGAATTCAGAAATGGTGCTTGAGATAAATGGAGAAGGCGATATTCAATGGCAAAAGACCATTGATGAAACATTTCCTATTATTTCAGGAAACCGTCCTTTTTATACAAAAATCTATACTCGGAAAGTAACATACGATGATGATGATTTTTTTAGAAGGCTTCATCGGGTAATTCTTACAGAATGTTCCTCCCGGCTTTCGAAAGCGCAGCTTATTGATTTATTTGAATTAGATCCTTTGATTTTAAGCGAAGATACCATAGATGATCTAGGAGACAGGGAATTCATTCTTCATCGCATTTCCCAGGAACTGGACGTACAGTTTAATACCAGAAAGCAGACATTGTTAAAAACGATGTATGCGTTTATCTCAGAAAGTCAGAAAATAGAAGATGCGGGGATGGGTGTCAGCATATTTGGTACAACTGCATTTAATATGGTCTGGGAAAAGATGTGCGGCCAGGTGTTCAATAATCAGCTGCAATCACAATTGGAAACGATTCCTTTGCCACAACCTTTGGATCAATTTCGATATAAACCCAATAAGAAGCTGATCGATGTCATTGAAAAACCTGTATGGGTAGCAAAAGATAATGAATATGTTAAAAATGCAAAAGATACGCTTGTTCCTGATTTAATCACATTTATTCATAATGACAATGAAACAATGATGATTATCTTAGATGCCAAATACTATAACCTGCAAATGGAAAAAGAGAAATCATTAAGGGGACAACCTGGCATCGAATCGATTACAAAACAATATTTGTATCAGCTAGCCTACCAGGACTTTGCCGATAGGCATGGCATAACTGGCATACGAAACTGTTTTATATTGCCTACAGAAGAGGATGAGATAATTAATAAGGGACACGTGGAACTGAAGATGCTGAAAGATTTGCATCTTGAGGATATTCAAGTCCGGCAGGTACCTGCTGCCAAGGTATATAGTAATTACCTGGCTAACAGACAAATGGATATTGAAAGTCTGGAATTGAGATGATTCAGTATGGATATCCTGACTAAAGAGCAGCGTCATAAAAGCATGAGCCATATCCGAGCCAAAACACTAAGCCGGAAATCCTTCTTCGCAAGGCGCTCTGGCACTGTGGATTGCGCTACCGGAAAAACTACAAGATGCTTCCAGGTTCTCCGGATATTGCCATCACCCGGTATCGCATCGCTGTTTTTGTTGATGGTGATTTCTGGCATGCCAAAGGACATCAGGAACATCCGGGAGAACAGATTGGTTCTAATAAAGACTACTGGCAAAAGAAACTGAAGCGGAATGTTGAGCGGGACAAGGAAGTCAATGACGAACTGACTGATATGGGCTGGTTCGTTCTGCGGTTCTGGGAGAGTGACATCAAGAAAGACTTGCAGAAATGCGTGTATACAGTCTGTGAATACTGCGGAAAATAACTGAATAGGCTTGCAACAGCGGATGCTCATCACGGGCATCTTTTTTTTGCGTCCAAAAGTACTCAACGATACCCTTTTTGTCCTGTTACTCCTGAGAACCAAATTTTCAGGAGGTGTCCATCATGAAGGACAAACAGAAACAACAGATTATTGCCCTGCGCCGGGAGGGGGCGGGGTATGGCAGCATAGCCTGCCAATTGGGCCTTTCCATCAACACCGTGAAATCGTTCTGCCGGCGGCACAGTCTGGCTAAACCGAAGTCAGAGTTCGTTTGTGAGCAGTGCGGCAGACCTATCGAACAGATCCCTGGCCGGAAGCGGAAACGGTTCTGCTGCGATGCCTGCCGGAACAAGTGGTGGAACAGCCACCTGGATCTGGTGAAGCGGAAAGCGGTCTACACCTTCACTTGCCCGGCCTGCGGGAAAGAGTTTACCATCTACGGGAACCGCCGCCGGAAGTTTTGCTCCCATGCCTGCTACATTGCCTACCGGTTCAGAGGTGTGCGCCATGGATAAGAAGACCTTTCAAAACGAAGCCGCCTTCCAGGTGACCTTGCATGTGGCCCGAAAGATGCTGGCCCAGAAGCTCATCACCGAGAAGGAGTACCGGGACTTTGAAAAGGAGATGATCCGCCGCTGGCAGCCGTTTTCAGGGGACTTATTTACTTGCTAATTGTATCAAACAGAGTGATATATGGTGTCGGAAGGAGTTGATGCTATGCGGACTATCCGTAAAATCGAACAAAGCATACCCAATCTAAGACAGCGGAAAAAGGTGGCTGCTTATGCCCGGGTGTCCGTGGAATCGGAGCGGATGCACCATTCCCTTTCGGCCCAGGTCAGCTATTACAGCAGCCTGATCCAGAAGAACCCCGAATGGGAATACGCCGGAGTCTATGCCGATTATGGGATTTCGGGTACTGGGATAAAGAAACGGCAGGAATTCCAGCGGATGCTGGAAGATGCCGAACAAGGGAAAATCGATCTTATTCTGACAAAATCCATCCAGCGTTTTGCCCGGAACACCGTAGATCTTCTGTGTACCGTCCGGCACCTGAAAGACCTGGGCATCGAGGTCTGGTTTGAAAAGGAACATATTCATACCATGAGCGGTGAAGGGGAGCTGATGCTCACCATCCTGGCATCTTTTGCCCAGGAAGAAAGTCGTTCCATTAGTACAAATGTCAAATGGGGAACCCGAAAGCGTTTTGCACAAGGGATTCCTAATGGACGGTTTCGAATCTATGGATATCGCTGGCAGGGAGATCAGCTTGTCCCTGAGCCCAAAGAAGCATCCGTCGTAAAACTCATTTATGACAACTTCTTGAAAGGTTTGTCTGCGGAGACCACAGAAAGGCAGCTGGAAGAAATGGGAATCAAATCCTTTAATGGGAAACATTTCGGGAATTCGGCCGTCCGGAGAATATTAGAGAACATTACTTACACCGGGAATCTATTGTTCCAGAAAGCCTATTCTGCAGACCCCATCACTGGAAAAACCAAAATCAATCATGGTGAACTCCCACAATATTTTGTGGAAAATACACATGAGGCCATTATCCCCATGGAGACCTATAAAAAGGTACAGGAAGAAAGGGAAAGACGGAGGGAACTGGGGGCTTTGGCAAACTGGTCCATCGATACCTGCTGTTTCACCAGCAAAATCAGGTGTGGAATCTGCGGGAAGAGCTTTGTGCATATTCGCAGTAATCGGAAAAATAAAGATTGCTGGACCTGTATTTCCCATAAAGAGAGAGGAAGAACCTGCCGTTCTAAGGGAGCTATCCCACAGAAAGTCCTAGTCAAGGAATGCACAGAAGCCTTGGGACTTTCCGAATTCGATGAAAATGTATTCCTGAATCAGGTAGATAAAATTGTAGTTCCGGAACATCATGTTATGGTATTTCACATGAAAGATGGAACGAAGATTACTCGGCAGTGGGTTTCTACTGCACGGAAGGATTACTGGACAAGTGAACGCAGGAAGGAATGGGCAGAAAGACATAAGCTAAAAAGCACGAATCCCAACCGAAAAACATTCAATGAGTTCACAGGCTTCATCAAATGCGGGAACTGTGGAGAAAATTACAGGAGCCAGCAAACCACCTATGTGGATGGGGAAAAGGAACGGTACTGGCGTTGTATTGGTACATGTGGCAATGAGGCCGTCAAAGACAGTACCATGAAGAAACTGACAGCTTCCGTGCTGGGTATGGATACATTTGATGAAGGAAAAATGGACGAACTTCTGGAAAAGGCGGTCATCCTGAATGGAGAGGTAACTTTTCATTTCAAAGATGGCCATACTGAAACCAGGCAATACAAAGAAAGAAAACGAGGATACCGTCACAGCAAAGCGTATCGAGCCTATATGAGTGAAATCATACAAGTCATAAAGCGCAAGGATCCGGAGGCTAAAGCAAAAATCATGGAATTGAAGAAAGAATGGAAAAGAGAGGATAATCGATGGCAAAAACAGTAAGAGCAATCCCGGCTACCATCAATCGGTTTACAGCGGCACCCATCAACAGCCAGAAGAAACGGAAAGTAGCAGGGTATGCCCGGGTTTCCACGGATCATGATGATCAGATCACCAGCTATGAAGCCCAGGTGGACTATTACACCAATTATATCAAAGGACGGGATGATTGGGACTTCGTAGGTATGTACACGGACGAAGGCATCTCTGCCACCAACACCCGTCACCGGGATGGGTTTAAACGGATGGTCAAAGATGCCCTGGACGGGAAAATCGACCTGATCATCACAAAGTCGGTCAGCCGGTTTGCCAGAAACACGGTGGACAGCCTGACCACCGTACGGAAACTGAAGGACAAGGGCATCGAGATCTACTTCGAGAAAGAAAACATCTGGACCCTGGATGCCAAAGGGGAACTCCTCATCACCATCATGAGTTCCCTAGCCCAGGAAGAAAGCCGGAGCATCTCAGAAAACGTCACCTGGGGCCACAGAAAGCGGTTCGCCGATGGAAAGGTGAGTGTAGCCTACAGCCATTTCCTCGGGTACGACAAAGGAAAAGATGGAAACCTGGTCGTGAACCGGGAACAGGCCAAAACCGTAAAGCTGATCTACCAACTGTTCCTGGAAGGCCTGACCTGCCATTCCATTGCCAAAGAACTGACTGCCCGGGGTCTGGATACACCGGCCGGAAAGAAGAAATGGCATCCACAATCTGTGGAACGGATCCTGACCAATGAGAAATACAAGGGTGATGCCCTGCTGCAGAAACGGTTCACCGTCAACTTCCTGACCAAAGAATCAAAGGTGAATGAAGGGGAAGTGCCCCAGTACTATGTGGAACACAACCATGAAGCCATCATCAGTCCCCAGGTTTTCGACTGGGTCCAGGAAGAACTCAAACGGCGCAGGGAAGGGAAGAGACGCTACAGCGGGGTATCTATTTTCTCCAGCAAACTCAAGTGCGGCCAGTGCGGCAGCTGGTTCGGAGCCAAGGTCTGGCACTCCACAGACAGGTATCGCCGGACCATCTACCGCTGCAATGAGAAGTTCGAGAATCACTGTACCACACCGCATCTGACGGAAGAAGAGATCAAGGCCATCTTTGTGAAAGCAGTCAATCAGTTAATTGAAAAGAAAGAGGAGATTCTGGACAGCATCACCTTGCTGAAGGAAAAGCTGACCAACACAGAGGCCCTGGAAAAGGAGAGGGACGGCCTCAGTACAGATTTGAACCTGCTGGCCGATAAGATGCAGCAGCTCATCGCCGAGAATGCCAGAGTCGCACAGAACCAGGATGACTACAACCGAGAGTACAATGCAATGGTCAGCCGGTATGATGCTGCAAAGAAGCAGTACGACAAAGCCTGTGCAGACATCCGGTACCGCGAGGCCCGAAGCCGACAGTTGGATAGCTTCATCGGGGAACTTCAGAACCAGGAGCTCATTACAGAATTCGACACCCGACTTTGGGGCAGCCTGGTGGACTTCATCACGGTGTACAGCAAGGATGACATCCGGGTGACCTTTAAGGACGGGACAGAAATAAGAGCATAAAAACACAGGGGAGTTCGCCAATCAAACGGCGGCTGCCCTGATTTTTTTATGCCTTTTTTCAATGGATAGGAGCAATTTGGACTGGAGAACCCTATGCACACGGGGGTGTTCAAAATCCGAGCCACCGTTGGATTGTATCAAATACTGAAGGGCTTGAGTTCCCGCTTACGGTACCGGCGTTCAGGTTGATGACGTTTTCATCTACCGACCCACTGCTGGTGCTGTAACCGCCGTAGATGCCGCTGGTAATAGAGCCGCCGTTTACAGCGATGGTGCTCTTCGTTACCGTTGCGGCCTGGCCGCCGTAGACTGCGCCGCCCACAGAGCCGCTATTCACAGTGACCGTGTTGCCGCTGGTAATGCCCGTGCCGTCATAGGCAAAAACATTTCCTGTAATGGTCGGTCCGTCCGTACCT